>JFJP01012409.1_pt1 | contig 17287 bp, 9 predicted proteins | sample 431651 | NCBI WGS metagenome assembly JFJP01 (sample SAMN02602958, study PRJNA72255) | Microbial mat metagenome, whole genome shotgun sequencing project. | biome: fresh water; feature: sink hole; material: water; isolation source: purple microbial (photo- and chemosynthetic) mats found in... | reverse complement strand
CTCTGTGGTTAATGCTCTTTTCTCGTACAAACTTGGACTTAAGAAACGCTCTCTATAGGAGAACACGTAATGAACTGCCCAAAGTGCAATGTTGATCTGGTGAAAAAATATTACAAAGGCATGATCGAAGTCGATTCATGTCCCAACTGTCGCGGGATGTGGCTGGATTTCAACGAACTGGATAAATTGGAAGACGTAACCTTTGACGATGATTCGCACAAAGGTTCTCTGGTGCATTTCCAGTCAAAAACAAATTATCCCTGCCCGCAGTGTGGCTCTGATTTGGATGAGTTTCAATATCGCTTGTATGACTTGAAATTGGAATATTGCGCCGAAAATAGTCATGGCTTTTGGCTGGATGCGGGGGAAGATGATCGGGTGATGACATTTATGAGCCAGCGCGCGGCGGATATTCAACGCAAGTTGGACGCAGAATCCACGTGGAAGCAGACGTTACAAGCGATGCATTTATTTTTGAAAAAGAGACAATAAAAATGCCGCACCTCGTCTCGGATTTTTCGGGATAAAACTTACAGGAGCAATCATGACAACACAATATAAAATTTATCCCTACCGTTGGGTGGTGCTGGCTGTTTTTATGCTGGTCAACGTCACCATCCAAATCCTGTGGATTTCGTACGCGCCGATCACAGGTCCTGCCGCCAAATTTTATGGAGTAAGCGACCTGCAAATTGGATTGTTGTCCATGTCGTTTATGATCGCGTTTATTCCGCTTTCCATCCCTGTTTCGTGGGTCATTGATACCTATGGCTTTCGATTGGCGATCAGCATCGGCGCGATCATGATGGGGATTTTTGGAATCCTGCGCGGGTTGGCTGGTACGAATTACACACTGGTTTTGTGGAGCACTTTCGGCATCGCCGCCGCGCAGCCCTTCCTGCTGAACACGTGGACAAAAGTCCCAGCCAATTGGTTTGCGTTGGAAGAACGCGCCACCGCGGTTGGGCTGGTAACGCTGGCAAGTTTGGTCGGCACGGCCTTGGGTATGGTCTTGACTCCAATGATTATGGAAAGCATGGCAATTCCGACCATTCAACTTTATTATGGCGGCCTTGCCGCAGTTTCAACGGTTTTGTTTATTGTGTTATCGCGTGAGACCCCGCCCACACCGCCCTGCCCGCCTGGACAGGAAGTCCGCGCGTTGATGTTGGACGGTTTGAAAAACGCATTAACTGTCAAAGTATTCTGGTTTGGGCTGGCGATTACATTTGTTGGGCTGGGTATTTTCAACGGAGTCACCACCTGGGTTGAGAACATCATCCGTCCGCGCGGATTTACGCCCACAGACGCTGGCACGCTGGGCGCGTTGATGATCGCCGGCGGCGTGATTGGCGCGGTGGTTCTTCCCGCGCTCTCTGATAAATATCACAAACGCCAGTTGTTTCTTTTTATATCTTTTATTGGCGCAATTCCCGGCTTGATCGGCTTGACTTATGCCACATCCGGTCCCTTGCTCTTCGTATCTGCGTTTGTGTTGGGATTTTTCCTGACCAGCGCCATGCCCGTTATCATGCAGTACACCGCCGAAGTGACGCACCCCACGCCCGAAGGCACATCCAATGGATTAATCCAACTCTTTGGGCAGGCTTCTGTGGTCTTTGTTTTCTTCATGGAAGCGTTGAAAAATTCAGATGGTTCCTTCACGCCGGCTTTGTTGGCGGCCGTAGGATTTTTGATCCTCAGCCTGTTCTTTGTCTCGCAAATGAAAGACCCACAGGAACTCGCGCAAAGCAAATAACTCATCTTGAGAGCGTTTCTTAAAAGATTTTTTACCACTGAGATCACAAAGATCACTGAGAAAAACCTATTAAAAATCTCTGTGGACTCCGTGCTCTCCGTGGTGAATGCTTTTTTCTTGTAAAAATTTGGACTTAAGAAACGCTCTCTAAAGGTTTTCCCGCAAATCAGGGTTTTTGAGGAGATCATGTCATCTGTTTCGACACGGCTCAACACAGCCCTTCGGGATTAGTCCTGTATAACATCAATAGACAAGGAGTGTTTATGATCCCCACCCTAACAGACATTCGCCAAGCCGCAGAACGGATTCGTCCGTATGCTCACCGCACGCCCGTGTTGACCAACGACAGCCTGAATCAAAAAGTGGACGCGCGGGTTTTTCTCAAATGTGAGAATTTTCAAAAAGTGGGCGCGTTCAAGTTTCGCGGCGCGTGCAATGCGGTTTATTCTCTCAGTGACGCAGATGCCGCGCGCGGAGTTTGTACCCATTCGTCGGGCAACCATGCGGCGGCGTTGGCCTTGGCGGCGAAACTGCGCGGAATCCCCGCGTACATCGTCATGCCAGACAATGCTCCGTCGGTGAAGAAAAATGCGGTGGCGGGCTACGGCGGCTTGATTACGTTTTGCGCGCCGACGCTTGAGGCGCGGGAAAGCACATTGGACAGGATCAGGATCGAGACGGGCGCGACCGTTGTTCATCCATATAATGATGAGCGTGTGATCACGGGTCAAGGCACGGCGGCGTTGGAATTACTGGAAGATGTCCCCGATTTGGATGTGATCATTGCGCCTGTCGGCGGTGGCGGGTTGTTGAGCGGCACATCCATTGCGGCGACTGAAATCAAAAAAGGAATCCGTGTGATTGCGGGGGAACCCGAAATGGCTGATGATGCGTTCCGCTCCATGCAAGCCGGTGAAATTATTCCTTCACAAAATCCAAAGACCATTGCGGATGGTTTGCTTACGTCGCTTGGCTCGCTGACCTTTCCGATTATTCAACAACGGGTTGAGCAAATTGTGACCGTGAGCGAGGCGGGGATTATCGAATCAATGAAGTATGTTTGGGAACGCGCGAAGATCATCATCGAACCGTCGTCGGCGGTGGCGGTGGGTGTGTTGTGGGAAAGGAAGATAGATTTGCGCGGACTTAAAGTGGGCATCATCCTCAGCGGTGGAAATGTGGATTTGGAAAAACTTCCTTTTTAATAACCAAAACCTTTGCCAATTTTGTAGCGCGGGATGGCATCCCGCGTGGCTAAATATGGGATTGAATTTAAATTTTTTGCCGTATTTGGCGGGCGGATTGTCAATCTGCCCCACGAAAACCAAGTAAATTTTTTAACGAAAATTTACGAAGTCGTAGGTCTTCACGCGCTCGCAAAGTGATATGATGGTATTGATCTGAAAATGGGGATTACGCCTAAAATATAAAATGCTTGAATCGTTTTTATTGTTTTCCCTCTAAAAAGTTGAGGCGCAGCATGACCTGGCAAACCGTTCTTTACTTTATTTCCATCCTGTTGACCTGCATCCTGACCGGCTTTCTGGCTTGGTATGTCTGGCGACAGCCGGCTTGGCCGGGCTCCCGCTATTTTGTCCAGATAGTCATAAGCGGATTTCTCTTGTCATTGACGGAAGTATTTTCGATCTTAAGCGGCACACAGTCCCAGGCTTTGGCGTGGTTCAACCTGCGCTTTCTTTTTACCGCAAGTATTCCGATCTTATGGCTGTCCTTTGTGCTGGAATACAACGGGCGCAAAGATTGGCTCTCAAAACGTCTGCTGGCCGGCATGTTTATTATTCCGCTCATCACGCAGATTATGATCTGGAACAGCGGTTTGCATGGTCTGTGGGTCAAACAGGAGGTTGCCTTTCATCAAAATGGACCCTTCTGGATTGCCGAAACCAGCGCGCGCATTCCCGGCTTGTGGTTCATGGTACATTCGTTTTACAACATAATTCTGCTGTTGATTGGGATTGGAGTGGTCCTTTTTACATCCAGGAGCAAACAATGGGAATATCGCTGGCGGGGGATTATGCTTTCTGCGGGGGTTCTGGTTTCATTGGTGACGACGATCATTCCAGTTTTCAACCTTCTCCCACAATCTGAATTTAATCCGTTTGTCCCCAGTCTTGGGATTAGCGCGCTGTTCTACTTCCTGGCAATCTTCCGCTTCCAATTTTTGAAACATGCCCCAACGAATGAAAATACCGCGCGCATGACAAATTTTGATCTTCGGGAAAAAAACTCCCTGTCGGTTTTTATCTTTGTTTTTATTTTGTTCGCAACCGGCATTGCCGCCGCCAGTTACATTACCTACCAAAATTACGAAAAACAATTCCGCGCCCAGGTGGATAATCAACTTATTGCGATTGGCGCCTTGAAGGTTGAGGAATTACAAGATTGGCGCAATGAACGTTTGGCTGACGCCAGCCTCTTTTATCAAAATGAAAACTTTTCCGTGCGGGTTCAGAATTATTTCGAAAACCCGCAGGACGCCGAAGCGCGGATCAAACTGTTAACGTGGATGGAGAAAATCCACGCATCCCCTGAGTATGACCGCATCTTTCTGCTTGATGCGCGGGGCGTCGAGCGAGTTTCGATTCCCGCCGCGCCCGAAGCGGTTCCAGAAAGCCTGATTGAGCAGGCTTCCACCAGCCTGGCTTCAAACAAGATCATCTTTCTTGATTTCCACCGTCATTCAGCAGATGACACTGTTCATTTGTCCATGCTGGTTCCCGTTTTTGAGACGCAGGATAACCAGCCGTTGGGCGTTCTTGTCTTGCGGATTAACCCCAGCGTTAGACTCTATCCATTTATTCAACGTTGGCCCGTGCCAAGCCAAAGCGCCGAGACTCTTCTTGTCCGCCGCGATGGGGAGGATGTCTTATACCTGAACAATCTCAAATTTGAACTGGATACGGCCCTGAACCTGCATATTCCGCTGACGCGTGAAAATGTAACAGCGGTGAATGCCGTGCTGGGAAAGACAGGCGTTTCCGAAGGAGTGGATTATCGCGGCGTAGCGGTGGTTGCCGATATACACGCCGTGCCGAATTCGCCCTGGTTTTTGATTTCCAAGATGGATACCGCCGAAGTCTACGCCCCGCTCAGAGCGCGTCTTTGGCAGACAATTTTTTTCTTTGCCACGCTGATTTTGGCGGCGGGCGCAGGGTTGATGCTGCTTTGGCGTCAACAACAAATGAACTTTTATCGCGGAAAGGTTGAGGCGGTAGAGGCGTTGCGCGCCAGCGAGGAAAAATTCCGCCTGGCGTTCGACACCAGTCCCGATGCGCTCACCATCACGCGCCTGTCTGATGGTATGTTTGTTTCAGTCAACAAGGGCTTTGAGCAGATTACAGGCTATACCCGCGAGCAAGTCATCGGAAAGACTTCTACAGAAATTAGTATCTGGAAAGACTCCCAGGACCGCAGGAACGTGGTCGAAGAGTTACTGGCAGTGGGCGAAGTCCGAAATTATGAAGCGCCTTTTCTGGTGCTGGATGGCGAAATTTACGGCTCGTTATCGGCTGTGTCTATTGAATTAAATGGCGAGCCGCATGTCCTGAATATTACCCGCGACATTACCGCGCGCAGGCGGGCTGAGCAAATCCTGCATAAAAGTGAAGCCAACTTAAGCGCGTTGATCGAAAATACAGATGGAAGTATTTGGGCGGTGGATAAACAGTACGGGTTGATCGTAGGCAACGGGGAATTTCACCACAATGTCAGCGCAGTACTCGGGCGCCGCCTGGAAACGGGCGAAAGCGTGTTACTGCCCAAGTTTCCATCGGAAGCAAACGCCGAATGGAAGGAACGTTATGACCGTGCCTTGCAGGGGGAGAGGTTTACACTTGAAACCATGGCCCGCTTCCGCGACGAACCTCATTACCTGGAATATCGCTTTAGCCCCATTCGCGAAAATGGCGGAGAGATACGCGGCGTGACGGTCTACGGGCGCAACATCACTGAGCGCAAGCAGGCAGAAGATGCCCTGATTCAAGTCAACGACCGTCTGGCTCTTGCCCAAAGGTTGGCCGGCGCAGGGATATGGGATTGGAATTTCACGACAGGCAAATTAAACTGGTCGCCCGAATTTTTCCATCTCTTTGGGTTGGACCCGGCAAAGGTAGACGCCACTTTCGACACATGGCGCGGTTCCTTGCATCCCGATGACGTTCAAAGCGCAGAACAGCGCATCAACGACGCCATCCGCGACCATGTGCCGCTTTTCAATGAATATCGCATCGTCACACCTTCCGGTGAAACGCGCTGGATCGGCGCCTGGGGTGATGTAACCTACAACGAGCGCGGCGAGGCTCAACGCATGACCGGCATCTGCATTGACATCACCGAGCGCAAGCAAATGGACGAAAAACTGCGCGAGAGCGAGGAAAAATTCAGGCAGGCATTCAACACCAGCCCGATAGCCATTAGTATTACGCGGCTTAAAAGCGGCAAGTTTGTTTCCTTCAATAAGAGTTTCGAGCAAATGAGCGGCTATTCCGAAGCGGAAATAATCGGCAAAACCGCAGAAGAACTCAATCTTTGGAAAAGCCCCCAGACACATCAGGATTTGATCAAAGAACTGCGCGACAAAGGAGAAGTTAGAGATTACGAAACGCCCATCCAGAGCCGCAACGGTGAGATATATTGCCTGACTTCAGCCTCGTTGATCGAAATCAATGGCGAGCCGCATATTTTGACCCTGGCAGTAGACATCACCAAGCGCAAGCGGGCTGAGAATGAACTGCGTGTTGCCCTAATTAAATACAAAACCTTGTTCGACTGTTTCCCGCTGGGCATCACCGTCTCAGACGACGCAGGCAATATTTTGGAAACCAATTCCGCGGCAGCCAAACTCCTCAGCGTTTCAGAAGAAGAGCATAAACGGCGCGGCATTGGCGGCGCGGAATGGAAGATCGTGCGTCCTGACGGAACGCCCATGCCGCCCGAAGAATTTGCCAGCGTCAGAGCCTTTAAAGAAAAGAGCGTGGTCGAAAATGTAGAAATGGGCATTGTTAAAGATGACGCCACCACCTGGATCAGCGTCAACGCCGCCCCGTTGCCAGTGGAAGGCTACGGCGTTGTAGTCACCTACGGCGACATCAGCGAGCGCAAGCGGGCCGAAGACGCCCTGCGTGAGAGTGAAACCTTTATCAAGACCGTCCTGGATAACCTGCCGGTGGGCGTGGCCGTCAACTCTGTTGAACCTACGGTAGCCTTTAATTACATCAATGACAACTTCGTAAAGTTTTACCGCACAACAAGGGAAAAACTTGCCGACCCAGATGCTTTTTGGGATGCCGCCTACGAAGAGCCAGAGTTTCGAGAAACAATGCGAAAGAAAATTCTGGATGATCTCGCGAGCGGTGATCCTGATCGCATGATCTGGCTTGATATTCCACTCACGCGCAAAGGAGAAGAAACCACCTTTGTCACCGCGCGGAATATTTCGATACCCAACCAGCCATTAATGATCTCAACGGTTTGGGATGTGACCGAGCGCAAACAGGCAGAAGAAAAATTAGCCGCTTCAGAAGTGCGCTACCGCCGCCTGTTCGAAGCCTCCCGCGATGGCATCCTCATTTTGGATGTCGAGACCGGCATGATCCTGGATGTCAACCCGTTCCTGATCGAAATGCTGGGGTATCCGCATGAACTCTTCCTCGGAAAGAATATCTGGGAAATTGGCTTCTTCAAAGATATTGCCGCAAACAAGGCCAACTTTTTGGAATTACAGCAGCAGGAATACATCCGCTACGAAGACCTGCCGCTCGAAACCGCATACGGCGGCCGGATTCACGTTGAATTTACCAGCAATATCTACCACATCAATCATCAGCGGGTGGTGCAGTGCAACATCCGCGACATCACCGAGCGCAAACAGGCGCGCGAAAAACTGCTTGAAGCCCTCCAGGAATTGAAACGATCCAACATGGAACTGGAGCAATTCGCCTACATCGCCTCACATGACTTGCAGGAGCCGCTGCGTGCCGTAGCCGGCATGGTACAACTTTTGCAAAAACGCTATCAAGGTCAACTTGATCAACGCGCCGACGAATACATCTCACTCGCCATTGACGGCGCCACCCGTATGCAAACGCTGATCAACGACCTGCTGGCCTACTCGCGGGTTGAACGGCGCGGCAATCCCATACAATCCATTGATGCAAACAAATCGCTTGCCTCTGCATTGCGCAACCTGCAAGTCTCCATCGCCGAACAGGGCGCAACCATCACCAACGAAACCCTGCCCACACTCGAAGCAGATCCAACCCAATTAACCCAATTATTCCAAAACCTAATCGGCAACGCCATCAAATTCCACGGTGAAAATCCGCCTCAAATTCACATAGCAGCCGAAGACTTGGGACACAGTTGGCGTTTCTTAGTGCGCGACAACGGCATTGGCATTGAACCGCAATACTTTGACCGCATCTTCCTTGTCTTTCAACGCCTGCATACCCGCCGCGAATATTCCGGCACAGGCATTGGGCTTTCCGTGTGCAAGAAAATCGTCGAACGGCACGGCGGCCGCATTTGGATTGAATCACAAATTGGGCAAGGTTCCACTTTTTACTTTACAATTCCACACAGGAGTACACCATGACCATAAGTCCCCTTCACAGACCCATTGAAATCCTGCTCGTCGAAGACAGTCCGGCAGATATTCTCATCACGCGCGAAGCCTTTGAAGAAGCCAGGCTGATGAACGCGATCCACGTTGTTGAAGATGGCGTGCAGGCCTTGGAATTTCTACGCCGCGAGGGACGCTACGCCTCAGCCCCCCGCCCAGACCTGATCCTGCTCGACTTGAATTTGCCACGCAAAAACGGACGCGAAGTGCTGGCCGAAATCAAAGCAGATGAATCGTTCAAAATCATTCCGGTCATCGTCCTGACCACATCCAACTCAAGCGAAGACATTTTGCAAGCCTACGACCTGCACGCCAATTGCTACGTCGTCAAACCGGTTGGGTTTGAAAACTTCCTCAAAGCCGTGCAATCCATTCGCAACTTCTGGTTCAGCGTCGTGGCTTTGCCGCCGGAAGGCTAACACGAGAGCCGTAGGTCACGCTTGCAGCGTGACAGCCGCTGATGCCGCGTAGAAATAACACCGAAGGAATGAAGTGATTATAGATTTATCAACACCTTTGCCAATTTTGGCTTTGCTATTTTGTAGCGCGGGATGCCATCCCGCGTGGCTAAATACGGGATTAAATTTAACTTTTTTGCCGTATCTGGCGAGCGGATTATCAATCCGCCCCACGAAAACCAAGTTTATGAAATTGGGCGAAGGTATTGATTTATACCAAACGGTTAACATAACCCCGAAGGGGAGTCATGGCTTTACGGAAGAATTATGTCATCCCTTCGGGATTGAAAAAAGTCATGTTATAAAAGTGATGTGAGATAGCAAAGAGAGTTACCCATGCCCAAAACCTTCATAAAAGTTTTGTTGATCGAAGATAACCCAGCCGACGCGCTGCTTCTGGAAGAAGCCTTGGGCAATGATCCGCTGGCAGATTTTCATGTAACCGTTGCCGAGCGACTCAGTTTTGGGTTGGAAAAACTCGACGCCGAAAAATTTGACATCCTTTTGCTTGACCTCGGTTTGCCCGACAGTCAGGGGCTGGGAACCTTTGAAGCCGCACACGCGCAATTTCCTGAATTGCCGGTGGTTGTGCTTTCTGGCTTGGCAGATGAATTGCTGGCCCTGCAAGCGGTACAGGCAGGCGCGCAGGATTATCTTGTAAAAGGCGAATCCGGCTGGACTTTAGGCTCGCGCGCCATCCGCTATGCCATTGAGCGTTTTCAAACTCAAACCGCCATGCGCGCCAGCGAAGCGCGTTTCTCCAAGGTCTTTCACTCCAGCCCAACCTCCATTGCCATCACGCGCCTGAGTAATAATCAAATTGTCGAAGTTAACGAAGCCTGGACCGAGATCACAGGCTATTCATCTGCCGAGGTCGTTGGGCGGGCAATAGAAGAATTAAACCTTTGGGTGCATCCGGAAGAACGGCAAAAATTTATCGGCATCTTGCGCAGCAAAGGAATTGTGCGCGGCTACGAATTTCAAATGCGAAGGAAGTCGGGAGAACTTTCCGACTTGTTATTTTCAGGCGAACTGATTGATATTGCGGGCGAACCCTGCATGTTATCCATGGCGTTGGATGTGACCGAACGCAAGCGGGCAGAAGACCAACTTCGCAAACTCTCCAGCACCGTGGAACAAAGCCCCATCTCCATCGTCATCACCGATGTGCTGGGCAACATGGAATATGTAAATCCGCAGTTCTCAAAAATTACCGGCTACACTTTGGAAGAAGCCATCAAACAAAATCCGCGCATCTTGAAATCGGGGAATACCACCGAGGAAGAATACAAAAAATTATGGGACACGATCACCAGCGGACAAGTCTGGCGCGGTGAATTTCTCAACAAAAAGAAAGACGGCAAGTCCTACTGGGAATTTGCCACCATTGCGCCGGTTTTTGGCGATGACGGGAAAATTACCAATTTTCTGGCAATGAAGGAAAACATTACCAAGCGCAAACAGACCGAAGATCGCCTTAAATTACGCGAGTCATATTTAACGGCCATTATCGAAAATCAACCTGGTTTGGTATGGTTGAAAGATAAAGACAGCCGCTTTCTGGCGGTGAATACCGCCTTTGCGCTTTCCTGCGGTAAAAACACGCCCGAAGAAGTGACCGGCAAAACAGACCTTGAAGTATGGCCTGAGGAATTGGCGCAAAAATACATGGACGATGACCGCACGGTGATGCGTAGTGGAAAATCAGCCAGTTTTGAAGAAACGTTTTGAAGAAACAATCTTTGATCGGGGGCAGGCAAAGTGGTTTGAGACCTTCAAGACGCCTGTCTTTGATGAAGCCGGCAATGTCATTGGCTCTGCCGGTTATGCACAAGACATCACCGAGCGCAAGCAGGCAGAGGAATCGCTGCGCGAGAGTGAAACCCGTTATCGCACGTTGATTGAAAATGTCGGCGAAGGCATCGGCTTTGTAGATTCAGAGGAGCGGTTGCTTTTTGCCAATCCGGCTGGGCTGGAAATCTTTGGTCTGCCGCCCGACAACCAGATTGTGCATAGTTTGAGCGAATTCACCACGCCTGAGCAGTTTCACCTGATTCTTGACCAAACCAAACAACGTAATGTCGGTGAAAAGACCAGTTACGAACTTGAAATCAAACGTCTTAACGGAGAAGAACGCACGTTACTTGTCACTGCTGTCCCACAGTTTGACAACCTGGGACAATTTATGGGCACGTTTGGCGTTTTCCGCGACATCACCGAGCGCAGGCTGGCAGAGGAAATGGTGGCGCGAACCGAAAAACGCTCCCAATCGCTGATTGAAAACGCGCCGGACGGCATTGTGTTGGTCGGCTTGGACGGGAAATACAAGTACGTCAGCCCCGCCGCGCTTCGCATTTTCAACTACACACTGGAAGACGCCCTTGGCGCCGATCCCAGTCAACAAACCCACCCTGACGATCTCCCGATGGTACTGGAAGCCTTTCAAGACCTAATCGCGAATCCGTCCAAAGTGCCTATCGTCAAATACCGCTTTCAGCATCAAAGTGGCACATGGCACTGGATAGAAAGCTTCTTTACCAATCTGCTGGCTGAGCCAAGCGTTGAAGCCATTGTCATCAACTTCCGCGACATCACCGAGAGCAAATTGGCTGAGGAAGCGGTAAAAGACAGCGAAGAGAAATTCCGCACCTTTATCGAACAATCCACCGATGGGTTGGCGATTTTCGATGAAAATGGGCTGGCAATTGAATGGAATCAGGCTCAGGAAAAAATCACCGGATTGCCAAGGTCGCAGGTGCTTGGAATGACCATGTGGGACATTCAATCCAGTCTGGCGCCGCTGGAATTCAGTTCTCTGCAGAAAGTAGAATCTTTCAAGAACATTGTGCTTGAATCCCACCAGACCGGGCGCTCTCCATTTTTTGGGCGAGTCTATGAAGTCGAAATTCAGATGGGTGTTGACCAAAAAAAATATATCCAGCAAATTTCGTTTCCCATGAAGACTGAAAAAGGCTACCGCATCGGCGCAATTGTGCGCGATGTTACCGAGCGCAAAGTGGCAGATGAAAAATTGCGCGAAAGCGAGGTGCGCGAAAGCGAGGAACGATCTCGCCTGGCGCATGATGCCGCCGAACTTGGCACCTGGCACGAAGACTTACTGACCCACATATTTCATTTTGATCAGCGCGCCTGCCAGCATTACGATCAGGATGAAACCTGCCTGAATTCACTGGCTATTTCCTCTCGCCTGCACCCTGATGATGCGCTGCGTGTGCGGGATGAAATCAAAACGGTGCTTGACCCCAATACTAACGGACGCCTTGCAACCGAATACCGCGTAGTTCATAGAGATGGCTCCATCCACTGGCTGGCAGTTCATGCGCGCGTGCATTTTGAAGAACGCAACGGAGAGCGGCTGGCTGTTTTTGCGGCAGGCACCAGCCAGGATATTACATTGCGCAAAGACTCGGAGCAAAAATTGGCGCAGAGCACCAACCAACTGCGGCTGATCAACGAAGCCACGCGCAGTCTGAACGCCTCGCTCAAGCCCCAGGCGGTGTACGACGTGATCTACGCCAGCATCTCGCAGTTAATGCCGTGTGACACGCTCTTCGTCTCATCCTTTGAATCAGCCACAAAAATGATCACACTCGCCAGCGGCTGGCATGATGGGCAGCCGCTGGATGTATCACGCTATGATCCAATTCCGCTGGAGCCTGAAGGCAGCGGCACGCAAAGCCAGGTCATTCGCTCGAAGGAAGCCCTGCTCGTGCCTGACTTTCAAGCGCGGCTGAAAAAGACGCAGGTGGCACATCATTTTGACGGCGATGGCAACCCTGAAGAAGCCCCGCCTGAAGAACAAGACATCCCGCGCTCGGCGCTGGTCGTGCCATTGATCATCGAGGGCGCGGTATTTGGCGTTATTCAGGTCTTTAGTTATCGAATAAACGCCTACTCTGAAGATGACTTGCAAACCCTAAACGGGTTCTGCGCCCAAGCCGCCATTGCGCTCAGCAACGCGCACCTGTACGAGCATGTTCAGCAGGAAAATCTTGAACGCATGCGCGCAGAAAAAGCGTTGCAGGCCAGCGAAAGCAAATACCGTTCGTTGGTTGAAAGCATACAGGTAGGCGTTGTGGTCCATGCTCCCGACTCAAGCATCCTTTTTGCCAACCTGCAAGCCTCGCAATTGCTTGGCTTAACTCAGGATCAAATGCTCGGCAAAACAATCATTGATCCAGATTGGCATTTCATCCGCGAAGATGGGACGCGAATGCCGTTGGACGAATACCCTGCCAGCCATGCGCTGGCTACCGATGAACCGCTCTTTAGCCAGACCCTTGGAATTATGCGACCCGATCAAAAAGAGCCGGTCTGGGTGCAATGCGCCACCCATTCGATCCACAATGTAGATCGTCAACTGCAACAGGTTGTTGTAACGTTTATTGACATCACCGAGCGCAAAAACGCCGAAGATAAGTTGGATGTATCGCGCGACTTTTTGAATAGCGTTCAAGATTCTCTCTCAGCGCATCTTTCCATTTTGGATCATGAGGGCAACATCGTTCAAGTTAATTCATCCTGGCGCAATTTTGGCGCGCTGAACGGGCTGGCGCATCCGGATTACTGCATTGGGATGAACTATCTTAAGATTTGCGACTCGGCAAAGGGTATGGATGCAGAAGGTGGGGCGGTAGCCGCAAAAGCCATTCGTGCCGTGCTTTCTGGCGAAAGGGATGTGACATGGTTTGAATATGCCTGTCACGCGCCGGGTGAAAAGCGCTGGTTTGTTGCGCGTATTACCAGTTTTGAAAATAACGGGCAAAGGTGGATCGTAGCCGCGCATGAGAATATCACAGCGCGCAAACAGGCCGAAGAAAGCATTCACCAGCGTGCCATGGAATTGGAATTGCTTTACGAAAACGGCTTGGCGCTCAGTCAATTACTCAAGCCAAAGGAGATCGCGCAAAAGATTATTGAACTGCTCGAGGAAAAATTGGACTGGCACCACACCGTCATTCGCCTGCTCCGCTCGCATGACAATACCCTCGAACTGGTGGCATTCGATCAACGCGGGGCGGGTGGCAAGGAAGATGATAGCCTCGTTGAAGCGCACTTGAGCAACATCATTCCCAACCTGGGCAGGGGATTAAGCGGCTGGGCGCTCGAACAGTCCAAAATTATCCGTATCGGCGATGTGGAAAGTGATCCGCACTATATTGCATCCTATCCGGGCATTCATTCTGGTTTATATGTTCCCCTAAAATCGGGCGAGCATCTTTTGGGCGTGATCAGCATTGAAAGCGAAAAACCAAATGCCTTCAGCGAAGCAGACGAACAACTGATCATCACATTAGCCAACCAGGCCGCCAACGCATTTGAAAACGCGCGTCTGTATCAGGAAATTAGCCGCTACGCGGAAGAGTTGGAACAGCGCGTACAAGAGCGCACCCTTGAGATCGAATCCACGCGGCAGCGTTTGGAACTGGCCGTAAAAACCGCCGGTATTGGCATTTGGGAATTGGACATCAAGAAAAACCAGGATTATTGGGATGAAGGATTGTTTACTTTATATGGGCTGACAAAAGAAAATGCCTTGCCAATCCCCCAAACATGGCGCAACGTCATTCATCCAGATGACCTGCTGGAACAGTTGAAAACAATGGAAGAATCCCTGCATCATAACCAGCCGTACAACGCCGAGTTCCGCGTGGTTTGGCCTGACGCAAGCATCCATTACATAAAATCAACCGGCGTTGTAATTCATGATGCCGAAAATTTACCCGAGCGGATGATCGGCGCGAATCAGGACATTACCATTCACAAACAGGCTGAGGAAACCCTGCGCCTGGCCAATGCAGAAATGGAACGCGGTCTGCGTATGAAAAATGAATTTCTGGCCAATATGAGCCACGAACTGCGTACCCCGCTCAACGCCATTCTGGGTATTTCCGAAAGCCTCGAAGAGCAGATCTCAGGCAAACTTAACGAAAAACAACTAAAATACATCCGCACCATCAGCGAAAGCGGGCGGCACCTGTTGGAGTTGATCAACGACATCCTTGACCTTTCCAAGATCGAGGCAGGCAAACTGGAACTTGATATTCAGCCTGTCTCTGTTGAAAAACTTTGCACATCCAGTTTGCGCCTGGTCAAGGAACTGGCGCAGAAAAAGTCGTTGAACATGTCCTTTTATCTCGATCAAAATGTAAAAACCATTTTGGGCGATGAGCGGCGTTTGAAGCAATCGCTTGTGAACCTGCTTGGCAATGCGGTTAAATTTACGCCGCAAGGCAAAAAGATTGGGCTGGAGGTAAAAGGGAACGCCGCCGCCAATGAAGTCACTTTCACAGTTTGGGATGAAGGGATAGGCATTAATGAAGATGACATGCAGCGCCTCTTCAAACCCTTTATTCAATTGAACGCCAGTCTCACGCGCGAATTTTCCGGCACCGGGCTTGGGCTGGCGTTGGTGGCGCAAATGACCCGCCTGCATGGCGGACGCATAAGCCTGACAAGCGAATTGAAGGTCGGCAGTCGGTTTACGATCACCTTGCCGTGGCTGGCGGCTGAACAAAACAGTCAGCCGTCGCTCGTTTCTTCAGTTTTGGCTGACAGTCCAAAGCGGAATGCGAAGCCGCGCATGGGTAAAATTTTGATTGTGGATGATACTGAGGTCGTGGCGCAACTGCTTAGTGAATATTTGCGGCACAAAGGATATGAAACGCTGGTCGCGCAAAATGGCGAGGAAGCCGTTATTCTTACCCGTCAGGAACTGCCGCAGATCATCCTGATGGATGTTATGATGCCTGTTCTGAACGGATTGGATGCCACACGGCAGATCCGCGCAGATGCCGCCCTGCGTGATATTCCAATTATTGGATTGACCGCGCTGGCAATGTCCAGCGACCGCGAGCAGTGTATTTCTGCAGGAATGAACGACTACTTAAGCAAGCCAATTCAAATGCAGGAAGTGGCGGAAATAATTGACCGCTACCTGCCTAAACCAAAGTAGGTCATGCTTGCAGCGTGACTATTTGACTGGAAATTCAGCGAAAATCCGTGAAATTCGCGGCAAGAAGAGTTGTTCATAGCAAGTTATGCTGTACTGCGATTTTTCGCTTTTGTACAAGGATTTCATTTTTTATAAACTACACCTTTGGCGGGTTGTGCAAACCCGCCCTATAAATACGTAATGCACAAGGAGAAACCAATGACCAGCATCGTTTTGATTGTAGATGATGACCCGGCAGGCAGGCAAACCCTGGAATCCATTTTGGACGAGCAGGGCTATCGCCTTGAAATGGCAGAAAACGGTTTACAGGCAATTGAAAAAGTCCGCCAATTTCTGCCGGATGTGATCCTGTTGGATGTAATGATGCCTGACATGGATGGTTTTGAAGTCTGCCGGCGCATCAGAAGCGATCCTACGCTTGCTGAAATTCCCATCATCATGCTGACCGCATTGGATGACAGAAAATCCCTGCTGGATGGTCTGGAAGCAGGCGCGGACGATTACATCACCAAGCCTTACGACCGCTATGAATTGCGCGCCCGCTTAATTGGCATTACGCGCTTGAACCGCTATCGAAAATTACTGGATGATCGCACCAACCTTGAAGACGCGCACGTGCAATTATTGGCCGCGTATGACGCCACCATTGAAGGCTGGTCGCGGGCAATGGATTTGCGTGACAAGGAAACCGAAGGACATACCCAGCGCGTAACCAAATTATCAGAAAAACTTGCGCGGCTGGTTGGTGTCAGCGCAGATGAATTGCTTTTTATTCGGCGCGGCGCGCTCCTGCACGATATTGGAAAACTTGGCGTGCCCGATTCTATTTTGCTAAAAACCGATGCGCTGACCGATGAAGAATGGGCAATCATGAAAAAGCACTCGCAATATGCCTACGAAATGATCTACCCGATTGAGTACCTGCGCCCCGCGCTGGATATTCCCTACTATCATCACGAAAAATGGGATGGCAGCGGCTACCCGTGCGGATTGAAGGGCGAAGAGATTCCGCTTGCGGCGCGTATCTTTGCCATTGCAGATGTCTGGGACGCGCTGACCTCTGACCGCCCCTATCGCCTCGCATGGGATAAAGAGACAACGCTGAAACATATCAACGAAGAATCCGGCAAACACTTCGATCCGCATATTGTGGATCTATTCAATGAGTTGATGAAGTAACCTCAAACGCAACATTTTATCCATCCACAGATTTCGGGGAGTGGCTAAAAGAATGGGCTAAGAAACCACCCACCACAGAGATCACAGAGTCCACAGAGATTTTTTAGAGGGTTTCCTCCGTGTACTCTGTGATCTCTGTGGTTAAATCTTTATTAGCCACTCCTGGATTGTGCAGATTGCACTGATGAGTCCACTGCAAAAACCATTCACCACTGAGAACACGGAGCACACAGAGCGGGGAAAATACAAAATCTGCACAAATTCAGTTTACGCTA
>JFJP01038711.1_pt1 | contig 17288 bp, 8 predicted proteins | sample 431651 | NCBI WGS metagenome assembly JFJP01 (sample SAMN02602958, study PRJNA72255) | Microbial mat metagenome, whole genome shotgun sequencing project. | biome: fresh water; feature: sink hole; material: water; isolation source: purple microbial (photo- and chemosynthetic) mats found in... | reverse complement strand
AACCTGCTGTTCATTAATTGCTTTATGAAGAACAGGGATCAGGGTAGAAGTAGAAACACCATAAACATCGGCCTTCTCGTTATAAACAACCATCTCAGGGATTACCTTCTGAGCATCCTGAGCAATATATCCCGTTTGTTTCAGACCCGGGTTGCTTATAAAATTAAAATCTACAACCTTTAGATTATTAAGAAGATTTAAAGCATTCATTCCGCTTTCTATTATATTCTCTTTAAGCCTCGCATCAGAAACATTGTAGAATGAAAGATTTCCATTTGTCATTAAAACTGATCCTTTCCATGCTCCATCTGCACTGTTAAAATCGAGGTAATAATTAGTGCCTGTCCCAGTAAGAGTACCTGCAGTTATATTAAGACCATAGCTGGAATTTGTACTGCCGGTATTTTTAAAATCGGCAGCATATCCGGATGGTTTTGATACAGAGTTTAATAACTGACCGTTTACCTTCATGTAACGGTTAAAAAAATCTCCGTATATTAAAGCGTTATTATAGTTATCCGTTCCTGAATAATCACCACTCTCAATTATTAGTTTACTGCTTCCTGTTTCTGACCAGCCAGCCCATTTGCCAATAAATACATTATAATTGCCAGTTGCTTCATTTCCTGCGGCAAGTCCGACATATGTATTATAGCTACCTGTTGTGCCGGTTCCTCCAGCCAATGTACCAACATAGGTATTGAAAGCACCTGTATTTGCACTTCCTGCCATGTAACCCAGCATAACCTGACTAAATCCTGTTGTTGTTGAATTTCCTGCAAGGTATCCAAGCATTGTTCCGTAATTGGCAGTCGCATTCTCACCTGCCTTATAACCAATCATAGTATTAAAATCACCATTTGAATTTGATGTTCCGGCATCGGAACCTATCATAACGTTATAGGTTCCATCTGTATTAGCTCTACCAGCCTTATTACCTATATTAATATTATCGAAGCCCGTTGTATTACTATAACCGGACTCAAATCCCATAAAAATATTATTCGAACCGGTAGTATTAAACCAGCCTGCGTTGGCACCAAGTACAACATTCTGAAAACCTGTTGTATTATGATAACCGGCCCAGTCGCCGATTATAACATTCTGATCACCTGTTGTATTATAGTAGGCTGCCAGATCACCCACAAAAATATTGCTTGATGCAGTGTTGCTATAGCCTGCCTCTCTTCCAAGGAAAATGTTATAGTTCCCGGCAGTATTCATATAGCCGCTTTTATAACCCAAAAATACGTTACTTGAACCTTCTATCAGGCTTTTCCCGCTCTCAAATCCCAAAGTTGAGTTATATACACCGGATGAGATAAGCTGCCCGCTTCGATGACCAATAAAATAGTTTTCAGGAGTCATCATCATGAACTCATTAACAGTTCCTTTTGCCGCGTTAAAACCGCCGATAGCAAACCCCCCTTTATTTCCTTTGGCCACAGTTTCATCAACATAAATCCTGACGCTATCAGGTGAGACTGTCAGAAGATTCTGTGATACTGCTTTCGCTGTACCGAAACCACCGATTGCGAATCCGCCCTTCGATCCCTTGGCACCATCATCAACGTAAACCCTCACTCCTTCATTATATACAGCAAATATTGTTTGTCCGGTGTTATTTTTCACCTCAAAGAGAGCCTCTTCGAGACTTGTTGTTTTACCGGTGATACCAAGTTTCTGAACCGGACCCTGAAGTTCTTTGGCAAGAAGTGAATAAGGTACCGACCAGAGCTGACTTGTACCCATAACTACATATTCCTGTGCCGGGTACTGGATTTCGGTCTTTATAAAGAGAGGCTGGCTTCCCCAGCTAATATCAGCGAAAAGAGCTGCTGAGCCACTGGTTCTGGTTCCGTTACCTATAACGAATGATATAACACCAAAAGCGGTGGATGTAACTGAATGGGTCTCCTGCCAAACTACAGTTCCACCTGTTAAAAGTGTTTGCAGAGTGACTCTAACCTGAAATGTCCGGTTAGAAATCAAAGTATTAGCAGGGTCGCGTGCAATAGCCTGGTAATTAAATCCCTGAGGAACCTGTGAGTTTAAAATACCAGACAACAGGAAAATAAAAAAGCTGAGTAAAAGTTTTGATTTCATAGCAGTAAATATTTAGACAAGTTCAGTATTAAATATTTAAGTAAGCAAGTTATGAAAAAAGTGCTTTAACTGAAAAAATTATTTTATACCGTTTTTAAGCAGAAGTGCTTTTATCTGATCAAGTTCAGACTTAAGCTGATCATGTTCAGATTTTAACAATTCAATTTCAGTTTTCTGATTTTTTATAATAGCCTGTTGTTCATTAATTGCCTTGTGCAGAACAGGGATAAGAGTTGATGTGGATACAGCATAAACATCAGCCTTTTCGTTGTAAATAACCATCTCAGGGATTACCTTCTGAGCATCCTGGGCAATATATCCCGTTTGTTTCAGGCCAGCATTACTTATAAAGTTAAAATCCACAACCTTAAGATTATTAAGAAGATTTAAAGCATTCATACTGCTTGCTACAATGTTTTCTTTTAGTCTGGCATCTGATACATTATAAAAAGCGAGGGCTCCATTGGTCATTGTTATTGACCCCTTCCAGGTTCCATCTCCACTATTGAAATCGAGATAATAATTAGTACCTGCACCAGTAAGATTTCCTGCAGTGATATTGAGACCAAAATGACTACTAAATCCGCCTGTATTTTTAAAATCGGCAGCATATCCCGATGGCTTTGATACAGAGCTTTGTAACTCTCCGTTGACCTTCAGGTAACGATTAACAAAATCACCGTAAACCAATGCATTATTAAGGTTGTCAGCACCCGAGTAGCTGGTCTCAATGACTAATTTACTGCTTCCTGTCTCGTTCCACCCGGCCCATTTGCCGATAAAAACATTATTATCACCGGTGGCTTCATTACCGGCAGCAAGACCCAGGTATGTATTGAAATTGCCTGTCAGGCTGGTACCACCTGCCAGTGTTCCCAGATAGGTATTGTAAGCTCCGGTATTTGCACTTCCTGCCATATATCCCAACATGACCTGACTCTGGCCTGAGGTATTTGAACTTCCTGCCAGGTACCCCAGCATTGTTCCGTAGTCAGCTGTTGTATTTTCACCAGCCCTGTAACCTACCATTGTATTAAAATCACCATTTTCATTTGATGTTCCTGCATCGGATCCTATCATAACATTATAGGTACCGTCAATATTTGCCCTGCCAGCCTTATTTCCTATATTAATATTGTCGAAGCCGGTTGTATTGCTGTAACCTGACTCAAATCCCATAAAAATATTGTTTGAACCGGTTGTATTGTACCATCCTGCATTTGCGCCAAGGACAACATTCTGAAAACCTGTTGTATTATGGTAGCCGGCCCAGTCGCCAATCATAACATTCTGATTACCTGTAGTATTAAAATAGGCCGATTGATCACCAACAAAAATATTGCTTGATGCTGTATTATAATAACCTGCCTGCCTGCCCAGGAAAACGTTATAAAACCCTGACTCATTCATATATCCAGACTCGGAACCAATAAGAATGTTACTTCCACCGCCGATGTTGTTGATTCCGCTTTTATAACCCAGAAAAACGTTATTTGAGCCTGTTACGAGGCTTTTTCCGCTCTCGAATCCCAGCGTTGAGTTATATATGCCGTATGTAACAAGTTGCCCGCTTCGGTGACCAATAAAATAGTTTTCAGGTGTCATCATCATAAATTCATTTACTGTTCCTTTTCCTGCATTGAATCCACCAATTGCAAAACCTCCTTTATTTCCTTTGGCGACCGTCTCGTCGACATAAATTCTGACGCTGTCAGTTGATACTGTCAGAAGATTCTGAGATGCTGCTTTTGCTGAACCGAAACCACCGATTGCGAATCCTCCTTTGGATCCTTTGGCACCATCATCGACGTAAACCCTTACACCTTCATTATATACGGCAAAAACTGTCTGTCCGATATTGTTTTTTACCTCAAAAAGCGCCTCCTCAACGTTTGTAGTTGTGCCGGTAACACCAAGCTTTTTTAATGGTCCTTCGAGATCCTTTGCGAGCATAGAATAAGGAACTGACCGAAGCTGAGTGGTTCCCATATCTATATAACCGGGACCAGGATATTGAATTTCTGTTTTGATGAATACAGGTTGAGATTGCCAGTTTATAGCTGAAAAATTTCCTGAAACAGCAGTTCCGTTACCAACCACAAAACCCATTAGTCCGAACTGATTTGTTGTTACGGCATGTGTTTCCTGGTATAGCAAAGTACCTCCGGAAAGAGTTGTCTGAAGTGTAATCCTTGCCGACATTGTCTGATTTGGGATAATATTATTCGACAAATCACGTGCAATAGCCTGATAATTAAATCCCAGAGGCACCTGGGAAAACAAAAGCCCGGTGTAAAGGGATATAAAAAAAGTGAGTAGAAGTTTTGATTTCATAGCTGTAAATACTTAGTTAAGGTCAATAATAAATATTTAATAACGCAAGTGAGGAAAAACGTATTTTGTCATAAAAAAAAGTAATTAAATAATAAACACATAAAAGAATGAATTGTTAAAAATAACTGCGTAATACTTCAGGAGAATCAAAAAAAAAGGAGCTAATAATAACAGCTCCTTATTAATCAGATTACAGATAATGCTATTTCTTCAGAAGAGCTTTTATTGATTCTATTTCACTCTTCAGATAATCAATCTCTTTCATAGCTGAATTTAACTTATCACTTTGCGAACTAATAAGACTTTGCTGTTCTTTTATTGCTTCAATAAGTACAGGGGTAAGCTTCTCGTATGATACTGATTTATATCCATCCGGTCCGGTTAAAACCAACTCAGGCAAAATTTTCTCCATATCCTGAGCAATTACGCCTATTTGTTCTCCCGCAGGAAAATTATAATCAGGAAAGTCGGATTGTTTCCAGTTATATTTTACACCAGTCATAAGCAAAACATCAGATAAAGCATTTGTTAAAGGGGTTATATCTTTTTTATAACGCGCATCAGACCATGTTGTTGCCCCGGCAGAAATAGCAGATCCGTTTGCCCAAATTGTACCTCCAACCTCGAGAGCATAAGTTGTTGGCAACCTGTTTATTCCGACTCTGTTATTTGTAAAGTCACCGCCAATGAGAGGAGTCGAAGTGCTTGAATTATCTATGTAGAGAGTATTTGATTTTGCTCCCGAGTTCAAGCCTGCCTGATAACCGATAAGGACATTATTTGCACCAGTGTTTCCCTCCCCCGACTTATATCCGAGAAATACGTTATTTGATCCGCTGCTGCCCTGCCCGCTTCTGTATCCAAGAAATGTATTGTTTGCTCCGGCTGTATTAAGTCCACCAGCCCAATAACCTATCATAGTATTAAAACTTTCAGTATTATCCATACCGGCGAACTGCCCGAAATACGAGTTTTGTCCTCCAACAAGATTGTTTTGTCCGGCAAAGAAACCAACGAAGGAGTTTCTTGTACCTGTTGTATTCAATTGTCCTGCAAATTCTCCAATAAAAAGATTCTGTGAACTTGTATTATAATAACCGGCATAGTTACCAATACAGATATTCTGCGATCCGTATGGACTTGTAAATCCGGCCTGGTATCCAATATAAACATTGTTGCCTCCAAAAACATTACTATAGCCCGATTCTTTACCGAGAAAAACATTCTGGTTGCCTGTAGTGCTTGTTACACCTGCATTGTCACCTATAAAGACATTACCAAATCCGCCTGTATTTGCAACACCACTGTTATTCCCAATGAAAACGTTATTATTACCTGTAGTATTTGCCATTCCGGCATTATACCCCATGAATGAATTATGCTGTCCGGTTGTGTTTGCCATCCCCGACTGGTAACCGATAAATGAATTATGCACGCCTGTTGTAATGCTTTTTCCACTATTGTGGCCTATAAAATAATTCTGGTCAGTAAGATCCATGAAGTTTTCGATAGTTGCTTTTGTTGCTGAAAAACCACCAATTGCAAAACCTCCCTTACTACCTTTTGCTAAAGGATTTACATAAACCCTTGTACTATCACGTGTTACCCTGAGATATTCCTGCGAAGGAGCTTTGGCTGTTCCAAATCCACCTATTGCAAACCCTCCTTTTGACCCCTTGGCGCCATCGTCAACGAATACCCTTACTCCCTCATTGTATACTGCAAATATAGTCTGACCAATATTATTCTTCACTTCAAAAAGAGCCTCCTCAAGATTAGTTGTTGTACCCGTTACACCTAATTTCTTCAAAGGGCCTTCCAGATCCTTTGCGAGCATTGAATAAGGCACTGACCTTAGCTGGCTTGTTCCCATATCAGTATACCCGGGTCCGGGATACTGAATCTCTGTTTTTATAAATACTGTCTGAGCCTGCCAGTTTATTGTTGAAAATGTACCTGAAACAGGTGTTCCGTTACCAACCACAAATGTCATGAGCCCGAACTGGTTTGTAGTAACAGCATGAGTTTCCTGATAAAGAGTAATACCTCCTGAAAGAGTTGTTTGCAGAGTTATTCTGGCCGGCATTGACTGATTAGCGATGACATTATTCGACACGTCACGTGCAATGGCCTGATAATTAAATCCCTGAGGAACCTGGGAAGACAAAAGATAAAAGGAAAAAGATAAAATTAATGAGAGGTAAAGTTTTGACTTCATAAATATTTGATTTTATAATTTCAGACTATTCTAAATATCATTTTCCGGATTTAAGAGACTCTATGGCATTTTCGAGAATTGCAATTTTCTTAGCCTGTTCCTCAAGGATCTTCTGCTGATCCTGAATACTTTTTATAAGAACAGGAACGAGTTCGGAATAGTTTATTCCGAGAGTTTTCTCATCATCGGAACCTTTTTTCACAACTTCTGAAATAACTGATTCAACTTCCTGCGCAACCAGCCCAAGGTGTTCTGAGCTATCAGAACCATCTGTCCAATAGAAGCTTACAGGTCTCAGCTTAAGAAGATCAGCAAGACCATAGGTCATATCCTCAATATTTTCTTTAAGTCGTGCGTCGGAAGTGTTTATGACACCATTTGTTGCATAAACTGTTGTCCACCGGCTTGTTGAAGATCCAAGACTTGAAAAGTTGTTGGTCCAGGGAATAACATCAGTCTGATTTACAAGCAGAACATCTGTGCCACCACCTCCGAAAATAAGTCTGTTGGTGCCACCTTTGGCATTAAGTCGTACATCACCTGCGCCGCCACCTGAATGGGCTAATCCTATTTTAAAACTATAAATTCCGCTTCCTATTCTGAAGTCGCCGTTGCCCGTATTTACATCCCAGTTGCCTCCTTCGATATCAAGTTTAGTAAGCGGAGATGTTTTTCCTATGCCAACATTTGCGTTGAATGTCAGGTTATTAAGATCAAACTCACCATATATCAGTGCTGAGTTTTTATTTGCTACAGAGTTTTCGATATAAAGCTTATTTGAAACACTTGTTTCAGACCCGCCGGCACCATTACCAATGAAAACATTTCCGTTGCCATTCAGAAGGTCATAACCTGCCTCCAACCCTATAATTGTATTATTATCCCCGGCAGATGCTGAATATAATGCTGATTCACCAATCACAATGTTTCCAAAGCCCGACAGGTTTGTTCTTCCGGCATTTGAACCCAGGTAGGTATTTGACTGACCTGTCTGGTTTAAAAGACCTGCACTGAAACCCATAAATGTGTTATATGCAGCTGTTGTATTTGAGTAACCGGCACCAAGACCAAAGAAGGCATTATTGAATCCCTGAGTATTTAAAAGTCCGGCGTTCCATCCCATAAAAACATTGCCTCCGCCTGTTGTGTTATTCGTTCCCGACTGCACACCTATGAATACATTCTGAGATCCGCTTGAATTATCATAACCGGCGCCATCACCAATAAAAACGTTCTGCACTCCATCAAGGTTAGTATATCCCGACTGATAACCAAGGAAGACGTTATGATTGCCCACAGTATTTGAGAGGCCGCTCTGGTATCCAAGGAAGGTGTTATAGAGTCCTGATGAGTTGGCCATGCCACTCTGATAGCCAAGAAATACGTTATTGCTGCCACTTGTATTAAAGAAGCCTGAATAGTTTCCAAGGAAAATATTATTGTTACCTGTTGTAAGCCTGAAACCCGCTCCTGTTCCTACAGCAACGTTATTTTGTCCGCCAATTGTTGCTTCAGGCCACTGATAGCCGGCTCCGGCAGCTGCACCGATGAACACATTATAATTTCCGTTGAGAAAATTATAACCAGCCTGTACACCCATAAAGACGTTTCCATTTCCTGATGTAAAGAGCTGACCAGAATATTGTCCCATAAAAGTATTGGCACTTCCAGTTATATTTTCACGGCCGGATTCATATCCCAGGAATGTATTATTTCCACCTGTAGTTGTCGACAATCCTGATTTATACCCAATAAAACTGTTGAATTTTCCGGTTGTTATCTTGCTTCCTGAATTGTAGCCGATAAAATAGTTATCTGAAGTCATATCCACAAAACTTCCATTTGCACCTTTTACAACACCAATATTACCAATGGCAAATCCTCCTTTATTTCCTTTACCAACTGTAGGATTAACATAAACCCTTGTACTATCGCGTGTTACTCTCAAATACTCCTGTGAAGGTGCTTTGGCTGTTCCAAAACCACCTATTGCAAATCCACCCTTAGGGCCTTTTGCACCATCATCAACAAATACCCTTACGCCCTCATTGTAAACTGCAAAGACAGTCTGACCTGTATTGTTTTTAACTTCAAACAAGGCCTCTTCAAGATTAACAGTTGTTCCTGTTACACCGAGTTTTTTAACCGGTCCTTCAAGGTCTTTTGCCATAAGCGAATATGGTACAGACCAGAGCTGACTGGTACCCATAACAATATAACCAGGTCCCGGGTACTGGATTTCTGTCTTGATAAACAACGGCTGGCTGCCCCAGTTTATATCGGTAAAAAGCAGTGCTGTTCCGCCGGTTCTGATTCCGGTTCCAATTACAAATCCCATTAGACCAAACTGATTTGTAGTTACAGAGTGTGTTTCTTCCCAGATTACAGTTCCGCCTGATATTGTTGTCTGAAGAGTGATTCGGACAGGAAGCAGCTGGTTAGCGAGAACATTATTCGATACATCTCTGGCAATTGCCTGATAATTAAATCCTTGTGGTGTCTGAGAAGATATCGTTGAAAAATAAACCATAAATAACATTCCCAAAAAAAGCCTTGCTCTCATTGCTGTTCTGAATTAGTTTATAATTCACTTTAAACAACAATCGAATCACTATTGTTTGCCGGATAAGTTAAAATATGGTACTCCTGAATATGAATCCGGGATTTATTTGACGAAGGTAACTTTACGAGCTGTTTTTATGCGAAAATGGATGACGGATTATTCGTTCCGGACAATGGCACTCTTTTTTTGCCAGCTTACAACAAACACTCCGGCGAATATCAATACAGCCGAGGCAATCATAACGATATTAATACGGTCCTGCCCCATCAGAGTTGCCAGATATGCGGCAATAACCGGATTGAGGTAAGTGTAAGTACTGACAATTGTAGGACTAAGGCGGCGAAGCCCAAAAGAGATCAGCAGATAACCAAGGTAGGTTGCAAAAAATACAACAAATCCTATTTCAAGCCAGGCAATAAGAGATATTGCAGACCAGTCTGTGGTGCTCCACTGATTATATCCCAGTGGTATTGTTGTGAACATGCCGAAGAAGAATGTCCATTTCATTACTGTAACAGGATGATATTTCTCAAGCATCCGCTTGATAATGACGGTATAAAATGCCCAGCTTATTGTGTTTATTAGTGTGTAAATGTCGCCGATAAATGTTGTACTGGATATATCAGGAGTGCCGTTCTGAAGAATCAGCATCATGACACCTGAAAGCCCGATGGCAAGACCTACTCCTTTCAAAAATGATATATTCTCCTTTAGAATTATTGCTGCAAAGACAAAGGCAAAAATAGGATTTGTTGAAATAATAATTGAAGAGTTTACAGGGGAAGTGTAGTCGAGTCCGACCAGGAATAAAACCTGATTTATTACAACCCCGAAGAAAGAGCATCCGAACAAGTAGAAAATATCCTTTTTACTTACCTTCTCTTTCGGAAGGAAGAGACTTGTAATCCAGAAAAGAGAAGCAGCACTTATACTTCGCAGTGCAACAAGAGCCAGTGGCTTTATGTGATCAGGCATAACAGCCTTTGCCACAGAATAGTTAACCCCGTAGATTATATTGGCAAAAAGAAGTGAAAGGTGCGCCCAGGTTTTTACCCGACTCTTGTGCATAATTGTGAAATGAGTCGCAAAAGTAAGAAAAGCTATCTTTCCTGCAAATCAATCTAACGCCTTAATTATTTTTCTTAACAGGATTTCACTTCTTATTCTAAAAAACTCTACAATATAAAATCTATGCTTGTCGGACCAGGAATTATTTTGAAATCTGCAATAAGAAGTTTTCTTCTCGGAATAATTATCGGATATTGACTGACATAATAAATCTTAACAGGAACGCTTGGTGTCCTTCTGCCAAAAGGAGGAAACAGTTTTGGGGGCTTAATTGAAACAAGCCCTGCCTTGCCTTTTGGAACTGATATAGTTGCCTTAACCCATTGCTGGCCTGATATAACAACCTGGACCATATTGAGTACAGTAATATTCTTAGTGGTAATCGTAGGTTTTGGAAAAAGCAATGAAGGGGGAACAGGCATTTTCCCGCGCCATAAAACCTCATAAAATCTTTTGGCAAGTACCCCCGAAAGAACAGGATAATCCTTAAATTCAATTTCAAGAGCATGGAGAACAGTCTTTTGAATATTAATATAAGGGTGAATAATTTCAAAAGTCGCTTGTAATGAATCACCGGTCAAAATATGTGTAACGGTAACAGTATAAAACCCTGCAGTAAGACCTGTAATATCCTTTGTTACAGCACCATTATCCCATGAGTAAAAATAATCTGAGGGAAGACCGGGTGTGACTGTCAGTATAATTTTACCGGTATTATTTCCAAAGCGTATTACATGCGTAAGTGACCCGGAAACTGTAATCGCAGAAGGTGATGCAACATCAAGTGTTCCGTTAATAAAGCACCCATTAGCATCAGTTATTACCCAGGTATGACCTGTTCCTGCAGATATCCCTGAAAACAAACCGGTTGAACTTGGCACCCCGTTAAAGGTATAAGTTAGTGATCCTGTTCCTCCTGTTCCTGTAACCTGGACTGTTGCCGTGCCTCCAATCACTGTAATTGGGACTGTTACAATTGCGCCTCCGGTGATCAGGGCAGGTTGTACAACATCTATAGATCCAGAGAGAGTACTACCATATTTATCAGTAACACTCCAAGCCAAACCCATTCCATAAGGAACAGAAGAAAAAACGCCAGTTGCGACTGGTAAGCTGCCATTGAAGGTATATGACAAAGGTGGAGCACCCCCTGTTGCGTTGATTGTAACCGCACCTATACCTCCATTGCATAATATTAGTGTAGAAACACTTGCAGTAGCACTCAATGGAGGGAAAATACTCCTTTGCGCTTCATTCAAATTACCATCAATATCCCAGATATTAAGATCCGTTATAGGAACAATCGATACTCTTACCTTAATGTCCTGATAAACATCTGCAGGGAAAGAATGTGTATGTGACAGGACAATGCCGGAGCCTGCTTTGATAATGATATCCTGTGGCGCTAAAGGCAGATGTTGATCCACTCCTGCCGGAGCAGAATTTCTGTAAATTCTTATCCCATAATATAATGTTCTGACCGGCTGCGTTCCTGCATTTCTTATCCTTACACCTATATCATTCGAGCCGGTAACAAAATAACAATTGTCATTGATAGCCGCAGTATTAATGCTGTTTGTAAGCCAGATATCGGGACTGCAATCGAGGTCCCTTGGTGCAGTAGTTATCTCGTCACCATCCAGGATAAATAGTATATCGTGAAATCCGAGATATTTTTCTGATTCTCCATTATTGTAAAAACCAATATTTGTAGCACCAGTTCGGGCCTCAACAAATTTCTTGCTAAACTCGATTGATGCATTAGGTTTAACTAAAGATAGATTGTCAAGGTACTTTCCGGTGTGAGCAGAATAAGCCGGGAAAACAGAACTTGAAGGAAACTTTTCATCAAGTCTTAAGCCAATCAGCCATGATTCAGTAAACCTGCTTCCTGCCGACGAAGTACCGGTATCCTTTTCATCAATTCCGCATGCACATATAATACTTCTTTGCATTATCTGGCTGCAATTCTGAACCGGTACCATCAATGCTCCTGCCTCATCTGACTGGATTACAACATTTACATAGCTTTTCCTGAGATTTGCCATATAATTATCCTGCGGCTCTCCAGCAATTGGTACGTAGGAAGGATCATAAGGAGTGCGAAGCATCGACAAAAACCAATCAGAATCAAACTCTTCAGTACCATTAACAGTTATAAGAGATTTTGAATTAGCTGTATCATAACGGCCAGCGCCGGTAAAATACAGTAACACGGAATTTCTGTTCGGTCCTGTTGATCCGTAAACCAAATTTGAATTAGGGAGAACTTTTAGAAGAGCAAAGTTATTGAATTCAGTCCTCAGAGCAGGGCAGGTTGCAACTACCTTCTTATTGGCTGGTGGCAGGTTATTAAAAGTTCCGGTGAAAGCCGTATCACCCTGAACAACAATAATATTTGCAGGATCATAATTATAATAATCCGTCAGTAGTTCATATACACCTTCAATATCTTTAAGATATCTTGCAGTGCTTGTGGAATTCGCGAACAGAAAAGCAAATTTGTCGGTATTTGATACTGTATGTGCCATGATAATTGTATTCTTAATATTCGATTATTTATTTTCAGAACGTAATTCATCTATTTCTAACTGCATCTTCATAAGAATTTCCTTCATCGCAGTATTATCGCTTTTCAATGACTCAATTGTTGCTTGTTGTTCCTTAACTGCCTCAACAAGCAATGAAGAAATCATACCATACTGAATGGAATAATTTGCTCCCTTCGTATCTACAACCTCAGGAATCACTTCATTAACTTCCTGTGCTATCATACCCATATTTCTGAGTGTGGGGTCACCAGCATCAGACTTCCAGTTAAAATAGACTCCGCGTAAATTAAGGACCTTTGAAAGAGCATCAGTAATCGGTACAATATTATCCTTCAGTTTCAGGTCGCTCACTGTTGCCCAGCCTGACGATCCGCCTGAAGTACCATTCACATAAAATACCTTGGAGTTATTTGCAAGTCCATTTATTACAACATATCTGTCAGTTGAAAGAAAGCTTCCGTAAATAAGAGCATTGCCATTAAGACCAGGATCGTTTTCTATATAAAGTTTATCACTTTCCACATTCGACACACCAGCTCCATAACCAAGACATACATTATTTGATCCGGTGAAGTTATATGATCCCGCAAAAGAGCCAAGGTAAAGATTATAATTTCCTGTCCTGTTTGCGGAGCCACTGTTATAACCAAGAAATACATTTTCACTGCCATCTGTATTATAGTTTCCGCTTGTGAATCCAAGAAACAGATTGTTGTATCCGTTATTATTCCTCTGACCTGTCTGATATCCGATAAATGTATTTCCGTTGCCTCCCAAATTGAGATTTCCGCTAAGCTCTCCGACAAAAATATTATTGCTCCCAGTGTTCTGAACTCCGGTATTGTTTCCAATAAAAATATTCCACGATGCATTACTGTTCAACCCCGCCTGATACCCCAGAAACAAATTTCTGCTTCCCTGAGTATTTCCGGCACCTGCCTGATATCCTATAAATGAATTATACTTTCCATTTACGCCCGACGGAAGTGTTTTGTCGCCGCTCTGAAATCCGATAAATGAATTCAAAGGAGTCAGATTAATAAAAGATAACGGGATGCTTGAAGTAACATCAGCTACCTTAAATCCTTTAGTCTGATCTTTAACATAAATTTTTGTACTGTCGCGGGTAACTCTCATTACTTCACCGGTTCTTGCCAGAGTATTATTAAATCCGTTTATTGCAAATCCGCCCTGAGTTCCCTTCAGGTTATTAACATCATTAATGTACATTCTTATACTGTCGGGACTGACTTTCAGGTAATCCTGTTTAACTCCCTTTGCATTATCAAAACCTCCTATTGCAAAACCGCCTTTTACTCCTTTAAGACCTGTATCATTAATATAAATCCTGGTACTGTCATCAGTAACTCGCAGATATTCACCTACTCCTTTTGCCATTCCGAATCCACCAATCGCGAAGCCGCCCTTTATTCCTTTTCCTGTAGACAAATCGTTAATATAAATTCGTGTGCTGTCGCGGGTTACACGGAGATATTCATCACCTCCTTTAGCCATTCCAAAACCACCTATCGCAAAACCGCCTTTCACACCTTTTACCGGAGCAGTAGGGTCAATATATGCCCTAATGCTATCTGAATTAACAACAAAAAGAGGCTGAGAGGCAGCTTTGTCGGTACCAAATCCGCCAATAGCAAAACCACCCTTCACTCCTTTAGCGCCATTGTCAACATAGATTCTGACACCTTCATTATACACTGCAAAAACTGTCTGGCCAGTATTGTTTTTAACCTCAAAAAGAGGTTCAGTAAGTGAGGTTGAAGTAACAGGTGCTTCAACAGTCAGCTTATCAAGAGCCCCACCCAGTCCATCTGCAATTACTGAATATGGCACAGAAAGGAATTGTGAAGTTCCCATTGTTACGAAACCTGATCCGGTATTGATTTCCGTTTTGAGAAATTTGGGTCCGACTGACCAATCAATCTCGTTAAATGTATTTGCTGTGGATCCGGACTGTTTAACTCCTGCGCCAACAACAATTGTAAATAAACCTGATGTATTTGGCTGAACAGCCGAATGAAGTTCAATCCAATAAGTGGTACCTCCATCCGCGGCTGACTGAATTGTAAGCATAACTCCGATAGGGGTTATAACAGGATTTCCATCTTCACGAGCTATTGCCTGATAGTTAAATCCCTGAGGAAGCTGACACAAAACAACTAAAGGTGTCAGAAAGAGCAGAAAAAATGAAAAAATGGCCCCGGAAAATAAAAAATGGAGGCCAGATTTTTCTTCATTATTGAGTTCATCTAATAAAACACTGTTTTTCATATAGTTAAGTTTAATTAGTATTTTCACTTAAGGTTGATTTGAACTGAAAGTTATGCTAAAAAACATTTCGACACAAATTTATTTTAGGATAATTCAGAAAACTCCAACGATTCATTATCCACAATTTCTGGTTAAGGAATTATGGATATATTTGAGAAAAATATATAATGGAAAAGGTAACAGTAATAAGTGGCGGAAGCAGTGGACTTGGATTTGAAATTGCTGATCTGCTTGTAAAATCGGGGAAAAATGTAATTATCCTTGGAAGAGATAAAGTAAAACTTGACAAAGCAGAATCAAAACTTAAGACATGCTGCACAGGCAATGATGTGAAATCTATAGTTTGCAACATTGGAGAAGAAAAGGATATAAAATCATTCGGGAATTATATTTCAAAAAATAATTATTCAATTGAATATCTCTTCAATAATGCCGGTAAAGGGCTGTTCATAAAGGCAGAAAATTCCAGCTCAGAGTTAATTGACTCAATTTTTGAAGCAAATCTGAAAGGAATGATACTTCTGACGTCTGAGATCCTTGGTATTACTTCACCTGATGAGGAGTTAACAATTGTGAACATAATGTCAACCTCATCTCTTTTCGGAAGGTCGGAGGAAACAATTTACTGTGCTGCGAAATGGGGAGCCAGAGGTTATACCGAGGCACTCAGAACTGAACTTAAGGGTACTAAAAGAAATATTATTGCTGTTTATCCGGGTGGCATGAAAACGAATTTCTGGAACATCCCCGGACAGAACAGAGATCTTAGCAGTTTTATGGATCCGGCGGAGGTTGCGGAGAAGATTGTTAATGCTGTGATTGTGGGAACAATCGCGACGTCATGTAGGGAACAGTCGCGACTGTTCCCTACACAAATCACGACAACCTGTTTTTATAATCGTTATACCCGAATTCCCGTATCAGTCTGAATTTGCCTTCTTTTGTCCAGATGCCAATTGCAGGATGGTGTACGCCATTAAAAGTCGATGTTTTAACCATCGTATAATGGATCATATCCCAGAAAATTATTCTGTCGCCAATAGCAGGTTCTTTTTCAAAGGACCAGTCACCCATTACATCGCCCGACAGGCATGAATTTCCTCCAAGCCTCCATACTGGCTGGCCGGGAAGAGGATCTGAGGCAGAAAGTATTTTAGGTTTATACGGCATCTCCAGACAATCAGGCATATGAGCTGTAAAAGAGACATCAAGGATAGCTGTTTTTATGCCCTGGTTTTCAACAACATCTTCAACAGTTGAAACAAGTTCACCTGTCTCCCAGGCAAATGCACTTCCCGGTTCAAGTATAATGTGAAGTCCTGTTCTCTCTTTGAATTTTTTCAGCACACCAATTAAATGGTCAGTATCATAACCGGCTCTTGTCATAAGGTGACCGCCTCCCATATTTATCCACTTTATTGATGGAAAATGGCTTCCGAATTTTTCTTCAACGACTTCTAGTACCTTTTCAAGGGCATATGAATCAGACTCGAACAAAACATGGAAATGAAATCCTTCAATCCCTTCAGGAAGTCCGTTTTTGAGATCATCTGCGGCAACTCCCAGTCGGGAACCGGGAGAACAGGGATTATATAAACCGTGACTCACTTCCGAAAATTCAGGATTTATTCTTAAACCTGCAGAAACATGTTTAGAATATTTTTTCAATTGAGTCGAAAAACGGGAATACTGATTCAGGGAATTGAATGTAACATGTGAGCTGTAATCAAGAATTGATTTAAAATCAATCTCGCGGTACACTGGTGAATAGGTATGCGCCCGTGAACCAATCTCCTCAAAACACAACCGGGCTTCATCCACCGAACTGGCAGCGGCACCTGAAACATATTCACGAAGTATTGGAAATACTCCCCACATTGCAAAGCCTTTAAATGCCAGGATTATTTCAGCCCCTGATTCTTCAGAAACGTGTTTAATGAGAGCGAGATTCCTGCGAAACCGCTCTTCATCAATTACATAACATGGCGATGGTATCTTACTGTAATCTATGGACATTTTATAAGTCGTTACGGCGTTATGGCGTTAAGGCGTTAGGGCATTAAGCCGTTACGCCCTATTTAAAGTTCCAGGTCTACATCATGCAACTCAACCCAGGGAAGACCAAGACGGTTTAGTTCGGTCATGAAAGGATCGGGAT
>JFJP01042167.1_pt1 | contig 17289 bp, 17 predicted proteins | sample 431651 | NCBI WGS metagenome assembly JFJP01 (sample SAMN02602958, study PRJNA72255) | Microbial mat metagenome, whole genome shotgun sequencing project. | biome: fresh water; feature: sink hole; material: water; isolation source: purple microbial (photo- and chemosynthetic) mats found in... | reverse complement strand
AAGTCGCCATCAATGAAATGATGTTACGAAATACGATCGGCATGAAGTTTGTTTTAGCGGATACCAACAAGGTCGGCAGAACGCACAGCTTTTTATCGGGAAGCATACAAGATTTAGATTATCTGATCACTGATGATGTCGCCAGTGAAACCGAAGTGAAGAGTTTGAGAGCGGTCGGACTCAAGGTATTACAGGTTCCAGTCGAAAGATAAAAATTTACGCCCTCGCGAGAGGGCGTTTTTGTTAGTGATGGTCTGATACCAAAGCTGCTAGTGCGATGGAATAGAACTTGGTTTCTTTGGAATCTGCTCTTGATGTAACGACGATTGGTTTCTTCGCTCCTGCAATCACGCTCGCGCTTTTTGCATTGGCAAGAAACATCATGCTCTTATAAAAGACATTTCCAGATTCAATTTGAGGCATGAGCAGAAAGTCAACCTCACCAGCCATCGGATCTGTGATTCCCTTATGGATTGCTGCTTCTTTATTGATTGCGTTATCTAAAGCGAATGGTCCACCGACAACACAGCCTTTGATTCTGTCATTCTGATTTCTTTGAATGAGTTCTTGGGCATCCAGTGTCGCCTGCATTTTAGGATTGACTTTTTCAATAGCTGCGATGCATCCGACATTGGGCATCTTAATGCCGATGGCGTGAGCAATCCCCACACCGTTTTCAATGATCTCTTGCTTGATATTGACATCTGGATCAATATTCATCGCTCCATCGCTCATCAGTAAAAGCTTATGATAATTCGGTATTTCCATGACAGTGACATGAGAGATTCTATTTGGCGTTCTAAGGCCATATTCCTTATCTAATGCAGCTCTTAAAATGATTGCTGTATCTACAATACCCTTCATCAGAATGTCTGCCTTATTCATGGATACGAGTCGAACAGACTCCTCGCATGCCTTGATGGGATCAGGAATATCAATCACTTCAAAATCATGCTCATTCAGTTTCAAATGATGGAGTGTTTTCATGATTTCTGCTCGATCCCCGACCAGGATCGCTTTAATGATTTTGGCATCCATTGCCATCTTCACAGCTTCTAAAACATGATCATCATTGGCAACAGCGACCACCATGGTTTTCATTGTAGACAACTGAGCTTTTCTAACGATATCTTGCATCGATTTAATCATATTCTGATTCACCTACTTATATTCCTTCGCTTTTTCTTCGCCCTTTAAGACACGAAGCGCTCCAAGCGCTAAAGCTTCCATTTCATCCTCACCAGGATAAACCATGACTGGTGCGATGAAATCTACTCTTTCTTTAATTAAGTTCACTGTGTAATCATCATAGGCCAATCCGCCTGTGATGATGATGGCATCCACCTTGCCTTTGAGAACGGTTGAACCTGCTCCAATTTCTTTACCAATTTGGTAGATCATCACGCTATAAATGAATTCAGCATCCTTATCTCCATTTTTAATTCTCTTTTGGATGGCTGCTCCATCATTGGTGCCGAGATAGGCGACAAGTCCGCCCTGTCCATAATTCTTTTTCTGAATTTCTTTTAATGTATATTTCCCTGAGAAAACCATCTTATAAAGAGGACCCATCGGAACTCCGCCACTGCGTTCAGGTGACATTGGACCATCACCGTCTAAAGCGTTATTCACATCAATGACTCTACCTTTTTGATGAACTCCGACACTGATTCCTCCGCCAAGATGCACGACAATCAGATTTAACTTGCGGTAATCCTTCTTTAAATCACGTGCTGCCTTATGGGCAACCGCTTTTTGGTTTAATGCGTGAAATAAAGAATCTCTTTTGATTTCAGGGAATCCTGTAAATCTAGCGACATTTTCCATTTCATCGACTGCAACCGGGTCAACGATATAACTTGGAAGCTTATATATATCAGCCAAGTGCTTGGCGATCACGCATCCCAAGTTAGATGCATGTTCACCTCTGGGGTATTTATACATGTAACTAACCATGTCGTCATTGATGATGTATGTTCCCCCTTCAATCGGTTTCAGCATGCCGCCTCTACCAACAATCGAATGAAGTGTGGAAAGTTCAATCTTAGATTTTTTAAGTTCTTCCATGATGGCGTTCATTCTGAAATCATATTGATCGATTACATGATCAAACTTGTCAATGACATTCGAATCATGTTTGACATTCACTTTCCAAACACAATTTTCATTTTCGAAAATTGCGAGTTTGGTGCTTGTCGATCCTGGATTGATAGTTAAAATTTTATAGATCATAGAAGACTCCTTTTTTTATATTGGTTTGAATGTGGATGTGAAATGTCTTAAAATCGGTGATTCATAATCAAAGGCATAACCTTTTAATTCATGACGGTGTTCGAAGACGTGAATCATGGCATCAGCAACAACATCGAGATGGTTATATGTATAGACCCGTCTTGGAATGGTTAAACGCATTAATTCAAGTTTCGCTTCAATATTCTTATTGGTATCTGGGTCTCTCCCTAGGAGGAGTGAGCCTATTTCAACAGCTCTGACACCCGCTTCAATATATAATGCATTCGTGACTGCCAGTGATGGGAATTGATCGTAAGGAATTTGAGGTGCCAAAGCCTTGCAGTCAACAAACACCGCATGTCCTCCTACAGGATATTGAATCGGTATTCCCGCTTCCATCAACCGGTCTCCAAGATATCTGACCTGATCAATACGATGTCTTAAATAGTTTTCATCCAGCGCTTCCATCAATCCCACAGCAAGTGCATCCATATCTCTGCCGTTTAATCCGCCATACGTAGGAAATCCTTCATAAGCGACTGCTCTGGTTCTGCATTTGTCAAACAGGCATTTGTCATCTCTAATCGCGATGATGCCACCCATATTGACCAATCCATCTTTTTTAGCACTCATCAATAAAGCATCTGCATAAGAATAGGTTTCTCTCGCGATATCGATAATATCTTTATCTTGATATCCTTTTTCTCTTTCTTTAATGAAAAATGAATTTTCTGCATATCTTGCTCCATCAATGATATTCATGATTCCGTACTTTTTAGCAATCTTATGAACTTCACGCATGTTTTCCATCGATACAGGCTGACCGCCTGCAGAATTATTGGTGATGGTCATGATGATGCCGCAAATATTTTCTTTACCTTTTTCAAGGATTGTCTTTTCAAGAAGTTCTAAATCAAAATTACCCTTAAAAGGATGATAGTTCTTCAAATCATAACAGCATTCCGTCACACAGTCCAGTGCTCTGGCTCCAGCAAGCTCAACATGCGCTCTTGTTGTGTCAAAATGAATGTTAGAAAGATAATACATGCCCTTATGCGTGACCAGCTGTGGTAAAAAGACCTGCTCAGCCCCTCTGCCTTGATGTACCGGCATGAAATATTTGTATCCTGTGATATTTTTAACGACGCTTTCCAATCGGTAAAAGCTTCTGCTACCCGCATATGCTTCATCACCGATCATCATCGCTCCCCATTGTTCCTGGCTCATCGCACCAGTTCCGGAATCCGTGAGTAAATCAATATAAACGTCATCGCTTCTCAAAGAAAAAGGGTTATACCCTGCGTTTTTCAGAAGTGTGATACGTTCCTCTTTTGTTGTCTGTCTGATGGATTCAACCATTTTAATGCGGTAAGGCTCTGCCATATACTTTTTGTTCATGAAACGTCTCCTTTAAACCTGATACCCCTATTATACATAAATTTCAAGTAAAAATAAACCCTATGTGAAAGCGCTTTTATCATTATGTGAAATTTTAGTGATTATTCACTGCATCTCATGTTTGAAATGATGAAATCCATGATGTATTTTATGTTAAAATAGAGGTAATCAAGAAAACGAGGTCACAAGATGAGCGAAAAATCAGAATCTATTTTAGCGCATGAAAAACTTGGGGGGAAAATCGAAATCACATCCAGAGCGAAAATCAACAACCGCGAGGATTTATCCATCCTTTACACTCCAGGTGTTGCTGAACCATGCTTGGAAATCATGATGGATCCAACCTTAAGCTATACCTATACAAGAAGACACAATCTGATTGCAGTCATCACAGATGGCTCCGCTGTTTTAGGTTTGGGGAATATCGGACCTGAGGCAGGCATGCCGGTCATGGAAGGAAAGGCGCTTTTATTTAAGGAATTTGGAGATATCGATGCCGTTCCGCTTTGCATCAGGACGCAAGATTCAGCTGAACTGATCAAAACCATTTCACTTCTGGCAGGAAGTTTTGGCGGTATCAATTTAGAGGATATTTCAGCGCCTCGCTGTTTTGAAATAGAGGATGCTTTAAAGAAGATATGTGACATTCCAATCTTTCATGACGATCAGCACGGAACAGCGGTCGTTGTCGGTGCTGCTTTATCGAATGCATTAAAGGTAGTACATAAAAAACTAGATGAAGTTAAAATAGTCATCAACGGTGTCGGTGCCTCAGGAACCGCTATTTGTCATTTTTTATTATCTCTTGGTGCGAAAAATATCATCTTGGTTGATAAGTCGGGAATTCTTTCTGAGGGTGATGACACGCTAAGCATTGAACATCAATTGCTTGCTAAAAAGACGAATAGACGAAAAGAAAAAGGCACATTGAAGGATGCCATGAAGAATGCTGATGTCTTTATTGGAGTATCCGCTCCAAATATTGTCACAGAAGACATGATCAGATCCATGAACTTTCACTCCATTGTCTTTCCTCTCGCAAATCCTAAACCTGAAATCACCCGTGAAGAAGCGATGGAAGCTGAAGCGTTCATCATTGGAACTGGTAGTTCAAAATACCCGAATCAAATCAATAATTTACTTGCTTTTCCTGGGATATTCAGAGGTACGCTTGATGCGCATGCGAAGGAAATCAACATGGATATGCTGAAAGCAGCATCTTCTGCAATTGCAAATATGATTCCAGAAGCTGAACTTTCAAGAGAAAACATCATTCCAAATCCTTTGGATAAGCGTGTTCATCAAGCAGTTGCAAAAGCTGTGAAAGAATCTGCTGAAAAAACGAAAGTCGCTAAGACACACTAAACAAATAAATGCGCTCAAACTTGAGCGCATTTGCTTTATTTAATCGCCAATGTAGCGATGAATGTATCAATATAAGGGTCTAAAAAATCACCATTTGAATTATCTTCAAAGAATCCATGAATGGAGAACCCAGCTTTAATCTGTCCGCCAATCTGATCTTCTAAACGATGTCCAAATTCCATTGGTTCCCTATCCTTCATCCTCTTTTCAAGGATTTCTTTAGGAAGCTGTTCCAAATCAGAATATGGTATTTTATATCTGACACGCATGTCACCGGTACGATCAACAAGATCTAAATCAAATATATAAATAATCGGATTATTGAATCCAGATAAGAGTCTTCCATCTTTTCTCAAAACACGATAAGCTTCTTTCCATACTTTATTCACATCATCAACAAATGTATTGGAGACCGGATGAAAGATCAAATCAAAAGACTCATCCTTGAAACAAGACAAATCACGCATGTCTCCTTGAACCAATGTGATGTTCAACCCTTCTCTTTTTGCAACCAATCTGTCTTGATTCAACTGCATATCGCTGTTATCTAAAACAGTAACAATGCCTCCGGCAGCTGAAAGCATCGGTGTCTGCTGACCGCCTCCGCTTGCTAAACAGAGTATCTTCTTTCCTTTGATTCCGTCATACCATTCCATCGGTACGGTTTTAGAAGGTGTCAGATAGAGGTGGATGATTCCTTTTTTACATGCTTCAATTGTTTCATGATCAACAGGCTCTGTCCATTTATTTTTAATTTCAACTTCATGATTCCATGCATCTCTGTTATATTTTAGTAAATCCATTATTAAACCTCCTTGATGCAATCCTTACTTTCATTGGTTGTTTTAAAGAAATCGCATATACGTATATCATTTTAAATATTTGATAACAACGTGCACAACCATAGGTTATTCAATCGTTTCATGTAATGACTATTTTTTGTCTATCGTTACTTTCTTTAAAATGACTTCACAGTCAGAACAATAATATACATCTTCTAGTTTTGTCGCTGTAAAATTCTTATACCACGACTGTATTTTTCTTGTTGATTCATCTTCTTGAGATCTCCATACCATTGGAAGCCAACCATTGTGACAATGGATAGATCCTTTTTTCATTGTTTTTTTACAATATGGGCATTCCATAGTTATTCCTCCAATTAAGATAAACTGATATTTTTTAATTCCGAAATAACGCATGGATTTTCAGTCGTTTACTGCATGATATAAGAGACAAAAATGTCTCTTTTTGTACTCATACAACGGTGTTGGAGACCGAAAATGCAGCTAGTCATTAACAAATGATAGTCCCAATATATTTTGTATCTGCTCAAAGTATTCATAGTAGAACTCACTATCATTTCTAAATTGAACTAAGTTTGAATCTTCAAGTTTTATCAAGTAATCCGTATTAAAAATCATATAGTGCAAGAACCTGTAGGTCATTTGTTCCGCTGTTGAAAGTTCTTTAAAATTAATAACATTATCGTTATCAAAATCTTCTGAGAATATATAGGACTGAATTCCAAAGTCTAAGTCCAAAATATAATGATACATTCTTTCGTCATATGTCGAAGAGTCATCTTCTGAATTTCCCCAGATTAACCAAGGTAATACATCTGCACTAAAATGTTTAATTGGATATTCATTATAGCAATAGTAATTGTAACTGCCTTTGTTATATGAGTTTGTGACCAAATCCCCATTAGCATTATAAACAGCTTCTCTGCAACCTGTTCCCTCATCATCAGCACTGATATATACAGTATTTTCAAACTCACCTTTCATTCTATGAGTGTTAATTTCTGGTGTGTTCAATAAAACATAATAAATAACATTTAGTTCATAGTTTGATGGTGTATATTCCCTATTAAACTCAATACTATCAATCATGTCATGATTCCATAATAATTCCTCATCACCACTTTGTGAACATCCCGTTAATAATATAAGTAGCAATAAAATCAGCATTTTTTTCATAATATATCTCCATTTTTTTGAATTTTATCTTAATATTAACACAAGGATTTTCAGTCGTTTCATGCAACAAGCTTTTCTTAGTAATTAACAGATTTACTAGACACCTATATCAAAGAAAATAAGGCGCAATTTGTTATTCTACAGTTTTTTATATATGAATAATTTTGTTGGACGACACACCGTTGTATTCTCCTTTAAGCCCATCCCTTAAAGTGTAATCCGTAATAGTCACAATATAAGCATCCACTCTCATATCATTGATATTTTTTTCAAACCCTTTCACATGATCTGTGTCTACTAATATTCCATCTACTGGAATGTGATATCCCGTATCAATATTTTTAATATATCGATGATACAATATCTGTATTTTAGATATTTTCCCTTCAATCACATAGGTTTGATACTTAACATAATCAAAATGAAATAGGTAATCAATCTTACCTAGACTAACAGGATCATTTAATTCATAGATTTCTGTTAAAACCCAATTGATAGTATCCCCAACTGAAAAAGGTGGATATCCATCATCCTTGACCCATGATTCATAATAGACAACGCACTGTTTCATTATTTTCTCCCATTATATATTTTTCTACTAATTGTGTCCTGTCAGTATCATATTTATTGTATTATTCTATATTTTGCCTTGTTATTACTAAATTTATGGTGTTTTATTCTAAAAAATATTGTGTTTATCTCTAGAGTTATACCAAGTTTACTACTTAAGAATAGTGAGATAAGGATTTTCAGTCGTTTCATGCAATATGTTACTAGAATATGTTTGCTTCCTCGCTAATAAGTAATTTAGCATACCCATAATCATTATGAAGAAAGCATATTAGTTCTATATCATCAATATATTCATTTATGTTTTTCTTGCTAAAATCAAATTTTTCTATATTCTTTTTGAATCCAATAATAAATTTGTCGAACCACATCAAAGAAATAAGTTTGATATCTTCATATCCATAATAATTTATATCAATACCTTTGTATTCTACAAAAACCTTTGTACCCATAAAATTTAGTAAGTGGTATAAATTATTTTCTTTCAATGCTTCGACAACATCGATTGTTTCGAACTCCCAATGATATAAATATAACTTTGATTTTTGTCCTAGATCTTCAATAAACTTACACCAAATTTCATTGGTTATAAACTTCCAGGATTTTTGTTTTTCCAAAATTTCTTCATGACTCATTCTATTTAATTCTTCAATGCTAGAAACAAATAAACGTTCAGCCAACAAAACTACATCGCGATTATTCATCTCATTAAATTTAGATTTAAAAAAATTGAAATATTCATTATTAAATAAGACAGCTTTGGTTACTATGTCGTATGCTTTGAATCCCTTTCTTTTAAATGTTTCAAATAATTCTTCATTATTAAATGTAAAATTTACTTTATCTATATAATTTAAATCATATTTGTCCACTTGGTAGTGTCAAGAATTATGTGTAAATGAATTGAATTAAAGTATTAAGAATGGTCTTTAGAGTCTTTAGATTTTTGAAGCGCGATTTTTAATCGAACATATCGTTCAGTTCAGCAGTCACTAAACCGAATCCTTTATGAATCCTCATCTGGAATCTTTGATTATATTCTTCAGCATAACTCATGATGAATCTATTCAGTGAATCCTCATTGGGGAACTGCTCCTTACGCTTCGTATAACGCTTCAGATGCTTATTGAAGTTCTCAATCAGATTGGTCGTGTAAATGGAAGATCTGATCTGTTTAGGGAAAGACAAAAAAGTAACTGGACTTGAGCAGCATCAAAGGTGTCTTGAGTATAGACCTGTTTAAGATTGGTTAAGACCTCAGTCCGGTCTTTCACTCTTACACTGTGTGCAACATTTCTAGCAAGATGAACCCAACAGGATTGGTGTCTAGCCTTCGGATAGACACTTGATATCGCATCTTTAATCCCTGTTAATCCATCAGTAACAAACAGCAAGTTTTCCTCAACACCTCTAACTCTAATATCTGATAAGACAATCGCCCAGTTGTGGGCTGATTCGGTAGGAAATAGGCTGTAGGAAAGGATTTCTTTATATCCTTCAGGTGTAATTCCCAAAGCGAAGTATAAGGCTTCCTTGGTGACTGTATCGCGTCTGACAGATAAATAGGTAGCATCCAAATAGATCACAGCATATCTTTTAGAGAGTTCTCGGTGGTTGAATGCTTGAACATCACCAATGATTTGAGCAGTGATGTTTGAAATGGTCTGTTTCGTGTAGTGATGACCATACATCTTCTCAATGATTCTAGATACTTCCTCAGTGGTCATCCCATTGGCATAGAGATGAATGATTAGGGATTCCAAGGTGTCATTCTGTCTCTTATAGGGTGTTACGGTTTGGTTCGTAAATTCACCATTTCTATCTCTAGGTATCTGAAGGCATAAATCACCATATTCAGTCTTCAATGTACGTTCGTAAGATCCATTTCGGCTATTTCCTGAATTGAATCCCTTACGATCATATTTATCATAGTCAAGAAATTCTCTGAGTTCTAATTGAAGCAGCTGATTCACAGCTCTTTCAAGGTGTTCTCTAAAAATTTCGGTAATATCTTTACCTTCTAGTAGTGTTTTAACGAGTTCTGTTGTAAAATCATTCATGGGAATCTCCTTTGTATAGTGGTTTTTCGACAACTCTATTATACTAAAGACAGATTCCTTTTTAATTTATATTCAGTTTTTCATTTACACAAGATATTTTACGCTATGGTCCACTTCTTTGATTCTCAAATATTCTTTATACATAGAAACCTCCATAATTCATATTTTAATCATTGATAAGTTTATCATTTTTATCCTTTAAATAAAACACAAGGATTTTCAATCGTTTCATGCAAAAAATATAAAACACCGATTTTTTTCTATCGTGATCCATCATCTTGTTATCTTTTTACAATTCAAGTCTTTCAAGCTTGCTAATAATATAATTTGTATTATCCATCAAGACACTTTTACTTTGCCCGATCGATAGAATTGATACTACCGGAAATATGAAGAGCAAAGCAATTGCCCATTCGGAAAATAAGGGTAAGATGATTATTGCTAATACGATGATATATAGTACAGTATAATTTGCGTGCGGATTTTCTTCGACACGACTATCTACATTAAGTGTAATACCTTCATCTACATCTTTACAGTTTATCTCTGTTATATTGATAGATGCGCAGTTTTTATGCTTCATTGTAACTTTAAATCCGCGATTATGCAAAGTTTCGCATGTGTTACTTTCATTGTTAAATACTTCCATAAAATACTTATTTATCAATTCAAAATCATATTTTGTGTATATTTTCTCTGGGATTTTCGGCATCTTATCCGGGGCATTTATTGTATACACATTATTTAAATTCTTTGCAAATGCAGTTGAAAAAATTAGATTCATAAACCACCACATATTAATAAATACAATTTTAACAATAGCGGGTGTATTTTCAGTATCATTTAGAAAAGAATTGTGAAATACAGGTGTATAGCGAACTAACACAAATTGAATACATATAGAAAATATAGCAATAAGAAGCAACAATCCATTATTAATTTTCACGTGTTTCTCCTATTTATTTGTCTTATTCAGTGTATAAACTTAATTGGTTTATTCGTTTCTATGTTTAATTCACTTTGCTTTTGATATCTTCAGATGGATTTTATTTACATATATGTTTCCTGGTATCCCAGCAATAATAAAACATGTGATCCATAGTAAAAACTCATTGATGTTATTTATGCTCCCACTTATGATTGTGATTATTGCGCCACTTACAAACAATAGCAAATAAAAACAAAGGGCGAAATAAAATCCATAAATGATTAAGATCTTATTAAATTCCCTGTTTGATAAATTATATATTTTACTACGATTAAAGTAAATGATAAACATAAAAATTATTCCGCCATACCCAGGTATGACAAGTAACCATTTAGCTTTTTCCATATTCCACCCTATAATCTGTATTTATTAGAATAATTATAACACAAAATCGATCGGTAAAATTTTGCTGTTGAAAATTTCCTTAATTCATAAAATTGTCCTTGTGTCATAAAACTATTTTTAGAGTGAAAAACAAAACAAAAAAAGCCACTTGATGGCTTTATGATGTTGTTAATCGTGGCTCCAGGTAGAATTGAACTCCCTACACAAGTATTTTCAGTCAATTACTCATGAAACTTCTTTGATGCAATCCGCACTTTCATTGGTTGCTGAATTCACCAATGAAGACACCCTGTATGCCTGCATCTTGGATGCGTCATAGGGTGTTAAAACCTTTTGAAGGGTAGGAAAATCCTTAATTCTAGGATTCAACCAGATCTTTTTGGATTCATCCGTCAAGATGACCGGCATCCGGTCATGAATGCTTTTTACAAGCTGGTTTGCATTGGTGGTGATGATGGTCGCTGTATGAAGTTTTGAACCATCTTCTTTTACGTAAGTACTCCATAAACCTGCCATCGGGAAGATGGAATGATCAGACATGAAGATATGCATCGGTGTTTTACCCTCTTCTTCTTTTCTCCATTCATAAAAACCATTCGCGAGAATGATGCATCTTTTGCTCTCTAAAGAAGGCTTGAACGAAGGTTTTTCTGTGAGTGTCTCTGATTTGGCATTGATCAGATTGTTTCCAATCTTTTCATCCTTTGCAAATGAAGGAACAAGCCCCCACTTGAATAAACCTACTCTATTTTTATTTCCATCATTGATGATCGAAATAATACCTTGACCAGGAGCGACATTATATCTTGGAAGTTCAAAACCAGATTTGGTGTCTTCAATGTCAAAAGACTCCTTCAAATAATCTCTGAGTTCATCTTCACTGATGCTGATGGTGAAACGTCCACACATGTGCGACACCTCCAAAACGTATGTATAACTTTAGGATTTATACGCGATTGCTTCAATCTCGATTTGAACATCCTTTGGAAGTCTTCTCACTTCAACTGCAGCTCTCGCGGGTTTATGATCCCCAAAGAACTCTGCGTAAACTTCATTCATCGCACCAAAATCCGATAGATTGGTCATATAGACGTTGCATTTGACAATATCTGTTTTTCTAAGTCCTGCTTCTTCAACAATCGCTAAGATATTCGTTAAGGATTGTTTCGTTTGTTTTCTGATGTCATCAGAAACGAGTGTCATCGTTTCAGGAACAAATGGAATTTGTCCGGAAACATATAAAGTATCCTTAACCATGACGCCTTGGCTATAAGGTCCAACTGCGCTAGGCGCTTTTTTCGTAACTATGAATTTCATGTTTTAATCACCTCGTTGGCTTTATTATACCACTAAAAAAGGGTATAATAAAGGGTATACAAGCAGTAGAAATCAGGTCAACATGAATCCCATCAAAGTCGGTGTCGGAGAGCTCGTATCCTTCTTATACGCGAGCGGTGACTTAAGCAGTGAGACGTTCCAAAACGTCTCTTTGATTGAAGGCACCAAGGCGCACCAGTATCTTCAAAGTAAATACCAATCCACAGATGAAGCGGAGATTCCAATCTTTTATCTTCATGAAGGGCTTGAATATCCAGTATTGCTATCTGGAAGAATGGATGGTCTTTTAACAATCGACGGTGAAAAAGTCATAGAAGAAATCAAATCCACCAGAACCAATATCTTTGATGAATCCTTCAGCTATAACAAAGAACACCTTGCTCAACTCAAGATGTATGCTTATATGTATATGAAAAATCATGAACTCAATGATATTTTTGCGAGAATTACTTATATACAGCTTGGAGATTATCAAATAAGACACTTCGATCAATACTTTGAACTAGAAGATTTACATGCGTTTTTCATGGAATCCATGGAAAACTATATGGAGTGGATGAAAGTTCTCATCCTCCACGAAATGAAAAAGATGGAAACACTTCATCAGATGGTCTTCCCATTCGATACCTACCGGAGGGGTCAGCGTGAAATGATGGCTGCAGTCTATCAAACCATGATGGAAGACGATATTCTTTATTCCATCGCTCCAACCGGCATCGGTAAAACGATGGCGAGCCTTTTCGCATCCCTCAAGGCTCTTCATGAGAATACTCAAAAGATATTTTATTTAACCGCTAAAACAGTCGGTAAACAAGTCGCCTTAGATTCCATGGATATGCTTCATGAAGGAGGCCTTGAAACTAAAACTTTAGAAATCACCTCGAAGGATACGATCTGCTTCCTCGATAAGAGAGAATGCGATCCTGAAAAGTGCATCTACGCGAAAGGCTTCTTTGATCGCCTCCAAGGAGCGACTAAAGATATTTTCGAACATGAGAAACTGATGAGACGGGATGTCATCGAACGTTATGCGAAAAAGCATACAGTCTGTCCATTTGAATTCAGTTTGAATGTTTCTTACTATGTGGATGTTATTGTCGCAGATTATAATTATGTCTTTGATCCCAGGACACATTTGATCCGTTATTTCGATGAAAACAATTATAAACCTATACTCCTTGTCGATGAAGCCCATAACTTGGTCAGCAGATCCAGAGACATGTATTCATCGACACTTCTCAAATCTGAATTGATTTCACTCAGAAGATTGGGGTCCAAGTTGAAACCAACCATCAGAAATGCAGTCAATAAAGTCATTGATATCTTTGATTCTTATGAGGAACAGTTATCTGTTTCTCCATTCATCTCCTTCAAGAATCCAAATCATGACTTTTTAGAATCCTTGAGAAATCTCTTGAAGAAAATTGATAATTCATTGAAAGAAAACCCCAAATATGCAAAAAAGACAGATATCATTGAATCATATTTGTCTGTATTGGGGTTTGTTCGTATCTCTGAATTCTATGATGATACCTATTTGACCAATGTCGAAAAGAAAAATGATGACATTGAGCTCACCATCCAATGTTTGGATGCGAGTGCGTTTATTTTGGATACGGTTAAAAATAAAGCTTACGGTTCAGTCTTCTTTTCAGCGACGCTCTATCCAATCGATTATTATCAAACGCTTCTAACTCAAAAGAAGGGTGAAACGCTCAAGATCAAATCACCATTCAATCCCGATCACTTAAAGGTGATTGTCATGAATCAGATTTCTACAAGATATCATAGAAGAACTGCATCGATTCAAGCAGTTGTCGATACGATTTCAACTGTCCTTTCATCGAAGAAAGGAAACTATATCGTCTTCTTCCCTTCCTATCAATACCTAAATCAAATACTTGCTGAACTCCCTAAAGACATCCCTGCTGATCTGATCATCCAAGAAAAAGAAATGGATTCCTATATAAGAGATACCATCATCGAACGCTTCAGAAATGAATCAAACCGCTCCCAACTCGCACTTTTCGTGATGGGTGGCATGTTTGCTGAAGGTATCGACTATATCGGAGACATGTTAAACGGCGTCATCATCGTCGGTGTCGGTCTTCCAATGATCAATGAACCAAATAACCAGCTCAAAGACTATTACCAAGAGCAATTCGAAAAAGGATTTGATTATGCGTATACCTATCCTGGAATGAATAAAGTCATCCAGGCTGTTGGACGTGTTATCAGAACAGATACCGATTACGGCATCGCCATCTTGATTGATGATCGTTTTGATACCCCTCTTTATCAATCGCTTTTCCCTCAAGAATGGAAAAAACATGAAATCATCAACCATCCTAAAAAATTGAAACCATCTCTTGATCTCTTTTGGAATTCAATGAAAAAATAAATCCCTCATCGGGATTTTTTTCTATCTATTTTTCAGTGACTGCTGTATTGATACTGCCTTTATAAACAACGTACTTGGTAAATAAGAACTCTGTAATCAAATTGATGACCATCGTTCCAAATAAAACAAGATATTCATTCCAGCCGATATTGGTTAAAGCATCTCCCCACCAGGTGGATAGAGGCGTAAACGCGAGATAATATAAGAAAACTTTGAACATGGCCATAGGAACGTTGTTCGCTGACTTGAACGTGAATTTTCTGTTCCATGTAAAATTCCATAACACCGATAAAGTCAAAGAAATCAGATAGGAAGGCCAATATTCCAATTTGATTACTTCAAAGATGAAGATAAATGATAATGCTTGAATGCCACCTGCAGAGATGGAAAAGATTAAAAACTTAATTGCTTGAATGGTGCCTTCGCTGTGCTTTTGCTGTTCTGTCATCAGTTATGCCTTGACCTCTACTAAAATTTCATTTTTTCTTAAGAATGGAAGGGAGAACGGTGGATTGTATCTTGCAAGACGGTAATTTCCAATGATTTCAAAGTGCATTAACTCAATCCAGTCTGAAAGCTGATTTTTCATCTGTTCAACTCTTCTTGGTCCCGTATTCCCGCTGAAACAGATGACTGCGCATGTCATTTCAGGATAGTGCTTGATCTTGATATTGGAGTTGATCGGATCTGGAATCTGAGAAAGTGCTACACTTGATGGAATGACAAACTCCATCGTTATTTGATCTTTATCGAATTGATTGATGACCGGCACGGTCATATTCATCTTTTCACGCTTCTCGTTTTCGCCGCTGATATATCCAAATAGGAGACCGAACCCTGAATATCCCCTTAAGTTTTTTTCGATAACCGAGGTCGTATAAAAAGAAACATATTTTCTAAGCTCGAAATTCGCATTGTTCATGATTAATTCATATTTTGGTGATTCATATTTTCCCATGGGTTCACATCCGTTTCATCTATACCTATCATACCACCAATCAAACAAAAAAAGGAAGAAATGACTCTTCCTTTTAAGTCTTTTTAAATCAAACTAAATCGCACACTTTTCATAAACGCAAGATGGATCGCTGCATTGGATGCATCCTTGTTTCTTGATCAGAACGCCGCCGCATAGAGGGCAAAGTTCCTTTTCAATCTTCTCAGGTGTGTATCCTGTGCTGCTGACGGTGATGTGGGTGACATACTCATCCATTTTTCTCGTAATCTTATTGATCCATTTTTCTTCGATATGCATGCTTGGAGGTGTTGCAGGATTTAAATCCTTCGTATCTTCGTTCACACCTGCTAAAATACCTATTTTCGCACAACGGTCTCTAAATACTGTCGCACCCTTCAAACCCTTCGCCCAAGCGGTCTTATAGATGTTCATGACATCTTCAACGGTTGCGCTATTTGGAATATTGAATGTGGAGCTGATTGCAGTATCCACATATTTTTGAATGGTGGATTGAACATTCGCTCTTGCCATGAAATCTAGATTTTGAGAGGTAATGAGCGCCCATTCTGGTAGTTGTTCCGGTAGTACGCCCATTGCTTCAGCAAGTGCGACTGGAGTCTTTTCCCAGATAGTGATTGTTTTTTCTTCATCAAACATGCTGACGATTCTTCTTGTATAGTTAATCTGGAAGAATGGTTCAACACCACCGCTCACCCCTAAAATGTTACTGATGGATCCTGTAGGAGCAATCGATAACAATCTTGAGTTTCTCATGCCATATTGTTTAACCAATTGATCCACTTCTGGATCAATAGCGAATTTATAGAAGCTTGATTTAGAAATCTTTTCATAGTCAAACTTAGGAAATACTCCTAATTCCTTAGCACGCAGTGCTGTCGCCTTCGTTGCTGAATTGATCATCTTTCTCATCATTTCATCAAGGAAAACTAAAAACTCAGGACTTCCATAAGGTAATTTCAAGCTCAATGCAAGATCAGCGAGACCCATGACGCCAAGACCGATTTCACGGTAGTCTTTCACGTGTTCTCTTTGTTCCTTCAGGGCATGACGATCACCTAGCATCGTGAGCAAATCATCGAGCGCTGCAATCATTTCAGAAACGACATGGTCAAATCTTTCCCAGTCGTATTCAGCTTTATCCGTAAAAGGATTCTTGACAAATGCATTCAAGTTGATTGAACCAAGATTACAGGAACCATGCGCCATGAGCGGCTGTTCGCCGCATGGGTTGGTCGCGGTAAATTTGACTTCAGGATATTCACTTAAGAAATGGTAATCATTCATATGGTTGATGAAGATGACACCTGGGTCGCCCATGGTATGCGCAGCATAACCAATCAGGCCCAAAAGATCTCTTGCACCAACAGTTTTTTCAATCAGTTCATACGGAGTTTCAAACTTCATCGTCCATTTTGAATTTGTTTCAACAGCCTTCATGAAGTCATCTGTCAACGCGATGGAGATATTCGCTCCATTGATTTTATTCAAATCAAGCTTGGTTGTGATGAAATCGATGATGTCAGGATGATCAATATTCATAACAAGCATCAAAGCACCACGTCTTTGATCCTGTTGTGTATTTAAAGTCGTATGGGAATACTTTTCAGCGAACACCATGACACCAGGTGTCGTAT
>JFJP01024589.1_pt1 | contig 17291 bp, 15 predicted proteins | sample 431651 | NCBI WGS metagenome assembly JFJP01 (sample SAMN02602958, study PRJNA72255) | Microbial mat metagenome, whole genome shotgun sequencing project. | biome: fresh water; feature: sink hole; material: water; isolation source: purple microbial (photo- and chemosynthetic) mats found in... | reverse complement strand
TAGTGCAAGTATTATACAGCGAGCAGTCCCGCGGCTGGCTTGCCCGTCTGCGGGTCTGCGGGAGGCCCGGACGGCAGTCTCGAGTTGAAGGACCACTCGCCTTCGACGGCTTCTCCGCTGGTGAGCAGGAGGAGGCCTCTGCCGTGCTTGTCGCCCGCCTGCCACTCGCCGTCGAAGCAGTCTCCGTTCGCGTAGACGTAGTGGCCTCGGCCGTGCCGCAGGTCTGCCTTCCACTGGCCGCGGTAGAGGTCTCCGTTGGAGTAGCGCATTTCTCCGGAGCCTGCGCGCAGGTCATGGCTCCAGCTGCCCGAGTAGACGCCTCCGTCGCTGTAGCGCATCTCGCCGAGGCCTTCGAAGCGGCCGTCTTCGAACTCGCCTTCGAAGCGGTCTCCGGTGGCGAACTGGTAGACGCCTGCGCCTGTGCGGCAGCCGTGGAGCCAGCGGCCGCGGTACTCGTCTCCGTTCGCGTAGGTGTGGCTGCCGAAGCCGTGCTTCTTGTCTGCGTGCCAGTCGCCCGAGTAGCGCTCGCCGAGCTGGCTGTAGGTCTGCAGGCCCTTGAACTCGCGGAGGTTGTTCAGCCAGAAGCCTTCGTAGCGGTCGCCGTTGGCCTGGATGAAGAGGCCCTGGCCGTTGCGCATGTGGTCCCGCACCTCGCCTTCGTAGTAGTCGCCGTCTGCGTAGCGCAGCTGCACCGGGCCGGGCTCGAGCTCGCCGCGAGCGAAGCTGCCCTGCAGTCTGCAGCCTGCCTTCGAGCAGAACTCGCCGAGGCCGTGGGGCTGGTCCTCGAGCCAGCCGCCGACGTACGCGTCTCCGTTCGCAAAGAGCAGCCGGCCGATGCCCGAGCGCTGGTTCTTGACCCAGTTGCCTTCGTAGGTGTCGCTGCTGGCGTAGCGAGCCGTGCCTTTGCCGTGTCGCAGGCCTTCCAGCAGCTCGCCCTCGTAGACGTCCCCCGCCTCGCTCGTGATGCTTCCGCGGCCGTGCGGCTTCGACTGCTTCGTGTCGCCCCTGTAGACCGCTGAGGCGCTCTGGGCGGAGAGCGGCAGGTTCGGGTCCACTGGCTGCAGCCCACGGCCGGGCCTGCTCGGGTGCAGCAGAGCCACTTGGCAGGCCTTCGGGTCGAGAGTCCCGTTCGCCCAATTACCTCTCACAATTCGACCGTCCTTGAAAGTTATTTGAACTTCGCCTGCTGGCTGGCCTTGGGCGAACAGCGCCTCCATGACTGCGCCGTTCCTCCAGGTGACTTTCCCCCTGCCGCTGCGCAGGCCTGCCCTCCAAAACCCTTCGTAGCGCTCGTCACCGCAGTACTCTCCGAAGCCTTCGCGGAGATCATCGACCCACTCTCCGACGAAGACGTCTCCGTTGCTGTACACGTACTTGCCCCTGCCGCAGCGCTTGCCGGCCTTGATGTCGCCCTCGTAGCTCTCACCGGTCTGATAGTGAATTATTCCGTACCCGGTATACTTATCTGTGGCCTCGGTTACGCACATTTACAAATGAGCATCATCACCGGCACACACCGCGGAAGGCTCTACCTCTACGGCCTCACAGAACGCAAGACTCTCCAGGCCCGCGGCGAGTACCACGAAGACGCCTGCGTCGTCGGCCTCGAGTGGCTCGACTCCAGCTCGGCCACTTCGCTGCACCTCAACAAGAGAGGCGACCTGCTCATCTCCAATCTCTTCGACGAACTCAAAACCACCGGCGACCGCGTCCTCGAGGGATCCGCAGTCGCCCTGCAGAAGTTCGACTCCTCTGCGATCGTCGGCAGCCGCGAAGGCAGGCTGCGGCTGGTGAGTCTCAAGTACGAGCAGGAAGACGAGGTCCACCTTATTTCCGACCAGAAAGACCTCTTCCTCGACAGGCCGACGCCGAACCTCAAGAACCTCAAGCTCGACGGCTCCTCGCTGCTGCGGCTGGCCGCGCTCTGCGACGACAGGCCGCCCGTGGTAGGCTCGGCCTGACGAGGGTATTCGATGTCTTGGGCCAGAAGGTCTTCTGGGAAGGCAAGAACGTCCCCGCAGACGACCTGCAGCTCAAAGTGCCCATGCTCGACCTCGACTGCTGCTTCTCCCACAACGCTAACCTCCTCACCACCTGCACAGCCTTCGGAAAGGTAGAGACTCCTCAGCAGATCCGCCAGTACGACTTCCGCGAGCAAAACAGACGGCCGCTCAAAGACGTCGCCGTCGACCGCTTCCCGCTGCAGAAGGTGCTCGTCAGAGAAGCAGACCACCAGGTCTACCTGGGAGCAGACTCGGGCGAGGTCTTCGTGCTGGACCAGCGCAAGAACTTCCAGGTCGTCAAGAAGCTGCTCGAAGCTCACGGCACCATCACAGACATGCGCTTCTCCGCAGACGAGAAAGCCCTCGCCACCACCAGTCTCGACCGCCACCTGCGCATCTACTCGCTGGACACCCACGAGCTGCTCCGAGAAGAGTTCATGTACCAGAAGCTCGAACGCTGCGTCTTCTCCAGCCAGCCGTTCGACTTCGAAGCAGACGAAATCGAGCGACTCGAAGACTCCCAGGAAGAGCAAGAAGCAGATGAGCCAGCCCCTGCGCGTGGCCAGCGACCGGCGGCCCCAGAGCTCTTCCGAGACAAGCTGCAGAAGCGCGGCGGGAGTCTGACGCACAACTTGATAAAGCTCAAGTACGAGAAGCGCATCAAGACGCAGTAGCCCGTCCTCTAATTAACTTCTGGTCTCGGCAGTCGGCCAGATCTGATCCGAACTTCTTCGCGGTCTGCGAATTAAGATAATAACTACTTGTAATTGAAGCAAACGGTACGGTTCGGGTACTCTCCACTGGAGACTCCTCCAGGCGCCTGTCAGTCGCTTTCTGATGCGTACTCTCTAAAGGACACCTCCTGCTCCCTCACCCGATGCAGCAGCCATGGCCACTCACCGGCGAGCAGCGAGCAGCGAGCACAGAGGACGACCCACACCGCACCGCAGCGACGGACACAGAGCCTGCCCGGCCTGCTGCGAGGCCTCTATTCGGGTTAATATGGGCAGGGGATTTTTATAATAATCAGAAATGTCTAAGGTGATTTTCGGCATCGTGCTACTGCTCACAATCAGCTCAGCGACTCAAGCGCTCAAGATCGGGACCGACATCGTCGCTGCGAACACCGAAGTGCTCAAATGTTTCGGAGAAGTCTTCGAGAAGGCTATCGGTTCTGAGATAATCGTGAACAGAGACTTCGCGAAGGAAGTGACCGACTTCCTTATGAGAGCCGACCCCAGCATCCTGGCCGCGAACAGCCAGTTCAAAGACTGCGTCGCGAAGTTCCCTTCTGCGGACGTGCAGCTGGCCTCCTGCAACAGCGCGGTAGCGACCGGCAAGTGCGAGCTGCTCAACAACGTGCTCATCGTGAAGCCCTGCCCGGCAGGCTACGCCAGACTGCAGGAGTCCAGCACCAGCGCACTCGCCTGCTACCAGGCCTGCCCCGAAGGCTTCGTCGCCAACGGCCCGCTCTGCCAGAAGCCCAACACCTACGTGCTCAGCCCCTTCAGAAACGAGCTCGAGTGCATGCAGGCCAACAACGGCAAGCCCTGCTCGATCTACCACGTGCGCTACTTCGTCCCCGACTGCAGAGAGAACTTCTACAGACTCGGCAGCACCGTGTGCATCCCCAAGTGCCCGAGGAACACCGAAGACCACGAAACCTTCTGTCTGCGGCCGTCCGTCAAAGCGCCAGTCTTCAAGCTGCTGGACCTCTCCTCTAACTAATTGACCGTGCGCGCACCGATATTGACTGACCCACGCCTCGCTCGTCGCCTGCCTGTCCCTGGCCGCGGACTCTCGCTGGACCGGAGCTGGCTCTTGGCTGCTCAGACGGTGGCGGTGACTGGGGCTTAGTATCGAGAGATGAGATTCGTGTTTACCTACAATAACTCAGACAACGGCGAGACTTAAAAGCTGGGTTGCTCTCTGAATCACTGGCGAAAAATAAAGATTCGATTATATTTGATTGCGGCCCGCGACCTAGTCTCGAAGTTAATTAGCCTGCGCCACCAGCGACTGGCAAACAGTCAGCAGCTGCACGTAGTCTGCGCAGGTCTCCGTCGAGGCGTCTCGCAGCTGCAGCTGCAGCGAACGGTCCTCGAGGCCCTCGAAGACCGCGGCGAACTCTCTGGCTTGTCTGAAGGTCCGAGCGCTGCCCAAGATGTACAGGCCGAGTCGTGCGCGGCCGAGGGCGACGGCGATCTTGTTCTCTTGGTTGTAGCCGCCGACGGTGGAGGTGCGGACGAGCGAGAGGATGACGATGTCGCTGTGCTGGCCTTGGAACTGGTCGACCACTCCGATCCACGCAGGAACGCCGAGCTTTTTGTGCCAGCCGGTCTTCTTCTCGACGATCTCTTTGATCAGCGCATCCTGTCCTCGCGTGGACACCAAGATCGAGATCTTCGAAGGCGAGACGCCCTTGAGCACCAGGTACGTGAAGAGCGCCACGGCGTACTCCGCTTCGTCGAGGTTTTGGTAGAATCCTTTGAAGGGAGAGATCTGGTCACCTGCTGCTACCTCTTCGGAGACCACGTCGATGAACTGCACCGCGTGCTTCAGGCCGGGGAGCGAGGCCTGCAGTTCTTGGTTCTCGGCCAAGCCTGGCGCATCGACGAGTTCAGGATAGAAGGGCCTGAAGAGCTTCGATATCTCGGGACGAGACCTGCTCTGGCTGGTGAGGGTGGTCTGGGTGAAGCCGAGTCTGAGCAGTCTGTGGAACAAGGTGAGTTCGAGGTTCGCGACTTTGTCGATGACCGAGTGCTGAGCGTTGGGGGGGTACTGCGCAGCGTCTCCTACGAGCGTGACTCTCTTGACGCCTCTGCAGATGGAGAGACAGGCGACTGCCTCGAAGTCGGGGATCTGCGCAGCTTCGTCGAAGATGACGGTTTCGACTTCGAACCTCGAGCTGAAGAGCTCTTCGTGTTTGAGGATGAGGAAGGATGCCGTGGTGAGGACGACGTTGCAGTAGTAGTTCAGCAGGTAGTTCGCCCGCTCTTTGGTGAACCGCAGCAGCTCGAGGAACTTCTTCTTGCTGAGCTGCTCGAACAGCGAGTGGATCCGAGCGTACAGCGCTGAGTAGGCCTGCAGTCGAGCCTCTGGATCCGCTGTCTGGCGAGCGGCTGCGAACTGCTCTGGAGCTCTCACTTCGAAGTACTTGGCTGGGTTAGAGGCGCGTACCGAAGGGGAAGGGCTGGCTGGACTTGTGGCCTTCTTCGAGCCAGGCTTTCCACCTGGGGGCGATCTGCGACTTGAAGAGGATTTCCGCGGTCTCGCAGGTGAGTCCGGTGTAGAGCTCGATGCCGATGTCGAGGGCGACTTCTTTGGCAGCTTCGAGCAGCTCGATTCTCTTGCGCAGCATCCAGTTGACTCTTCCGAAGCGAGAGAAGTCTTCCGCGGTTTGGTGGCAGGCGTCTGCTTCTCCGAGTCTGATGACCTCGTCCATGGGCACCACGCCGAGACTGGCCAGCTTCGCGATGAGCTCGGAGACTGCCCACTCCGAGTTGGTGATGATGAGCACCTTCTTGTGGGGGTGCAGCTGGACTGCTCGCTGGGCGACCTCTGCGCAGACGAGGCTCTTGCCGGTGCCCGGTCCGCCGACCACGAGGTTCAGTCTGGAGTGGAGGCCTGCGCGGATGGCTGCTTGCACCTGCACGGGGTGGCGGTCGAGGCCTGCAGCGGTCGGAGGGTTCTCGGCGAGCAGCGACTCTTCGTCCATGGCGTCGGGGGAGGGCTGCCTGCCGACGACGGCCTGCGCGAGCCAGTCGGGCATGTCGACGCCTCGGTCGAGCATCGCGACGATGAGCTTGAGGTAGGCCGGGTAGTTCTGGCAGTGCTCGTGTCTCTTGAGCGCGACGGAGAAGCCGCGGTCCGGCGTGGCTTTGCCCAGCGAGACGAGGTCTCTGGAGTACTGGTTGGGCTCGAGGTGCAACTGCAGGTAGCGAGTGTAGCCCTTCTTGCTGACGTCCGGCCTCCTGCGGAACTCGGTGGTGTTGATCTTGTTGCGCTCTTCGTCGAGGTGGCTGACCAGGTCGCAGCCTCGCATCTGGATGATGCCTGAGTTCGCGAAGAAGTCTTGCAGGTCGGGGTCGGCCAGCTCGTTGACGATCTCGTCGGTGACCTTCTTGTTCATGGACAGCAGGAAGAGCGAGTCTTGCGCCTTGAGCGACTCCCACTCTGCGCGACACTTCGAGTTCATCTCGACCGTCGAGTACTTGACTTCTGCGAGGATGCGGCGAGGGATGGTCTCGCCGACTCTGGGCTTGTCGACCTCGAAGACCGTGAACTCTTTGACCTCGACGGTCTGGGTGGACCAGCCGTCGAACTCGCGGACGATGCCGGTGTGTCTCTCGAAGACGGGATGCAGCAGCGCGACATTTTCTTCGACGAGTTTCTTGACCTCGAGAGAGAAGGCTTGTCTCCAGAGGTGGTAGTGTCTGATGAGGTAGTCTTCGAGGTTGATGAAGCTGTACGTCACGCGGTCCAGCGCGTAGCTTTCGCGGTAGTCGACGCTGTCGTGGTAGTCTTTGTTGGTCAGCTTGCTCGGCGCCTTCCAGATCTCTACTTCTGTGGGGAACAGCGGCGTCTCTTTGATGCGCTCGAGCATGCTCTTCCTCGCTTTGAGGCGGCCGATGAGGATCTCCTCGATGATCAGCTTGTACCCTTCTTTTTCGGTCAGAATCGAGAGCACAGGGTCCGACTCGTCGTGGTCCGGGATGAACAGGTTCAGCTTCTGGGCGAGCAGCTTGAGGTCGGCCTCGTCGAGGTACGAGAAGATCTCTGCGAGCTTCTCGCGGGTGTCTGCGCTGCCGACGGACTTGACCACGTAGGGCTCGACCTTCTCGGCGAAGTGGTGGTAGAGCAGCCGCTGGAACTCTTGGAAGGTGTCGTAGTGGACCAGCAGGTTTGCCTTGGCGACTCTGCTTTCTCCGAGGATGTCGAAGGTGATGAACCTCTTGAGGATGGCCAGCAGCGAGTCGATGGTGTCGAGCTGGGCCGATTCTTTGTCTCCGCTGAACTTGGCTTTGAGGAAGCCGAAGAAGAGCGAGTTCTTGACGAGGAACTCTTTGTCCTGCAGCATCATGAGCGTGGGCAGTCTCGAAGAGGTGTTCGAGAGACAGACGACCAGGAACTCGAGCAGCTTCTCGCAGGTGCGCACTTCGAGCTTCGTGATGTTGAAGGAGAGGCTGGAGTACTTGTGGCCGAACAGCGACAAGACCTTCTCGAGGAACCGGCTGCCGCGCGCCTCTCTTTCGGAGAGCTGCTTCGCCTTGACTGCTCTGAACTCCTCGATGAACCGCGGGTAGGTCGACAGCAGGCTCCTGAGGTAGAGCTTCGACAGCCTCAGCCAGACCGTGGAGGAGAAGAGGAGAGCGACGAGCTGCCTGCACTCGGGCAGGAAGCTGTTGAGCAGCACTCGGATGAGCATCGAGAAGACTTCTTGGATCGCTGCGTCGGTCAGCGCGAGGAGGTCGAGGTCGAGCAGCGACTCGAGCACCGCGAGGGTCTCTCGCCTGCCGACTCGCTCGACGAGGTACGGCAGGTCTTTGCCGAGTCCGGTCATGAGGTTGCAGCAGATGGAGAAGTTGATCAGCTTTTCGGCTGCGTCTTGTCCGGAGCGGAGGTCTGCGAGGAGTCGCTCGACGGTCGCACCTGCATCGACTCTGTTCTTCTGCGCACGGAGCAGCTCGGGGTCTTCCAGCAGCTTCGATCCGCTGAGCATCAAGTATTCACTGCGAAATAAAGAGCAGCGAGCAATCAACGCACTCTCAGCTGCTCCAGGCCTCTCGCTGCTGCTGCTGCTCGAGTGTTCGCTGCTCGAGGCAGGCTTCGGGTCGGAGAGGGACTAAAGTTTAAGGTCACTTGAACTTACGGTACCAGACTAGTGCGCCAAGATGGCCTCTAGTATGAAGCAAATGATCAACACTAATTCTTGTTTATAATTATGTGGCCTCCATTTTATAATCAAGATCTTGTCTTTTTCCTGCCACTCGATATTCTCGTTGACAGAATGGTTGAGACAAGTCGCCCAATCCCTCTGTTTCCCGGACTTAATCGCCCCTCGAGCCTAAGTTAAAATCTACCCGGACACATGCGAAAGCTGCACAATTTGATAAAGAGAAATCTAGGCATGAGGATCGGCACGCACAGCGGAGTCTTCCACGCAGACGATGCGATGGGCTGCATGCTGCTGCGAGAGTTCACGCAGAAGTTCAGGGACGCTCAGGTGGTCCGCTCGAGAGACCAGGAGCTGCTCAAGACGCTCGATGCGGTGCTCGACGTCGGAGGCATCTACGATGACGCGCTGCACCGCTACGACCACCACCAGAAAGGCTTCTTCGAGGTCTTCTCCCCCGAGTTCGACATCAAGCTCAGCGCCTCGGGCCTCATCTTCAAGCACTTCGGAAAAGAAGCCATCAGACGCGCAGTCGATTATTTAGTCGAAGCTGGCTCGCTGCCCGATTACATCAAGCCGAAGGTCACCGACGAAGCAGTCGACGAGCTGCACCGAGACTGCTACCGGGGCCTCTTCGTGACCATCGACGCCATCGACAACGGCATCGACCGCTACCCCAAAGACGTCAAGCCCCGCTTCGACTACTACCGCACCGACCTCGCCAGCCGCGTCGGCCGTCTGAACCCCAACTGGTGGGACGACCCGACGCCGAGCTCTTTCGACGCGAACTTCTCGAAGGCCATGGACCTGTGCAAAGAAGAGTTCCTGCAGCAGCTCAAGACCGAGATCATGGCCGGCATCGCGAGCTCCGTGCTCGTCGAAGAGGCCGTCACGAACAACTCGCGGCTGGACGGGGCAGTCGTCATCTTGAGTAGGCCATGCTTCTGGAAGGAAGCGCTCTTCAAGGTCGAGGAGAAGCTGAAGGTCGCAGGCCGCACCAAGTTCATGGTCTACCCCGACTCCAACGGAGAAGGCTTCCGCGTGCAGGCCGTGCCCGTGAACAACCACTCCTTCGACAACCGCAACCCCCTCAAAGAAGACTGGAGAGGCCTCGAGCTCACCGTCCTCAGAGAAAAGTCGGGCATCGATGACATCGTCTTCTGCCACCCCTCGGGCTTCATCGGAGGCGCGCGCAGTCTCGAGTCTGTGCTCAAGATGGCCGAGCAGAGTCTGGTGAAGTCGAGTAACTAATTGACCGTCGCTTATTTTGACTGCCGCACCAGGTTGTCCAGCAGGTCGCGTTCGCGCTTCTGCAGGTACTCGACTCGCTTCTGCAGGTCTGCGTTGGCCTGCTTCATGCGGATCAGCTCGTTGACCTGGCTCATGGTCTCCCCGATGTTCCTGCTGATCAGACTGAGGCCCTCGCTCTTCTCTTTGAGCTGCACCTGCAGCTCGAGGTTCTTCTCCTCCAAGATGTTCACCTGCCGCTTCAGCTCGGTGTTCTCCGACAGCAGCTGCCTCACCCGAGACTACGTTCGAAGCCATGTACTCGTCGCTGATGAGCTTCTGCTGCGCGCGTGCGTCGCCTTTGGGGATCGGGTTGCCGATGAAGACGTTCTCGAGGTTCTCCAGCTTCGAGTGCAGCGCGAGGTTGTCGTTGAGCACGATCTGGTAGTTCTTGTCCGTCACTTCCTTCTCGCTCTTCAAGCTGTCGTTCGTGGTCTTCAGGCGAGCGATCTCGGCCTCGAACTCGCTGATCACTTTGTGGTAGGGGATGTCCATGCTGCTCTTGCCTGCCTCGAGCTTCCTGCCTGCCGAAGCTTGTCTGCGGTTTCCGTTGAGCGGGCCGAGCTGCAGGGGGCCGAGGACTCCCTGGAAGTTGTCGGGGATGTCGATCGGCAGGCCGTTGGCTGCTCGGGAGAGCTGCTCGCGGAGGAACTTGTTCTCCATCTTGAGCAGTTCGTTCTCGCGGGTGAGGGCGTAGATGTTCTGGGACTTCTCGTCCATCTGGATGACGGGCTTGTTCTTCACGTTCATCGTCCGCGTCGCGTAGCTGAGGGTGTTGAGCGTCTCGTCGTAGTAGACCGCAGACGGGGAGACGCAGGAGATCATCAGCGCTTTGGCCTTGCCGCTGACGGTGACGACAGGCTACCCGAGCGAGTCCATCAGCAGCATCGTGAGTTTGGAGTCTCGGTAGGGGATGTACGGCGTCTTGTTCTTCTTGTCGGACAAGCCGGATATCACTTTGCCCAGCGTGAAGAGCGACTTGTTTATCTGCTGAGTCTCCTTGACCATCACTCCCTGCGACTTGCTCTCTTTGAGGCGCTCGCTGCCCGCCAGGTCGACGAACGAAAGCTTGCCGATCTTGCGGAGCACCTGTCCGTTGGAGTTGAGCTCGATGACGAGGTAGATAGTGAGGATGGAGTGGCTGCGGGAGGAGTCTTTGTTGAGTTCGTGCGAGCCGATCTTGCGGTGCTTCATGCCTTGGTTGAGCACCGCGATCATGTCGTCGACGTTCGAACACTCGACGAGGGTGAGGTCTTCGACGAAGAAGCCGTTCTGCACGTTCCAGCGGTAGTGGAGGTTCTCCGAGGACGGCTCGAGCAGGTCATTGAGCTGTTCGTTATAGATCTCGAGGAAAGACGCCTTCACGTAGAACTTCTCCTGCCGCTGCGCCATCTGCTGCCAGAGGTACCGCACGGACCGCGGGACGATGCCTTCGGTCTCGTCGCTGATGTAGACGTCTTTGCTGAGCTTCTCTTCGTTGCCCGCGATGCTGGGTCAGAGGAGAGTACGTGAAGGTCTTGCCGCTGCCGGTCTGTCCGTAGGCGAAGAGCGTGGTGGCGTAGCCTTCGAGTGCGGAGTTGATGAGGCGCGCGACGTTGCACTGGTGGAAGACGTCGCTCTGCGATGCAGTTTCGTCGATCACGCGGTTGAAGCGGAAGGCCTTGACTCCTGCCCTGATCACCGGAGACTACCCCTTGTTCAGCTGCATGTTCTGAGAGTCCAGCACTTTGATGCAGTAGTCGTCTCCGCGAGAGATTTCGAACTGCAGCATCGGCCGGATGCGCACGATGACCTGCACGAACTCGCCGCTGCCGTCGCCGTCGTCGAAGCCTGCGTGGTCGGGGATGGGCGGACCGACGTTGACCGTGAAGATCTCTCCGGGAAGCGTGTAGTCCTGCGACTGGTCTTGAGCGAGACTCGCGTTCTCGTTCAGGTGGAAGTCTGACTGCTGCAGCTCGGGGGGTTTGGGCAGGGGTTTGAGGTTCTTCTGCGAGATCTCGGGCCGCTTGGGCAACCGCTGATAGCGCTGTTGGTAGCCGCCTCCATTCCTCGACATGCACAAGTTATAAGACTAATGCTCGCGACTCAATAACAATCAATTCGAATGGCGTTCAAATCACTCGACGACTTCGACTTTGTAGACCCGGACAAACGCAACCTCGGCGAAGGCGGCTTCTCCGAAGTCAAACTCGTGCGCAGCAAGGCGAACAAAAAGCTCTACGCCCTCAAGTGCGTAAGCTGCCGCTCAGTCAGGTCGACCTCAAGAAGATCAGCCCCATCCACTTCGCAGACCTCAAGAAAGAAATAAAAATACACAAAACCCTCCGCCACCCCAACATCATCCGCTTCGAAGGCGCGCTGCAGATCGAGCACATGGTCTACATCTTGCTCGAGTACGCGGACAACGGCGCGCTCTTCTTCTTCATCAACCCCAAGACCGGCATGCCCGAGAAGTACGCCTTCAAGTTCTTCTACCAAATGAGCATGGCGCTCGAGTACCTGCACTCCAAAGGCATCATGCACAGAGACATCAAGCCCGAGAACATACTGCTCGACAAGAACTACGACACCAAGCTCTGCGACTTCGGCTGGTGCGCAGAACACGGCACGTTCGATCCGAAGTAATCTCTCCTCACCAGCCAAACCATCTGCGGCACCTACGAGTACATGCCGCCAGAAATCGTCAACGAACAGCCGCACGACAAAGAGGTCGACATCTGGGCCATCGGCGTGCTGCTCTACGAACTCATCCACGGTAGCCTGCCGTGACCCAGGCAGAGCACCCTACTCTGCTGAGACTTTGGAAGACATCAAGGCCAAGCTGGTGACCGACGAGATCACCTTCAAGAGAGCCATCTCGCCTGAAGCCAAAGACATCCTGCTCAAGCTGCTCAAGAAGAACCCCAAAGACCGCATCAGCCTCGAGGAGATCTTCAAGCACCCCTTCATCCTCAAGCACCTCGACGAATTCGAAAACAACAAAGAAGCCTTCAAGCACATCCCCCCCGAACCCGAGTGGGACAATGACGTCGAGGTCAAGGTGCCCAACGAAAACTCAGAATCAAAGCAAAAAGCGGCCTTCGAAGAAGCCCTTTTAAACGACCGGGACTATCAGCAGGTCTACATCAGGAAGGTGATGGAGCAGAACAAGATAAATAACGAAGACGTCGACCATGTGTACTTCTTGAGAGACGAAAACGGCGTCCTCAGGATGCGCTTCCAAATGAAAGACAGGCCGCTACCCAAGCGAGGCAACTCCGAAAGAAAAAAGACCTCTTCGCTCGGCCACCACTTCGAAGCACACAAAAAAATCATCGACAACCCTGATGATAAGTCCCCGCAGAAGAACCCAGAGGCGAACCAGATATCCGCCTTCGACGAGGTGATGAAGTCCAACCAAAAGACCATCAGCGAGCTGCTCGAACCCAGGAAACTGTCTTCGGACTTCCTCGGTGAGAACTCGGATCAGCTCTTTTTCGATGCAGATAAAAAACCAGCTTCGAACCCAGACAAGAAAGACCCTGCAGAAACCCAGCCGACGGAACAGAAACCAGACCAGACCACGGCAGCGACGCGCACACTCGAAATTCCCCCAAAGAACGACCAGAAGAAAACCCTCAACCTCATCCAGCCATCCACACAGACCCCCAAAGATACAGAACCACCTCTACCACCTTCACCCAACACACCAGCAGTCTTCGTCAGACAAGACTCGAGCCTGGCCAAGCCCTCTTCCGAGCCTCGAAGTCTCGATGCCTCGGCAGAACAGCGGCCTCCTGCCCAAGCCTCGCCGATCACCGTCTCGAACAAAACGCAGCTGGCCCCATCTGCCCCCAACAGAGGACTCGCAGACCTCTCACTCGACACCTCAGGCTACCAGCAGACACCCGCACTCAGAGAACCCCTCAACCTCCTCAAATACGACAAGCCTCGAACAGACCCGAAGACCCTCGATCACACCAGCCACAGCGAACAGAGCAACGCTGACACCTCTCAACCGCTCGCCCTCAACAGGCCTCTCTCGACCGGGCCTGCAAACGTCCTCATGACCACCGGTCTCTTCCCCCCGGCCAGCCAGCTCAAGACCGACTCTGCCACTCGAGTAGATGCCGCACCAAGCAACACCCACAAGCCATCCGAGGCAGCGAAGGACCTGTCTCCACTGCAGACCAATCCACATCTCGACGAAGACCTCACCACAGACAACAACAAAAAAGCAGGCATCACTCTCAACAGATCTCGTTCAGGCATCAGCCAACTCCAAACCGGCCAGCCAGCTCCTCCAAAAGAACCTGTGCAGCCACAGAAGCACCTCACCAGTCTCCCCCGAACCGACCAACTCACCCAGTCTCGCCCAGAACCCACCCAGGCGCACCTCTCCAACTTCGCTCGGCCGCCTCCACCCCAGAACTCTAGCAGCTCCAGGCACCCCTCCAGCGGACCGCTAACCTTCAAAGCCACCCACAGCGCAGGCTACGAAGCTCACAAATCTGCCGGCACCAAAGCGGCCACCCAAGACCACAGCCACCGCTTCGAAGAGCAGCCGCAGAACAAGAGCAGACTGCACTCCGGAGCAGGCACCAGAGAGAACAGCCTCACCCGAGCCAAGGGACAGGGCCACCCCGACGCCTACAAGCCGCTCTCCAAAGACCTCAACACACACCGAAGAGACAAAGAGAACAGCCTCCTGCACTCCAAAGACAACAAGCCGCTCACCCCCGCCCCTCAGACCCAGCCTCCGTCGCACATCCAGCAGATCATCAACACCCCCTCCACAGCAGTCACCAACCTCGAGAACCACTTCAGGCCTCAACAGCAGCACCAACCACAGTCGCAAACCACCTACCCCGCCACTGGCTACCAGCAAACCACCTACCCGAGCTGGTCTAACCAGAACCAGAACCAATCCACCCAGCAGCCCAAACAACCTGCTGTTCAGCAGCAAGACACCCCTCACCAGACCACGAAAGAGAACATAAAGAAAGTCTACATCGCTGCAGACCTGTCGGACTACCACCGAAAGACGGACGCCGCTGGCAGCAAACAAGATAGCGACTTCAGAGAGTCTCCTAGCGGCTCGAGCAGCAAGCTCAAAGCCCTCAAGCTGAAGGAGTTTCCCCCGAAAGTGAAGGTCGACGACTTCTCCAAGACAGTCTTCAACCCGAAGATAGACATCCTCAAAAACATAGAGAACCAATCCAAAACGACGCCGATGTCCAGGTCGCTCATCGACGACAACAGCAACAAAAACTCCACAGCCAACACTCCATCGAAAACCCACGACTATCGAGACGCTGGAAACAAGTCTCCCATCCCCGCGAGCTTCACCCCCAACACCATGCCAACCACATCAGGCATCAGACTCAACCCGTCTGCCCCCACCACCGAGCTCCAGGCCACCAGCAAGTATCTGAGCTCTTCGGAAAACCTACCGACGAACTCGTACACAGGCCAGTCTTACTATTTGAACACTGCCACCAACAGAGAGCAGCAGACCCAAAGTCCCCTGAACAAGACTTTCGACTACAGCAGAGGCTCGACCGAACCGAAAGACCAGAAGGCTTGGAGTCCCTCGACTGGAAGATACTACCCAAAGACAGACCTCGACACGAGCCTCATCAGAACAGCAGGCCTCACCTACACCAGCCACTCGCAGTCGCAAGCGATCAACCCTCTCCAAGCCCCCACCGCTTTCGGCCAGTCCATGGCCATGAAGTCTTTCTCTCCGCTGGCCGAGCTGCTCGCACCTGCTCCAGTCTTTGGCGGGTTTTCTCAGGCGACCCAAAACACCGGCTACATCAGCAGCTACATGCAGCAAGCCTCGAACGATAAACGAGAAGGCACTCTTGGCCCCGTAAGCTCGGAGCTGCGCAGCTCGAACAACGAGCGGTCAAAGTCTCAAAAGGTATCTCGCTACGAAAAGAACCAAAGAAGCGAGGAAGACAAACCCAAGCCCTTCAGCAGACCCGAAGATTCTCCCAAGCACCCAGGTCTCACCCTCAACCCCAGAAGCTACTTGCTGCCTTCCTACCCCTCCGTGAACAGCAACACCGTGACAGGCTCAGCCTCAAACCTGTCCACCACACAGGCTCAAGGCCACAGCAAACCTGCGACCTACACCTCGACCTTCGGACAGACAGACACCTCGAGCAACCCACCGCAGCAGACCGCGCTCAACTCGAAGAAGTCCAGCTCGCCCAAATCCGTTTTCGCGAACTTCGCCTACCGGATGTCCGAGCCACCAGAGCCATCGAAGAACGCCAGCAGATTCAACTACGAGCTGCTCAACTCGACGAACAACCAGCAGAACAAAGTGACCCTGAACTACCTGCCCACACCCACCATGCAGACCACAGCAGCCATCGGCTCCAGCCCCTCGATGACTTCCAATCTCCATACCAACACCTCCGCACCCCTGCCTCTTTCCGGCGCCTCCTACTCTGCCGGCTTCTCCGCCCCCACCAACGCATCGATCAACAAAGAGAACAACAAAGCAGTCTCCTACACACAGCCGTACCTGCAAGCCACCAACCACGTCCCCGGATTCTACGGCTCATCCTTCTTGCAGGCAGCCAGCACCGCGGCCAACAAAGACTCCCCTGCACTCTCACAACCGCTCACCCAGCTGTCCAGTCTGAACCCAGCACCGCAGCCCCAACTGAAGAGCTTCTACTCCTCCCCACCGAGCACTCAAGAAGCCTCGCAGAAGGCCGCAGACAAGTCCAGCTTCAACCAGCCGACCTTCTCTCCACAGACGTCTTTCGGTGTGCAGTCTGCCGCGGTGTTCGGCCAGCCTTCCCCCGGCTTCGGCAACCAGAACAAGATAACGATCTCATCAGACAAGAGCTCATGGTAACCGAACAAGGATAAATAATTACTTCTGCTTTGCATGAACGTGATCGCTCTTCGAGCCGAAGACATCGAGCAGCTTGTAGTCCGTGATCACGTCCGCGAAGTTGAAGGGCACTGGGTTGTTCTCCAGGAACTCCGCAGCTGTCGGCAGCGAGAAGCTCGGCAGCTTGAAGGCTTCGTCGAGGTTGAGGCTGTTGATGAGCTTTCTCTTCGCCCTGATGTCTTCCTCGAGCGACTCGATCGATCGGTGCAGGTCTTTCCTCCTCGCTCCGAAGGTGGCTCGGTGTGTCTGGTCAGCAGAGGGTACCTGCGTCTCGAGGTCCAGCTGGCTGATCTTGGCGTAGAGCAGGTTGATGTTTTTTAACGCTTTCTTCAGCAGCTTCGTTTCGGTTGATTCGTTCGGTTCTCGCTTGCTGCGTGAGTCGAGACTACCTTACGATGCGGTCCATCAGCAGCACGAACTTCGGCTTCTTCAGAGGCAGCAACTCGAACTTGTTCATCTCGTCGATCTGTCGCTGCTGCTCGGCCTTCAGCTGCTCGTGCGCGCTGGCGACTTCTTGATCGTTGATCTCGGTCTTCTGCTGCTGGTCCAGTCTCTTCTTGAGGCCCAGCTCGAAGAACGCCTCGCTGACCGATCCGTACGTCGCAGCGATTTTCCCCTTGAAGCGGCTGGCCTTCCTCGGATCGTCATCCTGTGAGTTCTTGAGCAGCTCTTTGAAGCCCTCCAGCGACTGCAGCCGCTTGGCGATCTCGAGGATCTCTTGTCGGAGGTCGGACTGCTGCTTGATGAGCGCGTCTCTGCTGCGCGTGACTGACTCGAGTGTCTGCTGTGTGGAGACCGTCCTGGCCGTCGAGAAGCGCAGCAGCGACAGGTCGGATGACTTCTGTCCCTCCAGCTGCTTCACCTGACTCATCAGCGAGTCGACGATTCTGCCCATCTGTTCGTTCTCGATCTGGTCGTTGGGGAGCTTGAGGATCGTCTCGATGTCTCTCGAGGATAGCTTCTTCACTCCGCTGGCCAGTAAGGAGCCTTTCTCTCCCGTCACCATCGACACCGCTCGAGACGTCACAGTCTTCGCGCTGATCACTCTCGTGGAAGGCCTCTGCGGTTCAGTCAGTGGCTTCGACGGCTGGGCGACGGTCAGGCCTCTCGAGGAGTATGTCTGGCCCTTCGCGATCCACTTGTTCGACTCTGCGTGCCTCGATTGCATACTCCAGTCTATGTTATATCGACTGGCAGACTCTCGACTGTA
>JFJP01027636.1_pt1 | contig 17296 bp, 18 predicted proteins | sample 431651 | NCBI WGS metagenome assembly JFJP01 (sample SAMN02602958, study PRJNA72255) | Microbial mat metagenome, whole genome shotgun sequencing project. | biome: fresh water; feature: sink hole; material: water; isolation source: purple microbial (photo- and chemosynthetic) mats found in... | reverse complement strand
TGAAATGCTTTTTTTTATTTTGCAGTAAAATTTTTTGATTATTATTTAAATTTTGATTTTGCTTTTTCGAATCAAAATTGTTTTGCTATTTTATTTTCATAATATAATTTCCAAAATAAATATGTGTGCCTAATAAAAAACATATTTAAAAATCTCTACAAAATTTTTTAAAAAAATTGAAAAATAAAAAAACTTTATCTTCTGATAAAAACTTTCCAGTTAAAATGAATAAAACGTTAAGTGGTTTCAGCTGTTCAGAAAAGCTCATTCTCGAAAAATCTAAACGAGGTACTATTTTCTTTTTTATCTCTTTGAAAAAATGCTTTAAAAAACTCAAAGAAAGTATGATTGAGGGGAAAAGTTCTGGATTTAAAAAAGGAAAAAATAATAAACCAAACAAATATCACACTGACATGCTATTTAAAAAATTTTTGAATATTGGCGAAAATTTTCTGAATAAATTTCCTTTGAAGAAAATCGTCCCAATTCTCAAAAGAAATAAGAACCGAAACTTTATGTGGATAGTTTTTTTTGTGATAAGATTCGTGAAAATCCTGAAAGAACGAACTTTTACATCAAAATTCAACAAATTGACTTTAAATCATTTCAGTTTAATCAATGATAAGGCAAAATTGCCAGGCGATACCTTTCATTTATTTCGAAAAACTGGCACAAAAAATGACAATTTTCTAATAAGAAATGTAAAAAAATTGATATTTACTTTTTTATAAAAATTAAATTTTTCAATATAAACAAAAAACTCATTTTTTATGTAGAAAAGCTTTGTTTTTAAAATAAAATCTTATGTGGTCGAAAATTCCAAGAATATCCTTGATGATATGTACTTTTTATTGGAGTCCCTCGGCACTAAAATCCCTGTTTTCGAGCCAGATCGTCCTTTCAGATTTTCCTTTGATATTTTTATGTTGTTTTACTTGATTTTATTGATATCGAATATCATTCTCAAATACGGTTTTCATTTGGATCAAAGCAATTATTATCCCCCGATTTGGACTTTATTTGAAATAATGCCAAGTTGGATCTTTTTATTACAAATGCTTTTAGATTTAAACACTTCATATTATTCAATAGGCATGTATATATCAAACAGATCAGAGATCTTTAAAAACTATTTCAAATTTTGTTTTCCTTTGGATCTTTTGACAATTATTCCTTTGTTTTTTAGAGGAGAAACTTTTGGGGAACATGTCCAAATAATGATAGTTTTTCGTTTAATTACTGTTGAGAGTTTAGTGAAGCGTTTAGAAGAATATCTACAATTGAAAGGTAAAAAGGAAGGAGTGTTTCAATTGATTAAACTTATTATAAATCTCTTATTTTTGGCTCATATTTGTGCTTGTATTTGGCATTATATCGGCTCTTGGGAGAATTCTATTGGGATTTATACTAATTGGCTCACTAAAACAAATATTGAATATGAAAAATGGTATATTCAATATATATATTCATTTTATTTCTCGATTGTGACCATGATGACCGTTGGATATGGTGATATTAGCTCGAATAATTATATTGAATGCAGCTTTAATATTTTTTTGGTTATTTATGGTTGCGGGGTTTTTGCTTATTCTATCAATAATATTGGCAATATTTTCAAAGAAATGTATCAAGACGATAAGGAATTTAAGTAAAATAATTCAATTTTTGAGAAATATATATACAAAAAATTTTTCTTTAAAATTTCCATTTCTATTCTAATTTAATAGGAAAAAAATTAAAATTATCAGTGATTATATGAACAAAAGAGGAATCAACAAGTTTCTGCAGATTAAAATAAAGAAATATCTTGAATATATGTTCGAAGAAAGCAAGATGAATTACAATAGTCTTTTATTGACGCAATCGCTATCTCAATCGCTAAAGGAAGAATGCTATCATGAACTTTATGGCAAATTGATGAAACATCATCAGGTTTTTTCCGTTTTTTCTCAAAATTTGATCCAGAAATTAACGCATTCTTTTTATGAAATAACGTTTGCTCCTGATGATTTTATAAAAGTATTTATATTAAATTATCTTATTTTAAAAAAAAAAATTAAATTGTTTTTATCAATTCTAATTATTTTTTTATAAAAAAAAATAAAGAATCAAAATGATGAAAAGGAAAAAATGATTTACTTTATTTTAAAGGGCGAGATAAATGTGATGTTTAACGAAAAAACTATTCAAAGCAAAAACAAACTCACAAAACTCAAGGTTTTTCATTTGAATTTTCGCTCTTATTCAAAAATAATTTCCTATTGAAAGACAGGTGATACCTTCGGAGATATTTCCTTTATTACAGATGAAAATAAATCAGTTTTGGCTAAAAGTATTTCAGTAACACATGTTGCTTGTTTGAAAAGAGCCGATTTCATAAGAGAAATTCAACAATTTCCTGAAGATTATGTAAATTTATTTCTTTTTTGTCATTGAAAATACTTTTTAAATTCATTAAATTCCTTTCAAATTAATTAAAAACTCTCGTTTAATAGGAGAAATTCTGTCTAATTAAAGATAAGAAATGTCTTTATAATGACATGCAAGCTCTTAAAATCCGTTGTTTTTCATGTTATTCTGATGAACATATGATTAGTGATTGTCCTTTAATTCATTACGCCCCGAGAAAACTAAATATAATTAAAAAATCTTTGATTTCTGAAAACCAAGAGAGGGAGAAATATAATAGAAAATGTATGAAATATTGTGTCAAAACTCATCTCAAAGAAATACAAATAAAAGTATTGAATTTGAGTAGAAAACAGAGCTTAAATGAATCTAAAACCATTCCAGACTCGGAATTATCTGGAGAAATTGACCTTTCTCCTTTATCATCAGGATTATCAAAGTTTAATATAAAAAGTTTTACACCGATGATAAAACAAGAGAAAAAATTAGATGGAAAAGAACCTCATGAAATTTATGAAGTGAATTTTTGTTTATTGTTGTGAAAATTTAAAAATAATTTTTTCTTAAAATACATTTAATAAATATAGGAAGAAGAAAAAAATAATGAAGAAAATAAAAAAGTAATGACAAAAAACAAACCAGATAGAATGGCGAAGTTTACAAAACTTCGCATTGAAACACTCGTATATTTTTATTAATTTAATTATTTTGTTGCAATATACTTCATAATTTTTTTTAATGTATTAAAATAAATTAATTTTATCAAAATTTGAATAATTTTATTATTTTTTCAGGGAAAAATTCCTGCATTAAATCATCTAAGCCCCTCCAAAGATCTCATTACTGCTGATATAAATCTCGATTCTGATTCATTTTCTTTTCGAAAAAATTATTCAGAAAACAGCAATCCTCGTTTAAACCCCGAAGTCTTGAAATTTCAATACAATCAAAGCTATTTGTATTCGGCACAAAAACTAAATCACCATAGAAAAAAATCTTTTCAAATGGATGATAATATTGAATATAATAAAAAAACTAGTGAAAAAATAGAGAATAATTCAAAGAGTGAAAGAGATGAATCAATTCAGAGAGTTTTGCAAGATAATGGGGAAAAAACTCTTGAAATCTTCAAAGAAGTTTTGGAGAATTTCGATAGAATGAAGATCTTCAAATTTTATTTTATAATGAATAATTTTGATAAAGTGATTAAGAAAATGAAAAAAAAGAAATCATCGCCTTTAAAAACAAGAAGGAGTGGGAATAGACAGTCACGATCATTTTTAAAAGTGCCAAATAACAATTCGCCAAGAACAGCCAATAAAATAGAAAAATCATGAATAATAAATAAATAAATAAAATTCTCTGTAATATTTAACTTTTCTCTAATATAATCTTCTATGAATATATATTTTCATTCAAAAATGAATTGAGATAGACACCAAAATAAGCAAGAATACATAGCATTTTTTATAAATTTGATTTCATAAAGAATATTTCAAAAAAAGGAAAAATAAACAAAAACATGTTTATAAGTCTAATTTTTGTGTCAAAAATTAAAAAATACAATTTTTTTTTTTATAAAAAAAATGACTGAACTTTCAATTGATGTAAAATTAAGTGGAAGTGAATTCGAAGATTCTAGAGAAGAGAATCTCTCAACAGATTCCTGGCGTATCCAATTAAAAGAAGTGTTTGATTATTGCGGAGTTGGAAAGCCTGATTGTCTGGGTTTTTTTGAATTCTGTGAAGCTTTGAAATATCTCTCAATAAAACTCTCAGAACTGGTAATTTCGAAGAAATTTTACAAACGAATCGAGGATTCAAATGACTTAACAAGAAGAGAGATAAATTTCGATGAATTTTGTGAGCTTTGTCAAGAATTAAAAGAGTTTTCGCAACAGAATAAGAAGATTTCTATTGATTATAATGTGATGGCGTTTAAAGGTGATGGGAATTTCGTAATGATGCAGGAAAAAGAATTAAAATACGTAGAAACACAACCTGAAGATGATTTAATCAATTTATTCATGAAAAGAATAGAAAAAGGATATGGGTTGAATCCTGAGGTGAACATAAAAGTTCTTGAAGAAATGGAAACCCATTCAGAGTTTAATAAGAAAAATAAACAAGAAAGAAGAACTAATCTGAAGGATTTCTGGGAGTTTATTCATAAATGCCAAGTTTATAAGCAGGAGAAGGAGCTCAATAAACCGAAATTACTTGTAGATCCGGTAAATGGGATCAATTCTTTGATTAATCTGCATCAGGAAGAAAAAAAATCAAACACATTTCGAGTTTTTGACCATTATGTACTGGAAAATGATGAAAGAACAAAAGGTTTTGTGAAGAATTTTTTTAATTTCCCAAAGTTTTATTTTTTTTGTGTTTTTCCAAAGTTTTTTCAAAAAAATTATTTTTATTTTCTCATTTTTTTTTGATAAATCCTTTTTTTTTAATAAAAAGGACTAAGTATATGTGGTTGGACGGATTTAAAATATTTCGAAGACAATGAACCACTCATGCGAATTTGTGCAAAACTCGAAGAAAACAACCAAACTTTTCGCGCTATCGCCATCGCAATCTTCCATTTCGATTTCGTGTTGGCTCTTCAAATCTTAAACCGAATTTATGAACGAAAAAATGAGAAATCTGTCAAATACCTTCTAAATAACATCAACGAATTGAATTTCCTGAAAGAAATGCTTATTGGTCTTAGCAATATACATTTATTATTGAAATATGATCAAGACTTGAAACGAATGTTCGTTAAACCTGATAAAGAATGGGAAGAAAACAGTGCTTTTCCTTTAGCTTCTGAAATGCCTTCACAAGAGCAATTAGATCAAATAATGAAATTTAATTTATTGGAACCCAACGAAAATATGCTTGTAGAACTAAATCATCAGAAAAACACTGTAGGAAAATTCCATTTAATCAAACATACATTGGCTTTTCTGAAGAATTTATGCAAGAATGCAGAATTTAACCATCCTTATTTGCATTCGGTTTGCAAGTTCATTTCTTTTGAGAATTTCGGGCAATCAAACTATATTCTGAACGATTTGGAGATCTCCTTTTTCGATAGAATTGGCTTTGCCTTGCGTTTCTTAAACACGAAGACCTTGAATCAATATATTGATAATTATTTAACTCACGGTGAAAACGATGGTCTTCTCGAAATGATGATAATAACTGGAAAATGTGATAAATCTTTGAATTTTCTTCGAACTTATATCGATAAATTCAATGATATCCAAACTGTAGGCCTAGCAAGCGTTTTGCTAAAATTTTTGAAGTTCCCAGATGAAGGAAAACTGACACATTGGTTTCGAGGATATAAAGATATTCTGAATAGATTACAATTATGGGATGCTCGAATTTTTCTTGATAAAAAGTTTCAAGAATTGGAACTTATTTGCAATGAAAGATCCAAAACCATGGTGAATTCTAGACTTTGGAACCCGGCTTATGATGATTTCAACAGCCATATCACAGAAAAACTCGGCTTTTGTGCTTGTTCTTTAAGTCATGAAAATCAGAATCAAATAAACCTGAAGAAAGAAAGCCCTTATTTAGGGAATTTATTGATTGAAAAGACAAGGATTTTTGATTGTATTAAATGTTTGAAACCTACTTCGAATTGTGTTATTTGTCTATTGCCGGTTACCTTACCAAACACTTATTTAGATCAGGTAAGAGGAAAAAATCATACAAGCAAAAAACAAATGGAAATTCTTTCGGAGAACCTAAATTTTGAAGAAGCGATAATTTGGTGCCAAAATTGCAAACATGGAGGGCATTTCTCGCATATGATGGACTGGTTTTTGGAGTTCACGACATGTGCCGTCCCTGATTGTCCTTGTGAGTGTTCGTTGCTATAAGAAGTTTTAGCTTTTTTTTCATTAGAAAAGTTTTTATTAATTTAAATATTGTGGTGTGGATTCAAAAAAAAATAAAAAAAAATTTGATTTAAAGATATCAATTTTTTAATGAAATATCTCTGTTTTTTTTATAGTTTTTTGTCAATTATGTGCCAATACATAAAATAATAATTACATTGAAAATTAATATTAGTATGAATAAAAATCAGGCCTCTTTCTTTTCATAGGTAATTTGAATGAGTTTTTTGATAAAATTCTGGAATCTTATTGAATAAGGAGCTGGTGGAATGGCAGAAATTCCTTTATTAACAGCAATAGTCTTAAACAAAAACTCCAATTTTTTTTTCGTATTAAAACTAGTTAAAATATCAATAATTCCAATGAAATATTCATCTTCACCATCAGATGAAGGTATACCGACTTCTTCTTCAGGTTTAAAGAAGGTTTTTATATCACTCATTGATAAATTCATCTCATTTTTGAATTCATTTGGCTTTTTATTTGGAGTGTGATGGATTCCGATCAGCAGACTGTAATCAATGATTTGATTCTTCTCAAAGAACTTGCAATCGTTGTTGCTTTGTTCTAAGAGAAAATTCACTTTTTCTGGAGTGAGTTTCAATTTGAAATCATCATGAATCGCATTCAAATCCTTTTTCACAATTGAAGCATCTCTTTAAAAAGTTTAAAAATCGTCAAATTGATAAAATTCATAGTTTTATATATAAAATTTTAGAAATAATTAAAAAATAATCAAAATAAAAAATTAAAATCCTCTAAGTTACAAATAAATGAAGAAAATTAACAATTTACAAAAAATCATATATTTTTCTCAATAAAATTTACATTTCCTTTGTAAAACGTTTATATGTCGACCCCTTAATATCATATCTTAAATGAATTTCTTTTGAAGTATGAAAGACATTCGACATAATAATGATATAAATTTTCTTCCATCTCAACGTCTTATATTTGAACCTCATTTTATGTAATCCAAAAAATTTCACGATCAGAGTTTGTGGGTTACTGCATAAATATTCATAATAATTCTTTAAAATACTTTTAAGAAAATGGAATTCGGCTCTATGTATCGTTTTTAGCGTGAATTTACCATCAGAACTATAATAGAAGAAACTACCACTTTTACCAGAAGAGACTAGTTCTGTTAAAGTTGTTAAATTGCCTTTTAATAGATTTGATAACAGATTCTCTGGACCTATCGATTTAAGATAATCCTCAGTTTTTATGCCAAATAAAGTCCTGATTTCTTGGAAAACATATGGTGCATAATCGAAAAATTTACAGATTTTGGTGGATTCTTTACTGTTTTTTATGCGTCTATAATATGTTTTATTCATTAAATCAATAGAAAAAAGAGAGATTTTTTTACCGAGGAATCAATTCAAAACAGTATTTTAATGTGAAATCTTTTGGTGCTAGAATGTAATCCTTGCAGAAAACCACACTTTTCACTGACATTTGTATCCCAAGCATCATATTTAGAATGAAATTCCAATTTTCATGACCTAGGAAAACCAATTTGCCATTTTTACCCAGATTAGAGGGTTTTTGTTCTTGCTTCATAGGCTTATGCACATTGTAAATAGTGAAAGATTTTTTACGTTTGAATTCTCTTTTTTCTGGCATTTCCACTCTTTTTTGTAAAAAAATCAACTTTTTATTTAATAAATTTTTAATAAAAAATACTCTGTAAAGTCTTTAACAAGCTGGACCTCCATTTGTTCTTTAATCGTTTTCACTTGATTCTGCATGTTCTTTATCGCATTAAATATTTCACCTCCATTCTCCGCAGGCTTTTCTGGATGAACCCTCACAAAATCTTCTCCTTTCTCAATAGTATTCATCTTTTCTTCTTCTTTTTCTTCATTATTCACAAATTTCGGAAATAAAGTTTGAAATTTCGCCCGAAAAACACGAAGATTTTTCTGAGAAATTTCTTGCGAAAAAGGGATTTTTTCACTGATTTTCCTTTCTGACATTTCCTCACTGAGAATATTTTCCTCAACGTTTCGAATCAGGTTTTCTGGGTCTAAATTCGCACGAATCAGCAATTTCTTCACACTTTCATCGATTTTTTTAAAAGTTCGATTCGAAGGAATTGGCTCAAATTCGAGGTTTTCTTCCAATTCTTCTTGATTTATATTAAAGTTCGATTTCTCGAATTTTAAAGAAGGAATTATATCAGCATTTGCTGAATTCTTCAATGATTTGCCTTCTTTTACGAAGAAAGCTAATTTCTTAAGATCAGTTTCGAGATTTTTTATATTAATTAAGAGTTTTTCGGCTTCTTGATCTTTGGTTTTTTTCACAGAAGCCTCAAAAATCGATTGAGAATTGAAACTATTGTTCATAAAATCGTATATTTCAAGCAAATCAGGACATTTTTCTAAAGAAAAAATGTAATTGCTTAGGTTTATTTTCCCATGATGGTCCTGATCCATTTCGGTGAACATGTATTTTATATAGTATTCAAGTTTTTTGCTAATATCAAGGCCTAAAATATTAAAATATCTTGATTTTTTATTTATTTTACTAAAACAGAAAAAAAATTCAGCTTAAAGGAAAAAAATTTTATTTTTTTTCAAATAAAAAAAAAAAATCAGTGATATCAAAAAAACTTTGAATTTAAAAAAAAAAATGGATTTCTTAAAAAAACACAAAAATTCCTAAAAAAGACAAATAATACAATACAACGTTTTTTTTTAAAAGAAATTCTCAAAATTTTCTGAATTAAAAGGAAATTTACTGATTTGTGCTCCTGTTAGTGCAGTCCAAACCGAGACCATCGAGGAAATCATCAATGAGAACTCTTCGAATGTGAAATACCCCTTATTATTGGTATCAACAAGTTTAAAAGACAATAGGTATTTTTCTTTTGGATTTCCATTGACCATAACATCTAAATATTGTACGAATTCTCGCAAATCTATCTTTTTTTAATCAATTTTTTCGTATTTTTCAATGATAAATTCTTACTAGAGAGTCTTTATTGCTATCAATCATATCGAAAATTCGATCAGAAATGAAGAAAACTGTTTCTAAACCCAATAAACCCATATTTTCACGAAATTGTGATTTTGACATTTGGTGATTTGTATTAGAAATACGATAAAAACGATTGCGAATTGCTTTGATTTCTTCAAGAGAAAAACGCGTGATTTTCTCTAAAGAAGAAAGCTCTGCTTCGTTTATTGCGTTAGTTCGGCGCTTTTTTGAGGAAGGTCCACAGCATTTCATTTAATTTTTGATTTTAATAAAGAAATTTATTAATAATTATGACTAACTAGTCTTCCAAATAAAAATAGTTTTAAATTCTGTTGATTTATTTTGAAAAAAATGGAAATTTCTTGTTTTTTAAATCAAAAAAAAATTTGATTTTTTTCCAAAAAATTAAAATTTTTAAAAATTAGCCAAAGCTTTAAAAGATTCAAAATTTTGAGTTTTCTCTGCTAAAAAGCTAATTTTTCACAATTATTTCTTACAAAAGTTGAATTTTTTTCAAATTTACTCATCAAATTTAACGAATGGGTCAATCTTGTTCAAAAACTCGAAAGAATCTTGATAATAAACTCAATCATTTGAAGGCTTCCTCCTCCAAACCCCTTATATCTGCAATAAAAGATTCTGAAAAACTCACATTTAAAATCAGTCTCGAGAATCTCAAAGCCAAAAATATCTCACAAGTAAGAAGAAAAACCCTGAAATAAACGAAAAATTAATTATTTAAAGAGTGATATTCAAATTTATTTCAATTTTGCTGATTTTTACAGGACTTTTACGATAAATCCAATATATAAATCCGATAATCCTCAGGTATTTTATATATACATGAAATAAAAAACAAATAGAAATTTCTTTTGATTTTTTAGTTCAAATTCAATGAAGATTTCGAATTTGAGGCTTCGAAATTACAATTGAAAGGATTATCAGCGATTTTAACGATAAGAGACACGAATAAAAAGGATTTAGTCAGCATAAAGCTGAATTTATATGAACTTGCGACTGGCCCATTTCATCATGACATGATCCTTCACAATAAATCTGCGAATTTCAAAGGCCGACTGCTTTTCGATTTGAAAATGAGGCAAAAAATCACCTTCTTTATAAAACCGACCTTTATTCATGTTACTTTGCAAGAACCCCTCAAAGAAAAAGCCTATAATTTCTGTTTAAAAATCATTGTATTTTTATTTTTCTATGAATTTTTTTTGAATTTTTTTGAATTTCCAATCAATTTTATATGGGAAAAGGCGAGAAATTACCAATCGAAGAGATTTTTGAAGAAAACGAGAATTACGAGATTAGCATGAACGAAACTCTCGATTTTCAAAACAAAAAATCAGCAGTTTCTCGTGTTTTTTTACCTATAAATGAGAAGAAATCTGAAAGAAATAAGCTCGTTTTAAAGAAAATCGTGAGTAAACAAGCAGTGAAAAGTCCAATAGAAATAGAAAGCCCAAAACTCTTGAAAATTGCTTCAAATTCTTCACAAATGAGTAGAAATAAACATAGAACACAAACATTGAACGATAAACACAAAAAAGAATTGATTTGGAACTATAAAGACCATCTAAAAAAAGACCCCCCTTGCTTAGATGTTGAGATTATCGCCAATGAATTCTCGCTGAATTCTTTACAATTTTGCATTTGGGGGACCAATAATCCTGAAGAACATTCAAATAATTACAGCGAGGAAGAAAGTATAAAGAAGGATGAAGCTGATGAAGTTATTATGAGGAATAAATCGTTTGTGATACATTTCGTCGATTTGAGAATGATCGGGGAATGCTATTGGAGTTTTAATAAGCTGTTTAGAGAAGATTTCCATGCTGTAAATTTTTTATTTATTTGTTTTTTCTGATCGAAATTTTATTTTATTCATTTAAAAAAAAAAAATAGTATGAAACAAATGAAAATGAGCAAAATATGGCTTCCAAAACAGATAAAATCTTCAATGAGAAGTTATGGAACCATGGAGCTTTAGTCGGAAATATAGAGACCCATTTCCACATAGAGCTCACCCCCTTTCTCCGTCAAATGATCGGTGGAGTTCGTACCGAGTCAGGCATCAAAGAAGCCACCTCCCTCATTTCTCAAAATCACAAGATCCTTGAAAATTTGAATTATTCTTCAAAAGTTCATTTTTTTCAAAAAAACCCAAAAAACTGAAAATTCTTAAAAATTTAGCTAAAAGCTTTATTAAGTGCGAAAGAATCCTTGATCATCTCTGTATTGAATTTAATCGATAAATCCAAATCGAGTACTTCCCCTATCAAGCAAAAATTCCAATTGGAAGCCATAAATAACATCACAAGACTCCGTGAACTTCTTCAGGATTCCTCCTTTGTTTACAAAGACGAAGAAGAGCTTTTTCAAAGCCAAAGCACTTTAATATCTTTATCAAATCATTTATTAGATTATGCTGATGAAATGGATGAGAAAATCCGTGAGTTTTATTACAATCTTTTCACAATTGCGATAAATCGTGAAGAATTTAATCTTCATTCAATGGGTTTCGATCAATCGAATTACGATTTTCTCTTGAAATTAGGCTCGAAAATGAGTTTTCAAAAAGGCGAGAATAAGAGTAAAAACGTATTGAAATTCCTTGCTTTTAAGATGAAAGTCGGGTTAAGTTATCAGAGTTTTCTCTATAAGACTCTTTTGAAAGTCCTTAGTAAATTCTCACAAAAGGCGATAAATGTGAACGAGAAGCATTTTATTGAAAATTTCTGTGCATTAGCTTATTTCAGAATCCCAGAATTTCGCAATGAATTCCTTGAGAGTTTCATAGAACAAAACAAAGAACAACCCTTGGTTTTTGAAGGCTGGAACGAGCCTAAACAAAAGCCTATAGCCTCATATATCCATGATTGGGAGAAGAATTTCCATAAATTTCTGAAAACCTCACCAAAAGGCATAAAACATTTACAGGAATTTCAAATAAAATTGGAGGAAATTGAATGGAAAACAGCGATTTCTAAGAAAGAACAATTGTTTTTCTCGTTGTTAACCGAGTGGTGTAGATCGGTTTATATGAAGAAAATATCGAAATATCATATAAATTGGAATGAAATACCTGGATATGGGGTTCTTGTGAATACTTTAATGTTGGAATTAAAGAACAAAAGCGTTATTCACTATCATAAAAGCTTGAAAGAAGCTTCGAAAACCATGCTTTATAATGAGAAATTATTGGGGAATTTCGTAATGATTGTCTATAAGAATACAAAAGTTTATGATAGTGCTGCCATGTATCATACCTTTGAATTAATTGATGATTGGCTGGGGTTTTTACTGAAGGAAAAAAAAAACATTTCGACTTTCTTCGATTATTCCTTCTTTTTTAAGGGGATCAAATTAGCTATTGAACAGGAACATGCAATTTCGATAGCTAAATGCATCAATATGATTTATAATAATTATCCTCTTTTCCCACCATTGTTTAAAAAGGAATTGTGCGGGTATTTGTTCAGTGGGATGTTTTTCAAGTAAATTTAAAGTTTTTTATTATTGGTTTTTTCGAAAAAAAATTATTGAGCTTTTTTGAGTTTTGTTGGTTTTTTCAAAAAAAAAATTAGGTTTTTTAAATTTTTGATGAAAATTCTTTAAAATTATTCGGAAAAAGCAAATTTTTTATTTTAGGTTGTTTATGCATTGGAATAATGGCGTAAGACTGGTTTTTCATCATTTTTTGATTTACAGGATACATCATTTGCACAGAAACACTAAAACACATATGACCAACATAGCTGATCTATATAAAGAACTGATGAAGCCTCATGATTATCAAGCTAAAAACCACATTATTGTACATTTTCTTTAAATTTTCTTTTGATTTTCCTTTGATTTCCATTAATTTTCATTTGAATTTTCATTTGAATTTTTTTTAAAACCCTCTTTTTACCAAAAAGAACGATGTGATTTTTGTCTGGTACTCAAAAATGATAAAATCTGTTGAAGAAGGCAAGGAAAAGCTTGAAAACGCTGAAGAAAATTCAATAATTTTTGATCTTACTCCCTTGGAGTCTCTTCGAAGAAAGCTGAATAAAGAAGACAATTTCAATTTTTTCAATAAAAAGATCGATTCTTCTCTAAGAAATATCACTATTCCGAAAAAAGGAAGCTTTCTTGAGAATTCTCATTTACAATCAGAAAAAGAAACAATAAAATCAGCAGTTTTGAAAAGAAAGGAAGAGATCAATAATATGGTGAAATCTATGGGAAATCTCATCGAATTTACAGAAAATGAGGATTTTCTCCTGAAAGAAAGCGAACGAGGAAGCTATAGGAACTTCGAGAAGGAAATCAGTCCATTGAAATTGATTAAAAGGGAGAAGGTTTATATTAATCGAAGGAATATCTACTATGATAAAGACGGTAAATTTTCGGGGTTTTGCTTTATAAGAAAAATGAAGAGTGTTTTTAGAAGAATTTTTCAAAAATTGAAATTATTGATTTTTAATGAAAAAATCAATAATTTCAAGTTTTTTGAAGAATTTCGATTTTTTCGAATAAAACCTTTAATTTCACAATAAATTCAATTATTTTTATCGCATTTCTTCTAATTTCACGATAAATTCATGAATTTTTATCGCAGAAATTAAATAATTCTTTTAATTTTTAGAAGAAAAATATCTCCAAATCCCCCAAGAATACCTAAAATACCTCTTGAAAGCCTCCAAAGAATTTGATAAATTGAAAAAGAAATACTGGAGTTGGTTCATAAACCAGAAAGCGAAATTCTCAAAGCTTCCTGAAGAAGAGTTAAAAAAGGTCTTACATTCAATGGACGTCCCCAAAGTCACCATTCACATAATGTTCGATGAAATGGAGCGTTCCGAAGAAGAAGAAGTTAATGAATGGTGATAGCATGCGCATTTTTTCTGATTTTTCATGATTTTTTCATATTTTTTTCATTTATTCTTCATTTTGATGTAAAAATATAAATTATGCCAATTTCCTGCAATTTTTCATAATTTTTTCACTTATTGTTCTTTATTATATAAAAATATAAAGTGCCATTGACTTTCCTTTCGAATTTGATAACCTCGAAGCCTAGTTTTTCGATAACTTCCTTCCAATCCCTATTAATAAACATGCCGTTTTCACATACATATTTTCCGTTCATCAGGTCTAAATATCGGTTAAAAGTCTTATAAATACTCCTGCCTTTTGCTAAAATCAAGATTTTCCCATTTTTTTTACAAACTCTTCTCATTTCTAATAAGACTTTCTCAGGATCTGGGTAGTATTGTAAGCCAAAAATATCGACGATTGTATCGAATTTATCACTTTCAAAGCTTAAATTCTCGCAATCTTCTAATAAATACTCTCTTTTGGTCTCTTTATTCTTGATAAAACCATGTTCAATACATTTTTTCACCCAATCAACACAAATAACCTTAGATATTGAAGGGTCATATACACGAGAATGATCAAATAAACCCACTCCAGTCTCGAGAACCAAGCCTTCTGCATAAGAAAAAAGCACTTGTCTGTAGTAATTCTCTTTAGGAAGAGAAGGAATTGGCGAGAGAGCCTTGAGTTCCATTGATTTCTTTTGAATCTCGTAAAGTAAGCCTCGCAGTTTGCCTTGCGAACGGGCCGATTCGATTGTTTCGGAGTACTTTTCAAGTTCGTTGTATTTAAAGGAGAGGTATGAAGAGACTCCGAAGAGCAAAAATGATGAAAGAATGCCTTTTAATATGTAATTACTCATTTTTTAAAATAGATTTTTTTAATGAGATTTTTTGCTTGTTTTTTTTTGCATGTTTTTTATTGATTTTTTATAAAAACTCTATTTTTTAATTTTTTTTGTGTTTTCTATCATAATTTTCTTAGCTTTCTTTATAAAGTCCAAGAATAATTTTAATAATATAACAGAAAAAATTGAAATGAAATTATTTTCCTTTATAGTTTTTTGCGTGATTCCTGATCTTTTCCATGAAATTCTCATCCAATTTCGCATTTTTCTGGAAATATCGCATTTCTACAATGGAGAATCCAAAATCATTTTATCTTCTTCGTTTTCTCCTTTATTTTTGATGATAAACGTTACTAACCTTTCAATTGTATTTTCCTTATCAATCATCACAAACGACCATCAATCCATCTAAACTATTCATCTTCATAAAAAGACAAGTGGCACATCCTCCATGCATCGAACACCATTCATTTTTATGATTCCCATGCGGTGATGAATAATAATTCTTATCGAAGAAATGATGAACAATGCAAATTCCGTCATTAAAAGAATGGAATTTTTTGATTAATTCCCTTATCCTTTTTTTGTTTTCTTCATCAGGAATTTCGCTGATTTTATTGAACGATTTCTTCAGATTTTCCCACATGTATGTATCAGGTCCAAACCATATGTCCAGATTTGAATTCTGATGAAAAGCTGTAAAATCGTTCTCACCACATTGCTGGTGATAGTCTTCATAATTTCTTGGCTTTTTCTTTTAATTTGTAAAGAAGTGTTGATATAAATCACATGTTAACCTCAGGATTTATCTCTATTCCTTTTTATAAATAAGCTTTATAAGCCAGAGATGAAAAGGAAAAAAACTTTTTGAAGGAAAGCATTGTCAGATTTTTTAATCAGAAATTTCAAGTGTGGAAAATAAGAGATTTTGTCTAAAAATGGGTTTTTTTGAAAATTAATAGATTTTCCATTTTTGATTTTCTTGAAAATTAATGAATTTTTTCATTTTATTAGCAAAATAACAAATTTATTAATTTATTAGAAAAATATCCGATTTTCCAATGAGAAACTGGTTCAAATGGGCTCGTCAAACTGGTAAAAATCTGCTGGACCCACAAAAAAGAAAGATAATTTTCGTCAAACATTGTAATTCTTCAGAGAAAATCACTAAAATTCACATGTTTTATTTATAGTCAGATTACAAACCTGGGTCACGGTAAATCGAATCATTTTCCCGATAATCCTAGGAAATCTCTTTTGCCTTACAATTTATTTATACAATTATAATGAAGAATTCTCATTAAAAGTACTATTTCTCTTGATTTTTCACGAAATTTTTCTGTTTATAGTTGTCATTAACAAGGAAAATCTCCAAAATAACAGGAAAATTGACGAAATTATATCTTCCAAGAATCATTCGGTTCGATTTTCTCGTAATTTCACAGCTAAAACCTTATAAAGAAAGCCATTATTCTTTTCATTTTCTCGAATGTATGGTGTGGATTTACAAGAGATCACAGTAGATTTAGACTCTTTCACTACTTTTAACGAATTTTTCACAAGAGAAGTCAGTCCTAGACCAATAGATCTTGAAAAAACTGATGAAATAGTACTAAAATCACAATAAAACCCCATATTTTCTTCATAAAAGATAAGTCCTGCTGATAGCAAAATCCTTTCAATAACTGAAATAACTGAGAATGAGACGATTTTGATCAAAGGACAGAAATATAAACTCGGCCACTTTTTAACAGGGATAAAGGAATATGAAATTAAAGGAGAAATTCTAGATTCTATGAAGAAAAAATCAAATAAAAACAAAATCTATCAGATAATTTTCTATTTAAATCCTGGAGATTATCACCGATTTCACTGTCCCACTGATTTCTTCATTAAAAAGCGTTTTCATATAGTGGGTTACCTCTTTCCTGTTAAAGAGTCTTACGTTGAGACACATAAGGAGGTCTTTGAAACGAATGAGAGAATCGCAGTCTTTGGAGAATCTCCACAACATGGGTTCGTTTCATTGGTCTTTGTAGGAGCTTTAAATGTAGGAAGCATCAGCTTAAATTTTGATAAAGTAATAGGGAGAAATCATTAATTATTTATTTATTTTATGTGTTAATTTGATCATTTTTAAGTTTTTTCTAATTTTACAAAAGGATTTGGTAACAAATAAAATTTTACAACTCAAGTTTCCGAGATTCTCATATCGAGATTATTTGATTAAAAAAGAGAATCAAGATTTAATTTTAGGCAGCGATATAACGGAGTTTCT
>JFJP01038486.1_pt1 | contig 17297 bp, 22 predicted proteins | sample 431651 | NCBI WGS metagenome assembly JFJP01 (sample SAMN02602958, study PRJNA72255) | Microbial mat metagenome, whole genome shotgun sequencing project. | biome: fresh water; feature: sink hole; material: water; isolation source: purple microbial (photo- and chemosynthetic) mats found in... | reverse complement strand
CTGGGTCAGTCGTATACCCGCGAAATTATTGAGCCCCTTGTTATGGTTCATTGTGCACAATACAGATGGCGTTGGGTAATTGCCGACGGAATGGTAGAACTTACGAACAGCGAAACAGGAAGCACCACGATCGATTATAACGACAGCGGATGTGATGGAGAGGTAATTGTAAGCAAAAACGGTTACAGACATAATTATGATTTCAAATTTAACAAACGCTTCAATAAAATGAGGAATTAGAGTAGCAGTGTAGTTTTCAGGTTTAGGGATTAAAAGCGGCTTCGGCCGCTTTTTTTGTTACAGATCAATGCTGTTTCCGGTTGAATTGTAAAAAACTTTCGTTCTGAAAATTTGAAGCAGTTGTGCGTATTTCTCGACTCCGGTGCAGTGGCAGACGCCAATTGATTTAGGATTAAGTAGTCTGAGATATTCTACAATGGTATCAAGCTGACCGGGTTTTGCATCTTTGAGATGGAATCCCCCGAGAATCATATTTACGGGATGATTGAAAGCGCTGGTTGCAGCCTTCATAATGTTTGTGATGCCTCTGTGCGAGCAGCTGCTGATCACCGACAATTCGTTATTCTGAACGATGGCCACAAACAACTCGTCGTTGAATGCGTCATTTATCAGCGTACCGTGATCCTTAATATTCAAGTTCTTGAAATGGGTATCCAGTGGATTGTTTATGGGGATGTCAGGCACAATATATATGCCTTCATCAATTTGGGTAATCTGGCAGACATATTCAGATCTGTTGTCTAAAAGCAAAGGTTTATATGGAGTTCCGATGAACCTGCGATCGCCATGGACTTTGTAAGAGAAAGCCTCTTTTTTGATATAAACTTTTGCAGTCTTGTTTAGTTCCAGAAATGCATATAATCCCCCGGCATGATCATAATGACCATGGCTGATGACCACGGCATCAACTTCCTGGAGATCGATGCCCAGTACTTTTGCATTTGCAATGAAGTTTGTGCCCTGACCGGTGTCGAAGAGGATTTTCTTGTGGGCTGTTTCGATATAAAATGACAGTCCATGCTCAGCAACAAGTCCCTGTTTATAAACAAGGTTTTCGATCAGGGTTACAATCTTCATTTGTTTAGGTGGATTTCTAGTAATTCCTCATTTTAGCCGCGATGATTTCAGCTGCTTTAATCAGGGGATATCCGGCCGGAGATGCGGTAAGACAAGGGTGTGTACCAATCTGCGAACTAAGCAAAGAGTTCACATTCATCCGGTTCTCAATAATCAATCCAATAACATTGGTTAATTCTCCGGCGCTAAGTCCACCAATAACTTCTCCCCCGATAATAACTCCTGAATATTTAGCTGCAATCAGTTTAACCAGTTGTTTATGAGCATCGGGGAGGTTTCCCGGGTGACGGTCAACGCCTTCGAAAACTCCCGACAGAATAGCGATTCCTTCTTCAATGGCACGGTTTTCAGTTAATCCGGCGGTTCCAAATCCTGTATCACCAATAGCAGTTGAATAGATGCCGATGGTTCCGCTAAATGTCTTAATAACGTTGATGTTAAAGAGATTGATACCGGCTACCCGGGCTTCAGCACAGGCGGTTGAAGCCAACATAGTAGGAACACGACGGCGGGTAACGAAATCACGTTTTTGAGCACAGTCGCCCACAGCGAAAACATCAGTCACATGGGTGCGCATATATTCATCAACAGCGATAAATCCGCTTTCATCAACGTAAATCCCCGATTTCAAAGCAAGCTCTGTACTGGGTTTGTATCCCATGGAAAGAATAACAGCATCGGCTTCAATTGTCTCTCCATTTTCGAGTTTCACCTTTGACACTTTGCCGTCACCCATAATCTCCTTAACCCCGTTATTGGTAATAAGCGATACTCCGCGACCTACAATTATATCTGCAATGCGTGTAGACAACTCCTCGTCAAAAGCCAGGCTTAAAATGGATGGGAGTTTTTCTACAAGAGTTACTTCATGTTCCCGTTTGGCCAACTCATCGGAGAACTCAACTCCGATAAACCCGGCTCCGATAACTACGATTTTCTTGCAGTTTTTAAGTTTGGAGTTCATAGAGTCAAGATAGGTCTTGTCTTTCGGAATCACAAATACATTTTCCAACTCAGCGCCTTTAAGCCATTTTGGTTTTACAGGGGTTGAGCCGGTAGCGATTACCAGTTTCTGGTAGCTGATCTCTTCGCCATCGTCAAGCTTTGCGGTTTTCTTTTCGATGTCAATGGCAACAACCAGGCCTACAATAGACTCGATTCCTGCTTTCTCGAGCAGGTTGTCCACGGGCATGATGTTTTGCTGACTGCTGTCGAGAGTTCCGAAAATGTATGGGATCCCGCAGGGAACCATCATTTCTTTTTGTTTTTTTACAAGGATAAAGGTTTTTTCCGGCCATGCGGACTTTCCGGTTAATGCGGCTACCATACCTGCCGCGCTGCCGCCAATTACTAGAACATCTGTTGTTTTCATTTTCAAATTTTTAAAAGTAAGTATTTTTCTAATTCGGAATTGTAATGTGTTTTTTGTGGTTTTCAATTGCCTTGATTACAAAGGATGGGGCCGGACAGGGTCGCCAGTTTTCTTTTGATACAAATGCGAGCTCAGTTTCCGCTTCGTTAACAAGCTGATCATCGCTGTTGTAAAGTTTGTAGGTGAACCATATTCTTGCGCCTTTAATTGCCTTGATCGTTGTCCTCACCTTTACCAGGTCATCATAATGAATGGTTTTACGAAACTTGAAACTCATTTGCGTAACCGGAAGCATATATCCGGCATCTTCAACCGAACGATATGGTATGCCAATACTTCGAAACAGCTCCCAACGTGCGGTTTCATAATATTTCGCGTAATTGGAGTGATGAACGGTTCCCATCTGATCGGTATCCGGATACATCACCCTGAAGGTGTATTCGTGTTCCAACATCTCTTGGGTTTGTTTATAATGGTTGAAGCTTTCCGTTTTTATAGTTGTCATATGCTTCTTTTATTGTCATGTTGTGCGCATTGACAAATATTTTCATGTCCAATTGTTTGAGGGCTGTAGCCGCATTTTCGCCGGGACCGTTTCCCGTTATAAGCACATCGGGTTTTATTTCGAATATTTTCTGAGCCGTGGCTGTGCCCGCCCCATGAGCCTCATTTTTCACGGCGCTGTTATCGAACACAGTGGTCTCCTGTGTTTCATCATTGTAAACTATAAAGAATTCGGTTCTGCCAAAACGGGGGTCAATCATTGAATCCCAGGTTGTGCCGGCAGCTGTAAATGCTATTTTCATATCGTATTGTTTTTATTTGTTATCAGTTTTATTTGTTTCCAGATTTCTTCGAGTTGTGCTTTGAGAGGGGATTGGATCTCCACAACCGTCTTACCTTCAATCATTGCCGATGAGAAGGCGGAGTCGTAAGGAATATCGGCCAAATGATCAATTTGCTCTGACATCAGGAATTCTTTTATTTCCCGGGACTGAGCCTCATTGACATCAGCTTTGTTGATTATACAGCCCGCCTTGATTCGAAACCGTTTAATAACCTCGTAAACCCTTATCAAATCATGAAGTCCCGACATGGTGGGCTCCGTTACCAGCACTACATAATTTGCGCCCGAGAGGGAGGATACCACCGGACAGCCTATTCCGGGCGAGCCATCAACAATGATGAATTTTTTGTTCCCGGCATTGGCATGGTCTTTTGCGTCTTTTTTGACTTTTGCCACCAACTTTCCCGAATTCTCGGCTGCAATATCCAGACGGGCGTGAACCATTATACCCTCTGTCTTTATAGTTGAAGTATAAACCTTGCCCGACTTCCGCTCCTTCATGACAATAGCAAAGCTGGGACATACTTTTTCGCAATAGCCACAGCCCTCGCAGTCAAGCGGGCTTATTGTGTATTGGTTCTCCATGAAGGGAATGGCATTGAACCGGCACACATCGGCACATTTGCCGCAACGAATGCATATGTCCTGATTTATGACGGCCAACTCTCCACTGTAGAATTCCATAGATCGGGCAAAATCGGGTTTTAAAAGCAGATGCATATTTGCCGCGTCAACATCACAGTCGGCAATTACCGCTTCGGTGCCGGCCAGCACAGAAAAGGCTGCGGCCAGTGAAGTCTTTCCGGTTCCCCCTTTACCGGAGAGTATTACTATTTCGTTAATTCTTTCTGACGACATTCTGTATGGCTTTTATTATGTTGTCGAGGGAGGTTTGCATGTCCTCAATTTTATCGTAAACCAGTTGGCCGTTTGAATAGAGTTCAGCGATGCGCCGATCGTACGGGATCTTTGCCAGAACCGGGATGCCGGCCTCCTGGCAATACATCTCAACTTCGTTGTTACCGATTCCATAGCGGTTGATTACAACTCCCACAGGTTTATGGATCTCTTTCATTGTTTCAACAGCCAGCTTAAGGTCGTTTAGTCCGAAGGGGGTGGGTTCGGTCACAAGTACCACAAAATCCACATTTCTTGTTGATGCCACAACCGGGCAGGATGTCCCCGGCGGACAATCGAATATCTGAAGCGGAATGTTGCCGTGTGTTTTTTCTGCCAGCTCGTGGGTTTGGTGGATCAGTGGAACAGCCTGCTCTTCGCCGATGTTAAGGCGACTCTCGATAAAAGTGAGATTTCCGGAGATGATGGTTTTAATCTCGCCCATCTTATGCTTTTGCATGGGCAAAGCTTCAGCCGGGCAAAGCTCGGAGCATGCATAGCAGCTATGGCAAAGCTCTTTGAACACAAGGATAATCGATCCAAGTTGAATCACAGCATGAAACTTGCATGTCTTGCTGCAAATGCCGCAAAGGGTGCAGGCTTTTTCGTCCCACACGGGAATCATCTTGTACTGATCGGTAATGCTTTGTGTGGTTCCCCGCACAAACAGGAAGTCATCGGGCTCCTCCACGTCCAGATCGACCAGTAATGTTGGTTGAGTTTGGCTAAGATAAGCAGCGAGATTTGTGGATAGCAAGGTCTTTCCTGTTCCTCCTTTTCCGCTGGCGATGCCAATTTTCAGGGGAGGGTTGTTAATCATAGCTTAGCCGGGTCTTTTCGTTCGAAAGGGTTGGCTGGATCGCCTGCTGTAAAAAAGGCGTGTTCCAGCTGTCCAGATTTTTGTGGGTCAGATAATATTTCTGTGGGATTGGATGGGTTCCAAAAACCACCTGAAGCCCATATTTCTCAGGAATGAATTTTGCGAAATGCTCCATATAAGGACATGGGGGGTAGCCAACCAAAAAGCCGGTAGCAAAATGAATGTGGGTAGCCCCGTTTTTTTTCATTTCTCCGGGAGCATATTCAATATTGCCACCCGGACATCCGCCACAGGTTGTGAATCCCACCAGTTCGGCATCCCTATCCTTATACATTTCAAAGGCTCCTTCGCGATTTTTGAGCGATTTGAGGCATTTTCCCCCTGCACAGGTATGGTACCGGTCGCATATAATAATCCCGACTTTTATCTTTTCCATAACTTTCAGTTTTGATTGAGAATTACAATGCTTCCTTTTTCGGCAGCAATGCGTTCCGAAATCACATCGCACTTAACCACAAACAGGAAGAAAATACGCGAGTCTTTTTTATCTATTAGTCCTTCCAGATTTCCCTGACCTTTTGAAATAATCAGGTCAGCCGAATGAAATGCGCTTAAAAAATCAGGGCTGCACTTTTCCAAGATGGTAGATGGGGCGTCGTATCCGTTGGAAATTACTTCCGCCACCAAATCCATTCCAATTTCTTGAGCATCCTGAAGGGTTGCGTCGTTTATTATGGGCGAATCCTTTACCGCATAAATAAGGTCCTGATGCATCATGGTTTCAATAAGGAGTTTGTCAAAAACAATCTCTCCACAGTTATCCCCCAGATATAGAATCTTCTTTGCCTCACTAATCCTTTTCTTTAGGCTTTGTGAAGAGCCGAGGGCAAAATTAGCATTCAAGGCTTTCTCTATAGTTTCATGAACATTGAATTCGTGGTTTGCCCCATAATCCATAATGTTGCCTGCAATAGCAAGACGCAGCGCCAGATCAAAAGGATCAGATGAATCGAGTATTTTGGGTTTCCATTCATCATATAATTTCAACGCAATTTGATTGCCCTGATGTTTTTCCTCTGAATAGGGATCCGCAATTCCATTGAGTTTACGAAGTTTATGATGCAACTCCCTTTGTATTTCGGGGCTGGACTTATTGCCTTCATCACCCATCAAATTATTGAAGAATTCAGAGAATTCAAGGGAATGATCGTTAGAGAGCGGGAATTTTTCCAACAGCCTGTCGTAATTGTTTATAAAGCAGGCCTTACAACGCTGATCCATTTTGCTTATATCTTAAAATACTATTAAAAAAATACAGGGGGCAGATTTCGCCTCCCGGCATACTTGTTATTCTCCGCCGCGGAAGCGGTTTTGCCGACCCAATCCGCGACCACGCCCCATTCCTCGTCCTCGTCCGAACAGACCTTTGAATCCGCCTTTCCCCATACCTTGACCCCTTCCGGGAAAATCGCCGGAAGTTGGACCGCTCTCAATGTGGGTTTCCGGATCGGATTGATTTTTCAAACTTGCGCCATAATTTGTACAACGCCCCATTCTGCGACCGGTCAAGGGACCTTGTCCCATTGGCCCTTTTTGATTTAATCCAGGCATAATGACCTCCTTTTGAAACGTGAAAAACACTAAAATCAGAGTACGAATTTGGATTTGATTTCTCAGTGGTCACAGGCATTATTCCCGGTAACCAGAGATTTTCCTATCCAGTCGGTAACCAATTCTTTGGGGCTTTTCGGTTCAGCTCCCACGTTAACTTTAATATTCTGACCTGTGAACAAGTCTATGGCTCTTTGGCCCATTCCTCCGGCAATAACCTCGGTTACACCGCGTTCCGCAAGCCATCTTGGCAAAAGACCAGGCTCATGGGGCGGGGGAGTAACTAATTTTTCTTCGGTGATGATATTGTTTTCAACATCAACAATGGCAAATTGCTGGCAATGGCCAAAGTGTGAGCAAAGTCTGCCGTTTTCCAATGGTATGGCAATAATTGATTTCATGTTTATTTATTTTTAAGTGCATTAATTCCGCTTTTAAGTCTTTTTCCCTCTCCTTGTCCCCCTCCTGCTTTTCGTTTTAATCCCATTCCGGTTCCAAGTTTTTCAATTCCTTCTTCAGGGGATTTTTTCCGGCATTTGCCAAGGCCCCTTCCCGTCTGTGGGCCCTTTCCTTCCGGACCCGATCCATTCATCTGTGGCATAACTTTTTTATTTGTGGTTTAGCAGTTTAATAACTTCACTGATATTTTTGTCGATATCGTTCAACACAATCAATTGTATCTGCAAACTATCGAAAAGTGCTTTCACTTTAGACCCAAATTCGCCTGAAACAACTTTCTTTACTCCTCTTGAGGCCACCAGTTGAACAGAGGCAGGACCCGCACCGTCGATATTTTCCTTGTTTGGATTTGGGATAAACTCGGTCGACAAGCTTTCCGTGTCGAAAACAACAAAGTACGAACAGCGTCCAAAACGACTGTCCAAGAGCGATTCAGGACTGTTGCCTGAGGATGTTATTGCTACTTTCATCTCCTTAGCATTTATTTATTCTAAAGCCGTTATGGTGAGGTGTTCCTTTTCGATGCATCGCACAGTTGCAATGAGGACAAATATCTTTATTGCAGGGGACGCCATGAGTATGAACTTTTTCCAACCCGCATTGCGGGCACACACAGTAATCCACTGTGATTGTATGCTTTCCATTTCCATGGAATTGCTGAATCTCGGTCGAATTACACAAGCCACAGTTTTTTACCTCGTCCTCTTTCGCCGGATGGTTAAACCAGCATCCGCATGCTTTGCATGAATACCATTCACTGTCGAAGTATACTTTTCCCCCCTCGAAAACAATAGCCCTGCCCTTTACAAAAGCCATAGCGATTTTACGCCTGGCACTTTCGTAGATGCGGGTATAGGTTGGACGTGAGATTCCCATTTCCTTAGCGGCCTCCAGCTGGGTGTATAACTCAAAATCGCTAAGCCGTACTGCTTCATATTCTTCATAATGCAGCACAACCGGGTTTTTTTCCTCCGGAAGCCCGATGGGGGTGAATCCCTTGAAATGTGGGGGATTCGTCATTCGTCGTATCAGTTTTTGTCTTGGCATATAATGAACATATGATCGAAACAAATGTAATGAACATTTGCTTAATAATAGCGAATAGTTTAAATTTGTTTTGTTAAATTTCTTTTTTCGACGAATAGGAGAGCTCATGGAACTGTATCTTACCTAAAACCTGGAAGATGAACTCAACTTTGCTAAAATGGCTATTGGTTATTTCCGCATTGTTGTTTGCGGATTGGATAATCTTGATAATCCTCGGATGTTTTTCGAGTCTTTGCAATGCAGGCGATAAATTCTACTGCTCGGTTTACTGCTACATAGGAATAGCATTGTTATCGGCTACTATGCTGTTAACAGGCTTCCTGATATTCCGGAACTTGTTCCCGGGAAGAACTAAGAGGAACTAAAGTTTTACGGCGCTGAGAAAAAACACCGGGTAATCGACACCTGTGGGCCGTTTAACCACGAAGCAGGTTTCATATTCGCCGTGGTTGAAACCTTTTTGTTTTAGGGTTTCAATCAGGGTGTAGGGTTCAAAGCCTAAGTGCACTTTTGTGTCAGGGGTATGGCTATGAAAAGACCCGTCTTCGGGATATAGGTCAGCAATGGCAAGAATCCCACCCGGGTTTAGCAGGGAATGGAACTTGGAAAGAATCAGGTCGGTGTTCATGACGTGATGCAGGACCATCTGGCAGTAAATGATATCGAATTTGCCTTCGTAGTCGTTATGCTCCAGGTCGAACCACAAGGGCTGAACATGATTGGCGCTGAAAAATTCTTTTTTCTCCTCGCATACCCTTATCATTTCTCTCGAACTGTCCATTAGAACGATTTCCGAAAATTTGTCCTTGAGCATAAAACTCAGTATTCCGGTTCCTGCTCCGTATTCAAGTGCCCGTAAGGATGGCTTGGGAGTTATCTTTTTTTCAAGTAAAGCAGCTATGGCGGAAGACCGTTCGAGGTGCATTTTGTCATTGTCCCATACCCGGGCGCGGGAGTCAAATTCGCTCATGTTGAAAGTAATGGTATATTTTTATTTTTAGAAGTAATCGTTTTTTTTTGCGAAATCAGCCTTTTTTTATTTAAAAAATCACAGATAAAATATGATTAATGTGAATAAAATCAGATTATTTGAACAAACCATGCGGTTATATCATTACAATATATTTATTAAGCTTTCAAATGTAATTCTTTCAAAGAGACAAACCGATAGAAGTAACAAGGATAACCGATAAAAGTTGAACGTTCCCTGACAAAATGTTTGAATAGAAAGTTATTGCAACAACATTTTATCAACATAAATATCCTGAAAACCAGCATCACCCTCCAGACTGATATGCCTGGTCTTTTTAAGGATTTCATCCGTGATTCCATATTCAGCAAACAGAAACATTTTCGCACCTATGAGTGCTGTATTTCCCATCTTATGGATTTTCTCAGCAGGGAGTTCAATCATGCCGGTAAGAACAATATTCTCTAAATTGATGTAGCTTCCGAATCCGCCTGCAATATAAATTTCCCTGAGTTCAGCAATCTGGATACCCAAATTTTTTGTGAGTATCGACAGGCCGGCTGCAATGGCTGCTTTGGCCAGCAGAAATTCATTAATGTCTTTCTGACTCAGACCCACGCCAGCGGAAAGCGGAACAAATTGTTCCCCGGAATTTATCTCACCAAACATCCCGATCCGATCGAGTTTCCTTAGAATTGCAACTGCATCAATCAAGCCGCTGCCGCAGATTCCTTTCGGATCTGTATTCCCAATCACTTTGGATTCGATAATTCCGTTAGTCAGTTCCAGGGATGAAATTGCACCTGTTACCGCTCTCATGCCCATGGAAATATTCGATCCTTCGAAGGCTGGTCCTGCCGCGGTTGAGGCGCATACGATATGGTTTTTGTTGCCCACCACAATTTCACCGTTTGTTCCCAGATCGATCAGCGCGGTATAGTCGTCCTTTTTATGCAAACCAGTAGCTACGATTCCCGCCAGAATGTCGCTTCCCACAAAACTTCCGATGGAGGGGAAAAAGTGTATGGGTTCTTTAACCTGCACCTTCCAACCCAACTCTTTGGGGTCAAAGGTTTTCGAACCCGGATCAGACACATGGAAAGGGTAGCAGGCTAAGGAGGAAACGTCGCTGTTGCTGAAGATCAGTTGCATGGCAGTATTCCCAACCAGAACAATGCTCTCTATCGCTGTTTGGTGTTTTGCCAGTAGCCGTTCAATAAGCGTTCCGATGGAAGAGCGGATCATCCCGGTCATTTCGGCAGCGTTCCCGTCCATGCACGACTGAATCCGTGAAATCAGGTCAGCACCAAACCTGATCTGTGGGTTCAGCATGGTTTCAACGGCCAGGACTCTGGCGCTGGATAAATCAACCAGCTGGGCCACCACAGTTGTTGTTCCGAGATCGATAGCAATTCCAAGGCCTGATGCGGGTATAAATTCAAAATCGCTTTCGTCTGCCAGGATAAGATGATTAAACTGTTCGATTTCGAGGCTTATGTCGCCGGTGCATTTACTCAAACACGCGAGACGCCAGTCGCCGGAAAGCCCCAATAGGTTTGCTTTTTGACGATGTGCATCAGACATGGGTATTTCCCCATCCAGAAGCATGACCTTGCATTTCCCACAAGTCCCCTTTCCCCCGCAGGGAAACTCGATACCGTATTCGTGAAGGACGTCGATCAGGGGAGTCTGGTCGTTTACCCGGATTTCTTTTCCCAGGGGATGGAGGCGTATGTTGTGTTTTCGCATTTTGTTAAGTCCAAGCTAAATTCCTCTGATTCTCCGGTACACACAGTTTTCACTGAAGCAAAGGCTGCACTGGTATTCCCGGAATTCAACATTTTTTCCGATACCTATTACCCCGCTGATGGATTTTACCGGTTGCATCAGAGCTGATTGTGTGAGGCTTACCCCGCATGGTGCCTCGCCAAAAAGGGAGAATAGCTTGTGCTGATCGCCTACACTCCATTGGCAATAACCGGGGCTGTAGCGGTTGGTTGTTTTTTCGCCAGCCTTTCCGACCTCGTTTTTCAGGAACAACTGCATTTTATCCCCGGCCGCCTCAGCAATCGCGCTTCCCAGGATATCGTATACGTAGCCCAGCACGGGGTCTTCACCCTTCAGCATGCTTACCGATTTGTCACTGATGGTTTTTCCGGCAGTACAAACATAAAATGCGAATCGCTCCGCTCCGTTAAGTTCGTTACAAACGGCATTGCCAATATTAAATTCATTCTCCCGGGCGTAAAGCACTTTCCTTCCCTTGTCAATCCTCGAGTTGTCGATGAGCAGGTATGATGCACGGATGTCGTTGAGAGTAGCGGCCTCTTGCAGGGCAGTCTCCATATATTCGTCGAAAGGAGGGGGCAATTGTCCATTTTCATAACCCATCACCCCGGCCATCAGTTTATGATCGATCACCAGCTCTTTAAAGCCAAACGCAAACTCTTTAACCATCAGTCGCAGTATGTTTCAAATTTTCTTGTGTAATCAACTTTTCCTCCGGGACTACCAATGCCAACCAGTTCTGTTCCCCCGGTAAACCAATCCATTTCTTCAAATGTATAATCAGCAAAGCTTCCCTGAACTATTAATTTTTTATTTCCTTCCGCATTTACAAATCCCTTGAAGCGGATAAACTCATCTTTAATCGATTCAATGAACCTTCCAAGGTTTTCCCTGCTGATCAACCGGTTTGTTTTTATTACCACCGACTGCAAATCGGGCCTCTGGCTGTTTCTACAGTCGTTTGCAGGATAGAACCTCAAAGACATCTTTTTCTCTTCGAAATCGATCTTTGCAAAGTTAGTGCATTGAACATTGGCAAAGGGATTGATTTTCTTAACAGCGAGTAAAACAGAATTCATCTCCTCTCCAGCCAGTTCGGATTTGTTTATCACCACAGTATCGGCAATCCTTATCTGATGCTCGAGTCTGGCACGGATGGGAATAATCCTGTTGAAGTTTTTGGCGTCGACGATTGCCCAGGAATAACCCAGATAAACTTTTCCTTTTAGTACGGGGGATTGGAAAATCTGGCCGATGCTTATTGGGTCAGATATTCCGGAGGCTTCCATAATTATTTCATCGGGAGGGTTATCCTGGATAAATGCGGCAAGGGAGTCGATAAAGCTACCCAGCAGGCACACGCAAAATACCGATCCGTTGTTGATTTCGAGCATGCGATAGGCACCGCAGTGATGGCGCACAATATCCCCGTCGATGCCCGATGTGGAGAATTCGTTCTGGATCACCGCGATTTTCCTCCCCCGTGAAAAGGTATCGAGGTAATGCATCAGGAAAGTTGTCTTACCACTTCCAAGGAAACCGTTTACCAGATGTAAAGGGATTGATGCCATTGGATTACAGGGATTTTACCACATGATGTATTTTGCAGATGTGGTCAGGGGTGGTGCCGCAGCAGCCACCGATGATGTTGGCACCGGCGTTGATTATTTCCTTCACGCGTCCGGCCATGTCGGCGGGAGTTTCCGGGAATGTCGTTTCGCCGTCGCAGTATTGGGGCATTCCGGCGTTGGCATGTATCAATATGGGGATGGAGGAATTCACCTCTCGAATTTCTTTCACGATACCTATCATATCTGCAATTCCGTTTCCACAGTTTGCTCCGATAACCGATGCGCCGGCCCCAATGAGTGTTTCAGTCATTTCGGTGGGTGAGATCCCCATCATGCTGCGGTATTGGCCATCAACGGTCTTGTCGAAGGTCATTGTGCAAAACACCTCGCAGGCCGTGTTTTCCGAAGCCGCTTTTACAGCAATCCGGGCTTCCTCGATATCGGTCATGGTTTCGATTACGATGGCATCTGCGCCTCCTGCCTCGAGTGCCATAGACTGTTGTTTGAAAGCATCGTACAGCTCGTCTTCTGTCACTTCTTCCATTATCAGCAATTTCCCGGTGGGCCCTACGGATCCCAGCACAAAACGGTCGGCTCCGGCGGCTTTGCGGCTGAGCTCGGCAGCGCTTTTGTTCAGCTCAAAAACTTTATCCTCAAGTCCATAGTTTGCAAGCTTGAACCTGCTTCCCCCGAAACTGTTGGTTTCGATCATGTCGGCACCAGCTGCTATATAGCTCTGCGCGATTTCGAAAACCGCATCGGGATGCTCCAGGTTCCACATTTCCGGACATTCCCCGGCCTTGAGGCCCTTTTTGTGGAGAAAGGTTCCCCAGGCTCCGTCGGAGACCAATACGCGGCCTTTTTTAAGTTCATCAAGGATTTTGCTCATGTTAATATTTGTTAATTTCTTTGTTCAATCTTCGGGTGGCCTCGACAAGCTCAGCCACCGGGCACTGTTGTTTCTCCTTCACCCTTCGGCAAGCTCAGTGCGGCGCTCGTTACCCCGTTACCTCGTTACCCCGTTACCTCGTTACCCCGTTACCTCGTTACCCCGTTACCTCGTTACCTCGTTACCCCATCACTCCGTCACCCCGTCACTCCATCACCCCGTCACCTCCTCACCCCACCTCCTTAATCCACTCCTTAACAACCTCCAGCGACGGAACAACTACCTCCGATTTCAGTTTGTAATTCACCATAATTACCGCGGGTCCTTTCTTTACCCCGAAGGCAGTCATCTGTTCTTTGTCTGTGATCACCGAAACGCCGGTGGATTTGCCTAGTTCGGCAATGGCACGTTTTACTCTTTTGGTTATATCCCTGCATTCCTGTTCGCTTTCGCCGAGGATAAGAATTTCACTTCGTTTGGATTTTATTTTGAGTTTGAGCTTTTCGTTTATCCGCTTCTGTATGGCTTCAATGAGTTGGCTTTGGGGCGGGATCTGCGACACAAACGCGATCTTTCCGTCGATACAGATAGTGGGGATGTTCTTCACCATCAGGGATGACATAAATGAGACAGCCTCCATTTTTTTAATGGGATGTTCGCGCCATTCCACAACTCCCTCGAAATGGGGAGCCACCCTTTTGACGGCTTCCACCATATACTGACAGGGAGCGCACGACTCGGAATCGAGGGTGATGATGTCCACAATGACCTTGTCCGACTGCCCGTAATCCCTCATGTTCATGATATCCAGCTTGCTCTCTTTTTTATCGAGGTTCCGTGTATAATCCTGCAGGTAACGGTCGAAAACGATTTCCGAAACGGCCTGGATGTTTTCAACCGGGGTCTGCATGGGCAGATCGCAGCCGGGGGCGAGGATAAATCCTGTATCGCCTCCCAGATCGAGGCAGGCCAGAGCATCCCTTTTAACATCATCGGCATCTCCCATAAGCAGCACAACTGTAAGCTTCAGGTTTCCGCCAAAGCTTATTTTTTTGGAAAGAGCTATTTCTTTCACAAAGTCGAGAGGTATGTTCTCGTCGATCGAGATGTTGTCGGGGCGGCAATCGCACATTACCTCGATATTTTGCTGGGCATGACCGCATACAAAGAAAGAGCTGTATTTTCCGCGTTCTCTCACTGCGTCGAAAATGCTGCTGACGTATGGGGTAACGAAGGTTTCGAACGAGAGCGGGTCGATCTGGCTGGTCATCGGATCAACAACGGCAATTATGTCGCAGCCGGCATCCAATAGCATTTCCGAGTGCTTTTTACCCACGAGGGAGCAGAATACCATTACTTCATGAACATAGTCGGGATCCTCAAACATCTTCATGAAGATTTCGGTTCCCAAAAGGTGCAGTGCCAGGGTAAAGGGACCGGTGATCAATCCATACAGTCCGAGTTCGGGGTATTTTTTCCTCAATTCCGCAGCCGCTTCAAGAACAACCGGAATACGCCCATCGGTTTTCCCTGGAATACGCAGCGAGCTAAGCAGAACGCCTTCGGATAGGGGGTGCGACACCACGGCAGGTGGGTTCTCCTTGCTCCAGACGATTTTGCATCCAAGAATCTCGGCTTCGATCTGAAGGTCGAATGCAACGGGAATCCCATCGGGTTTGTATAGTTCAACAGCTCTGCTGATTCCATCAACAATATTTTTGGAGGATTTCAGATAAGTCTCTGCGTCCACTCCGATCAGCTGTCCGCCATGCACACCAACAAATGGCACCCAGGGGGCGCGTTCTGTTTTTTCGAGTCGGAAGGCTTGTTCGAGGATTTTTAGGCCGTTCATTTTTTTGGTTTGCGGGGTTGGGTTAAGGGGTAACGGGGTAACGGGGTGACGGACGCTGCCCTGAGCCTGTCGAAGGGTAAGGTGCGAATGGGTCTGGAATCGTTTGGTTTTGTACTTAGCTTAAATCCAATTGTCTTCAGACCAGTATTTTAACTCGCAAGTTTTCTGTTAAGAAATTCCACCACTCCCTGAGGATCCGCAGAATAGCTGTCCGCTCCGATTTTGTTGCAGAAGTCTTCGTTTACCGGTGCACCTCCTATTGTGATCAGGGTGCCGGGCATGGCATCCTTGATTTCTTTGGTAATAGCTTGCATATTCACCATTGTAGTTGTCAGCAGAGCTGAAAGCCCAACAACTGCTCCCGGATGATCTTTCAGGGCAGCGATAAATTTGTCGGAGCCCACATCGGTTCCCAGATCGATCACCTTGTAACCGCTCCCTTCCACCATCATCGAAACCAGGTTTTTACCAATGTCGTGAAGGTCACCTAAAACAGTTCCAATTATAAAAGTTCCTTTTTGCTTTGCAGCTCCGGAAAGAAAGTGAGGTTTCAAATGGAGCATGGCAGTGCTCATGGCTTTGGCCGACATAAGAACCTGGGGAACAAACACCTTGTTCTCGCGGAATTTCAATCCGATCCGTTCCATCCCGGGCATCAGTCCAAGGGTGAGTACGTCCTGGGGATTAATTCCCTCGGCCAGCGCTTTTGCTGTAAGTTCATCGGCTCCTTCCTGACCCTTCATCTGTGGAGGGTACGGGGATGCCATATTTATTTTGCCGAATTCGATGCAATCAGACAGTTGTGTAAGTATTTCGTTCATGGTTGTTGTGTTTGAGAAAAATTATTTTCAAATGTATTGGTATTGGATGTTTCAAAAAATAGTATTTTCTTTGATAAAGATGTAATATATTACTTTTCTTGATCGATTTTCATATTGGAGACATATTCCCGACATCAGGAACCATAACTACTCAGTGCCTAGAGTTTGGAGTGCCTGGAATTGTGATTAATTGGTTAATCATGAAATAAGAGTTGGAATAATATAAATACTAATCAGCAATAATCAATAGTCATAAAAAACCAACTCCAGGCACTGATTAGTAGCAAAATAATCAATAACAAGGATGAGTTAAATTTTGATAAAAGAGTTAATGAAATAATTAGCAGAATGATTATAAAAAAGCGTTACTTTAAACTCCCTGCTTTTTTAATTACGGAGCAGCAGCAAAATCCGCTTACAAAGGATTTGTATTTGTGTGAGCTGGCAGAGTTTTTGGTCAGGCACGACACTTTTTGGTCGGAAAACATTCCACAGGATCACCACATGTTGGTTTACTGCACAAAAGGAGGAGGCATTATGCAGATCTCCAATGATTTGATTCCTTTTCGTCAGAATCAGTATTGCATTATTCCCAGGGGATTTATTTTCAAGGTTCAGACAGGAAGCTCAGATCCCTCAGCATTTTTAACCTGTAAGTTTGACGGCGAAAAAACCGCCATCATGGAAAAGGAGTTCACGGTGGTAAGGGATTTGATTCCCTCGGTAAATAATATGGTTGCAAACCGTATTATGCTGTTCGACGAGTTGTTCAACAACCTTACCAAAGGGTTTTACAATGCCAATTACCAGTATATTAATTTCTGCTTCGGTCATTTGCTGGCCACCTTTATTTTTGCCAGCCGCACCAGCGATGATCTGATGCTGGAACAGAATCCCGGGGTAAGTCGTGCTATTCAGTTTATGGAACAAAACCTCGCGGAGAAGTTATCGCTCGATACGCTAGCCGAAGAAGCCGGGTATTCCCCATCTTATTTTACAACCATGTTCAGCCGGAAGACTGGCTACAGTCCCCTGAGTTATTTCTCGCATCTGAAGATCGACAAGGCCTGCGAGTACCTCGATTTCAGTAAGCTTAAAATCAAGGAGATATCCTTTGCATTGGGGTATTCCGATCCTTATTATTTCTCAAAGGATTTTCAGAAAAAGATGGGGCTTTCACCCAGGAATTACAGGAAAAGGGTTGTTGGGGGGACTTAATCGAGGTGAAACACCTCTTCCATATTGGCCCACCACT
>JFJP01038485.1_pt1 | contig 17297 bp, 8 predicted proteins | sample 431651 | NCBI WGS metagenome assembly JFJP01 (sample SAMN02602958, study PRJNA72255) | Microbial mat metagenome, whole genome shotgun sequencing project. | biome: fresh water; feature: sink hole; material: water; isolation source: purple microbial (photo- and chemosynthetic) mats found in... | reverse complement strand
GAGACCGGTGCTCTGCCGGTGCGTCGGCGCTCAACGGTTGGCGGCTTGGGGCTCACTCTGGCCGGAACCACCATAGAAGCGGTGGGAATCTGGGGAGTTGGGGCGGCGACAACCATGACGGCTTCAGCTTGTAGCGGAGACTCTGCCTCACGGGAAGGCAAATCCTGTTCCTGTTCTGCTGGGAGGGTTCTGGACCGGATGCAGGTTTACACCGCGCACGTCACATGGACCCGCAGGCGAGCAACACACGTGATCAGCACGCAGCGGGATGGAAAGGCGGGGCAAAAAGCCCGAAGGCTTGTAGGGCTTTTGGACAGAAGCGAACGCGACGTGCCCCGAAGGGGTGAGCAGCCGTAAGGCGGATGCGAATCAAAGCGACGATTGGGAGAGCGCAAGCAGATTTTTATAGTTTGTGTCTAATTTGATTTTATTGGTTGCCGCGTGGAGTTCACTTCTGAAGAAATTCGTTCACCTCAGCCAAATTCTTCATTTTTACGTTTTGGTTCAAACCTTTGGAAATCTCGATTCCTTTTATCGCTTTTGCCAATGATCCAGCTTCCGGTATTAATATTTGATTTAAGTTAGAAAATCCATCTGTGCTTTTGATAGTATGTATTAAGAAAAGCAAAACTTCGGTATCGCTAGAATCTCGATTGGTCGCCGATCTCAGGATTTCCCATAAAGTATCGACGCCAACTTCTTGCGTTTTAAAAGCATCAAGAGCCCACCGAATAGGTTCAAAAGCTTCTTGCTTTTGTTTGAAGAGCGGCTCAATCGATTCAATGTCACCTCCTTCGGCCAAATTCAGAACTATACCAATTAAGCTTTTTCCTTTAAATGCACCAGGAAGGACTCGAACTGTCAATTTATTGGGATGCTTTTCGTCCGCTCCGTAAGAAAATCCGTTGAAGTTTTTTTCAATACCTAGATCCCTGATCGCTCGCCCATGGGCCGGAGATAAACCTTGAGAACTTGCCACCTCTATGAGAGACGAGCCAATCAGTATCGACATCAAAAGTAGATTTTTCTTACCCATCGATACAATCGGTTTTTGGACCAAGCTTTTCAGCATAATTGTTTTTTACTTCGTCGTTAACTGGGTTGTAATACGATTGATCTATTGATTCGAATCCGGCCCCGCTTTGCTTTTGTTTATCAATTGCTATTTGCGAACATGACTTGCAGCGAACCTCTGCCCCAGAATTCCACCATTGATCTACGGGTTTTGAGCCACCCTGTACAGCTCTGAGTCCCTTAATCGACCATGTGCAACTCTTCGGACAGTCTTTGCCACATGTGCTTTTTTCAAAGAGTTCGTTACATTTTCTTTGTGCTTGTGCCACCGCGAGCTCTTCCGAAATACTGCTAAGTGCTTTGACCCCCTCTTCAGCGATAGATTCCCTGCTAGCTAATCCGTCGTGGCTAGGTGGAGCACCTTTTGGTGGATTCGAATTCGCCGGAATAATATTATTGCTTCCTTTGTTAGTATACAACCCAGAGGAATCATGCAAACGCCCATTTGCGTCCATTGTCACTCTTGGTTCCCGCCCGAGGTAATCGAACCAATAATAGGGGTCATTATAACAGAACCCATACAGGTTGATTCCCCCTTCTTCCGAAATTGGATCTCTAGATGGCCATCTACCGGTGACTGGATCGTAGAAACGGTAACCGTAAACAGCCACACGCCCGGTTGACGGCAGAGAAGAATTATCATTTAATTCATTGATTGGTAATGAGTTGCATGAGATTCCGCCATTTGGTGGCTTGGGTGGGCGGGGTGGCGTTTTTGGGACGTTTCCTGCCGGTGGATCGTCTTCGGGTGGGTCGATGGGCCATGAATGGCGAGGTTTTGCCATCGTGCGGACGAGGTCGGCGGGGGGATGTTCGATGGCAACCATTTCGACTTCGGCGTTTAACGATTCGCTTTCCGGGTGGGAAGTAAAATCGGTTTCTGATTGATTCACCGCAGCATCGGGTTGGGTGAGGATGCCGTGCATGTCGCGGTCCGGGCCGAGGCGGCCGTGTGGGTGGGTGCGGGCGTGGACTTCGCGCAAGGCATCGATGTGGACGTGGGTGTAAATTTGCGTGGTTTCTAATCGGGCATGGCCGAGCATTTCCTGCACATAACGGATGTCGGCACCGCCGCGATGCATGTCCGTGGCGCAGCTGTGCCTCCACAGATGGCATGAACCGGGTTTGTCGATGCCGCAGCGTTTGAGGAGTTTTTTGATCCAGTTTCCGATGTAGCCGGGGCTGAATCGTTCGCCGTAGCCAGTTAGAAAGAGGGCGGTTTCGCTGGGTAGGTGGTGGAATTGCGGACGGGAGTCGGCTAGAAAGAGGTCGAGCCAAGCGGCGGCGCGTTCGCCGACGGGCAGCATCCGGCTTTTGCCGCCCTTGCCTTTGCGGATTTGCAGGGTGCGGGTGTGGGGATCGTAGTCGCCGTGATCGAGCTTGGTCATTTCGGTGCGGCGGATGCCGGTGGCGTAGAAGAGTTCTAAAATCGTCCGGTCGCGCAGGCCGAAGGGGTCGGCGGTATTTGGCATGGCGAGCAAGGTTTGGATTTCCTTATCGTTGAGAAACTTGGGGAGGTGTTGGGATTGTTTGCGCGGCAGGTCGAGATCGGCGGCGGGGTTGGCGGGGATAGTCCCGGACCGGCAAAGCCAGGCAAAGAAGCGACGGACACAGCCGAGGCGGGCTAGCTGGGTGTTGATCACGAGCGACTTGCCTCCGCGCGGGCTGCGGTAGTGGTGGAGAAAAAGCTGGTAGGCTTCGAGGTCGGCGCGTATGAAGGTGGTCGGGTCATGAACTCCGCGCGCATCCGCCCACGCGCTGAACTGGCGCAGGGCCCAGCGATGCGCGTCGATGGAACCTTGCGAGTAGGCACGGACGGCGAGTTGGGTCAGAAAAGCGTCGGCAAGCGCGGCAATGCCTACGGGTGTGATGATTTGTGGAGCTAGGGCACCGCCTTTCCGGCGGCCGCACATGGCGGATAGATTTGATTTTCCGATTTGACCTGACATAATGATGGGGTGTTTCCGTCCTGTATGCGCTGGCAGCGGAGCGTCAACCACAAGTGAAAATCTAGGAAACGCACGACAGCAGCAGATGCACGGATGCGGCCGAATCGAGTTTGATTGGCGATTGTGAAGAATTACACCAAAATTGTTTTTTAGGATCGACTTCGTCGTGCAGCGTCTGATAGGAACCGTTCAATGATTTTAAGTATGGACTGGCGCGATGTTTGGTGCCCACGAACGCCGGACCAATAATGATCGTTGGAACAAATCAACACATTGATATGAAATATTGATTTTGAAGATGCCCAGAATTGCTGTTATTTCGTAAGCGTAGTCCATAGCGCCGCCTGAAGATTCTGATCGGGGTATTTCATCGGCGTCATAGTTTTCCAATCTATGACAGCTATGAATGAATCTATTATGAAGTCCGACCAGCGCGGTCGCTTGCGCTACACTCCGGAACAGAAGAAAACCATGGTTGATACCTACCGGGCCAGCGGTTTGAGCGCCCCGCGCATCACGGCGTAAACTATCAGACATTGGTTTCCTGGATCAAGAAGGACAAGCAAGCGCTTTCCTCGGATGCTTGGGAATAGGACCGGAGTCTACAGGTTAGATTGATAAGACTGAAGAGAGCAGATTGTTGCCCGTGGCCTGCTGACGAACCAGTTTGAGGGAGATCCAACTTGGACCATATCTAAAAGCATCAACTCGATTCCCCCCGACCTTTCGGTCGGTTCGCCCGAGCGAAATACCCTCACGTCTTCCGATTAATACTCAACAACCCTTGGGTTCGGATTAGTCAAAACCAAACCAGAAAACCACACAAAATAATGAAAACCATCGAACACCAACCCACCAGCTCGACAATTGTCGATCCCTGGAAGAAAGCAGCAGTCAAACGCTACAGTGATGAACTCCTAACGGCCAAATTCGAAGATCGCCTGTTGCGTCTCGCAGAAGGACCTAACTGGATGCGAATCGTACCAGCAAAAGTCAGCGGATCCTCCGATTGGCTCCTTGCGATGCATGTCCTGGAGACACCTGCGGGAAAATTCGCCCATCCGCGAACCCTCGATTCTGCCAAGCGCAGTGTCTGGGACAACGTCTACACCTATTTGCACAAGACCGTCCCCGAAAAGCTGTTCTCGAAATCGAACCGCGAGGGATTCCGATTGCTGCCCAGACCACTCTCACTTTGCTGGGTGATCACCCGCAGCAGTCCGGCCAATGACAGCCCTCATGTGGCGCGATTGTTGTCGCTATCCGGTTATTCGGGCGAGCGGGGAGGATCTCCGGGTCTGGGCTACCAAATCCTGCGGATGGCGAGTGACTGCGACGAAAACGGCGATCTGGCCCACAACATCTTAGGCGATGATGATGGCGTGCAAATCTGCATCGAAAAGGTAATCAGCAAGGAATCCAAATACCCACGCTACATCCTCCGCGCAGGCCGCAAGCCCTCACGGGTCTCGGAACTGCTCGCGCAACTGCCTGAGAGCGAAATCGCCGCCCTCCAACCCCTCAAACAAGTGATTCGCCTCATGACCGAGGAGGAGCAATGGGAACGCCTTGAGCGACTCATGCCCACAGCCGAGGTCGCAGCAGTCCGCCAGACCATCGAACAACCATAAACCCAAACCCACGAATCTAAGGGAGCGGCGAGACGTTTGTCTCGCCGCTCCTTCTTCTTGCTCACAAGTATGCTTCAAAAGCCAACAGACACCACCAACCAACCCCTGATCTATTCCTACCAGCGTGCCGCCTACGATCGGCTGTGCGCCATCGCCAACGCCTTCATCCATACGGACTTCTCAGGGCTGCCGGTCAAGCCGCGCGGTAACGTGTTCATTGTAGGTCCTTCGGGCTCTGGCAAAACCCATCTCGTGGAAGCATGACCTCTGGCGGCACTTCGCTCGGCCGCCTCTGCCAGATCGGAGGCGGATCAAGCCCTGAGCCGTTGATTTTTTCACGGCACGACGAATTGCGCCGACGCAGCTGCTGGAAGGTCAAGGCGTTCCTCAATGCATTGCACGATGGTCGTGGCGGTTCGTGCGAGTTTGGTGGTAGAGATCGGCTTTTCGTTCACCACCACGCTGACCGGTTCATCGAGGTCTAGCAGTGCGTCCGACAGTAGCAGCGTCAGTCCTTTTGGAATTTCCCCGGTGAGCCGGATGGTCTGGCCATCCACGGTCGCTATGATGGTCTGCCCTTCTATGGCTGCCGCCTTGTCTGGGATTTTCAACCAGTAAAATCGATCAGAAATGACGTCGTCCTGCACCCAGATGATTTTCTTCGGCCAAGGGTTCCGGGAAAACTTCGCCATCCAGGGGAGCGCTTCCGCATCCTTGCCATCCATCCAGTGGCCGAGCCCTGTGTATATGCGGGATATGTGGATGTAGCCACCGGGATCGGCCTTTTCCCGTCGGCCCAGCTCCGCCGTTCGATCCGCCGCCATCTTGTTCCGCTCATACGCTCCATCGTTGCCGCCCATGAAAATCGCGAACGGCAGGTTCCGGAGTCCCGCCGATGACGCGCCGTTTGGATGACCAGCCATCGTTGCCGCCGCCGCAAATAGATCGCCCATTCTTGGGGTAAGCTGCCACACGCCGTCCCCACCGGCTGAATAGCCCAGTAAATAGACTTTGTTCGGGTTCACGCCGCGCACGGCGACGTAGCCCTCAATAAGCCCTCGAAGCATCACATCTACGTGCTCCTCATGCCAGAGGTTCCATGTATCAGTCGGTGCGCGTGGGGCCACATAGATTCCCTCAGCCGGCTCGTAGAGGCGGATCTGGTTCAGCCACTGCTCATTGTTTACCGCTTGCGGGACTGCGCCTCCACCGTGGAGGGAAATCCACAGGCTATGACCCTCTTTTGGTTCTGCGCCAAATGCTTTCTCCGCCCATCGCAAAGTCTTTGCACCCACTATCAGTGATTTTCCCTCGATCTCTCCTTTCCGTTCCACCGCGAGCTGGGCCAGGCGCTCTCTATGCAGCAATGCCACCGCTGCGGCCGACTCCTCTTCGGAAAGGGTCATTCTGAGTCCGGCTGAGTCAGCCTTCCGCTCCTCCTGCGGTTTGGCAAGCCACGCCGGGAACCCCGCAACCTCAGACTGATCCGCAGCCGCTTCCAACGACACCCCCACAACTGCCAGTAATACCCATGCTTTAGTCACGGGCCGACTGTGCGCCGCGCGGCAATGCCCGCCCATCAAATTCCGTTCCTGAAATCCGACAAGCTCCACAGGCTGCGCACCTGGCGGCAGACCGAGCGAACGAAGGCTGCAGGAACATTGCACCCGCGATTATCAGCCCACGCGGTGAATTGGCGCAGCGTCCGGCGGTGGGTTGTTAAATGCCGGTGAGTAGGCGCGGGCGGCGAGTTGCCCTAGCATGGCGCGGACGATGAGGACAGATCAATCTATTAACAATTTTTTCACTCTCGCACAACCCATGGTTATACTCAGGTATACTTCGGAGTTGTTAGTCTCAATACAAGGCATTTGGTTTGAACCTCTGCGGTCCTTTCCGCTACTGATTTTGAGACATCGTGCAGAATCTTGCGCTGACCAGCAACGCGCTGTTGGCCATTATTCCCTTTGGCGCGGACGAACCGCTAATCGGGCTGGTTCGAGATCAACAGCGCAAACTTGCCAGAGTCATCCATCCTTTGAGCTGCCCCGATCCAATGACATCTCAAGCTAAATGCCCTGAGCATCAATTGCTGAAGTCTAATCTTTTCTTGCTCATGCCCAATGATTAGTCGGGTTTTTTAGTTTTAAGAGTTAGGCAGTAGCAGCAACCGCAAGCGACAACTAAAAAACACGCGGAATCCGTGGTAAATCGGAAGCACCCACTTAAGACCTTGAGAGATCCAAACCATTGATCATCATGCAAACCATCCCAAAATTCCATGTTCTTGTGCCCGCAGTCTTGCTCGGGTTGTCTTCCCCGGTCTATTGCCAGGGCAATTGGGCGGATGTTGATTCTGATGGTGATGGTTTGCCGGATGCTTTCGAAATGCACTATTTCGGGGACCTGTCCAAAACTGCAGTGGCCGACCCGGATTTTGATGGAATCACCAATGGGCAGGAGTGCGCCGAAGGCCTCAACCCACTGGTGCCTGATCGTGCGGTGCCGGGTGTGTTGCGCATGGAGCGGTGGGATGGAATTTCCGGCATCTCCCTCGCGAGTCTGTTCTCCTCCCCTCACTTTCACGATTCACCAGATAGCTTGAGCCTTATTAGTTCTGCGGAGATTCCCACCAATGTTTCGGATAATTATGGTGTTCGCCTGCGAGGCACGCTAACGGCTCCGATTTCGGGCAACTTCTGCTTCTATATATCCTCTGACGACAGTTCCGAGCTGTGGCTTGGTTCCACAGCCAGCAAATTCACCCGCACTCGCATTGCCTCGGTGCCGGGCTACACCGCGTCCCGCGAGTGGACCAAGTATCTAGAGCAAACCAGTGCGTCGATTCACCTTGTCGCTGGCCAAAAGTATTATCTTGAGTGCCTGATGAAAGAAGGTGCGGGAAGCGATAACCTTGCCATCGGATGGACTTATGCTCCGGATGATGCTTCGAATCCCGCCGTCACATCGGTGCAGGTGATACCGGGCCGACTCTCGGATACCGCTGCCACTGTGGTATTGGAAAGTTACGTATTCGACCCATTGGATGCCGATGACGACGGTTTGCTGGACTCCGCTGAGGCTGCCATGGGCCTCAATCCCGCCGACAATGGCCACATCAACTCCGCCGATAGCTCTTACGCCGACCCGGACGGCGACGGGTTCAACAATCATATGGAGTGGCTCACCCATTCAGATCCGTTCGTGGCCGGAGGTAATCCTGGTTACGTCCAGCGTGATATTTGGAAAAACATCAGCGGTGTTACAGTTGCCAACTTAACATCCAATGCGGCCTTTCCCAAACCAGCCACATCGTCAGCCTTTATCCCTAGCGCGCTATCCTTCCGCTCAATCAGCGACAATTACGGTCAGCGGATCAGGGGACTGATCTTACCGCCGCGGTCCGGCAACTGGCGCTTCTGGGTCGCTGGTGACGATGCAGGCGAATTCTGGCTTTCGGAAAACGCCCAAGCCTCCGGCAAGCGCAAGAAAGCTTACTTCGCCAGCTGGACCAACCCCGAAGCGTTCGATACCACGCCCTCGCAGAAAAGTGGAATTGTTAGTCTGACAAAGGATGTCCCTCAGTATTTTGAAATCCTTCACAAGGAAGGAGCTCAGGGAGACCATGTTAGCGTAGCATGGGCTTTTGAGCCCACCAACTGGGCGTTGGCAACCAATGGGACCGTGGCTTCCCAGAGCAACACCTACGGCACCAACACCGCTGACAAGGCCATCGACGGCAACACTTCCGGAGCAAGCCCGTTTTCTTCAATGGCGTCCACCGACACTACCGAAAACAGCTGGTGGCAGGCAGACTTTGGCACCGCTCGCCCAGTCAACAGGGTGGTCATCTTCAACCGAACTGATACCGTACAGAATCAGCAACAATTATCGAATTTCCGCATTTCCGCGCTAGATGCAGTAGGAAATGAACTCGCAGGACAGGACTTCTATACTCAATCAGGGCAATGCGTAAATGGCTCCCTCATTTGGGACATTGGCAGCACTCTTCAGGCGCGCCAAATCAGAGTCCAGTTTAGGGGGTATAACCTAATGGGCAATGGCTACATGTGTCTTGCGGAGGTTCAAGCCTGCGAGTGGGTTCCGGAAGCAAACCGCCAAATTGTGCCCGCCACGGCGTTGCGCAGCGCCATCCCGGATCCGGCAGATTTCGATGGTGATAGCTTGCCTGACGCATGGGAAATAAAATATGGACTCAATGCTCGTGACGGTGGGGCTACTTCGCAGGCGCAGGGCGAATACGGCGACCCTGACGGCGACGGCGTGCCGAACTTACTAGAGCTCATCAATCAAAGCCCGCCTAACGCAGGCAACGGCATCGTGGGTAGACTCCAGCGAGATACCTGGACCAACATCGCGGGCGGCAGCATCGCAAATCTAGTTCACGCTCCCCAGTTTCTCCAGTTTCCAGACATCAGGGACACCGTTACGGCTTGGCAGTTAGGGTCACGCGCTGACTATTACGGCCAGAGGCTTCGCGGCCTTTATACACCTACCGTAACCGGTTGGCATACATTTTGGATCGCAGGCGATAATGGCTGCGCACTCTACCTGAACGATGGACGCTATGCCAGCGGGACGTACGCCTCCGAAAACGTGACAAGCCGCAAGTTCGGGAAGGCCATGATAGCAACGGTCGGCGGTGATAATTACTTATATCAATACACTAGCTCGACAGAATTTGATAAGTATCCATCGCAGAGATCCCAACCCATCTGGTTAACAGCTGGATCCCCCTGTTTTATCGAGGTTCTCCATAAAGAAGATAACAGCGGTGACAACGTGTGCGCCGCAGTCCAAACCCCCGGCTCTTCCAGGATAACCATTCCGTTCACAGCATTAACTTCGTTTTCCTATGACCTACAGGACTGCGATGATGATGACCTGCCAGATAATTGGGAATCGACGACGGGCCTGGACCCATCTGACAATGGACGTTTCAATCGTGGCATTGAGGGTGCTCTAGGAGACGCAGATGGCGATGGCGTAACCAACCGGGAGGAATATCTTCTGGGCACCAGTCCTCTGAACGCTGATAGTGATGGCGATGGGATCAGTGACTTCGAGGAGATCCACAATATTGGTTCCGATCCCTCGTCCGCAGCTTCCGGCTTAGGAGCGGTTTTATCTACCATCTCAGGCTCGTCCGGCACCGCCTCCAGAGGATCATGGACTGTCGGACCAAATGACACACTCATTTCGCTAGATCGTCGGGGTTCAGTGAACTATGATTTCAGCCTCGAAAACAGCGGTTGGCACATTCTAGAAGTGCTCGCAACGCCGCAGGGTAACACTTGGGCAGGTATTCCACTCTCTATTTCCGTCACGATCACGCGCACATCTGATCAGAAACAGTGGGTGATAGGAAACTTCCCCATCCATGATTACAAAGGCCAGCCGACCCGCATCCTCACCCTTCTTCCGTCCCTTTCTGCAGGTTCCTATCGTGCCACCATTGGGCTCGATAATATCTCAGAAAGCCGCAATCTGCGCATTGATAGCTTGCGTATCCTAGTCCCTGCGGGTGCTGATACCGATAACAACGGATCCCCTGATTGGGTTGAGAACCGGCTCATTGAGCGAAATGGATTGCTTAGCTCCACCACCAGTCAGGTCTCACCCGCCTGCGTCGAAGGAACCGCCAGCGACGTCGCTCACAGCTGGCTGACCATCAATGGCGAAAGAGTCGCGCTCGAAAAGGCTATCGATGATCGCTGGTTTGCCAACATTGCACTACCAGCCGACGGTAGTGCTCAGCCACTGACCGCAAGTTTCGAAGAATCGTCTATTGTGCAGGACCACTCCGTCTCATGGGCTCCCACTAACCTCCTGGCGACTCCTTCCTTAACGGTCCGCACAGGTGATTCTCTGCGCCTCACCGGCCATCCCACCACTGTTCCTGATAGCGGCGATGTCATCATCACTGGTTTTAACTCGGATATTTCCACTACTGCGGGTACGCCCGTGGTGCACAGTTTCACCTTTGAAAACTGGGCACTCGCCTCAAAAGGCTCCATAGCCACCCAAAGTAGCACCAACGGTACTGCGGTCGCCTCCCGCGCCATCGACAGTAACACCGATGCCACTTTCAGCGCTAACTCCGTCACTCTAACCAACAACCAACAAAACTCATGGTGGGAGGTGAACCTCGGCCAGGACCGTCCAGTCAAACGCGTTGTTCTCTTCAACCGGGCCGACTTCCAATCCCGCCTTTCGAACTTCCGCATCAGTATTCGTGATGCGTCAGGCACGGAGTTGCTGGGCCAGGATTATTTCCCACCGGGTACCGGTAATGTTGCCAGCAGTTTCACTTGGGATCTACCTCAAACCGTCCAGGCTCGCATTATCCGTGTGTCATTGTTAGGATTGAACAACGCTGGCGACGGCTACCTTTCTCTCGCCGAAGTTCAGGTGTTTCCGCAGGAAACCTATTCCATCATCACTACCCACACCGCTCCAGACTCCTCAGTCACCACTGCCACGACCTCCATTCGTGTCGTAAACCCTGATTTTGGACCGGCCTTTCCGGTACGCTCGGATCGCTGGCGTGATTGGACCCTCCCCACCAGCATTGCATCGGATCTGCCACTCGAATGGGACAGCCGACTCACCATATCTGAAATGGATCCGCTCAACGGTGCCCGCCGCCTCAAGGTTGCCGCTACTGGTGACCAACCTGTACATCTGCTCGCCCGCACTGCCACTAACTCCACAATCGCAGCAAAAGGTACCGTTGACCCATACCTGATCGGCGATCCATACGATAACGGCTTCGTGGAAATGCTGGAGACGCTTCCGGACGGCTCCATTCATGGACGGATCTCGGTCGTGGCAGATAGGCTGCCGCCCGGCGGCTATGTAGAAATTCAGATCTGGGCAGGCGGCGCTCAGTTCAAAAATGGTTCGAACCTAATCAGACTATACGCCAGTTCCTTCGACTCCAACGGCATCGCTTTGGTCGATGTGTATTATTCCAGCAAAGCCGCGATCTCCTCTTTGTGCGCCTATTACCGCCTCAAGGATGCCAATGGCAACCTCCTGAGCGATTACTGATCTGCCCTTGGTTTGCCACATTAAGCTCATTATGAAAACCACCAAACCCGCCTTTGTGCTCGCCGCAGCCTTACTCCTCGGAGCGGCTGGGCTTGGCGCGTGGTGGTCACAACGGCGAGGAAATGACACGTCAACTCCCAGCTCTTCATCTCACCATCCCAGCGCACCAGGTTTTCAACACCTACCTCTGCACCCGGTGGTGAAACGCATCGTCGAGGAGGGCCCATCCACACCCTATCTCAAGCTCAATTACATCATCAAGGAAATCCCTACCGACCTTGCACAGCACGATATTGATGCACTCCTCGCCTTCATTACCGGGCCTCATCCACACACATTCAGCGACGGCGAGTGGGGTTCGCTCACCAATGACATCCAGGAAGCGCTCACCGTCCAGTCCACTCCTAACCAAAAGGTCGCCAATACACTCATCGCCACCTATAGAGACGAGTCGCGCACCCAAATGATGCGCGATTACGCCCTCCAGCACATTGGCGGATTCGCCATTTATCTGGTCCATACCTCCAGATCCGCCATCGGCAGCGAGCAAGCCTCTATCTTCACTCCTCTTCTCGCGGAGTTGAAATCCGCCAGCGCAGATTCCTCAAAGCCATGGGCTGGCACGGCTTTCAATCTCCTCGGCGGTCTGCTCCGCGCCGCCGAAGCTCGCAATATTGAGATCCCCGGTCTTTCAGTTTCTGATCTAACAGCCGCTGCTGTTAATACCGCGAAAAACCAAGGAGCCCCACTTAACGCTCGCCTGCCAGCCCTCCAATTCGCCACCAGCCACGATTCCCCGCAAGCCCGCTCCCTCGCCCGCGAAATACTCACTTCGCCAGACCCCGGCATCATGCTCACCCAATCCGCCTCCGCCACTCTCGCCCGTCTGGGCACTAAAGAAGATCTCCCTCTTCTCCAAACTGCCTCCGCCAGCGCGTCCCGCCACACCGCTCCATCGATCGATGAAGCCATCCATTCGATTAAAGCAAAAAACTGATATAGCTATCCTTCAACCATCCACGATATAACACCTCTACCGCCTTTATAAAATGAACTTAAACTCCGCGCTCTACCTTTTACTGCTGCTGCTCACTAGCATAGCCACCGCTAATGATAGTTTCTATGTGACTTGTAATGAGAGCTGCTCGACATGTGGCGTCGCACAAGGGTGCGAACCGGGTGTGACCCCCTATAATATTACTATTACTGCAACAACCGCGGAAAAGGCCAAAGAACAAGTGGAAGCAGGAGGATATATAGACTGCAAGGTGACCGTAACGAACTCCACGGCTCCTGGGGGTAATGCCACCGCCGATACCACTCCCGGGCTTACCTTGCTTAACTTCAAACGTGAAGGTCTCATTTTTGATGGCGTTTCACCTGACTACGTAAAGTATGAAACCGTTACCGAGACTGTCAATGGTGTTACCCTTACAGTAAAAAAACCCATCCAACTTCCTGGGAAATATTCCACATTCTTCTACTCCGACCTCCCTGATGGTAGCGGCTTTCAGAGCTCTCTATATCTCAACTCCCAGATCAGCGAACGCAATGCCAATGGCCTGCGCACCATCCCGGTGGGCGCGCAACCCATCAGCGTCACCACATACCGTCATCCCTCCGACAAACCCAATACGGACCTTACTACGCTCGATGTGATCCATAAGCAGCGGCATCCTCAGACTGGAGCTTGGGTCATTCGCACGATCAGAAGATTCTCCCCGCAAGGATACGGTGATGCCCAGAGAATCTGGAAAACCACTTTTTTCCTTGGAGATCCCAATGAAAGCCAACTCATTCAATCCTATCGCGAAATCACCACCTCTCGCACCGCCAATACCGGCAATGTCACTGAGGAACATACCCGCGAGAACACTCAAGACCGCGCCAGCGACGGCACTCTCGTCACCACCTCCGATGCCAGCGTCACCTACGGCTTCTATAAATACGGCAGTCCTGTGAAACTTGCCGAGACCAAGCACACCGGAACCGGTTCCGAACTCACCGCCACCTCGACCTATTACAAGAATCCCGCTGACCAAGCCTCCTTCAATAAACCCGCCACGATGCGCCGCTCAGACGGACAATGGGCAAATTACACCTACCAAGGCAATCCCATCGTCGGCACCCTCGTCACCAAAACCGTCTCCGGCTGGCTCGACAATCCCGCTCCGGCCATTGGCACCGCTCCCGACGAAAATGCTAACCGAGTCGTGATCGAATTTGAAGGCAAGAACGAGACCGGCACGATCGGACGCGAAGAAAAAATCCAAGGTGTCATTGTTTCCCGCACGTGGGGAGATCGCTACAAGGCCGCCTCCGGCGAAGTCATCGAGAAATCCCAAGAACAACGCGGAGCAGCCACCCTTACGACCATCCGCACCGGATACCCCGATAACGACTTAACTCCTGCAGTCGAACGCGGCCGCCTCAAGTCCGTCCAGCATCCAGACGGCACCGTCACGCTCCACCGCTACCAAGCTCGCGGCGATAACCGCGTTGAAACCATCGACTCTGGAGTTGGCACCCTTGCCGTCGTTACGGATGGAATTCGGACCGTCTCCACCTACACTAAAGATGATACCCTCATCGCTCAGGTTACCACTGACATCGCCTCCGGCATTGAACTCTCCGCAAAAGATGCCATTGCCTTTGACTCGGATGACAGTCCCACCCGTTGGGCTTATGATCACAACCCCGATGATTATTCAGAAACCATCAACGGCTGCTGCGGCATCGACAGTGAGCGCACCCGCGATGGCGTCATCACCATCTACACTCATGACGCCCTAAAGCGCCTCAAAACCACCATCTCCCAAGGCGTCGCCCTCACCTATACTTATGGCAAAAAAACCATGGGAGGCACCGACTTCCCCAGCGTGAACATCGCCGCCACCTCGGGCACCCTCAGCCTCGACAAAGGCACCATTGTTTATGACCACGCAGGTAATGTGATCCAGCAAATCTCCCCAGACTTGGACGGCGACGGCAATGAGGAAACCACCACCATTACCCGCAGCTACACCGCCCGCACCACCACCACCACTTACCCGGACGGCGGCACGGTCATAGAAGCTCACTTTGCCGATGGCCAAGCGAAATCCACCACCGGCACCGCCACTGCCCCGCGCCACTTTTCCTACACCATCCACAACGAACAGGGCGGGGGACTTGTTACCGCCAGTGCACCTACCGCCACCGACCCTTGGACCAAAGCCTACAAACATGTCGGTGGTCAAGCCTTCAAGACCACCTTCGCCAACGGCTCTACCGAACTCACCCTCCAATCCAGCGGGTTTGATCAGTTCGGCCGAGTAGTTTCCACTACAGACGCCGATAACGTCACCCAACTCCTCGCCTACAATGCTAGGGGCGAGGCCTACCGCCGCGCCATTGACCTCAACCAAAATGGCCAAATCGACAATGCTGACCGCGTCACCGAAAACCTCCGCGATGTTCTACCTCTCCAAGGCTTCGGTCCCGCGATCCGCACCCGCAGTATTATCTACGATCTTTCTAACAATCCGATTACTGCTTCCACCACCATTCAATCCACCGACGGCCTCACCACGTGCCAGGAAACCCTAGGTGTGGCGAACCTCTCGATTTCCACCCACGCCTCCCATCTTGACCATGCCGACGGATCATGGACTGAGACCGTCACCGTCCCCGACGGCACCAAACGAGTCACCTTCTACGCAAACTGGCTGCCCGTCACTCAATCACACCTCGACACCGCCAGCAACGTTATCGAGTCCACAACCAAGGGCTACGACGCATTGCGGCGACCCGAGACCAGCACCCATTCCCGCACCGGCCTCGTCACCACCCACTACGCCGCCAACGGCATGATTTCCTCAATTGATGATCATGGCCGCGTCACTGGCTTCACCTACGACAGCATGGGCCGCCGGACATCCACCACCCTTCCCGATAACTCCGTCACCCACACCACCTACTGGCCGACCGGCCAAGAGAAGGCCAGTTACGGCAGCCAAACCAACCCAACACTCAAGTTCTATGACGCCGAAGGCCGCATGACCGAGCTCCGCACGTTCCGCAGCACCAACCTAGGCTTGATCCCCGACGAAACTACTCCCAACTTCGATGCCACTTCTTGGCAATACAACGAGCGCAACCAGCTCACGAGCAAGGAATATGCCAATGGCAAGGGCACCGGTTACACCTACACCAACGGAGGGCGTCTCCTCACCCGTACGTTGGCGAGAACCGTTGGCGAGAGCCCGCTCGTCACCACCTACGGCTACAATACTGCTGGCGACCTGACTAGCACCAGCTACAGCGACACCACGCCAAGTGTGACAATCGCTCAAGACAAGCTTGGCCGCCAGCAATCAATCACCAACAGCCTTGCCACCAGTACCTTCGATTATAACCTAACCACCCTTGCCCTCGCCACCGAAACTATCTCCTATGATCTCAACCGCGACGGAACCGCGGATTTCACCCGCGCCCTCGACCGCTCCCGCGACACCCTCGGCCGCGACACCGGCTTTCAGCTTCTCGATGGCACCACCGTCGAAAACCAAGCCACCTACATCTACGGAGCCACTGATGGCCGTCCGGCCAGCGTGGGCAACGCTGCTAACACCTTTACCTATGGCTATGTCGCAAACTCCTCGCTGGTGGAAACCATCACCGCGACCTCGGGTGCGGTCCACACTGTCACCAACATCTGGGATCAAACCCGCAACGTTCTCACCACAAAACAAAACAAGGCTGGAAGCAGCGTGGTTTCGCAGTATGATTACACAGTGAACGCATTGGGCCAACGTACCGCAGTCGGCCAGACCGGCACCGCCTTCCCGGCCACGCCGTCATGGGTCTGGGGCTACGATTCCCTGGGCCAAGTCACCAGCGCCGATCATAGCGGAACCGATGCCTTCGACCGCGCCTACCATTACGACACCATCGGCAACCGCATCGAGGCACGTAGCGGTGTTACTGCGGTCACCGGAACTCCCAACTACACCGCCAATTCGCTCAACCAATACACATCGGTCCCGTCCGTCCCATTGGTTCCATCGTTCGATGATGATGGCAACATGACCAATGGTCCGCTGCCAGCATATCCGAGCGCCAATAGCACCCTCACTTGGGACGCCGGAAACCGTCTCATCAGCACTACCGTCAATGGCGTCACCAGCACGTATCAATACGACAGCCAGTCGCGGCGAATCAGCCAGACCACAGATGGCAACACCACCATCTACGTCTACGATGGCTGGAACCCAATTGCCGAATACTCCGCTACAGCGCTCTCCAAAACCTACATTTGGGGTATGGACCTTTCTGGCTCCATGCAGGGCGCGGGCGGCGTTGGCGGATTGCTCGCTGTCAAGGACAGCACCGGCACTCACTATCCCACTTACGACGGCAACGGAAACGTGAGCGAGTATGTGGATGCCACTGGAGCGATTGCCGCCCACTATGAATATGATCCCTTCGGCAGAGAAACCGTTGCCAACGGACCCAAGGCAGCGTACTTCGCTCATCGGTTCAGCACCAAACCCGTGGATTCAGCCACAGGCCTGCTCTACTACGGTTA
>JFJP01015289.1_pt1 | contig 17300 bp, 14 predicted proteins | sample 431651 | NCBI WGS metagenome assembly JFJP01 (sample SAMN02602958, study PRJNA72255) | Microbial mat metagenome, whole genome shotgun sequencing project. | biome: fresh water; feature: sink hole; material: water; isolation source: purple microbial (photo- and chemosynthetic) mats found in... | reverse complement strand
CGGATTACCCTGAGCCTTCTGCTTAAACTTCTTATTCGACAACCGCTTAAACTGCAAACTCCTCGCCCCAAAATTAATCAACAACCCCACCTCCAAATCATACGCCTCCAGATAATTGATCCCCTGTGCCAAATGCACATCCAAAATCTCCATCACCGCCTTTAACTCCACCGAAATCATCCCCTCCACCAAAAAATCAACCCGCCGCGTCCCAATATGTTGATTTTTGTAATAGATCGGCATCTCAAACTCACGACAAAAAGCAATATTGCGATCGCCCAATTCAATCGCCAAAGCCCTCTGATAAATCACCTCCTGAAAACCATTGCCCAAACCAGTATGCACCGCCATCGCCGCGCCAATGATTTTGCTAGTTAGAGCAGAGTGTTTGTAGACCTCTTCAGCCATTTGTTTGGACATGATTACTGTGATTTATGTGATTACCATGATTCTTAGGCATGATTTGTGTGATTTATATGATGGACTATGATTAAAGACTAGCAGAATTGGCAAAGCCAATTAAAAATCACGGTAATCACATAAATCATAAAAATCATAGTACAGATATTTACGCCGCCAGCGCCTCATTTAACTCCTCCATAATCTCACCCATCCCATCGCCAAAAAGCTGATACATCCGACCTCTACTGCCCTCGCGATCGAACGGCGTATAGTCCAGATCATCCAACTCCACATGAAAACTCATCACCACATGATCCTTCAACATCCTTAACCAACTCATCTGCTCTTCCGTAAACTTCAACGCGCCCGCCTGCTTGCCAAACACCCAAGTTTGAAAGTTTTTGTCCACCGTCTTGTCATAGGTCGTCAAACCCTGATCCAAACCCGTCACCCGCCTGATCAACGACACCAAAGCCACCAACTCATTCTTAGGGCTATCAAGGCGCAAACCTTCCAACTGCGCGTAAGCCTCCCACACATACACAGGCGCAAGCATCGGCTTATCTAATTTCAGACGTTCCAAAACCTCCTTGATCATCTTAAAAGTTAACTCCCGCCGTTGATAGGGCTGACCATAAAACAAACTCAAAGCCGTGATTTCATCCTTATTTGCCGCAATATAATCTTTGCCGCAATATAATCCGCAAAATCCTGTACCACCGACTCCGCCTTCGCAGTCGAGAAAGCATCAAACTCTGACTTCAAAATCCGATCCTGATTGATCGTATCGATGATCTGCTCATGCACCTTATGCACATTCGCAATATAGGTATTTAACTCTCCATTAAAATTCGCTGAGGCAAGATCCGCTAACTCAGACTGAGCTTGCTTTTGGGCTGACTCTTCTAATGCAGGATTGCGATCGCCTGTCGCAATTTCATTTACCAAAGCCGTAGTCTTTTCAGCGATCGCATCAGGATCATAGGCACTCAATAAGTCTTTAACCACCGCGTTAACACTCTTTCCGCCTGACAATTCCGCAAACTTGATCTGCTCAGGTTCCGTTAATTGTTTATCCAGACGCAGCAACCGATTTGCCAAAGTCAAAAACAAATCCTCATCCTGCGCCCCGATCGCCACAGCATTCAATAAATCCTTTAGCGGTACACTCGGCTTACGCTCCAAAGGTCGGCTATCGGTTTTCTTGGACTTGATCGCGCCGACAGCATCGACAATTACAAAATGGGTTTTCGTATATTTAGCCGTGCGCGTCACCCTTTGCAAATCATCAAAAGCGATCGTTCTCGTACCGCGACCTTTCATCTGTTCAAAATAATTCACACTTTTGACATCGCGCATAAACAGCAATACTTCCAACGGTTTCACATCAGTACCTGTGGCGATCATGTCCACCGTTACGGCAATGCGGGGATTCCATGAATTACGGAACCGATTTAAAACAGATTTGGGATCTTCGGCGTTATACGTTACCTTTTTACAGAACTCATTACCCTCACCAAATTCCTCACGCACGATCGCAATAATATCTTCCGCATGACTATCCGTCTTCGCAAAAATCAGCGTTTTCGGGACTTCATACTCACCATTAGCCTCAAGGCGATCGGGGAAAATATCCGCTTTTAAGGCGCGTTTAAATTCCTGAATAATTAACCGAATTTGATTGGGATTAACGACCTCTTTATCTAGCTTGTTTGGTTTATATTCAAAATCTTCATCGAGACGATCCCAGCGTTTTTTGCGAGAGAGTTTTTCGCGCTTATCGATATACTGCTCCGCCTTCAGTTTTGCGCCGTTTTTCGTGATTTCCGTCTCAATCGTATAGACGTTATACGGCACATTCACACCATCGGCGATCGACTCTTCGTAGGTGTATTCGCTGACCACATTTTGATTAAAAAAGCCAAAAGTGCGCTTGTCTGGAGTAGCCGTCAGCCCAATCAAAAACGCATCGTAATATTCCAAAACCTGCTGCCAAACGTTATAAATGGAGCGATGACATTCATCGATAATGATAAAATCGAACTGCTCGATGAAGTTCTTAATCGAATAACTTACGGGTAAAGGTTCTTTTTTGTAACTACCGAATTCATTAGGATTTGTCTCTTCGGCAGATTCTTCCAATTCCTTCCCTTGCAAAATCGAATAGAGTCGCTGAATTGTGGAAATACAAACCTGACTATCCGAGGCAATATAGCTAGAACTCAAACGCTGCACATTATAAAGCTCCGTAAACTTGCGATTGTCATCGGTCGGCTGATATTTCAAAAACTCCTGTTCCGCCTGTTCTCCCAAATTCTTAGTATCGACTAAAAACAAAATCCGCTTAGCTCTGGCAAATTTCAACAACCGATACACAAAAGTACAAGCCGTAAAAGTTTTACCCGCCCCCGTTGCCATCTGGATCAAGGCTCTGGGGCGATTGGCTTTAAATGATGCTTCCAGATTAGCGATCGCTTTAATCTGAGCAGGGCGCAAACCTGCTGGATCTAATTCAGGGATTTTATTTAAGCGCGATCGCAAAGTTGATCTAATTCAGGGATTTTATTTAAGCGCGATCGCAAAGTTTCAGGTTGAGTAAACCACTCAGCCAAGGTTTCAGGACGATGAAAGTGAAACACTGATCGCGATCGCGGTTTCGGATCGCGATAATCGGTAAATCTGGTTAAAGCGCCCGTACTTTCATAAACAAAGGGTAAAGGATCATTCTTTAAATACTTGAGTTTGCTGACTGCGTAATATTTCGACTGTTCCTCATGGGCGGTGAGTTGTTCACCAGCTTCTTCACGCTTAGCCTCAATGATGCCCACGGGTTTCTTATCCACAAACAACGCATAATCGGCAATTCCCGCGTCAGTCTGATATTCCCTAACCGCCACCCCTTTATGCGCCGCTAAATTCACTTTGTTTTTTGACTGCACCACCCATCCCGACACAATCAACATATTGTCGATTTTGTCTCTTGCTATTTGTTCAGGATTTTGGTTTGTCATTATATTTGTCAATCTCAATTGAGATAAAGCCAGCCTACAATTGTAGTAACCCGTACCCGAAAATTATTGGTAATAAACCAACAGCGCTCTTGAACGCTCTTGTCCTTGATTATAGTCAGTATTGATCGTCAAAATGCCATATATCCCGCCCCACCTTGAGCTTCCCAAATATTTTGGACTTTGGGATCATCGCGAATCAGCTTCTTGCAGTTTGATTTTTATGCAAGCAATTATACCAATTCAAAAAAGTGTGACAACACTTTTTTGAATTGAAAAGCAAGCTCAGTAAGGTTTTTAAAACTAAAAATGGCTACGCCATTTTTAGTTTTGGTATTAGTTGGGGTGAGACAATATTCGTCGCGTGAAATTTTGCTTTCTTTAGCGCTATATACAAAGGTATAGTAGTTTTAAATAGTTTGAGCAAGGCTCGTCCAAACCACTAGCCGATCTTAAACCTTAAAAATGTATAAAATCATTACTAAAGATGATCGGTCGTAACAGTCATCACAATTTTTAAAGGAGAAAAAATTTGTCTAAAAAACATCCAGTTATTGCGGTAACAGGTTCGTCGGGTGCAGGTACTAGTACCGTTAAGCGAGCTTTTGAACATATTTTCCGAATTGAAGATATCACTGCGGCGGTCGTTGAAGGTGATAGCTACCACAAGTACAACCGCGTGGAAATGCGTGAAGCGATGAAACAGGCTGTGACTCAAGGGCGCACCGTAAGTCACTTTGGGTTAGATGCTAACCTGTTAGATAAACTCGAAGCGCTGTTTCATGAATATGGTGAAACTGGTAATGGTCAAAGACGCTATTACCTGCACAGCCCTGAAGAAGCAGAGCATCACAATAGTCGTCTAGGTACAAGCAATCAACCTGGCGAATTTACCCCTTGGGAAAGCATTGAAGCTGGGACAGATGTACTTTTTTACGAAGGCTTACATGGTGCGGTTGTTTCTGATGGCATTAACCTCGCTCAGTATGTCGATTTGTTGGTCGGCGTAGTCCCGATTGTGAACTTGGAATGGATTCAAAAAATCCATCGTGATAATGCTGAACGTGGCTATAGTGCTGAAGCGATCGTCGATACAATTTTGCGTCGGATGCCTGATTATGTGAACTACATTGCGCCGCAGTTCTCCAATACTCACATTAATTTCCAGCGCGTTCCTACCGTTGACACTTCCAATCCTTTCATCTGTCGCGATATCCCCACCCTCGATGAAAGCTTTGTAATTATTCACACTAATCGCTGCTTCCGTGAGAAGTTCCAAATCGACTTCCGTTATTTGCTAGACATGATTCACGATTCTTTCATGTCTCGTCATACCACCTTGGTCGTCCCTGGTGGCAAGATGGGTATGGCAATGGAATTGATTCTTAAACCATTAATCGATTCTCTGGTCACTGAATCTAAAAAGCTAAAAGCATAAAAAAAGGGCGCTAAGCGCCCTTTTTTTATGCTTTTACTTGCATTTTATCCATTAGCTCCCTAAAGCGATCGCTATACAAGCGATAACTAAGGGGATGGGCAATCAGTCTCGCGGTACTGTAATACAACACTTCAACTTCAATCAGCCCGTTATCCTTCAAAGTTTTTCCCGTAGAAACCAAATCAACGATCGCCTCAGCCATACCCGTAATCGGTCCAAGCTCGACGGAACCATAGAGGGGGATAATTTCGACGGGTAAATCGATGCTGTCAAAGTATTCACGGGCGCAACCGACATATTTTGAAGCAATGCGGCTATGGGGCGGCAGGTCTAGGGGCGATCGATAACGGCTTTCTCCTGCAACAGCGATCGACATCCGACAGCCGCCGAATCCTAAATCTAGTAATTTGGCAACTTTAGGAGTCTTTTCCCGCAAGACATCTTCGCCAACGATGCCCGCTTGGGCTTGTCCATATTCCACATATACAGGTACATCCTGCGCTCTGACCAGCAAGGCTCTAGCGGTTCCTGTGGGATCTAAGATTTGTAGTTGACGGTTGGCAGGATCAAGAAAAACACTAAAGTCGAGTCCTACGTCTTGGAGTAAGCGGATGGAGTCTTTTAATAGTGAGCCTTTGGGCAGTGCGAAGGTGAACATGGAATGGTTGGGTACAGCGTTGGTTATAAGTCCATTCTATCTGAATTCGTAAGAGTAGTGACACTATACCGCAAGGTTCGTGGCTGGTGAATTACGGTTAGCATCTGTGATAAAGTTAAATAAAGTTAAGAGTATCAACAGAGTGGCAGCAATTTTCACTGTTGTAACTTTAGACTGAAAGCATTAGAAATTAGCTTTTAACACCGTCGGGATTGCGGTGTCAGCCTGTGGAAGCTTAGAGGCTACTCAGCTACTGTGAAGAGGAGAAGCTCAGGCTATACCGAAAGGTTAGCGTGAGAGTATGTTGCCCCTTACCTTTTTCTTTTTGCTTTTTAACTGGCGATCGCTTTGCTATTTTAGGTTATCTTAAAAATCAGCGTAATCCCCTTAATCCGCGTTCAGTCTTTTATTTGCCCCCATAACACCATGCGTCCCCTTGAATTAATTGTTGAAGGATTTACCAGTTTTCGGACTCGCCAAGTTTTAGATTTTACCAGCCTTGATTTATTCGCCATTACAGGTCCAACAGGCGCAGGCAAAACATCCCTCTTAGATGCGATCACCTTTGCACTCTATGACAAGGTTGCGAACAAGCCCAACTCATCAAAGGAACTCGTCAGCCAAGGTGCTACCCAATTAAAAGTAGAATTTCGCTTTGAGATGCGACAAACTGAGTATAGGGTGGTGCGAACATGGCGCAGTCGGGGCAAAACCGATGAGAAAAAGTTTCTATTTGATAAATTAGTCGGTGAAGATTGGGAAAGATGCGATCGCACTCAGAGGGTAGAAGACATCATCGGCATGGATTTCGAGACCTTCACCCGTGTGATTATTTTGCCACAAGGACAATTTGATGAATTCCTCAAGGGTGAAGCGGCGAAACGACGGGAGATTTTGCGGCAATTGGCAGGATTTCAAATATTTGAGCAGATGCGTAAAGAAGCCAGCGATCGCACCAGTCGTCTGAAGGCAGAGCGTGAAGGCTTAACCAAGGTTCTCGAAGCGATGCAAGCGCCAACCCTTGAAGATATGCATACTCAACAAGTAGAACTCGATCATCTAGAAGTTGCCATTCCTGAACTAGAACTCAAAGCTAAACAAAGCCGTAAATTAATCGAAACCGAAGAAAGATTATTTGCTCAAATCCAACAACATCAGCAGCTTTCTCTAAAACTAAAAGAATTGCAAAAAAGCTATTCTCAAATAGAAACTTTAGAAAACAAGTTTCGTAATGCTCAATTAGCGAATTCGGTGATGGGAACTTGGTCAATCTTACAAACTACTCGTAAACGGCTGGAAACAGCGATCGCCGATCTCGCCAAGGGCAAGCAACAATTAGCATCTTCTCAACTAGAATTAACCCAGCAGCAACAAGCCTTTGAGCAATCTCGCATCGCTCACACTGAAGCCCAAAGCCAAATTGAGATTAAAGAACGTAACCTCGCTCTAGCGGAATCTCTGCATACACAAAGTCAACAGGCAAAGGCGGAATTGGAACGAGCTAATCAAAATGCCCTAGGGCGATCGCAAGCTCTCACTAAAGCCGCTAAAGCCGCGATCCAAGTTGAGTTAGATTTAGAAGTTATTACTCAGGATTTGCAAAATATTGAAGCCGCGATCGCAAATTCCCCTAGTGATCTGTCTCGCCTTGAGAAGTTGCGTCAAGTTGCTGAACCGCTTACCCAGTGGCAAATCCTGCAAAATAGTTTAGTCAAACAGCAACTAAAATCTACACAATTGCAAGCCGATATTGAGAAGTTAAACCAACAGTTAACCAAATCTCAACAGGCGATCGCGAAATCTGAAAGTGAATTTCAATCCGCGAATATTGCCCTAAAACAAGCAGAAAATTCTAACTTGCAAGCCTTACAAACCAATCATGTTAACGCTTTGCGTTCAGCATTACATGATGGTGATACTTGTCCTGTTTGCCATAATCTCTATGCTCTGGATGCCTTATCAGAAACCAGATCAGAAACTAGATCAGAAACCAATCAAATAGAATTAATTGACACAAAAACTTTGTTGCAACAAAAAGAGAAGGCTGAACAACAATTAGCCAAAATCTTGCAGGACAAAGTAAAAATCGAGACGAATCTGGAAGCCTCGCAACAGCAATTTCAAGTACAAACTCAAGAAGTCACCGATTTAAAATCGCAGGTTGCCCAATTCCAAAACCAGATTGATGCGATCTTACAAGCTCCTTGGCAAGCTGAAGAGATCCTGCGCGATCGCCAAGAAATCGAATCTCAAGCATCCAACCATCAGCAACTAATTTCTACCCAAAAGGAACAGGCGATCGCTTGTCAAAACATCGAAAACAAACTCAAAACCTATGAAGAAAATCTCCAATTAGCGCAAGCCGAATTTCAAGCCGTAGAAAAGGAACAATCGCAACGGGAATCCCAACTGCAAGATATTTCGCAACGGTTGCTTGCAATTACCGCAGGTAAAAGCTATGAGGCTTTGCGTCAAGAAATTTTGCAGGAAAAAGCAGAATTAAGCGATCGCTTGCAAGCGATCGAAAAAATATATCAACAGGCGCGGGAAACCTTTGTCAAACGGGAAGAGGCTCTCATAAAAGCACAGGAAAATCATGATCTAGCGATCGCCGAATGTTCTCAACAGGAATTACATTGGCAAACGGAACTAGATTCCGTAAAGCTCACCGAATCAGAATTTTTGGCAGTGCAAGCCCCGCGATCGCAAATGGAGGCTTGGCAACAACAAATTGATCACTATCAGCGTCAGCACCAAGATTTAACCACACGCTTACAAATGTTGGCGGAGGCGATCAGCGATCGCGCGATCGATGAACAGACCCTGATCAATCTCCGCCAAGATTTACAACAAATAGAACTGCAATTACAACAAGCCAGTGAAAATCGTGCTTCCCTAAAAGCATGGCTAGAACAAGCCCAGCAAAAACGCCAAGAATCACAGGCACTAGAAGAACAAAAACTCTCTCTACAAGCTCAAGAGCAAACCTATCACACCCTCGCTCAAGATCTCAAATCCGACAAATTCCAAGAATATATTCTTGATGGATTGCAACAGGAACTCGCGCATCGAGCCTCAGTTCTTCTTCAGCAACTATCGGACGATCGCTATATTCTCCAAATTGAAAGTGGTGACTATTGGGTATCTGACAACTGGAATGGCGGCGAAAAGCGCCGCGTGCGTACCCTCTCAGGTGGAGAAACCTTTGCCGCATCCCTTTCGATGGCGTTGGCATTATCCGAAAGATTATCGATGGGAGTCGAATTGGGCAGCCTCTTTTTAGATGAAGGTTTCGGCACATTGGATAGTGAAACCCTCGAAAGCGTGACCCAGATCCTCGAATCCTTGCGCCAACAAAATCGCCTGATCGGAATAATTACCCATATTCAATCTTTAGCCGATCGCCTCCCCACTCAAATCCATGTCCGCAAATCTCCCAACGGTTCCGAACTCATCCAAAAGTAAAACCAATGAGTAAGTTGCGGCGCAACGGTCTAGTTGAGTTGCTTCTTAGCAATCTCGTTTTTTGCGTAGGTAATATACAGATAATATACAGATAATATACAGATAATAATATTGGAGCTTTAGGACTTACGCAAAAGAACGGGATGTAGGGGCAATTCATGAATTACCCCTACGTTAAAATCAGGGTTTCAAGGCATTTTTGCGTAAGTCCTAAGCTTAAAAAGCGATCGCTTGAAAATCCTTGAAATCTACTGAGATTCAATGAGAGCGAAACTATTTGCAAACTGATCAAAAGCTTTGGAAGTGGAACTATTAGGATCGGGCTTGGAGTCAGGTTGATAATAGCGAACTGTATAGACAAATTTATCAGTTTCGAGAGCTAAGGTTTTAACTTTCCAAATTGTTGGACTTCCAGAACTATTCGCGATCGCCACGGTAAATTCTTTTTTGAAACCAGATTTTGCGCCCTTAATCATTGCGTCAAAGGGAATTGTTACAAGATCTTTTGCTTTAACGGAATCATCAAAAATCGCCTTTCCATCAATTGCTTGTCTGGTCACGATCGCGTAAACCTGTTGACTTTGTTGCAACTTTTGCAAGATTTTATCTAAATTATTATCCGCAGATCCAGTGACTTCAAAACTAGGCGTAAAAATTACCGTACTTGCGCCCGAAGGTTCTAACCCCAGATCGATCGCTTTCCAGTCGGCAGGATAGCGCAAGGTATAACCCGCACCAGTGTATTTACCTGTAGAAGCAGGTTTTGCATCTTCAGAGCGACAAATCTCGATTTTGCTTGCCTCTTGATTAGTCTGTAACGTATAGCGAATATCCTCAGCTATTAGAGCAATCTCAAATCCTTCTTGAGTAGGGACAACCGTTTGGCATAAATCACTAATATTTACGGGCTGGGGCTTTTGAGACTCCACCACGATCGCCACATTTGGTGACAGCTTAAGCTGCGATCGCAAATAACTAACTGCGGCATTACTAGCTTTGTCCGTTGCCACAGTTGTTACGGTTAAAGATGCGGGACTATTTGATTGCTGACAGCCCACAAATAACAAGGCGATCGCCGTAATTCCGATATAAGTTTGAAACTTTGACATAACATAAAACCAGATTTAGCAACTATCTTAACCACCTTAACCCTATGGATATCAAAACCCTCGTATTTCCCGCGATCGCCACCATCGGCGCATTAATTGTTTATTTTGGCTTAGGCATCGCTGTAGGTGTTGCCCGCTTTAAATATAAAATTATGCCTCCACAGACCACTGGCAACGAAGATTTTGAAAGAGTGTATCGCACTCATCAAAATACCCTAGAACAGATTGTGATCTTTTTACCCGCCCTTTGGTTATTTAGCATTTATGTAAATCCTAACTGGGGCGCAATCTTAGGCGCAGTTTGGATTGTTGGTCGGATTGGCTACGCATGGGGATATTACATCGAAGCTAGTAAAAGAGCCGCAGGCAATGCGATCGCTTCTTTAGCTACACTAGTTTTATTGTTTGGAACACTTTTTAACCTTGTGCGTGGAATCTTCTATGTCTAAACTTGTCGCGATCGCCGCGAGCTTATATCTTTTCACCTTTGCTTATTTCGGATTTGTCCCTGCGGCTTCCGCACATTCACTCACTCACAACCTAAATTCTGCGATCGCCACACCTATGACACTTTTTTCCTTTTCTGGCACACGCCCCACTAATCTCGGTATTAACAACGGTAAATTGCTGGACTGCCCCAATTCACCTAATTGCGTCTCTAGTCAAAGCACCGATGCCGAACATAAAATCGCGCCTCTAACCTATACAGGCGATCCTGCTAAGGCTTTAGCAGATCTCAAAGCTGTAATTGCGAGTTTGCCTCGCACCAAAATCATTACCGCCGAAGGTAACTATATTTATGCGGAATTTGCCAGCAAGCTCATGGGCTATGTCGATGATGTCGAGTTTTATTTAAATGCCGACAAAGGTCTCATTGAAGTCCGTTCAGCATCTCGTTTAGGTCAATCGGATCTTGGTGTAAACCGCGATCGCATTGAAACTATTCGCAGCAAATTCGCCTAATTTTACGAGTAGCGGCGCAAAGCGCCGCTACTCTACTCCTAGCTTTTTTAGAATAAAACCATGTCACAAGAAGACTTTCAGCAGCAAGTACTACGCAGCTTTGGAGATATTGACAAGAGATTCCAAGATATTGACAAAAGATTTCAAGATATTGACAAAAGATTTCAAGATATTGACAAAAGATTTCAAGAATTTGACAAGAAATTTGACAAACTTGATTTTGATATCAAAGAGGCAAATATTAGACTTGATGCTTATCAAAGGTCATCAGTGCAGGTGGTTAATCTAGCTTTTGGACTGATCAGCGCCGCCGCCGCCGTGGTGATCTTGTCACCTGCGGTCAAGGCTTTAACAGAATTTTTCTTGAGTCGTTAATGCTTGCCCAACAACACAGGCTGTTTATTTTTTGTTATCGCGCAAATAAACGATACATATCATTCAATCGATACCATTGAGATTTATGATTGTGATTGGTAAAAAATCTAGGGAAACTTTATGGGAATAGCAGTTGGTTTGGTTGAAGTGTTAGGGCATCCCCCCGCACTTGCCGTTGCTGACACAATGGTTAAAGCCGCCAAAGTCACTTTTGTGGGCTATGAAAAAGTCAGTGGCGCTCGCTTCACGATCATCGTGCGCGGTTCCGTTGGCGATGTCAAAAGATCCGTAGAAGCTGGGGTTGAAGAAGCGAAAAAAATCGAAGTTTTGAGTTCCAAGGACAAAGCTTTATTTCTCTCGGCAACCATAATTCCCCGTCCTCACGCCAATTTAGAAGCAATTACCAAGACTATGCGCTTTAGTGAAGCCGTTGAACAGTTTCGTTAATCAAGGTAAAAAGTAAAAAGTAAAAAGTAAAAAGTAAAAAGAAGAATTAACTTAACTAATGAAAATCTTGGTTTTGCATGGACCAAACCTGAATATGCTTGGCTTACGCGAGCCAGACGTATATGGCAGCACCACATTAGCGCAAATTAACGATCGCCTAACTCAAGACGCAACCGAGTTGGGCGCACAATTAACCTTTGAGCAATCCAATCATGAGGGTGTGTTGATTGACAGGATTCATGCTGCTTTTCAGGTACAGCATGGAATTTTGATTAATCCTGGGGGATTAACCCATACCAGTGTGGCGCTACGCGATGCGATCGCCGCCGTAAATATCCCTACCGTTGAAGTGCATTTAAGCAACATTCATAGGCGCGAAGAATTTCGCCATCATTCCTTCATCGCCCCGATCGCGATCGGGCAGATTAGCGGCTTTGGGGCAGAGAGTTATTATTTAGGCTTGCGGGCGCTAGTTGCTCATTTAAAATGAATTTATGACAGAGCCTTCACATTATTGGATTGTTAACACTCGGATTCCTGATTGCTTTATTGATAGTGCGATGCGGGAGCAAGCTAGAGATATTCCGATCGCGTCAACGCTACAGCGCGATCGCCTGTTTCCTTGTCATCTCGAAATAAATCATGGGCAGATCGCTGCGATTATTCCGAATGCAATTGATTCCATTAGCTCACAAATTCCTACGGAAAGCTTACCAATTATTGATGCAAAACAAGGAATGATCATTCCTTGCTTTGTTGATTTGCATACGCATCTGGATAAAGGGCATATTTGGGAACGCAATCCCAACCTCGATGGCACATTTCAGGGCGCACTTAATGGCATTTATCGCGATTGCACGGAGCAACGTAACTGGAATTATGATGATCTTTATCGGCGCATGGAATTTGGGCTGAAATGTAGCTATGCTCACGGGACAAGGGCTATTCGTACCCATTTAGATTGTCCACCTCATCAGTTTGAAACTACATTTCAAGTGTTTCGAGAATTACGCGACCAATGGAAAGATAAAATCACCTTGCAAGCAGTGTCCCTAGTTCCACTTTCGCATTTTGTAACTGATCAGGGGGAACAATTTGCCGATGCGATCGCTGATTTAGGTGGGCATATGGGCGGCATTGCCCATATGCTGCCTGAATTAGATGATTACTTAGAGCGCATGATGACTCTAGCTAAGGAACGGAATCTCGGTCTTGATTTCCATACCGATGAGACGGACAATCCTGAATCTCGAACTTTGCACCGTGTGGCGGAAGCCGCATTAAAGTATGATTTTAAATCGCAGATTGTCTGTGGTCATTGCTGTAGTTTGGCGGTGCAAGATGAAGTAACCGCCAATGAGACGATCGCTTTAGTCAAACAGGCGAATGTCGGTATAGTGAGTTTGCCCATGTGTAATCTGTACTTACAGGATCGGATTGAAGCGCGAACTCCTCGCTGGCGTGGCGTTACCCTTGTGCGGGAATTGGAGGCGGCGGGGGTGAATGTGGCTCTATCCAGTGATAACTGTCGCGATCCTTTCTATGGCTTTGGCGATCATGATTTATTAGAAGTATTTAGCATGGGAACTAAGATATCGCATTTAGATACACCCTATGGAAACTGGATTGAGTCGGTAACTTCTCGCCCTGCGTCGTTGATGGGGCTATCTAATATTGGCAAAATTGCTATTAGTGCAACGGCGGATCTAGTTCTGTTTAAGGCGCGTAGCTATAGCGAGTTGCTGTCGCGTCATCAAGGCGATCGCACTGTGTTTAGAAATGGTATGGCGATCGCCACCACCTTACCCGACTACGCGGAGCTTGATGACTTACTTCCACAAGAATAAATGAAGGCGGCGCGAAGCGCCGCCTTCATTTATTCGGGCTTCGATAAAATGCTTGCGAAACATGGGCATATTCTTCCACGATACTGTGGACAAGACTTGCAACTTCTTTCATGGATTCATTGGAGATTTGATCAGGATTTTCCATGATTTTATGACATAAACTTTGTAAGTCTCTGCAAATATTACATAAATATGTAGCGCCAAATGCACCACTTCCACCTTTGAGGGTATGACTTTCGGCAGCAATAGTGGCTAAATCTCCATTTTTAAGCGCTTCTTGCATCTTCGCAATCCCCTGTTTAGAATGTTTTAAATAATCACTAATCAGATTAGTTAAGTTGTGTTTGTCAATTATCTTTTCCAAATTAGCGATAATTTTTAAATCAAGGGAAGAATATTGAATTTCTAGACTTGATATTTTGGGAACTTTCCCCAAGGCTGCTGATAAATCTTCGATTTGCAATGGTTTGGTGAGATAGTCATCCATGCCTGCTGACAAGGCTAAATCACGCGATTCAGTAAAAGCATTAGCCGAGAGTCCGATAATCCAAGGATGTTGATGTGCTTCTTGGCGAATATTTCTAGTTGCCGTCAATCCATCCATAACTGGCATTTGAATATCCATAAAAATTATGTCGAAGGATTTCTTAGCTAATAAATTAATAGCTTCTAATCCATTCCCAACGAACTCGCCGACATAACCAATTTTTTCTAACATCAAAGATAAAATCTGTTGATTGATCGGATTATCTTCTACTACAAGAATTTGAATATAATTTTGTTTTTTAAAGATTTTATCTGTTTTTGGTAAGATCAAATCTTGCTTTATTAAGTCATGATCTTGAGGCATAAATATATTTGTGAAAGCTTGAAATAGTCTAGAAGCTGTAATCGGTTTAGTGATATTAGAGGCTCGCCCTATGGAGTTAGGTTCTAATATGTCTTTGGCAGAATTTAAGATAACCAAGTGTAAATCAGGGAAAATATCTTGAATATCTTTAGCGAATTCTAAACCACTAGCTTCATCTAGATATTGATCAATTAAAATTAGATCATAATTATTTTCCATTAATAGTTGCAAAGCTTCTGTTGCTGAACCCACACCTTGGATTGTCATCCCCCAAGGTTGAATATACAAGGCGATCGCCTGTTGGTATATAGGATTAGTATTGACACTTAAAATCCGTTTTCCCCGTAGTTTTTCCAATAGTTTTTCTGAAGATTCTGGCGCGATCGCGACGGCATCTGTGGCGATCGCCGCCTGAATTGAGAAGCTAAAAATGGAACCTTTGCCAAGATTACTTTCTACGCTAATATCACCGCCCATCGCTTCGCAAAGTTGTTTGCAAATCACTAGTCCTAAGCCTGTGCCGCCATATTGACGATTGATCGAACTATTGGCCTGTTTAAAGGCTTGAAATAACTTGGCGATCGCCTCAGGAGCAATACCAATTCCTGTGTCACGCACATCAAACAACAATTTATAAATATTTGCTTCTCGATCAATTAATTGCGAAGTTACGGTAATGACAATCTCTCCTTTATCTGTAAATTTAATCGCATTACTAGCGAGATTGACTAAAATCTGACGTAAACGGCTATAGTCTCCAATAATTTGTTGGGGAACATTTACATCAATTAACGCAAATAGTTCTAGGGATTTATCGGTGATCCGTGAGGTCATCAGATCGATCACCTCTTCGACGCATTGCTGGATCTTAAAAGGATTTGCTTCGATTTCTAAATGTCCCGATTCAATGCGCGAAAAATCGAGAATATTATTAATTACCGATAATAGAACCTCGCCGCCTTGACGAATCATGGAGACATATTGCTGCTGTTGTGGCGATAGGGGAGTATCTAGCAATAGCCCTGTCATGCCGATCACGGCGTTCATTGGTGTCCGCAGTTCATGGCTCATGACGGCGAGAAATTCGCTTTTAGCTTGATTCGCAGCCTCCGCAATTCTTGCCGATTCCAGTTTTGCTTCCGTTTGCTTCCGTTCCGTGACATCCTCCACATTCGCAATAAATTGGAGCGGATTGCCCTGATCATCTCTAATTAGACTGACCTGACTGATTGCGTCAATCACATGACCATCTTTATGGATATACTGCTTCTCAAGGCGAAAATTTTGGGCTATGTTGCCGACCAAAGCATTGAATGCTGTCAAGGCTTTATCGATTGAGTCGAGGTGTGTAATCTCTGTTGCGGTCATGCTCAGTAACTCTTCTGCCGCATAACCATATATTTGGCATAAGCTTTGATTGACATTCAAGAATTTACCTTCCAAATCAAAAGTGGCAATACCAATAGGAGCATTTTCGATCGTTAATTGGAGTAAAGCTTTACTTTGTAATAATTTTGCTTCGATCGCTTTGCGATCGCTAATGTCTTGAACTGTTCCACACAGTCGAACTACTTTTCCACTGCTATCATACTCAGCATCACCGATCGCTTCAATATACTTACAGGAATTACCATCCTGCCGTATCTGCAATTCCATATAATAGGCTTCACCTGTTCTAATTGCTCTCTGGACAGCCTGATTGTGCTTTTCTTGATCTTCTTTCACATACAGCGATAATAGTTCTTCATAGGAAGGAGTTCCTAACTCAGGATCGCGCCCAAAAATATGAAATAGCCCTTTTGACCAAGTAATTTCATCATTGACAACATCCCATTCCCAGTTACCTAGTTTGGCAATTTTTTGAGCTTTCGCCAGCATTAATTCACTTTTTCGCAAGGCATTCTCAATTGCTTTATTACCACTAATATCTCGCCCTTCAGGAATTAGTAAAACTACTTGCCCTGACTCATTCTTGAGAGGACGAATCGAAAAATCAATGGTTATCACGACCTGACCAGCACCATAACTATCTATTTCATAACGAATAAATTCCCCCTGTGCTGCTCGTTTCACTGACTCTCTCAAACGAGTTTTCGTATCTTCAGAAATCGAGAACCAATAGGCTTCCCAAAATGGCTTGTCGATGACCTGATCACGGGTCACTCCACTAAAATCTAGCGCTGTTTGATTTGCTTCCAACAAAGTTCCATCAATGGAGAGTAGTCCAGTAAATTGGAAAGTATTATTAAAAATACCTTTAAACCTGAGTTCAGTTTCTTTGCGATCGCTAATGTCAAAAGCAGAACCACGCAGAACCTTGGTTTTTCCATCAGTGGCTAAGCCAATACGCGCAGTATCTCGCACCCAGACAATTTTACCTTCAAGGGTAATAAATCGATACTCACAGCAAAAAGGCTCACCCGTCTCTATAGTTTTGATGACTTCTCGCAATACGCGATCGCGATCATCGGGATGGACATATTCTGCCCAACTATTAAAAAATCCTGCATTCCATTCTGAAGCTGGTATGCCCAAAAGATCCTTCAACTGTGGACTGATGTAGCTAAGTTCTGAATTATTCGTGAGTGGAGATATATAAGAAATGCTAGGAATTTGTTCCACTAAAGAGCGATATCGCTGAGTCCATCGATACTGATTCTAAATTAGTTTGTGTTTGATAAAAGTACCGATACCTCTACCATTAAGGGAAGAAGCAATCAGAAGATTTCGGAGCCAGT
>JFJP01031735.1_pt1 | contig 17305 bp, 22 predicted proteins | sample 431651 | NCBI WGS metagenome assembly JFJP01 (sample SAMN02602958, study PRJNA72255) | Microbial mat metagenome, whole genome shotgun sequencing project. | biome: fresh water; feature: sink hole; material: water; isolation source: purple microbial (photo- and chemosynthetic) mats found in... | reverse complement strand
ATCATTGTCTCTTATTGGCAACGGCTCGAAGACTGGGGCAAATTGGAACGACAAGCGGGTGAAAATTATCGCACGATTTATCACAAAGCCCAGCAACATCAACATCACAAGGCAGATTTTTTAGATTACAGTGCGTTAATGGAAATTTGGCAATGGTATCGGGATGACCCACCACAGCAAGTGTGGGCGCACTATTATCAATGTGACCTAGAGATTATTCAACGCTATATCAAACACAGCGTTATTTATCGGATTGGTTGCGCACTCTTAGGGATAACAATTGTAGGCTTGATTTTTGTCAGTACCTTAGGAATATGGCGGCAAGATATTGCTGAAAAAGAGCAGAAACAAGCCGTCATCACTCTCTTTAATCAGTCTAATCAACTGATTATCACATCGCAAAACAGTGTAGAACTAACGCAAAAATTAGAAAAGCTGATTAAACAAGCCCCTAAAAATGCTGATGCGTGGTTTTATTATGGGGTCGGACTCAGCCGACAAGCCAAATGGATACCTGCGGAAATTGCCTTTACGCAAGCGCGGCAATTGCTGCCTGACAATGATGCGGTTTTGTTCTATTTAGGGATTGCCCAACAAATGCAGCAAAAATGGGATGCCGCTGAACAAAGTTTTTCTAAAGCCCTGGAGCAGCAACCCAATAACGGGCTGTTATTGCATCAGTTAGCCGATGTTTTGGTTGAGAAAAAGCAATTTCAAGTTGCAATAGACAATTATCAACGCGCTTTGGCTCTTGACCTTAAAAATGATGTGTTGTTAGGAAAAATTGCGCAGGTCTTTGATTTACAAAATAAACCAACCAAAGCGCGTGAATTTTTTAATCAGGCTTTGTCGATAAATAAAAAAAATGATGCCAATTGGCGCAATTTTGGATTGCTGAATAAAAAACAAGGGCGATTATTACAGGCAGAAAACTGTTTTCGCTGGGCAGTACAAAGTGAACCTCACAGTGATATGAATCTGCGTAATTTAGCCACCGTGTTAGCCAAGCAAAATAAGCTTGCCGAAGCGATTATTTTTTTTCGGCAAGCCACCGTGATTCATCCTGAAAATGATAAAAACTGGCTGGGCTTAGGTGAAGTGTTGAGCCGCGATAATCAATTGGACGCGGCACTGGTCGCTTATAGAAAAGCGGTTGATTTGGCTAAAAACAAGACCAATTTGCGCCATTTAGCGGAGTTATTATTAAAACAACACAAAGATGCGGAGGCAATGGCGGTTTATAACCAAGCCTTAGCCGAACCCAATTAACGCGGTGGGTTTTTTTCTGCAAGTAAGCTTTTGATTTTAAACCCTAAAATGGTCGCGGCTAATAGAAAAGTAATCGCATTTGCCCAAATCAGAGCATAATCGTGTTTGTAAATGCCATAAATTAACCAGAGAATCACGCCTGTGGTAAATAAACTGTACATTCCGAAGGATAACGATTGAGTGTCGCGGGTGCGAATGGTTAAAATAGCTTGCGGCAAAAAAGAGGCGGTGGTGCAGAACGCGGCGATGTAGCCGATAAATTCATAAGTGACGTGCATGATGATGTGTAATGTAAAACAAGAGTTATTAGTTTAAAACAACGCTATTTTTTATAATAGCGGGCGCAATAGCAATTTTTAAATAAAAGGTAGGTAAAAAAATGGTCAGTTTAGAAACCCCAGTGTGTGAATTTGGCAAACCCGCGCTTGATTTTAATTTATTGGGCGTGGATGGAAAACAGTGGAGCTTGCAGGAATGTATGGGCGAAAAAGGCTTGCTAGTGATGTTTATTTGCAATCATTGCCCTTATGTGAAGGCGGTACAGCAGCGGATTTTGCGTGATACGCTGGAATTAAAAGCGTTGGGGATTCATTCCGTTGCGATTATGTCGAATGACACGGTGAGCTATCCTGCTGATTCTTATGAAAATATGCAAGCCTTAGCAACCGAATTAAACTTTTCTTTCCCGTATTTATTCGATGAAAGCCAAGAAATTGCTAAACAATATGGCGCGGTATGTACCCCTGATTTTTTCGGGTATAACAAAGATTTTCAATTGCAATATCGGGGGCGTTTAGATGCCAGTCGTAAAGAAACTGCGCCCGAAGGCACAGCGCGAGATTTGTTTGAGGCGATGAAATTAGTCGCAGAAACAGGACACGGCCCACAACAGCAAATTCCCAGTATCGGTTGTTCGATTAAATGGAAAGGAGAAGCTTAAAATCCCCTTTATAAATTGTAGATTGATAAGGTACGAACCCCACTATTTATTGGTTTTGTTGGGGTTTACCAGTTCACCCCAACCTATCGTGCTTTTTAACGCAATAGGTGGCGCAATACGTTTTTCTATTGCGCATTACCGCTCATTTATTTCCTGTTGAATAATCTTTTTTAACTCGTTATCCAAAATAGTTTCTCTGTCACTTTTAGAATACATTGTCACCAAATATAAAGTATCCCCAACAAAATAATAGGAAATGATCCTAAAACCGCCGCTTTTGCCAGATGAAATTGATGAGTTTTGTAATCTGATTTTGTAAATATTGTTGCCTAAATGCGTTCCCATTGTTGGGTCATTTTTAAGCTCAGTGATTAATTGGATTAAATCTTCTTTTAATTTTGGAAAACGCTTGCATAATTTTTTAACGTCTTTTTCAAAGCGCGGGGTTGTTTCAATTTTAAAGTTCACAAAGGAACTCCTCAATTGACCGTGATTTAAGTTGTTTATTTTTAATCAAATTAACTTCGTGCAAGCCTTCTTGAAAGTTATTTAAGATTTCTTGCGGCGTATTTTCAATTTCGATAATTTCTACACCGTCTTTTTGAAAATGCTCTAGCATCCATAAAACTTTTTGGGCGATTTCTTCATTTTTGAAATTAATGGCAATTTGCATTTTTTGTTCTCTGCTTTTGTTTTTGGCTTTTAACGCAAGAGGCGGCGTAATACGTTTTATTATGCGTTTTGTGCTTTTTTCCGTAGGGCGGGCAGGTTTTTTTGCCCGCCATGAAGCGTTTAATGTTGCGTTGTTTGGTGTGCAAAACAGCGTGCACACCCTATTTGGCTGGCTTAGGAACAAGAGAATAGGAATATACTGAAACCTTTCCCTTGCTCCAATTTGGAAAAGACATCACCGCGAGAGTCGAATTATTTGCATATGTGGTACCTCCCATCGCCTGAAATCGTCCAACAACCTTCCAAGTAGACAAATCGATTGCGACACCAGCGGCAGCCTCAGGTAAATCTACGGGCAATTTAGGAACTGCAAACAAATATCTGCCGTCTGAAGCAAGGCTATAAAATCGTTGCTTTAATCTTAACCTTGATTGAAGTTTCCCATCTGTTAAAGAGAAGCTATATATCTCTCCACAGTTGGCGATAAATATTGCCAACCTGTTCAGCACAATCAAGGATTCTGCTTCGCAGTATGCGTTTCTTATAGGTTCGTGAGGAAAGTCTGTGGCAAATTTTTCTTTGAGAGTTTCGTCATACAACCCGATATGGTTATTCGTTAACATAACAACTTCTTGGGGTAAGTGAACCATCTTTTGTACCGCAGGTGCATCAAATTCTCGCATAAATTTCAGAGTTGGCAGATTGAAAACACTCCACTGTGAAATAGGCTGTAAACCCAAGGACTTTTCCTGTTTTTGTTTTTGTAAAACTGTCAACAAATCAAGATTTAGAGTTGTCAAATTAGGAACATTCCAATACGAAGTCGATTTCGGGATTGAGTATAGTATTTGTAAAACCATCAGCTGGTCATGTAAAAAGTAGGCTCCAAACGCTCCCTGTGCGAGCCGTACACTTTGAAATATTTTCCCATCGCTCTTTCTAAGAAGCTTCACTTTTCCTGGTACACTTCTGCCAGGAACATAAAAAGCAACGTATGAATTATTATCTGCGAGATAGCGAGAGTCATAGTTTCCGCCAACGAGTATTTTTTCACTGCCAGACAAAGGGTCTATGGAAACAATTTCTTTCGTATTCCCTGTCTTGTCGTATCTCGAAAAAATAAATCGGTCTTTATCGACAACTATAGGATATTGGGCTTTCAGTTCATATGTGTGATTGAGTTGCACATGAACATTCAGCTCATTATCGGAATATGCAAACTGAGAGATAATTAATCCAAAAAGCATAAAAAAATTCTTCATAAACTGACTCCTATCCCATTCCCCAATTCTGTTTGATGCCTCACAAACAAAATACATTTACAACAAAATATAAATCACTGCCCCGTAAAGCAAAACGGCTTAAAACTCTTCGGCATATATCGAAAACACTTCGCCTGAAACTTATCTGGCGACTCTAACACAACATTTCATCCTGAATCCGCGCCACAGAAAAACCTGAAATTTCCCCCAACCCTCCTTTAGGAAAGGAGGGAGAAGGGATGTAAGATTGATTAAACCGCTTTATCAACCGAGGTTGACTGCACTTTCAACATTGCCATTAGCTTCATCCCCGCAAAAATAACCGCGCTATACATCAAGGGCGCAAGGATATAGGGCGGGTAATACAAGGCAAAGCGTTCTAAATAAACCGCTAAATTCGGCTCGGCATAACGCCCTGAGAATAAATAAAAACTGCCGTTTGAAATAATAAACGCCAGTGAAGTCGCGGCAAATAATACCGCTGCTTGTTGCACGAACTGTTGCGTAGTAAGTTGAATGAATTTTTTGCTGTAACTACCCGCAAACCACATCACTGCATAAGTTGGCACTAAGGCAAGATAGGCTTTTGACACACAAAAATGACTCACCCCAAACTGACTAATGGCGATATAGTCAATTAACGCTGCCAAGCCGAGTAAAAAGGAAAAAAACTCAATGCGGGTACAATACAACCCTGCAAAGAAAAACACCGCCAATGACGCATCGGGTAAGAAAAAAGCAGAGCCAAAATGATGGACGCGGGTCGCAAGCATTAAGGCGGTTAAGGCAAAAAAGCCGCTGTGTAACTGATATTTTTTCAATAAATCAGACATGATAAACCTCGATTATTTTTAAAGATTAGGCGTATAACGCAACGTGAAAAACAGATTTAAATCATCACTATTGTACCCCGCCACCGTTTGATATTGCTTATTTAAGATATTATTGACTTTCGCTTGTAAAGTAAGCTGTTTTAGCAAGGTATATTCAGCCCGCAAATCTAAAGTCACAAAGCCTGCCACGCGGCGCGTATTGGCTAAATCATCAAACCGCCGCCCTTCTGCACGCAAACTTGCGCCTGCACTCACATCGTCAATTCGTTTGTCTACATCTAAACGAAAGGTTTGTTGCGCCCGACGCGGTAATAATTTCCCCGCATTTGCCCCAGTTTCTTTACTGCGCGGGTCAAGTAAACTCAAATTACTTTGCAGATTAAAACCTGCCAATTGCGTGCTTGCGGTTATATCCATTCCACGGATTCGCGCACTACTGATATTTTTTGGGGTGAACGTGCTGTCAAAAGCAATTAAGTCTTTAATATCAATTTGATAAAAATTAACCGCCCAATTGCCCCAATCATGTTTGCCACTAATCCCTGTTTCATAATTTTTAGACTTTTCGGCGGTTAAGCTCGCACTGCCAAAACCTGGATAATACAATTGATTAAAAGTGGGGGCTTTATACGCGGTGGCATAGGAAGCCGATATATCAAAAGCGTCTAAGAAGTGATAGCCGTAACCCGCATTCCACGTTGTATGGTCGCCAAATTGTTGATTATGGTCAAAGCGTCCACCCAAGAGTAATTGATGGTCTTGATAACGCCCTTGATATTGCGCAAACCCTGCGTGATTGTCGCGTTTGGTCTGCACATATTGAGTAGAACTTTTCACCTCGTCCGATAAATAATCATAACCTAACGACAGCATATTATTTTCCGCTAAGGTGAAATCATTTTGCGCACTGACCGATAACCGCGCGGTGTTAAAACTGGTTTTATATACCCCATCCAGTTTGTTTTTAGCACGGTCACGACTTTCGCCCGCTTTCACGGTGAGATTCCAGAAATCAGTCGCTTTAAATTTGACTTGACCACCAATGACTTGTTGGCTAAAGCGTTCTTGATTTTGCGCCCCGCCATCAAATTCATTGTAACCATGGGTGTAAAGACTATTAAATTCAACTAATAAACGTTCAGAAAAACGATGCCCTAAACGCAGCGAGCCTGAATGATTGTTAAAACCATCGTGGTCTAACTGATTGGCAAAACAGCCATATTTTAAACCGCTGTCGCAACTGTTAAAACCTTGGCTCTGCTCGTGGGTTGCATTAAGGTTGTACCAACTTTTCTCATCTTTACCCGCTGCACCGATGCTAGCGCGATAGCGATTATGGCTGCCGATGCTGGCGGTCAATACGGGGGTAAAACCATTTTTCGCGCCTGTGCGCGTGTGAATATGAATCACCCCACCGATGGCTTCTGAACCGTATAAACTGGACTTTGCGCCGCGCACGACTTCGATATTATCAATTTCGCTGAGGGGTAAATCTTGAAATGCGGTTGTACCCGTGGTAGCAGAACCGACCCGCACCCCGTCAATTAACACTAAAACGTGGTCAGAATTGGTACCGCGCATAAAAACGGAGGTCGCTTTTCCTAAACCACCATTGCTGGTGATATTGACACCTGCAATGCCGCGTAAGGCTTCTTCAACAGAATTTAGCTGTAAACGCTCAATGTCAGCCCGTTTAATCACTGTGGTAGAAACCAATTGGCTCGCTTGCTCGGTGCGGGTTGCGGTAACGGTAATAGGGGATAAGGTTTCGACTATTTCTTCTTGTGCGGACACAATAGTGCTGAAACTTAACAGAAAAACAGAAAAAGGGGGAATAAATGAATGCTGCATAATGTCCTCTGCGCCGCCCGCGCATGGATGACTAAAAAATCGCAGGCGACAAGGAGATACAGAAGAAAAGAGCAACAGGCTGCTGTCTTCGCAAAACAGCCCGCCGCTGCGCCGAATAATCTTTTAGGCAGGTCTCCGGGCTGATAAGGGGTTGAAAAACCTAACAACTCACCTTCCCATATCGATAGATACAGTGGCATTTGAATTGTTTTTTACTTATTTACCGTTGCGGGGGCAGCGTCGGCTTTGTAGATTACGCACCGACTTCCCATTTAAGTTTTTTTCTTGCGAAAAAAGCACCTGAAAGAAGGGGCAGGATTATAGCCAGTTAAGAAGAAATTGCAAGAAAGAGCGTTTATGGTTTAGCTGATAAGCGATAGCATCATCGGCAAAAAGTATTGCTGGTGCATGAGGCTTTGCTTACTTGTATTGATAAAGGCAATTCTGGTAATTTGCCTATTTTTTGTTTAATAGCGATTTCAAACAAGCTGACTTGGCTAACAAAAATAGCATTATTTTTCAGAATCTATGCTATTTGTGCAGTGAGTTTTTCTGGGGCAATTAATGCCCAGATAAATATCTGCGTATCAATTAAATAGCGCATTACAGATACTCGTTTAAATCGGCGAGTGGTTCATTAAAATCATCAGGAATTTGATAACCTTTTCTGGCGAGGCTGCCGATTGTTAAGCCTTTTTTAAGTGGGTTATTTTTTATCGGCTCTTCTTTTATAAACATCACGATAACATTGGTTTTTTCTGTCGTGGGAGGGGTTTCTTGCAGAATGATTTGCCCATTTTCGTAGATGGCTTTTATAGCGGCGTACATTTTTATTCCTTTTTCAATGGGTATGTTGGCAAAGTGTCTGCAACGTTGATGAGGATTTGCATGATTTTATCCGCTTGGGTTGAATGAAACAAAAACTCGAAAGTGTTTAACGTTGTTAAAATTTAGCAAGTGTTTTTAGTTTTTCTTTACGGCTATAAGCGGCGCAAAAGGATTGATAATTTTTACGTTCTGAAAGACTTGCTGATGCTGCATATCTTCTGAATAAACCACCTTGCAATTGTTTTGGATAGCGGTTGCCACAATTAAACTATCCCAATAGGAAATAAAATTATTTTCCCGCAGTGTTGATGCGTACAAAATGATTTCTTGATTAATTAAAGCAACTTCATAATTGGCATAAATATTATGAACCGTCTGTTTTATTTCCGTTTCACTGTATTTAGCTTTTTTAATTAAATTGATGCAAACTTCATTAATAACTTGCGTACTGAGCATTATATTTTTAGTTTCTATTATTTTATTAGCTATTTTGGCTTTTTCTGATGATTCCATAAACGCATAAAGCAAAATATTAGAATCCACAAAATAATTAGCGGTCATAAAGAGATTCTCTATTGAGCGGTTGAAATTCTTTGACTAAACGCGGGGCGATTGATTTTTTCTGAATTGTTTTAGGTTTGCTTTTGGCATATTTTTCAAGCAAAAATTCGTAAAAATCAATGAGTTCTTGTTGTGCAGAAGCCGGTAATGGCGATAAGTTAAGGGTGTTTTCAATTTCTATGGCTTGCATGATTTTTCTCTATTTTGGTTTAATGCGGTTAAGGGAAAACAAAAATACGAAAGGTTTTTGCGTTATTTTGGCAAAGTGCCTTGAACGTTGATGAGGATTTGCATGATTTTTTCTTTGAAAGCAATTAATCATTTAACCAGTTTTCCAGTGGCAAATTAGGGATTCTTTGAAAGTGTTTTGTGTTATTAGTAACTAAGATTAATTCATTCGCCTGAGCAATTGAGCCTATCAGAATATCCGCATCCATAATGATATTGCCTTGTTGTGTTAATTGCGCTTTTATCATGCCAAATAACTGTGAGGATTTATCATTACAATTAATCAATGGTAACTTTTATTGTACGATTTTAATCGCTTGTAAGTTTTTGTCTATTTGTTCAGAATTATATACGCCAAAATATAATTCAGCGAGAGAAATAATGGAGTAGCCGATATTTTCTAAGCCAATTGCAATCGCTTTTCTTTCGATGGTTTGATTGCCTTTCAGCCAATAAATTAATATGTCGGTATCAAACAGGTATTTCATAACGTAATTTCTCTACCCATCGTGCGGCTATTCAACACAACATCAACAATGGTTTTATCCGTGCGGGAGTCTTGCCAAATGCCACACAGTCCACTTTGGTTTTTATTTTCAGCGGCTTTTATTGGGGTAATGCCTTCTTCTGTGGCGATGATATTAATGAGCCATTGGGCAAGGCGTAATTTATCAGAGTGATTGAGTTGGCTTATTAAGGGGATAAATTCATCGTAAGTGGTTATCATTTTTTTATTCCTTTTTCAATTATTTTGGCAAAACGGTTAGAACACAGGAAAAGCCATTTATATTAGTAGCGAGATTGTCGCCCCCAAATAAAATTCAGGAGCGAAATACTTTAAATTACGCTGAATTTCGTGCCGCGTTAATAATGCCAAACATCGCTCGCACGATTAAGGCTTTATATTCTTTTTCCGATTCTTTGCCCGCTAATTCATCAGCGCGAAGTTGTTGCAACGCATATTGTTGAACAGTAATAATCGGCAAAACAATTTGTTCGCGCAAACGAATGGATTGACGAATATCGGCGTTATCTTCCATTAATGCACTGAGATTACTGACACTGAGAACTTTTTCCTGCGCCAAATTAAATTCAGCATACATTTTGTGCCACAACGCGCCAAATTCGGGGTCTTCGCTGATATAAGCCGTTGCAGGATAATAGGATTTAGTCAGCGACATCATACTATTACCGAGCAAGGTACGGAAAAACAACGAGTGTTGATACAAGTTTTGCAATTTGGCTATTTCGCCCTGTTCAGCAAGTTGTGCAATCGCTGTTCCGACTCCGTAAAAGCCGGGCAAATTTTGTTTCATTTGCGCCCACGCGCCGACAAACGGAATGGCACGCAAATCATCAAGGCGTAATGCCGCATCTGTGTTGCGTTTAACGGGGCGCGAGCCAATATTGGTTTCACCAAAATAGGTCAACGGAGTCATTTTTTGCAAATACGGCACAAATTGCTCATCTTGTTTTAAGGCAAGATAGGTTTGGTGACTTTCCTCAGCCAAACGATTCATAAGCCGTTTTTCTTCAGGCGAAAACGAATGCACGTTTTGCGGGAATACAAATGCCATCACGCCTGCTGAAATTAATTGTTCCAAGTTATAACGGCACGAAGCAACTTTGCCATAGTTGGAACTGATGGTTTGCCCTTGAATGGTGATTTGCACCTCTTCATTTTCAATGGTTTCACCCAATGACGCATAAAAATCATGCGTGTTACCGCCGCCACGCGCAGGAGGCCCACCACGTCCGTCAAAGAAAATTGCCGTGATGCCTGATTGCCGTGAAACGGTTGTGAGTTCTTCTTTGGCACGGAAAATTGACCAGTTTGCACAAATATAACCGCCATCTTTTGTACCGTCTGAAAAACCTAACATGATAGTTTGTTTATTACCGCGTGCCACTAAATGCTCACGGTATAAGGGGATTTCATACAAATCGTGCATGACTTGATGTGCGACTTCTAAATCTTCAATGCTTTCAAATAACGGAATGATGTCTAATGCCAATTCATGTTTTTCATTGGCAATGAGCAGTTGCGCTAATTTGAACACTTCAATGATTTGCAGTGCGCTACCGCAATGGCTGATGATGTAACGATGACAACCTTCTTCACCGTTCGTTTGTTGAATGGATTTAATCGCTGAAAAGGTATTCATCATTTCGCGCATCAGCTCACCATTAAGCGTGATGGTTTGCAAATTCACATCAAGAGCTAACACAGTGTGAATTTGCGCTTGTTCAGTCATGGCATCAAATTCAGCGAGCGCAATGGCTTGTTGTTGATTGTGCAATTCGCTAATGATGCACCGCCACAATTGATGGTGTTTTGAGCTTTCTTGGCGAATGTCCATACTCGCAAAATGAAAGCCAAAAATCCGCACGTTGAGCAGTAAATTATCGAGTTTATCCAAAAACAAACTGTCGTGTTCATTGACTAGACAGGCGCGGGCTTGCCATAACAATTGTTCAAATTCAGCCGCACGAGTGTAGCCGTTTTGGCCACCATACAAACTTTGATAAAGTTTTTGCTCGGCTTCTGCCATTAAGCTATCCATACCTTTAAAACTCAAACGGCGTTTTAATTCGCCCAATTGCCGGTGATAACAGCGCAAAATCGTTTCACGCAGTTTTTGCGCAACCTGCAATGACACATCATGCGTAACAAACGGATTGCCGTCTCTGTCGCCCCCAGGCCAAAAACCGATACGAATTAACTGAGGATTGCTCCATTCCGCCACCGACATTTTTAAACCGCGAGCCAAATGTTCAATAATGCCAGCAACGGCAGGATAAAACACAAATTCCAAATACCAACACAAACTGATAGATTCATCTAATGGGGTGGGTTTTTCGCGTTTATAAAACGGCGTTTTTGCCAGTTGCTGCAATAACAAATTGATTTGATCCACGTCATTATCATGCGCGGCTTCTTCCAGATCTTTGATAATTGTTAATACTGCGCTCGGATAAAATTGGGTCGGATGCGCAGTCAATACTAGACGCACGCTAAACGTTTTCAGCTTTTCTTGTAAACGCTCGGTAGCATAGTCCGCATGAGCTTGGTTAATCAACGCGGTAACTGTGCCATCACCGTTTAAATCGCGAAACTGCTCAAACGCGGCTTCTTCTAAGGCATCGAATAATACAACCTGACGTTCAACATATTGAATAAATTGAAACAGCATTTTGAAACGCTCTTCTTGGCTAGCGTTAGGTGTGTAATTCTCAAAAAAACGGTTAATAATGGCGGATGGGGTTTTATTTTGCTTAAACCCATCTTCACAAGCTTGACCTAATAACGGTAATAACGTTCCTGTTTGATAGACTTCTTTAAATGGCAGGTTTAAAAACAGACTGTTATAAATGTGATAACGGGTCAATACAATTTGACGATATTTGTTTCTATTCATGGGAGTTGAATTCAAGAACTAAAAAAATTCCGATGATAACTCACTTTGCTGACAACACGCTTTCAAACTCTTGTTTGGGGTGCATACTTTACAAACTTACTGTAAAAAAACGCTAACCAGACCTTATAAAATAACGTCTTTCTACTCATGACATGTATTTTAATACTCTACATAACACAGTAACACTTAACAAATTTTTGTTTTTAAATGCCAGGCATAAAAAAACCGTCCTGCCAAATGCAAAACAGGTTTGTGTTAAAAGCTTGGCACAGCTTAACTTTCAGCAAGGCAAAATCAAAGGCGGCTTTTATTGCTTTACCGCATTTTCAAGAGCTTGGCGGATAAATTTCTGATAAGGCATTCCCGAATAGCTTGCTTTTTCTTTAATCGCTTTAAGCAACGGCTCGGATAAACGCAGGGTAATGCTTTGCGCTTTGGGTTGAAACTCAAATTGCACCGATTTTAAAACCGATAAATCATAATCGGTTAAATTCGCGTCGCTGACAAAATCCTCTGCTTCTTTATCCGTTGTGAGAGTGGGGAGTGGCTTGCTCATAATGTTCAATTTCCTTGGTGTGCATATATCGAGAACTGATAGGACGAATAAAGGTCTTTTTTTCGTGATAACGTAATGTGAACGCTACAAAAATATATCGCCCTTCGTTGGTTTTGCCAATGGCGATAAATCTTTCCTCTGTTTGTGAGTGGGCAATATCGGGGAAAATGGACATCGCCTTGTAAAAAGCAGACTCCAATTCTAAAAGAGAAACGCCGTGTTTTTGGCATTTTTCACTATTTCCAGCATTCCAATCAAAACCATCAATATTTTTTATGTTCATGTTTTACAGTATTACATTTGTACATACAAAATTCAACTAACGCATAAAAAAACCCGACCACATTTCTGCAATCGGGTTTTAGATTTAAAAGCTTGGCACAACTTCACTTCAAATCCCTGAAATCAAAAAATCCACCGCCGCAATAATTTCTGTCCGATAATTGGAAAAATCCCCTATTTCCGTGCCTAACACTTTCCGTTCAACGCTTGACAATTGCGAAGTTAAAGCCACAAACTCGTTATTTTCAATCGCAAGCACTGGACAAAGTTTAGTCATCGCCGCCTTGCCTATCGCCGATTTAACATATAAAGGAATCACAACGGTTGTCTGCAAATCATCCAGCAAATCAGACTGAATATCCAACAAATAGGGAACGCGCTGTTTAGTGGCTCGATTGGTATTTTCATACACCCGAAACTGTGCCATTAAAAACGCCGTAAATCGTCGCTAAACAAACCATGACTTTCTACCATTTGATTATACGCTTTGATAGCCGCTTGATTTTCTTGTTTCCATAATTCACGCTGCTTGGCATTAACCGCTTCAACTAAAGCCGCTTCTAAAGTAGCCGATAAATTAATGTTAAATTGCTTGGCTTTTAATAATAAATTATTGTTTATACTAACATTTGTTGGTTTTTTTAAAGCCTGTGCGTTAAGAACGAGATTCATTGAAAACTCCAATTGTGTGTGTTAATGCACTTATTTTATCCACATTATTTATGCGCATCAACAAATTCCAGGCATAAAAAAACCGATTACATTTCTGCAATCGGGTTTTTAATTAAGAGCTTGGCACAGCCTACTTTCATTGAAGGCTTGCAGGATGTAAGCCGATCCCTAAATAGCTGTAGAGCTGAGTAGTTTTACCAAAGCACAAAGATTCAAACAAATAAGAGCAAGCCTTACGATACAGCGTAAAGTCATTGTGGCAGTCATGAGTCGCTCTTTGTGCGAAATGATTACCAACGCAGGACAAATTATAGCTGTGTTATCCTTATGAAAAACGTTCAAAAATAATGTGTTGAGAATTAATTCCTGCATCTAATGCCACCTGCGTTGCCGCATCAACTAATAACGCAGGGCCACATAAAAAAATATCTGGTACAGACTGAGTTTTAGATAAAAACATTTTTAACGCATCAACAGCCGTACCACGAAAGCCTTGCCAATTTTCGGAGGGCTGCCAAACACAAAAAAACACTTTCAGTTGCGGAATGTGTTTTTGCAAATCGGCTAATTCTTGCTGATAAAAAATTTCCTGCTCAGTATTCACCCCAAAAAATAACACGGTAGGATAATCTTCTCCTTGTTCTGCCATTGTCCGCAAAATGGATAAAAATGGTGCAACACCAGCCCCACCTGCGACAAAACAACTTGGCTTTAAGCGTGGGTTTTGCACACCAAAACTACCGAAAGCTCCTTGCAGCACTAACCGCTCTCCTGGTTTAGCTATTTGCTGCAAATAGCCTGAAAACTGTCCTTTCGGTTGCAAGCGGATTAAAAACTCTAAGCGTCCGCTCGAATTGGGCGAACTGGCAATTGAATAAGCCCGCTTTAGTTGCAAATCAGGGACTTTCAATTCCACAAACTGCCCAGGTTCAAAGTTAAAACGCAGACCCGATTGTGAATCAGGCAATAATTGCAACACCAAGCGCATCGTGCGCTCTGCAAGCATTTCTACACTAACAATTTCAGCTTCTCGCTCGGCTTGTGGGTTGGTCATCTGTGCCGCTGTATACGAACTGCTGATGTGTAAATCACCCTCTGGGTAAGTTCGACATAATAAAATCTCACCCAGTTCTTGATAATTTTTAGATAATAATGTTGGATTGTAGCTACTCAAGCGGTACTCGCCTTGCGTACAATGCCCTAAACAAGCACCACAACTGCCGGCATTACATGAAGCAGGCAGAAAAAAACCAGCCGCTTCGGCTGCTTCTTGCACCGTTTGTTCAGGCTCACAACCGAAGTTGAATTGTTGCCCGTCTTGTGTTGTTAAAGTGATGATATAACTCATAGCAATCTCGTTTGGATAGGTTAGTCGAATAGATTAAAGCTTATACGGGATTCGTTTTCAACCAATCCGCCAACCAATCAAATGTTAATTTTGCAGCCTCTATTATTTCATTAATTTCAGGCTGTTGTGGATCAGGAAACCGCGCATTAACCAGTGTGCCAAATTGTTGCCATTTTTGTCGCGTTTCAGAACCATAGCCTTGATAAAAGCGTAATTTGTTAGCGGTTGCATCAACAAAATGCTGGGTTAAGTGTTGGCAAATCATTTGTCCACCTAAACTGGAGCCTTCTAAGACATAATACACGCCTAAACAGCTTGGCAAACTGTTAATATAAGAAGGTGGCTGGGGTTTGGGTAAAGCTAAAATTTCTGCCTCAGTTAAGCCAAAACTGATTAAATCTTGTTTTAACCACGCTTGTTTACGACGCACCAAAAAAAATTCATGTAGCAATTTATCAGCCGATACGCCTTGCAACAGCAAAAGCTCAAGCACACTTAAATAGCCATACACTTTTTTCAAATGCTGACAGTATTCGGTCAAAGAATAATCACTGGCAAACAACCTTTTCATACTGGAAACTTTTTCGGTTTGCGTATGATTGGCTTTAGTTTCAAGTTTTAATTTATCCATCACCGACAATAGAGCATTATTCGATGATAAAGCTGTGTTTTTCATGGTATCAAAATTAAGGTAAGTGGCTTTACATTTAAAAAAAATAAAATATTTGGCAAATATTGCTATAACTACGATATAGTTTTGCATTAGTATTTTAACTGATAACAACTCAAACAGTGATAAAAACTCTTTGTGAAACTACCTGCCCTCTAAAGCTGTTGTTTATAACACAATCAGAAGAACCGTTATGATAAAAGTTCATTTTAAACAAGATTCGGTAAGCACAATAACAATGCAGACAGAAGCGCGATTGTTAGATGCGCTGCTGGCGCGTGACATTCCAGTGAAAATGTACTGTCACGGTAAAGGGTTGTGCGCCACATGTCACTGTTATGTGATTAAAAACCCTCAGAACTTAACGCCCATTGCCAGACAAGAAGCCCTGACGTTGTCTATTTTAACAGGCGCACAAGCTAACAGCCGTCTTTCCTGCCAAGCATTCTTGATTGGCGGCGATGTTGAGGTTGAATTGCCTAAAGGGTTATATGTTGAATCGGTTTCAGAGCTGGAAGGTTTGGTTGGTAAACGAACCGACGTGCCAATATTGCATCCTATTTCAGGCGACATTTTAATTATGGAGGGGAAAATTATTACGCGCACCTTGATAATGCAATTATCTGAAGTAAACTTCGACGTTTCTTCAGTCTCTTCTTCAAAAATCTAAAACCACAGGATAGCTAAAATGACCATTCAAGTTCAAGACGGCGGTTATGTTAAAAATAATCACCACAATTATTATCACCCTGATGAATTTTTTCGCACCAATCATTTGCAAGGAACTCTACATTTGCATGATGGACAACGGGCAGCCAAGGTAAACGAGTCTTTTATTAATGGGTTACATTTAGGGATTGAAGAAGAGGTTGGCGAAAATGCCAGCAGCTTGATGATGTATCGTTGCGGGCAAAAATGGGCAGAACAAGACATGAAACGCTTCAATGACAGAATGCGGCATGAGTTTGGCGGTAGCAAACAAGATATTTGGCAAATGAATATGCGTTTTGTATTTGAAACCTGGTGGTGGCCACTGACTATTGAAGGCTACGGTGGCTGGAAATTGGATTTAAGCTTTCGCGATAAAGATTTAACCGTAGTAGAACTGACCAACTCGGCGGTTGCGCAATCAATGGCATTAGCAGGAAAGCCAGTTTGCCATTTATATGCGGGTTTATTTGCGGGTGCTTTTTCTTTTTATGACAAAACAGAACGCGAATGTATTGAAGTGCAATGTTATTCAATGGGCAATGATCGCTGCAAATTTTTGATTGGTGATAAAAAACAGGTGAATGCGGCAGAATTTTGGCGTAAGGAAGGCGCGAACGCTGCCGATATTTTGCGTAATTTTGAGGGCTGATAATGCAAGCTTTCAATCCGGTTCATTTGCAACATCTGCGTAGTTCTTTTGCGATTTTAGCGGAAGGCATTGGGAAGGACGAGGCTGATAAAAATGGAAAGGCGTTGGAACTTCCTTTTCAGTTTAAAATTGACCATAACACGTTACAGTCTGCGTTATTTGTTGAGCTTAGCCAACCGAAAGAAGACATTAATACACAGCAATTAGCCAGACTAATAGAAACGCAAGAAAAAAACACGCAAGGTTTACAATCTATAGCAGCGCAATTACTGCAATTAACGCAAGTTACAAAACAGCTAAAACAGGATAGCGATTTCTTTTCTGTTGAGGTTAGCCAGCCGAAAGAAGATATTAGTACAAAGCAATTAGCCAGCCTAATAAAAACGCAAGAGAAAACCACGCAAGATTTGCAATTCATAGCAGCACAATTAGTGCAAGTCACAAAACAGCCTAAAGAGGATAGTATAGCATTTTCAACTTTGTTAGATATAGAAATTATTTACATGATTAAAATAACCATTTATATCATATAAAGATATAGATTTAATAGCTGA
>JFJP01038483.1_pt1 | contig 17309 bp, 13 predicted proteins | sample 431651 | NCBI WGS metagenome assembly JFJP01 (sample SAMN02602958, study PRJNA72255) | Microbial mat metagenome, whole genome shotgun sequencing project. | biome: fresh water; feature: sink hole; material: water; isolation source: purple microbial (photo- and chemosynthetic) mats found in... | reverse complement strand
TGTTTTATCACAGTTTGTATCATTGTGTCGACATGCTTCCGGGCGCGAGCTGCCTCATCAGTTTTTCCCAACCTTTGGCAAAGTTCGATATAATCCTGCCCATAGATCACAAACATACCGGCAATCATAACCGATTCGGCCTTTGTACCTTCCGATTTGTTCTCTGTGGTCTGAAACGATTCATTTGGGTCGTTCGAGAAGCAATTCAGGTTCAGGCAATCGTTCCAGTCGGCCCGGCCTATGAGCGGCAGTCCATTGGGTCCGAGGTTATTCACAACATGGTCGAATGAAACACTCAGGTGGTCGAACAATGTTCGGGCCAAAGACCAATCGTTGTCAAAAGGGACCTTCTCATCGAGAATACCAAAATCGCCGGTTTCCTTGATGTAGCTTATAGTTCCCAAGATAAGCCACAGGGGATCGTCGTTAAATCCCCCTCCGATATCGTTATTTCCGCGCTTGGTAAGTGGTTGGTACTGATGATAGCATCCTCCGTCGGGAAATTGAGTGGAGGCAATGTCGATGATCCTTTCGCGCGCTCTTTCGGGAATTTGATGAACAAAACCCACGAGGTCCTGGTTCGAATCGCGGAATCCCATCCCTCTTCCTATCCCTGATTCGAAGAACGATGCTGAACGGGAGAAGCAGAAAGTCACCATGCATTGGTACTGATTCCAGATATTGACCATTCGGTCGAGTTTTTCGTCGCCCGAATCAAGAGTGTAAACACTCAGTAGCTTGTCCCAATAGCTGCGCAGCTCCCCAAGGGAAGCATCTACCTTTTCGGCAGTGGTGAACCTAGCGATGTCCGCCCTGGCTTTTTGCTTATTGATAATGTTTTTTGATTCCCACTTCTCATCTTCATCATTTTCAACATATCCAAGCACGAAAATAAAGTCTTTGGTTTCTCCGGGCTTGAGTTCCACTTCGATAAAGTGGGAGGCAATGGGCGACCAACCGTGGGCTTCCGTGTCGCGGGATTTTCCCTCAGCCACAACCTGCGGCTCGTCAAAACCATTGTATAATCCGATAAACGATTCGCGGTCGGTATCGTAACCCGAGACCGGGCTATTAACAGAGTAGTAGGCATAGTGGTTTCTGCGTTCCTTGTATTCCGTTTTATGATAAATTACGGATCCGTCGATTTCCACCTCTCCGGTAGAGAAGTTGCGCTGAAAATTCTCCATATCTGCAGCGGCATTCCACAGACTCCATTCAATAAAAGAAAAGACCTTCAGCTTTTTGGCTTCTTTGGAATGGTTTGTTAGCGTGAGCTTCTGTACTTCAGCCCAGGTCTTGAGGGGAACAAAATAAAGGGCCGAAGCTGAAATGTCGTTTTTCCGACCGGTAATTCTTGTGTAATTCATCCCGTGCCGGCACTCGTATGAGTCCAACTCTGTCTTACAGGGTTTCCACCCTGGTGACCATATTGTTCCTCCATCGTTAATATAGAAATACTTACCACCGCTGTCCATGGGAACATTATTGTAGCGATAACGGGTTAGGCGTCGGAACTTCGCGTCCTTATAAAAAGAGTATCCGCCGGCTGTGTTGGAAATTAGTGAGAAAAAGTCTTCGTTGCCCAAGTAGTTAATCCATGGCCAGGGAGTTCGGGGATTTGTAATTACATATTCCCGGCTTATATCGTCAAAAAATCCGTATTTCATTCTGTAACAATTTTGATTTTAATGGTAGAATAGCCTGTCCCGCTTCAACGGGAAAACCACTCAAGATTGATTATTATAAGGAAACTTTGTGTTGCAAGCATCCTATGTATTTCATTATACTGAGTTGAAATTTATAATTATTGCAAAAAAACATATGCCATTCTTTAATTATCCTGGTGTTCAAGTTTATCCCACCATGTGAATTTTAGGAGGGTAGTTGTAACAGCCGCAATGAGTAAAACAACCGACATAGCTCCGAATTTATGAAGAACAAAATAGATGGGAAGCATCACCAGGGAGGTTTGCCAGATAATTCCAACTCCTACGTTCAGCATATCTATCTTAAAATTTTTGTTTCTGACAAATGAAGGGTTTTCGGCAACCACCTGATCATGTACAGGCTTCCAGAATCCCCAGGGTCTAACCTTTTGATAAAAATCCTTCAAAGTATTCATATCCGTAGGTTGGGTTAAATATGTTGCAGCAAAGCATCCAATAAGTGAGGGCAAGAGGATAAATGGGAAAAAGTACAAAACCCTGATATCCGGAGCGCTATCGGGGAAAAGGGCTTCGAGCACTCCCGGGAAAAACATAGGCACAGAGCTTGCAAGAATACCTGCCAACATTCCCCAGAAATATCCGCTTGAATTAAACCTCCACCAATACCATTTAAGCACGTTGGCGGCAGTATAACCACCCCATAGCGCCGAAACGAGAAGCTGAAGAACCTGGTTGACATTTTTTGCCATCATGCCCAAAACAATACTCACAACAACAACAATAATGCCCACTGTATAATTGGTTCTTTTAATATTTACGTTGCTCGCTTTTGGCCGAATATATTTCAAATAGATGTCATTTGTAATATAGGCCTGAGCAGCATTGAGAGTCCCGGCGAATGTAGACATGAATGCAGCAAGCAGACCGGCAAGCAGCAACCCGAGCAAACCGGTAGGAACAAACTGGTCGATTGCGGAAGGCAGAATCTGTTCAAAATCGATTTTCCCGGCAACCATAAGATCCAAGCGATCATAAAAAATGATACCAAGAACAAAGAATCCGGAAATCATGAGATATCTGACTGGCATAAGCACCAATGAAACAAACCCGCTCATTTTGGCAGCTTCGGAGGGGGATTTTGAAGCCAGAATTTTCTGCATATCATAATTGGGAGCCGGCCCGGCAACGCTTAGAAGAACACCCTTGCACAGCATCATCATGAAAAAAGCTGAAAAGAGGGTGTAGCCGTCATCCATTACTTTCTGATTAACTTCGCTGATGTAATTTGTCCAATCAATATCAAGTGTTCTGCCAAAAAACGGGCTCATCCAACCTTCAGGAACATTTATACCATTTGAACCAACTGCATTAAATGCAATTACAGCAACTGCTACTGAAGCCAATGTCATGATGGAGTATTGCAGCACATCAGCCCACACAATACTTATCATCCCTCCCAGTACCGAATAAAAAACTGCGAACAATGTAAATGCGATTCCATATAAATGAGGCACATACTGAGGTGCAATATTGAGGTTCAGGTATTGGTTGACCACCTCCCAGGGAATAAAAATCTCCATAAACTTACCCAAGCCAATAAAACCATAAGCTAAAAAGCCCAAACCACTTATTAATGCAAAGATTACGACAATCCCATGGGAGAGTTTGCTTCCGGTATCCGTTCCAAAACGTGTGGTGATCCATTCTGCGCCGGTAGTAACGTTTGAGCGCCGCAGCCAAGCGGACAAGAACATCATCAGGAATATCTGATTGAAAACAGGCCAAAGCCAGGGTATCCAAATACTCTTCAATCCATACACAAATCCTATCGTAACAAGCCACATGGTGCCTGAAATATCAAACATTCCTGAGGCATTCGACAAGCCCAGCATATACCAGGGCATCGTATTGCCGCCGAGCAAATATGAATTTTTGTCTTTCTCGGCTCGCTTTTTTAATACAAGGCCAATAACTACTGTTGTGGCCAAATAGGCAACAATAATAAGTACATCAATCAGTTGCAGGGACATAGTTTCAGAGTGTTAAGTAGTTTTAGTTCCAACTATTAAATGAAATATGGGCGCTCTTTTCGAGTCCGCATAAAAATATCTCGACTGAACATGTAGAGTTGAGCAGGCTTGTGAGGCACTCCGTGTTGCTTTTCCTTCAAGGGTACAACAAAATTCATCTGAGCCACCTTTTTTCTGAAATTGCGTTTATCGAAAGAAGTTCCTAAAACCGCCTCATAGAGCCTTTGCATTTGCGACAAGGTGAATTTATCGGGAAGGAGTTCCAACCCGATAGCATCATGCTGCAACTTATACCTTAGATGAAAGAGTGCCTTTTCCAGAATTTGGTTGTGGTCGAATGCCATGTTTTGCACCTCGTTAACTGAATACCACCTGACTACCCTATCCTTTTGGGCTATTTTGACTTTGGTGGACGGAAGAAGGGAAAAATATCCTACTGTAACAACTCTATGGCTAAAAACATCACCAAACTGCTCATGCCAAAGTTTATCATTGGGGTGCTCGAGGCGATCCAATGAGCCAAAAGTGTAAAACTGCTCCAACACAAGCTTGTCAAGTCCTGTAAGATCCTTAACTATTCGGGCTGCTGCCGAGTCAAGATCCTCATCCTCATATATGTGATATCCTGTAAGTGAAAGGTCGGAAAAGACGATATTCTTTTTGTCAGTGGTTCTGAGCGTACGTTCTACTAACAAAACTTTAAGCTGATCGGCATCAAATCCGAAAATCACGCAATCAACCGAAAGATTAGGTACCCATTTATGCGACATACTGGCTTAGTCAGATTATTAGATTAGCGAAAGATACTATAATTAGTGTAACAAATACAATAACTGATCTAAAAAAAATATAAAAAAACTTGGGATGTAACGGCTGCTTTTCGGATCAAAACAAAATCAGGATTCCCAGAAAAATCATTCTACCCTTAGAAAGTTGGCTCTTTCCTGAAGCAGCAGGTCCAAAACCATAAACCTAGTTACTTTGAAACCGGGTTGGTTATTGTATATAACAAGTGCTTTAAACAAATCATCTCCCGATGACATGGGGTAAGTAAATACTTTAAGTTCATATTCCGCTCCCCCGATATCCTTAATCCTTAGAACCCAACGAGCCTCTCCAACAGCTTGCAGCCCTGTTTTTTCTGTGTAGTCATAAAAAACGTTATTGAAATAGCTGAGGTAAAAATTCAACTTTTCCTTGTCGATATTGGCTTCAGGAACTTCAATATCGCTGCCCCCGATGTAAAGACTTGCTGTGCCCCCAGACTGTACAATCCGGAAATCCTGATCAGGGTTAAATGGGTGAAGAACGCTAACTTCAAGGATTTCGGATGACTTTAGATTCAAAAGGGTCCTGTCGCTCCAATGATCAATATCATCGCTTACCACCTCTGGCAGTTTGGTACCGGGAAATCCACTTACAACTGCAGAAAAACGCTTGTCAGAGCCTTTCTTCTGTAGAAATGAGATGTCGTCGGAAACATAAAAGCGAAACGAATGTCTTTTTCTTCCCTCGAAAACCGACAACTGAATAATATTATCAGGGTAAACATCAGGATTACTGATTACCCCTGTAATCGCTATTCTCTGAAAAGCGAACAGAAAATTATTTACAGCTATATAACTGGCATTTGCCTTATCGTTGAGAAACCAGGAATTATTCTGTCTGACAAGGATGATGCTGTCGTCGGAGATAATTTCAATACGATTCACAGAAGCTGTGTCGCTAATCACAAAATTGTTCTCCTTGGAGAAATAGCTCCCCAGCTCTCCCCGAAACAAAAATCCAGCGAGGGCCAAACATGAAATAATGATTATTAAAAATATCTTTCTCATTGTTTATTTTTTGCAATCAAGAGGGACGAAATTGCAACTGTAATTCAGCATTTGAAATCAGGTGAAATCCAATTTTTGGATTTTCACTTTTTCAAATACCTGTGCCTACGAAAAATGCTGAAGGCAACGCCAAAAACAAGAATTACGGCAACTGGCAAAACGGTATTTATCAACTTCCACTTAAACTTCATCTCTGCAGTGCGAATTCTTGTTTTATCAAGGAGTCGCAATTTAAACTCCCTCGATCGCAATTCTATGAGCCCCTGATCATCGGTCATATAGTTAATCACATTCATTACAAACTCCTTGTTCCCAAAAGTTTGACGCGTATCCTTATCATATCCCAGTATCATGGGAATGTTTCCGTCCGCTGTAACCTGCACATCATTCCTTATCATATCGCCATCGCCGGCTACAAAAATCATAGTTTGCTTTGATCTTTTCAATATTTCGACATTCGCAGGGGTTACCCCATCAGGAACTCCGTAGTTTGCATAAAACGATTCGAATTCCCCCTCTGCCAGAACAGCAACCGGTAAACGTGATTTGTTGAAAGTACTGCGATGTGGAGCACGAGTAACCTCCTCCATGGAAATATAAACAGGGTTATCAATCCTTGCACTGGTATCGGAACTTGCAAGCAATACTGTGCGCTTAAGGCCAGGAATGGCCACGGGTGTGGTATCGATAGCACTCACAAACTCCCCTTTCACATAATTGAGTCCCCGCGTTAGCATATTTTCGGGGGAGGCAGAAAAAAGCGGGAAATACCACCATGGCATAAAGGCTGTTGTTGGATTCTGTCCGTCAACAGAGCTTTCAACTTTAACATAATTGCACTGAATGTCTTTTATCAGATTATAATCGATTCTGATCCCATATTTAAAAAGCAGATCATACAGATTAACGTCATTGAATTCAGTGAAGGTCCGGCCGGAAACCAAACTGTCGGCATGGGTTTGCACAGGATCAAGGAAAAACAGGACCTTTCCTCCCCTCATTATGTACTGGTCGATAACAAATTTATCCCTGTCATTAAACTTATTCAAAGGCTGCGCAATAATCAGTGCTTTGTAATCAAGCAGGTTCGTCAGGTTTCCGTTTATTGAACCACGGTCGACCTGGAAAAACAAGCTTAATTCTACACTCAGGTCGTTTACCTGGTAAAAATCAAGTTCATTGTGACCTTCGATAAAGGCGATTTTCTCTACCTTTTTCGACGACAAGCTTTTTATTGCCCGGATAAACTCATATTCGAGCGACTGAACCGAGTTGTTAAGGTTTACCTGGTATGATAATCCCGGATTGTTTTTCAAAAGGTTCACCGGGAAGTCGATTCCCTGATAGCTCAGAATAGCACCGGGGAAAATTATCTTTGTAGAAGTTCCGCCTTCAGCGTCTTTTATGCGGATGTCGGTTACCCGAAGTCCTCTTTGAGCCAGGTTCTGCATTACCTGGTTTCGTATTTTCACATCCGGCTCGGCATACAGATTCACAAACTCGAAGTCAATGTTGCTTCCCGCATACGCACGGAATTCGAGAAGCATTTCCTTAATCGACTGTCGGAACCTTACCAAGTCGGAAGGGAGCTCTCCCTCGAGAAAAACGCGGATAAACACAACATCATCAAGGTTCTTAAGTATCTCGCGGGAGTTCTGATTTAGGGAAAACCGCTTTTCGGAGCTCAGATCGAGACGGAAGAATCTTATTCCCGCTGCGAAATTCACCAGGAAAACCAGTAATATTACCGCCAATAGCTGGAAAAGGTGCTTACGTCTGAGTTCTTTCCTGTTCATAAGATTTGGTTACCATTTTCTGCTCTGCAGACTCGTTTTGGTTAAAAAAAGAAAGAGAAAAATAACGGATAAAAAGTAAACGATATCACGACTATCGATAACCCCTCGCGAAATCGACTGGTAATGATAATCGATCCCAAGCATCTCGATTGCACTCACCCAATTTCCGGAAGTTGCAATTGATGCAATAAAGCCGAATCCCAGATAAAAAAGAAATGAGAAGAGTACTGCCAAAATGAATGCAACAATCTGGTTTTCGGTTAGGGAAGAAGAAAAAATTCCGATGGCCGAATATATTCCCCCCAAAAAAACAAGACCAATATAGGAGCCCCATGTGCCTCCAATATCGAGGTTTCCCGGAGGACTTCCCAAACGGTATATTGAATAAAAAAAGACCAATGTCGGTATTAGTGAAAGGATTACCAATGTCCAGGCTGCAGCAAACTTGGCCGCTACGATTTCTATTTCCCGAACGGGCCGTGTGAAGAGCAAGTCGAGTGTGCCTGAACGTTTCTCCTCAGCAAACATGCGCATGCTAACGGCTGGCACGAGGAAAAGGAATACCCAGGGAGCAAGCGAAAAAAGGGTGTCGAGGCTTGCATACCCATTATCGAGGACGTTCATCTGGCCTCCAAAAACCCACATAAAAAGACTGGTAAGCAGCAGAAACACTACCATCACCAGGAGTCCTGTGATTGAGCTGAAGAATCCCCGTATTTCCCTATAGTAGATTGTTAACATAATTATATCAATGGATGCACGAAAATACTGTAAAAGTTCGATAAATCAAATCCAATACGCTTGGCTTTTTGGAGTCTTCGAGAAAGCTCCCCAAAACATTCGGAAAGGGACTCGTAACCGAAAAAAGTCATTCTATTTAAATCCATCCGGAAGCCCGGATACCGGAATGTCGTCGATTTCAATAATTTGAACGTTGAAAAAGTAAAACCTCAGGATATCAGAGGCTGAAAAACCCTGACTGGCCATTTCCATTGCCCCCTCCTGGCTCATGCCTACCCCATGTCCATAGCCTTTTCCGCGGATCAGAATACTATCGTTCAGACGCTCCATAGAGAAAAAAGCGGAACGCAGCATCAGGTCATTGCGAATATCAGCCAGCCGGATGGAATCATTCCCTAGGATGAAAAACTTCTTTCGATGGTCCTGAAGAATTAAAAGCTGATCATCGTTTAATTTGCTGATATCGGATTGACATTTTTGCCGAAGGTATTCCTTCCAGTGGCTCAAGCTGATCGATTTCTCCCATTGGGCATTTCGCTGTCCAAGGGAAAACGGGTCAAGAACGGCCTGAAGGTATTCCTCTCCACTGTTCCACACATCGCTTGCCCGTTGTGTTTCTCCCCCGCTGTTGGAATGAAAAATAGCAGAAACGATTGAGGAACTCTGATCTGCCAGTACAAGCCCATGAGTTGCCAGAACCGCGTCGTGAATGATAGGATTCGCCTCGCTCGCCCCATGGTATGCCTGACAATGCGTATTATCGCACAAATTGAAATTCTGGCCCGGATGTTTATCCCAGTTTTTAATGGCATAACTGCGACAAAGGATGGCCTGGGCCTTGAAAAACTCACTACCGGCGGTTGACCCGCTTTCGGTTTCCACAACGCCCGCCAGATACTCATCAAGGGGTAGTTTATTGATTAGCTGAATGGTTCCGTGAAAGAGATTTATCTCCAAACTGCCGGGATACTGCCGGGGGTCCCATGCTGGGTCTACCAATTTCAGCCGAAAATTACTTCCTGAGGCAGCCTCCTTAATCTCCAACCGATTGAAAGCGCCCCAATGCAATTCCCCATCCATAAGCAGCAGTTTCCCATCCATCAAGCTGACGTAAATGAGCTCACCGATATTTATCTCTCGGTAGAATTCAGAATCCCCATAGGCATGGTATGATCCACCGACGCAATGAAAAACAATGGTTTTAGCGGACTGGTCATCGAAAAGACCGATCCTGACCTCCTGTGCAGCAAGCCTGAATGTGAAAAACCAGACCAGCACAAGATTTAAAAGCAATCTCAAGATTCTTCCCCTGTTAATTCCCATATTCTTTTTGCTATCCTGTCTGATGTGCCGTCAACCCCAAGCGAAGTGATGATTTGTTCGTAACCCTCAAGTATTTCGAATCGTCTTTTGCTTTCAACTGAGATTTGACTTAGCTCAGTCGCTATATCCCTTGCCAGGTTGAATTGCAGGAGTTCCTTAACCAACTCCCTTTCGGCGATCAGGTTTACTAGTGAAAAAAATCTTATCTTAATCAGCAGCCAACCGATAATGTATGTAATCGGACCGGTTTTGAAGATAACCACCTGTGGAACCCTGAACAATGCGGTTTCAAGGGTAGCCGTGCCGGAGGTAACTACAGCTGCGTAGGCATTCTGCAGTAGGCTGTAGGTTTTGTTATAAACAATCTTAATGTCACGATCCCCGAGAATTTTCCGGTAATGCTCTTCGGAAATTGATGGTGCCCCGGCCACAACAAACTCGAAATCAGAAAATTTCTCGGTGGCTTTAACCATTTCCGGCAAGCAACGACTGATTTCATGCCTTCGGCTGCCGCTAAGCAGCGCGATAATGGGTTTATGGGAGAGTTGATTCTCTTTTCTGAAATCGCTTTCCGGATCGGTGTTTTTTTGAAACTCCGATAAAGCGTCTTTCAGGGGATTTCCATAAAACTCTACTTCCATGCCGTTTTCCCGAAAATAGCCAAGTTCAAAAGGAAAAATAACAAAAAGTCGGAAAACAAATTTTTTCAGTTTCTCAATTCTTTTCTTTTTCCATGCCCAAACCTTGGGAGCAATATAATACATGGTTTTTATTGAATTTTCGTGGGCAAACTCCGCAATTCGAAGGTTGAAACCGGCATAGTCGACAAGTATCAGCACGTGGGGATTAAAGTCGAGGATATCCCCCTTGCAGATTCGCAGATTCCGGGCAATCGTGCGAATGTTGGCAAGAACATCCACGAATCCCATAAAAGCCATTTCCCTGTAATGCTTCACCAAAGTTCCCCCAACGGACTTCATCAGATCCCCCCCATAGAACCGAAACTCGGCCTGGGGATCGGTTTCTTTCAAAGCCTTCATCAGGTTAGAACCATGCAGGTCGCCCGAGGCTTCTCCGGCTATAAGGTAGTATCGCATCCCGTTCAAACGAATTTTAAAATGATGATTGCGATCCCCAAAAGAAACGCCGAGCCAATAACTCCCTTGCCAGCATTGAGCTTTTCAGTCCATATATAGACAAAAAACAGCAACAAATCGGCAAGCAACGACAAGCTAAGCAGCTTTGGTATAATCTGCGATCGGCCGGTTTCGAAATCAAAAAGGTATGCAAGAAAATCGAAAACCGATCTCTCGGTGTATCCCAATACTGACTTATTTATCAGCAATATAATGTAAAAACCGATCAATTGGGCGATGACACCTGTAGTGAGCCCGAACCAAAATGAATTTATGAAAGTCTTTTTCAATTTTAGAATCTCCATGTTTTAATTTCGTCCATAGCATTATAGGCAGTCATATCGATTTTGATGGGCACCACGCTCGCATAATCATTGGCAAGGGCATGCTCATCGGTATCGTCGGATTCTTCTTCCAGGTTCAGATAATAGCCCGTAAGCCAATAATACTCTGCCTGATGGGGGTCAACTCGTTTTACAAACTCCTCTTTCCAAAGGCCTTTAGCCTGCCTGCAGACCTTTATTCCCTTAACCTTTTCAAACGAAACATCAGGAACGTTCACGTTCAGGCAAACGCCATTGGGAAGGCCGTTATTAATCACATTATCAATTACTTTCTCTGCAATTCGGCCTGCTGTGGAAAAGTCGGCATCGGGATCATAGCTTAACAGAGAGAAGCCAATTGAAGGAATCTGGTTGATGCAACCTTCCATTGCCACAGCCATGGTGCCCGAATACACTACGCTGGAGGATGAATTGGAACCGTGGTTGATTCCTGACAACACAAGGTCGGGCACACGACCATGAAGGAGTTGGTTTAAGGCCAGCTTAACGCAATCAACTGGCGTACCCTGGCAACTGTAAATTTCATGGGAGGAACTTTTCTGCAGCCTTTTAGCCCGCAGGGGATTTTTTATGGTAATAGCGTGCGACATTCCCGACATAGCCTCCGCAGGAGCAACAACAACAACCTTTCCAAAACGGGAGGCCACATCAATCAATGTTTTCAGGCCTTTGGCCTCAACCCCATCGTCGTTTGATACGAGTATTAATCTGTCCTTATTCAATTCTTTTCCTTATTAGTAAATGTGTCCACTGTAAAACTCCAATTATGCCGTTGTACCAGCGTGAAAAGGCTCTTCTAACGCGAATAGTTGCTTTGCTACTAACAAAAACCTTATCGCTCATTGAGACTTCCAGTCATAAATCCCTTTAAAATGCATTTTAAGTTTTCATTGCTGTCCGCTTAAAAATTCTGCAGTTACAACAAATCCGCATTATATTTAACGGTCAATAATGTTACGTTTTAGAGTATCACAAAAATATTCATTAAAAAGGAAGAAACAATAGTATTTGGAGGATTCGAAAGCAATTCGATTATTAGGTTCATACCCAGCCTTAAAGGGAGAAGAAATCAGGAATTAGCAATGTCTGTATTATAAATTCCGAGCATTGCTCCCTCGAGCCTGTTTTTTTTATATTTTTGTGCTCTTAAGAAGATAAAAAATGAAAATTTCATACAATTGGCTGAAACAATATATCAGCCCCATCCCCTCCCCTGAAGAAACCTCTAAAATTCTCACCAGCATTGGGCTGGAGGTTGAGAGTCTGGAGGAATTTGAAAGCGTTAAGGGTGGTTTAAAAGGAATTGTTGTTGGAGAAGTTCTAACCTGCGTGAAACATCCAAACGCCGACAAATTAAGTGTTACAACCGTAAACCTGGGGAACGGTGCACCAGTGCAGGTGGTTTGCGGGGCTCCCAACGTGAGGGCCGGGCAAAAAGTGCCGGTAGCAACTGTAGGAACCGTTTTATACAATGGTGACGAAAGCTTCACAATTAAAAAATCGAAAATACGCGACGAAGTTTCTGAAGGAATGATTTGCGCCGAAGATGAGATCGGGCTTGGCCATTCACATGACGGCATCCTTATTCTCGATCCCTCGGCAATCCCCGGAACACCAGCCTCCGAATATTTTAAAGTGGAGAGCGATTTTGTTATGGAAATCGGCCTTACGCCAAACCGAATCGACGCGGCATCGCATTTCGGGGTAGCTCGCGACTTAGCAGCCTATCTGGCCCAGTCGCAGAAAGTGGAACTTAAATTCCCAGATCTGTCCAGATTCAAATCCGATAATAACAGCCTTTCAATTCCGGTTGAAGTATTGAACCATGAAGCGTGCATCCGATACAGTGGAATCACCATCAGCGGTGTGGAAATCAAATCCTCCCCCGAATGGCTCAAAAACAGACTTAATGCTATTGGACTGAAAAGCATCAACAATGTAGTCGATATTACCAATTTTGTGCTTCACGAAACCGGTCAGCCTTTGCATGCGTTTGATGCGGATGAGATAAGCGGGAATAAAGTAGTGGTTAGAACACTCGCCGAAGGCACTCACTTTACAACTCTCGACGAAGCCGTGCGCAAACTGTCGTCGGAAGATCTGATGATATGCAACGCCAATGAAGGTATGTGTATCGCAGGTGTTTTCGGGGGAGCAAGGTCCGGAGTCAAAAACGAGACCAAAAATATCTTTTTGGAAAGTGCCTGTTTCAGCCCGGTTCATGTTCGCAAAACAGCCCGCAGACACATGCTGAATACCGATTCTTCCTTTCGCTTTGAGAGAGGGTCGGATCCCAATATTACCATCCCGGCCCTAAAGAGAGCTGCTCTATTAATTAAAGAGCTTGCCGGAGGCTCCATATCCTCCGGGGTGGTGGATGTATATCCTTCACCTGTTGCCGATTTCGAAGTGAATCTTTCGTTTGCGAATGTAAGCCGTTTGATTGGTCAGGAGATCGAAAAAGAGAAGATCAAGAAGATTCTTGCCTCTCTCGATATTAAAATCATCGAGGAAACCTCAACGGATCTGAAATTGCATGTTGCCCCTTACCGGGTTGATGTGCGCCGCGAAGCTGATGTAATCGAGGAAATCCTGAGGATCTATGGCTACAACAACATTCAAATCGGAGAAACGGTTCACTCCTCGCTCTCCTACATCAACAAGCCCGACAAGGATAAAGTAGTTAATCTCGTTTCTGATTTATTGAGCAGCAACGGATTTCTCGAAATAATGTCCAATTCTCTTACCAAGTCAGCTTATTACGAGCAGGAAGCAAAAGCCGACAAACAACTTGTGCGGATTTCGAACCCGCTGAGCTCCGACTTGAATGCGATGAGAAAAAACCTGCTCTTTGGAGCACTTGAATCCCTGATTTACAATATCAACCGCAAAAACGCCAACCTCAGACTGTATGAATTTGGCAATACCTATCTTCTCACTGAAAAGCTCAGTGAGAATCCACACGACAAATATTTTGAAGAGTCGCATCTCGCTTTGTTGCTTTCGGGAGATAAACACGAAGCCAACTGGAACTCGCCCTCCTCCCCGAGCAATTTCTATCAGCTGAAAGCATTTACCGAACTGATTCTAAAACGACTTGGCTTCAATACAGAAGCCCTGAAGATGGCAACAACCCAATCGGGCTATTTTTCAGAGGGATTGGATATCAATCTCAACAACAAGACTTTGGTGTCGTTCGGCAAAGTGAGCAAAGACCATTGTAACCGGTTTGATATCAAGCAGGATGTATGGTTTGCCGATTTCAATTTCGATTTTGTAATGAAAGAGCTTAAAAAACACACAACCCGATTTGTGGGCTTGCCCAAATATCCTGAAGTTAAGAGGGATTTGAGCATGGTCTTGGAAAAAACGGTTACTTTTGATGAAATCAGAAATGCAAGTTTAAAGGCCGAAAAAAAGTTATTGAAAAACATAGTTCTTTTTGATGTTTACGAGGGAGACAAAATTGCTGCCGGCAAAAAATCCTACGCCATCAGCTTTATTTTGCGGGATGACGAGAAAACCCTTACGGATCAACAGATTGAAAAGATAATGGGCAACATTGCCCATATGTTGGAAAAGGAAACTGGCGCACAGATCCGGTCTTAGCCGAAACGTTTTTAATAAGCATCTACCAGTAAATTGTTTGATAGTATTATATAGCGCGCTCACTATCAAATACTTATAAAGAATTGTAAAAATTTGATAACCTAAACTTTGCGTCCCGAGAATTATAGGGATTGCTTCTTTGATTGAAACAAAAGATTAACGAACTATTGCCAATAAAATGTAATAAATAAGCTTTAAACCAAAAAGTAACATCATGAAAAGATTAATCGCTCTTCTTCCCGCATTTCTTGTTCTGATTTCCTGTCAGACGACTCCATCCCTAACTGAAAAACCGAAAGACGGTGTTTTTATTCATATTTCTTCCGGTCCGGATGATTCCCACAGTGTGCTGATGCCGCTTAAAATGGCAGAGATGATGGTAGCCGACAAGGACGTACTGATTTACTTTGATATCAAAGGAGTTTATGCCGTTCTGAACGACACGGTGGATATCTGCCACGACGGATTCACCTCTTCAAGAGAGCAACTTAAAACACTTATCGACAAAGGGGTAACGATTATGGTGTGCCCAACCTGCCTGAAGGTGGCCGGGAAGACTCCCGAAGACGTGATGCCCGGGGTTCAGATTGCCAACAAGGAAAAATTCTTCAACTTCACCGAAGGAAGGATTCTGACGCTTGACTATTAGAAATCCCTATAAAGGTTCGCCAAGGGCGTAGCTATTGAGAACGAGAATTAATACCTGGGTTTTATCATCAGGTAATTAAACTTATGGGAATGTTTTTGGAATTGGCCTCAGTTCTTAACGGGGTAAACAATTTCCATTCCCCGTTTAATTGCATCTTCATTAACCTTAATGAGATGATGGTGCCGTTCGGGCAGGGATTTCTTTATTCCTTTGATCACGTTTTCCATTTTTACCACATCCTTGATTTTCAGGAAGCCTCCAAGGACAATCATATTGAAGGTTTTGGTTGTCGACAGTCGGGCAGCTTCCTCCGCAGCATCGACCCTGAAGATTTTGATGTCCTTGCGTTCAGGATGGCGGGTAATCCCATTTCCATCGTACAAAAGAACCCCTCCCGGCTTGACTTTGGATTCAAATTTATCCATCGACTGTTGGTTAAGAATAATTGCCGAATCGAATTGGTTTAAAATCGGGGAACTTACTCTTTCATCGCTTATAATAACGGTTACGTTAGCTGTTCCACCTCTCATTTCCGGTCCGTAGGATGGCATCCAGCTAACTTCCATGTCTTGCATGATTCCACTATAGGCCAGAATTTTCCCCATAGAAAGTACACCTTGTCCACCAAAACCGGCAATGATAATTTCTTCAGTCATTAGTATAGCTTTTTTCGGATTATTTCTTTACGAGTTCACCATCAACTTTTAAGTCACCCAAGGGATAAAATGGTATCATATTTTCTTCCATCCAGATATTTGCCTGAACGGGAGTCATTTTCCAGCCGGAGTTGCAGCTCGACACAATCTCGATAAATGACAAGCCTTTGTTGAGTTTCTGGTTTTCGAGTGCGATACGGATAGCCTTTTTGGTTCGACGCACGTTCACCGGTTTATGAACTGCCTGGCGGGTAACGTAGTATGTTCCGGGGAGTTGTGCAACGAGGTCGGTCATTTTTATTGGGTTACCCATGGATGCGACATCTCTGCCAAAGGGGGAAGTTGATGATTTCATACCCGGCAATGTGGTTGGAGCCATTTGACCGCCTGTCATCCCGTAGATTCCGTTATTGATAAAAACAATCATAATATTCTCGCCCCGATTGCAAGCGTGAATAGTCTCTGCTGTGCCTATTGCAGCAAGATCGCCATCGCCCTGGTATGTGAAAACATATTTATCCGGCCAGCAACGCTTGATCCCTGTTGCCACTGCAGGTGCGCGACCATGGGCCGCCTGAGCCATGTCGATATTCATAAACTCATACGCGAGCACTGAACATCCAACCGGTGCAACGCCGATGGTTTCAGACTGGATACCCATTTCTTCAATCACTTCCATGATAATTCTGTGAGCGGTACCATGGCTGCAACCCGGACAGTACGACATTACATTGTCGGTAAGCAAAGGTGTTTTACTGTAAACCAGATTTTCCGGTTTAATGATATCTTTCAAGTTCATTTTGAACCTCCTGAAATTAAAAGTTCGAGTGCTTCCAGTACTTCGTCCGGAGCCGGGATAACTCCCCCGTAACGGCCAAAATGCTGAACATTTACTTTTCCTGCGGCTGCGAGTTGAATATCTTCAATCATTTGACCGGCGCTCATTTCAACTGACAGGATTCCTTTAACCTGCGAAGCAAGCGCACTAATTTCCTGTTTTGGGAATGGGAAAAGCGTGATTGGGCGGAACAACCCTGCTTTTATGCCTTTGGCCCGAGCGAGCTGCACCGCTTTCTGGCTGATACGCGCGCTGGAGCCGTAAGCAACAATAAGGTATTCTGCATCCTTACAGTCGAATTCCTCAAAGCGCACTTCGTTTTCCTCCATGGCGTTGTATTTCGCCTGTAGCTTATGATTATGCTTTTCCTGGCGATAGGGGTCAAGATCGAGAGAAGTGGCGATATTCCGTTCTCTTTCTTTTGGCTTGCCTGTTACCGTCCATGCCGGATCGTAGACCGTAACTCTGGGCTGCTGTTCGAAAAGCTCTACTTTCTCCATCATCTGGCCAATAACTCCATCGCTGAGTATTAAAACCGGATTGCGGTATTTAAAAGCCAGTTCGAAGCCTAGCTTAACAAAGTCCGACATTTCCTGAACAGAAGCCGGCGCAAGCACCAATAATCGATAGTCGCCATGGCCACCCCCTTTGGTCGACTGAAAATAGTCGGCCTGCGAAGGTTGAA
>JFJP01000305.1_pt1 | contig 17311 bp, 15 predicted proteins | sample 431651 | NCBI WGS metagenome assembly JFJP01 (sample SAMN02602958, study PRJNA72255) | Microbial mat metagenome, whole genome shotgun sequencing project. | biome: fresh water; feature: sink hole; material: water; isolation source: purple microbial (photo- and chemosynthetic) mats found in... | reverse complement strand
GTGCGTCTCGCGCCTGCACGCCCCGCTGTCGCTCGGTCACATCCTCAACCACGGCATCACAGAATTTCGCCTCGCCGCTTTCATCCCGCACCAAGGTGCCCGAGAGGGCGACGGAAAGGCCTCCCCGCGCCTCTGCCAGTCGCAGGATCCGCTCCTTTACATCGCCCTGCGCCATCAACTCCTGCCGGATGGACTCCAATGCGGCTGGGTCAGCAAAGGCTTCTTCCAGGTGTTCCACGGTCCCCAGAAGGGCCAAGGCGGCAGGATTCGCCTCCAACACAGTCATGCCTGGCCCCATGTCAGCCCGGAAGACACCCACCCTCAGGTTCTCGGCCATGGCCCGGAAGCGCGCCTGACTTTCCCCCAGGGCCGCCACCACCACCTTGTGGGCACTCAGGTCCCGCACAATGAGAATGGCGCCTTCCTGTTCCCCGACCTGGATGCGTTCCACGGACAGGAGCACCTCGAGACTGCTCCCATCGCGACGGCGAAGGCGGCCCTCCACCGGGACTGCCCCCTCTTTAGCCAAGGCCTGCTCCATCCAGGCGCGAAGGGTGTTTTCCGGCGTCTGCACCAGCTCGTCCAGATCCATGAGGCCCCATTCCGTCTCGGTATAGCCGGCCAGATCGAGAAAGGTTTGGTTGGAGAAAACGGCCCGCCCCTTGAGAACCAGGATGGTTCCCTCCTTGGAGGCTTCAACCAGGGCTCGGTATCGTTCATGGGAATCCCGCAACGCCTCCTCGGCTTGCCGCCGTTTCCGTTCGCTGCGAAAACTCTGCTGCGCGACGAAGAGCAAAAGGAGGGCGATCACCACTGCAAGGAAGACGGTAACCCGCACAACCCGGCCTGTCAGCAAGGCGATCTCCCCATGGACGTCCTCCATGTAGAGTCCTGTGCCCACCACCCAGCCCCAGGGTTCGAAGAGGCGAACATAGGATTGCTTGGGCACCATGCGGCGAGCGTCATCCTTCCATTGCCACACGTATTCCAGATAACCCTCCTGGCGTCCCTTTACCAATTCCGTGAAAGCCACGAAGACCCGGTTGCCTTTCGGATCCCGGAAGCCGCTGAGATCCGTGCCGTTCAACTCGAGTCGGTAGGGGTGCATCACCATCCGGGGGTGCAGATCCGTGATCCAGAAGTAGTCCTTGCCCTCCTTTCCGTAGCGCAGGAATTGGATGCGTCCAGCAGCGGCCTCCTGGGCCTCGGCTCGACTCATGCGCCCCGCCATCTCATCCTGGTGGTATTCCTGCAGAATGCTGCAGGCCGAGGCCGTGAGTTCCCGGATCATCTCGCGCTTTCGCCCAAGCAAGGCCTGCTCAAAGGCGGGCACCACATAGACGAAGAGAGGCACCACCAGGAGGCCAATGGCCAACAGCGTGGGAACCGCGATCCGCAGAACGAAATTCTTCCAGTCGAGCTTTGGAAGGGGGCGCCTAGCAAGCGTCCCGTGCCGTGTGGGCATAGGTGTGGGAAGCCCCGGGGAGGAAAACAGAAGGCTTCGGAAGGCCTGCCAGTGTTCCTGGGGAAAGTTGATACCCAGATCCGAGAGCCCCTGGTGATCGAAGCCGTGAAAGTCGCAGCCCGCGCTCACCGCAAGGTTCAGCTCCCTGGCTAGGTCAAGCAGGGCGAAAATCTGGCCAGAGTCGTACGGGGCATAGATCGCCTCGATCCCATCAAGCCCCAGTCCCTTGAATGCTTGAAGCAGAGGCTTGAGCCTGTGCAAATCGGCCTCGAGCTCCAGCGGGTGGGCCAGGAAGGCTCGACCTCCAGCGCGGTGGATGAGCCCCACAGCCTCCCCCAGGGGCAAGTTCACACCGTTGCCTTCCCGGACACGGGAGAGTGCCTCCAGAAGCGCGGGAGCAGCAGGATCGAACCCATATGCCAGGATATGGGCCGGCCCCGCTGTGGTGTTTACGCTCAGCTCCAGGCCCGAGATCCACCCCACTCCATGCCGAGCCAGGGCCTCTCGGAACCGGGGCAGGCCGGCCACTGTGTCATGGTCCGTGAGGGCGGCCACCCGAACGCCCGTACGTGCAAGATGCCCTGCCAAGGCCTCAGGTGCGAGTTGCCCATCGCTGAGATCCGAATGGCAGTGCAGGTTTACGCGGATGCTGGCGTCCATCGGAACATCTTCGGTTAATACGGAGGACGGCGCCTCCAAAAAGGATGGAGGCGCCGTCTTTTCCTTGCGGTTTTTCTGGGCGTTACAGCACCGCGAGGTCCTCCTTCTTCTTGGTGAGCAGGGAGACCACCACCAGCACGAGGAAGCTGAGGGGGATGGATACGATGCCCGGATTATCAAATGGGATGGGCGCCTTGGCGGGATCCAGGCCGAACTGCTTGTAGATGTTTGGAGACAGGGCGATGAGCGTCAGCGAGCTGATGATGCCCACGCCGATGGATGCGGCAATGCCCTTGGCAGTGGTGCGCTTCCAGAAGAGGAGCATGACAATCGCAGGCAGATTAGCGCTGGCGGCCACAGCGAAGGCCAAACCCACCAGGAAACTGACGTTCTGCCCCTTGAAGATGATGCCCAGCATGATGGCAACGACACCCACCGCCAGGGCGGCGATGCGCCCGGCCTTCACCTTCTGCTTCTCATCCATCTTGATGTTCATGAAGCGGTCCATGAGGTCGTGGGCCACGGCGCCCGAGGCGGCGACGATGAGACCAGCCACCGTGCCCAACACCGTTGCGAACGCGATGGCGGAGATCACAGCAAAGAGGAAGGTGCCGAAAGACTTCGCCAGGAGTGGTGCGGACATATTGTTGTCCAGAGGATTGATGACGTTGTTCACCATCGCACCCAGCCCCATGTAAAGGGTCAGGAGATAAAAGAACCCGATGGCGGCAATGGCCACGATGGTGGATTTCCGCGCAGCAGCGGGGCTGGCCACCGTGTAGTAGCGGATGAGAATATGGGGAAGCGCTGCCGTGCCCAGGAAGAGGGCGAGCATCAGGCTGATGAAATCGACTCGCTCCAGCCAGGTTCCCTCGATCTTGAACTTCGCGCCGGGGCGCAGGATCTTGTTGCCCGTCGTCGTGTAGGGATAGTGAATGGAGACCTCGGCGCCACCGGCATCCTTGAACGTCGTGCTCTTCCACTGCTGGATCTTCGTTTCTTTGGAGCCGATCTTGGACAGGAACCCGAAGGGGCCCACCACCCCGGTTTTGGCTTCGGGACTGGCATCGCCGTTGATGGCTTCAAGGGTCCCGATCTGCCGGAGCTTGCCGTCGACCTCACCGTTCACGACCTTGGGTTGCCCCGCGACCTGGGATTCCCACTGACATTCCTTGAGGATAGTCTTTGCGTCTTTCTCGGTCTGCATCCACCAGGAGGCCCCGTTCGCCTTCGTGAGCTTCATGAAGGTGTGGTCCTTCATCACCTTGATTTCGGCCACAGTCCAGGCTGCGTCGACCGGTATCACTTTGCCGTCGGTCACCGTGGTCGCCAACTCTGCGTAGGTGTGGAAGGGCACCTTACCGCCCTGATCGGGGCGGGTACTGAGCCCCCGCACGAGCAGCGCGATAGTGACGACCAGAGAGAACACGATGAGCAGGCCGCCCTTGAGAAATTGCACGTACGTGGTGGAAGTCATGCCCGCCGTGGCCACAATGATGATCACAACGGCGCCCACGATGATGACGCCCGCAGCGTGGGGCAGACCCAGCAGCGGCTCGACCAGCACGCCCGCGCCCACCATCTGCGGGATCAGGTAGCAGAGGGAAACAATCAGGGTGCTAATAGCGGCCAGGAGCTTGATGCCCTTGGAGTTGAATTTGGCATCCACCGCATCGGTGAAGGTGTATTTGCCCAGACGCTTCATGGGCTCCGCCACCACAAAGAGGGCTACCATCCACCCCGCCAAGTACCCGATGGAATACAGGAAGCCGTCGTAGCCGCTGGTTGCGATCATCCCGCAGATGCCGAGGAAGGATGCGGCGGAGAGGTAATCCCCGGCGAAGGCGATGCCGTTCACGCCCCAGTGGATATTGCCTCCGGCGGCGTAGTAGCCGCTGGCGGACTTGGTCTTGGCGCCGTAGTAGAAGGAGAGGCCGAGGACGAAGCCCACGAACGCGAGAAAAATGACGATCGCCATGTTACTTGACCTCTTTGCTATGGGTCTCAGCCATTTCAGCTTCCTTCTTCCCGCACAAGTGGTTGTAGATCAGGGCGAGAACGAGGGCAAAAATGATCAAGAAGAAGCCATACACCACCGCCAGGTTCAGGCCCCACAAGGCTTCGGCCTCCATGAGGGCAGGACTGATGAGGTTGATAGCCACAAACCCGGCGTAGATGAGGGCGTAGAGCAGAAACATCCACACCCCGAGCCGGGTCTTAAAAGCGAAAGCAGGATCCTTCCCGCTTTGTGCAGCAGGTTCGTGAAACATCCGAGGCTCCTCTGAGGGCAGGCTGGAATTTGAAAGAGTCGAGTTGAAAATTCTAACCATTGAAATACCCAACGTCCACGGATCCGTACGCGCCCAGGGCGCGGTTCAAGACCGCGCCCTGGGCGACGATTCAGATTCGAGGACTAAGCTTTGATCAGAGGGCTCCCCATGGGTAGCACATCCCGCCCAGCCAAATCCTGGAAGATCACATGGGCCATGCCATAGAGTGCGGCGAAGGCACACAGGATGAGCTCCAGGGCGGCGATCGTCTTCAGGCCAGGGAATCCGAAATGTTCCAGATCCAACAGAATGAACCCGATCAAGAGCAGGCTGAAGATGGTGAAGTGGCCCTTGCTGATGCGCATGGAAGCCACCCAAAGGATGACGGTGAACGCCGTGTAGGTCACCAGGAACCATCCCACATCATTGCCCTCCACCGGGAAGACCCCGAACCTTTTGCAGAGGAGCAGGAGGGCAAAGGAGACCCAGAAGGCTCCGTAACCTGTGAACGCACAGAATCCGAAGTGGTTGCCCACCTTCATCTCCTGGAAGCCCGCGAAAATCTGGGCACCACCACCGAAGACCACCGCCAGGGCAAACACCGGACCCAGGCCGCAGAGACCCAGGTTGTGGAGCTGGAGCACCAATGTAGTGAGGCCGAATCCAGCCAGGCCGACCACGGCAGGGTTGGCAAGTTTGGGTTGAGACATGACCGGCCTTTCGCGAAGCGCGGCGATCCGCGCAGAGGATTTCATCCCGACTGTTCCGTGGAACGGGTCTTCCGAGCCCTGCTCGAACCAGACCTAGCCCACGAGAGGATGGTAGCGCGACTCGCCGCCGGAACGGCGGTAACGCGGGGACCTTGTGACCATATCCATTAACAAACCCACGCCAGGCTTGAGTTTGTTCAATTTCTCACGATCCTACAACGCCGAAAGAATTGCCTTGCTGAAATCCGTCAGCGAAGGGTCCCGCGCCCCCATCACCAGCACCAGATCACCCGCCCGGGCCTCAGCGGCGATACGGGCGATAAGGGCCTCCCGGTTGGGGGCGAATTCCGCCCGGACCCCTCGGGCGGCAATATCGGCCACCACATCGGCCGAGGAGAAATCCCGGAGGGCCGTGCCTCCGGCGTAAAAGATCTCCAGCATCCAGAGGCGATCCTCGGGACGCAGCTCCGCCGCGAAGGTGGCCACGAAATCCGGGCGGAGAAACCGCATGGGACCATAGCCGTGGGGCTGGAACACCGCCAACACCCGCTCCGCGCGCATCCGGGCTGTCCGTAGGGAAGCCGCGACCTTGGCGGGGTTGTGGCCGAAGTCGTCCACCACCTGGACTCCTCGCCTCTCCCCGAGCACCTGGAAGCGCCGTCCCACCCCTTGAAAATGGGCCAGGGGCTCGACCAGATCCTCCAGCGGCACTCTCACGGCCCTGCAGGCCGCCAAAGCTGCGAGGGCATTCTCAATGTTGTGGCGACCGGGTACCGGCAGGCGAAATGACACCGCCTCCACCTGGAAGGTGGAACCCTCGGACCTCAGTGCAACCGCCTCCCCCCGCACCTGGGCCCCTGGCCCGAAGCCGAAGACCACCCCGCCCAGCGCCAGTTCCGACAGGTTGTCGCCTTCGCCCACCACCAGGCCCTCTTTCACCCGACCCCGGAAGACCCGGAACATCTCCATCACTTCCGATTCTTCCTTGTGATCCTTCTGCAGGTTCAGCACCACCCCCACCGCCGGTTCGTAGCGCACCACGGAGCCATCGCTCTCGTCGGCCTCGATGACCAGCAGATCCGAGTCCCCAACCCAGGCATTGCCCCAGAGCCCCTGGGCCTGGAGGGCCACCAGGTCCCCGCCGGTGATGATGGAAGGTTCCCGGCCCGTGCCCCGCAGCAGCTCGAAGACCATGGCCGCCGTGGTGGACTTGCCGCTGGTGCCTGTGATGGCGAGGGTCCGGTGGGAGGCCACGAGGTGAGCCAGCAGTTCGGAGCGGTGGATGAGCGGCACCCCGAGGCGCCGAGCCTCGGCGAAATCCGGAACCGTTTCCTCCACCGCCGTGGAATACACCACGCCACTGCAATCCCCCGCCACACCCTGGCCATCCTGAGGCAGGATCTGGATGCCCAGTTGCTCCAGGCGAGCACGGGCCTCGGGAAACTGGCCCCGGTCGAAGGCCCGGTCGCTGCCGCTGACGGGCTGCCCCTTCATGGCCAGGAACTGGGCCAGAGCGCTCATGCCGCTCCCCGCCACCCCGGCGAAATGCAGGCGACCCAGATCACCCTTGGGCCCCTCGACCACCACCAGCACATCGCCCACTTCCGCCTTTTCGAAGAGCTCAATCACATCCGAATTGGCCATGCGCAGGCAGCCGTGGGACACAGTCTCGCCCAACTGGTGTTCCTGGTTGGTGCCATGAATATAGATGGTGCGCGCGAGGCTATCCCGTCCCGCCCCATGGTTCACTCCCTCCTCAAGACCGTCCAAGGTAAGCACCCGGCTGAGGATCAGGTCTTCGCCCCTCGCCTCCCCAGTCCATATCTCTCCGGTTGCAATACGGTTTCGAAATATCATGCCTCTGGGTGCTTCCTCGCCAATTTTTTCGTGGATCCGATGCCAACCCGGAGGTGTCTTGTACGACCCTTCCTCGCAGCCGATACCATTCTTGGCCGTGGAGATCGGGTAATTTAAAACCAGTGCGCCACCCTCCAGCAGGCCCATCCTCTGGCGGTCTACATCGGCCACCAGCAGGCGCGTCGGAAGTTCCACGAAAGGACACTCGGGTCGGGAGATGGCTGAAAGCGCCAGGGCCCGGTAGCGGGAAGCAGAAACGGAATCGGTCATTGGCCGAGGGTACCCCAAGGGCGTCACCCGTGAAACGTGCCCCCTGGAAAGGGCGCTTTCAGAGGGGCGCCTTACTCACGATCACCGAATCCCACCACTCGCCCCTTGAGAAGACTGAAATGCCGCCAGTCTCCTGACATGTGGGATCCGATGGAAGCCACCAGGGTGGCTGCGAGGTACCACTCCAGACGTACGGCGGGGAAGAGGTTCCCCAGACCCAAAAACCCCAATTTAAGGAACAGCAGCGCACCGCTGCCCTGGCTGAGCACGAGGCAACGCCGGGCCAGATCCACTGCCAGGAGAAGCACACCGCTCAGGACCGTCCAGAGGATCGGCGTGCGCAACGTCTCGAAATCGCCACCCTGGGCGATTCCCCCCAACACCAGGGCCATCGCCGCAATATGCACACTGCGGAGCAGCACCTGCAAGCCCCGCGCCCCGAAAATCGGGGATGGCGCCTCGGTGGCTGGTTCGGACGGTTCAGACCTCATACCCTCGTTGTATCAGATGTCAGGACCGGGTCAGTGATCTTCCCGGAGTCCAATCGTGTGCAGCCCCACGACTCCCCTCTGCTTGATCCCGGTCCACCCCTCAGAAACCAAGACCCCAGCAGGCCGCCCGGGTTCTGCTCCACTCGCCAGCAAATCAGCCCCCGCCGAGGTCTTCGAGCACTAGGCTCACCAACTCCTAATCCCCCACAGAGATCCCACCGGTGGTGAGGACCATGTCGAGGGTGGCCAGGGCGCCCCAGTCATGATTCGCAATGCCGAGCCCGACTCCACCGACCCGGTAGCGGTCTGGCCTGCCGCCAGCTCACCAGCTGCCTGCAAATGCACCGGCGCGTTGGTGGATGCGCCGACTAAGGCCCCTGCCTACTCCAAGGCTTCTCACAGCGCCACTTCGTGGGCGGATAGCCACGATGCAATCCTGAACCCTCTGCCGGCCTTCGAGGAATCTGGGCATGGTGACTCCAGAAGGTTCCGATCCTAGCATTAGGACCGCTACGATGATCCCACTGTGAAGGTGACCATGTCCCAGGATCCTGCGCCCCTAACCTCCATTCGCATCCGGATCGCCTGCGGCGATGAGATTGCCATGGGTCAGGGCAAGGCCGACCTGCTGGAGGCTATTGCCGCCGCCGGGTCGATCGCTGGCGCGGGTCGGGAAATGGGCATGAGCTACCGCAAAGCCTGGCTGCTGGTGGATGAAATGAACCGGTGCTTCACCAAACCGGTCGTCGAGGCCGCCAAGGGCGGCGCCAAGGGGGGAGGGGCGCGCGTCACGGAGACGGGTCACGAGGCCCTCAGCCAGTACCGAAGTATCCAGGCCAAGGCCCGCGCCGCCATCGAGTCAGAGCTGAAGACCTTCCGAGTCCTCCTGGCCGCCAGCCCACGAAAGCCCTGACCGAGAAATGCCCTGCTAGATAGTGTTCTCTTGCCGTGATCGTTATATACGGTAGAAACTATCGTATGGACCCGAATCGGCCCGCCAATCCACTTTGGTGGTCATTCGAGAATTTGCAAAGAAGCGGCATCCAAGGAGATGGCCGCACGGCATGAATCCAGAGGAGCCAGCACCATGCAAACGTTTTTCACCACAGCCCTGGCCTGGATCTCGCTCCTTGTGATCGCCCCGGCAATTCAGGCAGCTCCTCCCGCCAAGGACATCATCCTCGCCACCACCACGAGCACTCAGGATTCCGGCCTGCTGGACTTAGTGGTGCCCCAGTTCGAAAAGCAGACCGGGTTTCGGGTCAAGACTATCGCGGTAGGCTCGGGACAAGCCATGGCCATGGGCCAGCGCGGGGAGGCAGATGTCCTCCTGGTGCATTCCCCCGAAGCAGAGAAAAAATTCGTCGCCGAGGGTTTCGGCCTTGAGCGACGCCGGGTCATGCACAACGATTTCATCATCGTTGGCCCCTCCGCAGACCCGGCGGGGATCAAGGCCGCAGGGTCGGCCCTCGAGGGTTTCCGAAGGATTGCAAACACCGGCGTCGTCTTTGTTTCCAGGGGCGACAATTCCGGCACCCACACCCAGGAGAAGAAGCTCTGGAAAGCTGCCGGGCTGATGCCAGAAGGCCAGAAGTGGTACCAGCAGACGGGCTTGGGCATGGGGCAGAGTCTGAACGTGACCGCTGAGAAAAACGCGTACGCCCTGGCTGATCGGGGCACGTATTTGGCCCTGCGCAAGAACCTGGGCTTGGCCATCCTCAGCGAAGGCGATGCCGTCTTGCTCAATGTCTACCATGTCATCGAGGTGAACCCGGTGCGGTTCCCGAAGGTCAACGCCCCAGGCGCCAAGGCCTTCGGGGATTTTCTGCTATCCAAGGAAACCCAGAAGCTCATCGCCGTTTTTGGGGTCGACAAGTTCGGCTCCCCCCTCTTCTTCCCAGACGCTGGGAAGAAGGACGAATAGCCGCATCCTCCCAGACCAGCCTTCCCGAGGAAACCATGACCAACGCCATCTTCAACCTGCCCGACTTCAACAACGAGCCCGTTCAGTCCTACGCGCCAGGCTCCCGAGAGCGGGCCCTGCTCAAGGCTGAACTCGATCGCCAGTACAACCTGGAACTGGACATTCCCCTCATCATCGGCGGCAAGGAGATCCGCACGGGCAAGCTCCAGAAGGCTGTCTGCCCCCACGACCACGGCCACGTGCTGGCCCAGTACCACGAGGCCGGCGAGACCGAAATCAAACTGGCCATCCAGGCGGCTCTCGCGGCCAAACACGACTGGGAAGCCATGCCCTGGGAGGATCGAGCAGCCATATTCCACAAGATGGCGAGCCTGATTTCCTCCAAGTACCGCTACATCCTGAATGCCGCCACCATGCTGAACCAGTCGAAGAATGCCTATCAGGCGGAAATCGACTCGACCTGCGAGACCGCAGACTTCTTCCGCTACAACGCCAAGTTCATGGAGCAGATCTACCGCAATCAGCCTGACTCCAACAGCCACACCTGGAATCGGGTGCATTACCGGGCCTTGGAAGGCTTTGTCTTCGCTGTCACCCCCTTCAATTTCACGGCCATTGGCGCCAATCTCCCGACTGCCCCAGCCATCATGGGCAATACCGTGGTGTGGAAACCCGCCTCCACCTCGATCCTGTCCAACTACTACCTGATGCAGCTCTACAAAGAAGCGGGCCTGCCCGATGGCGTCATCAACTTTGTGCCTTCTCGGGGTTCAGTCATCGGCAAGGTGGTTCTGGAGCATGAGAGCCTTGCGGGGCTCCATTTCACAGGCTCCACGGGCACCTTCAACTCCATGTGGAAGACCATCGCCGACAACATGGGCAAGTACCGGATCTACCCCCGGCTTGTGGGGGAGACCGGCGGCAAGGACTACATCTTCGTCCACAACTCGGGGGAGCTCCCCCAGGCCGCCACGGCCATCATTCGGGCCGCCTTTGAATACCAGGGGCAGAAATGCTCCGCCTGCTCGCGAGTGTATGCCCCCGCCTCCCGCTGGCCCGAGCTCAAAGCCCAGCTGCTGGATCTCCTCGGCCAGATCCGCATGGGCGATGTGCGGGACTTTCGCAATTTCATGAATGCCGTCATCGACGAGAACAGCTTTGACAACACCATGCGCTACATCGAACAGGCGCGGGCCTCAAGCAAGGCTGAGATCATCTTCGGCGGCAAAGGCGACAAGTCTGTAGGCTACTTCATCGAACCCACGGTAGTGGTCACCACGGATCCCCATTTCGTCACCATGGAAGAGGAGATTTTTGCGCCGGTCCTCACGATCTTCGTCTACGAGGACGAGCAGCTTGAGGCAACCCTCCAGACCCTTGATCAAACCTCGCCCTACGCCCTGACGGGTGCGATCTTCGCCCGTGACCGGTACGTCATCAACCACCTGACGGAAGTCTTGGCCAACACCGCCGGGAACTTCTACATCAACGACAAGTGCACCGGCGCCATGGTGGGCCACCAGCCCTTTGGTGGTGCCCGGGCCTCGGGCACCAACGACAAGGCAGGTAGCTTCCTCAACCTGATCCGTTGGACCTCGCCCCGCACCATCAAGGAATGCTTCGCGCCGCCCACGGGCGTGCAGTATCCCTTCATGGGCGAAGCCTGAGAGGATAAAGGCCTGAGGAGGCACACGAGCGTTACATGGAACTGATCTGGGAAGGCATCCGGGAGGCCGTCAGGCTGTTCTTCACTCTCGATCCCGAGGTGCTGAAGATCACCCTGCTCACGCTGGTACTCTCTGGCTTGGCTACGCTGATCAGCTTGGCCCTCGGCATCGGCGCCGCCCTGCTGCTGGCCCTCACCCGCATTCCCGGCAGAGGCCTCCTCATCAGCCTGGTCAATACGGGCATGGGACTGCCCCCTGTGGTCGTCGGCTTGGTGGTGACCATTCTGCTCTGGCGGAATGGCCCGCTCGGCGCCCTGCACCTGCTCTACACGCCCGTGGCCATCGTGATCGCCCAGGCCATCATCGCCACACCCATCATCGCGGGTCTTAGCTTGGCGGCGCTCCAGCAGCTTCCGGCGAATCTGCGGCTCCAGATCCTCACCCTGGGTGCCACGCGCCCACAGATGGTATGGATGCTCATCAAGGAGGCGAGGCTGCCGCTCATGGCCGCAGTCATGGCGGGCTTTGGCGGAGTCATCTCCGAAGTCGGGGCCTCCATCATGGTGGGGGGCAACATCAAGGGCTCCACCCGGGTATTGACCACAGCCACAGTCATGGAGACCAGCAAGGGCAACTTCGACGTGGCCATCGCCCTGAGCGTGATCCTTCTGGCTCTGGCCTTCGGAGTCAACGCCGCCCTGACGCACATTCAACAGCGACGGCGGCCCCGATGAAGCCGTTGATGGAAACCAAAGGCCTGCGGGTGTACCGAGGCGGACGTCTGGCCCTTGATCTCCCAGAATTTCGGATCCCCAGGGGCGAAGTGCTTGGGGTGATCGGCCCCAACGGCGCCGGGAAATCCACCCTGCTCATGACCCTGGCCGGGTTGCTTGCTCCTTCCGAGGGAACCCTGTCCCACGAGGACGCTGCTCTCAGGACTCCCAGCGATATCGCCGCCTTTCGTCGCCTTGTGACCCTCGTGTTCCAAGAACCGCTGCTCTTCGACACCAGCGTTGAGGCCAACATTGGTGCGGGGCTGCGCCTTAGGGGTGTCCCAGCCCGGGATCACAGACGGCGGGTGCTGGAAAACGCCGAGCGTTTCGGCGTGACCCATCTGCTGCCACGGCAGGCCCGGGAGCTTTCTGGCGGAGAGGCCCAGCGCACCAGCCTAGCCCGGGCCTTCGCCCTGGAGCCTCGCCTCCTGCTCCTGGACGAACCCTTTTCTTCGCTGGATTCACCCACCCGGGAAGCCTTGATGTCGGACCTCCGCCATGTGCTCCGGGAAACACACACCACGGCAGTGTTCGCCACCCACGAGCTGATGGAGACCCTGCAGGTCGCCGATGCACTGGCGGTGCTCCGGGAAGGGCGGGTCGTCCAACAGGGCCCCGTCGGCAACGTGGTCAACCATCCCCAGGATGAATTCGTGGCGACCTTCGTTGGCATGGAAACCCTTCTTACGGGAACGGTAACGCATCTAGGAACAGGCACCTACACCCTCGCTCTCGGCGAACATGAGGTGGAAGGCACTGGCGAGCCTGCGGTGGGCCAGGAGATCACCCTGGGCATCCGCCCGGAAAACGTCACGCTCTCTCTGCAATCGGAGACCTCCACCAGCGCTCGCAACAACTTCCGCGGCCGGGTGACTCGAATCACATCCCGGGGTCCCGTTTTCAGGGTGGAACTGGACTGTGGGTTTTTCCTGTCAGCCTACGTGACGGCTCGTTCCCGTGAGGAACTCGACCTTCAGGAGGGTCGGATGGTGTTTGCCGCATTCAAGGCCACAGCCGTGCATCTGGTTCGGAAATAGCTGGAAACGAGGAGCCTCCAGGTCGATAGTCGCGAGCATATATTGCGCTCCGTCAAGCATTTGCCTTTCCTGTTCCCAGTGCTACCTTAGCCTTGAAATGGGGTCGTATCGGCGCGGCCCGGGTCTGTTGACCCCAGCAATGGGAGGCACCTGAGCATGCGGCAGCTAAGAATTGACCTGAGCAAGTGCGACGAGGGTCGCAAGACCTGCCAGCACGAGTGCGAATCTTCCTGCGCGGAGAAGGTCTTCAAGCTCGACAACCCCGCCATGGCCGCCCTCCATATTCGCGAGTTACCGGATGGCAGCGGCAGCGCGGTCCTCTGCGACCAGTGCGGCGACTGCATCGTGGTCTGCCCCGCCGAAGCCCTCAAGCGCAACAAGCTGGGCGTCGTGATGATCGACAAGAAGCTCTGCGTCGGCTGCTACATGTGCATCGGCTTCTGCGAGAAGGGCATCTTCGAGCGGAATCCCCAGTGGGTCACACCCTACAAGTGCACCTCCTGCGGCATTTGCGTGAAGGCCTGCCCGCACGGGGCCCTGGAGATACTGGAAGTCCCCGAACCGCCCACCCGGATCATCTAAAACCCACCACGGAGACACGAGGAGCACTGAGAAACGCAGGCATTAGAATCACCCTTCCGCTTCTGTGTTTTTCTCCGTGTTCTCAGTGTCTCCATGGTGAATCAGTTAGTTGAAAGGAACCGACATGCACCAGGTCGTATTCGATCCCACCAAGGTCATGGACATTGATTTCACCAAGCGCACCGAGTACCTCGAGGGGATCGATGCCATCAAGGCCGCCCACAAGGTGCTGAAGGAGATCGCCTTCACCCCCAGCCTGCCGGACAAGGGCTACAACAACCGTTCCCTCTATGTGAATGTCGGCACCCTGGAGGTGGAGGAGAAGCCCGTCACCCAGCAGATGAAGGATGTCTTCATCGGCGGTCGGGGCTTCGGCCTCTGGCACCTCTGGAATGCCGTGAAGCCCACCACCCGCTGGAATGACCCCGAGAACGAAATTATCATCAGCCCTGGCCCCGTGGCCGGCATCACCCAGTATGCGGGCACCGGAAAGTCTCTGGTGGTGGCCCTCTCGCCCCAGACGGACATCCCCATTGATTCCAATGTGGGCGGCTACTTCGGCCCCCTGCTCAAGTTCAGTGGCTTCGATGCGCTGGAGCTCCAGGGCAAGTCGGAGCGTGATGTCATCCTCTTCATCGACGGCCAGAAGGGCATCATCCGCATCGAAGAGGCACCCCTAGAGCCCCTGGACAGCCACGTGCTGGCGGAAGTGCTCACCCACATGTACGCCGAGAACGAGGCGGACCGAGTCAATATCTCCGTGGTATCCACGGGCGCCGCCGCCGAGCACAGCCTCATCGGCATGCTCAACTTCTCCTGGTTCGATCAACGTCGCGGCTGCATCCGTCTGAAGCAGGCTGGGCGCGGAGGCATTGGCACGGTGTTCCGGGACAAGAAGATCCGGGCGTTGGTGTGCCGGGGGCCCCAGGTAAAGGGTGACATGAATCACCCTGCAGACTTCGAAACACTAGCAAAAACGGGCATCAAGTACCACAAGGAGATCCGCACAAATGATCCCCACCAGTGCATGATGCGGCGCAATGGCACGGCGCACATCGTGGAGATCATGGACGCCTACGACCTGTTGCCCACCCACAACTTCCAGTACGGCTCCCACCCTGACACCCACCGGATCGACTCAGTTTACTGGCAGAGTCGCTGTACCCAGAAGACCGTAGACGGCTGCTGGTACGGCTGTTCCATGGCCTGCGCCAAGGGTGCCGATGGCGTGGTGCTGAGGACCGGCCCCTACAAGGGCCACACCGTTACCGTGGATGGTCCCGAATACGAAAACGCCGCCGGACTCGGCTCCAACTGTGGGGTCTTCGACCCGGATTACCTGCTTGAGCTCAACTTCTACTGCGATACCTACGGCATCTGCACCATCACCTACGGAACCCTCTGCGCCTTCGTCATGGAATGCTACCAGCGGGGCATCCTGAACAAGGAGCGCACCGGCGGCCTGGACATGACCTGGGGCAATGCCGAGGACGACCTCGAGATGATGCACCAGATGGCCCGGGGCGAAGGCTTCGGCCTCATTGCGGGCCAGGGTGTCAAGAAGATGAAAGAGCTCTTCATCAAAAACGGCTGGGGCGATCCCCGGTTGATCAACGACATCGGCATGGAGAACAAAGGCCTGGAGTACAGCCAGTACCTGTCCAAGGAGAGCCTCGCCCAGCAGGGCGGTTACGCCCTCACCAACAAGGGGCCCCAGCACGACGAGGCCTGGCTGATCTTCATGGACATGGTGAACAAGCAGCTCCCCACCTTCGAGGACAAGGCCGAGGCGCTCTACTACTTCCCCCTCTTCCGCACCTGGTTCGGTCTCAACGGCTTCTGCAAGCTGCCCTGGAACGATGTGGTGCCCTCGGATAACTCCAAGCAGCCCGAGGCTCACAAAATTCCCGAGCACGTGCAGAACTACGTGGACCTCTTCAGCGCCACCACGGGCATCCAGATCGACAAAGAAGAGCTGATCCACCAGTCCGCGAAGGTCTACAACTTCCAGCGCATCTTCAATATCCGCATGGGCAAGGGGCTCCGCAAGGATGACCACGCCCCTTTCCGCGCCCTGGGGCCGGTCACTTCCGAGGAATACCTCTCCCGTCAGGAACGCTACGACAAGCAGATCGTAGACGAGATGGGCCTGGATCCCGCGACCATGACTCTGGAAGAAAAAATGGCCGCTCACCGCAATTGGCGCCAGGGCCGCTACGAGAAGCTGACCGATGCCGTCTACAAACGCCGTGGGTGGACACCCAATGGCGTGCCCACCCTGGAGCGCCTGAAGGAATTGGGCCTGGATGTGTTCCCCGAAGTGGTCGAGGTCGTGAAGCAGCATCTATGAAGCTGGTTTGCTGTCTGTTCGGAAAGCGAGAAACGGCATGATCCTGGTGAATGGTGACCCCCTCGAATGGTCAGAAGGCATGACCGTTAGAGATATCCTGGTGGCCAAGAACTACACGTTTCCGCTTTTGATCGTCACCATCAACGAGGACCTGATCGACCGCAAGGACTACACCACCACCCCTGTTTCCGAAGGTGCCGTGGTCAAGGTCGTGCACCTGATGAGTGGGGGTTAAGTCCAAACCTTTAGACGCCAGGAACCGCATACACCGAATGACGCTGCGCAAAATTTAGCGGAAAGGTCGTTGCCCACAATGCAGGAGGCCGCCTTACGGCGGCCTCCTGCATTGCGATCCGACAATGCTTACATCTGATCCTTGAGGCCCTTGGCGGCCTTGAAAACGACCTTGCGGCCGGCGGGGATCTTGATGCTCTCGCCGGTCTTGGGGTTGCGGCCGACCTTTTCCTTGGTGGCGCGCACTTCGAAGGTGCCGAGGCCGAAGATGTTCACGCGCTTGCCAGCCAGGAGGTTCTCAACGATATCGTCGCGGAGCCCGTCCATCATGGCCTTAGCCCGGGCCTTGGTCAGGTCGTGGGCTTCGGCGAGGGAGGCGGCCAGTTCGGGAATGCCCAGGGTTTCAGGCTTGGCGGTGGTCTTGGTCATGGGGTGTTCCTTTCGACAAATGAATGGGCACAGAAGGGCGGGCCCCAAGGCCCGGCCCCTGGATGAATCCCGGGCCGAACTACTCGGCGGCGAGGGCGGTGACTTCGAGGTTCAGCTTGGCGTGGACGCCGGTGTAGATGCGGATCTCCACCACGTAGGTGCCGAGGTCCTTGACGTGGGGCAGGGAGATCGACTGCTTCTCGATCTCGAAGCCCTTGGCCTTGAGCATCTCGGCCACATCGCCGTTGGTGACGGAACCGAAGAGGTGTCCGTGCTCGCCGGTCTTGCGGGCGGCGGTGAGGCTGACGGCCTCCAGCTTTTCCTTCAGGGACTGGGCCTCGGAGAGCTCCTTGGCGCGGAGCTTGAGGTTGCGTTCCTTTTCCAGCTCGATCTGGCGCTTGTTGCCGGCGGTGACCGGCAGGGCCTTCTTTCGGGGAAGAAGGAAGTTGCGGGCGTAGCCGTCCTTGACGTTCACCACGTCGCCGCGGACGCCAAGGTTGCTCACGTTCTCGATGAGGAGGACTTCCATGATTTGCTCCGATTTCGGTGCGGCCAGCGCATTTGCGTCGTCCCCTTCTGGTTAGGCAGAGTA
>JFJP01027504.1_pt1 | contig 17314 bp, 21 predicted proteins | sample 431651 | NCBI WGS metagenome assembly JFJP01 (sample SAMN02602958, study PRJNA72255) | Microbial mat metagenome, whole genome shotgun sequencing project. | biome: fresh water; feature: sink hole; material: water; isolation source: purple microbial (photo- and chemosynthetic) mats found in... | reverse complement strand
GGGTTCCATTTGGCGACACGAGAAAATTCGAAAAAGAAATTGTTGTAATCAGTCTTTTGATTTATCTGGGTAAGGTTAATGTTTGATGTGGAAAAACGTTTTAAAAGTTTGCGAGCTAACATTTTTTTATTTAAATTTTTTTATATCTCTTATTTTTTTGAATTTTTTATGCATTTCTAGAGTTTTTGATTTTTTGTATCAAAAGATAAAAGCAAGAAACATTAAATTAAAAATTTTTAATTGGTCTTTTGATTTGAAAATTAGGCATTTTCCTAAAAAAATTTGACGTTATAATTTTTTTAAATGCAAAAAAAGAAAAGAAATTGATTAATTCCTTTAAAACCCTTTTAAATTTCTTCAAAGTTTTGGTTTGAAGAGCGAAAAATCAAATCCCAAAAAAACCCTCAAATATTGAATATTTAACCTAGAGAATATTAAAATAAGAAACTATTTTCTCTTTGAAACATTCACTAGAATCAACTGTAATTTTAATGCATTCAGATAAATTACATATATATATAGATTCATAATAGTCTTCATTATTAACATCGATTTCCATATCCGTTTTTTTCTGTTTCCACATCCCACTAACAATCATTTGCATCTTATTTGAATTTTTTTTTTTTTATCAAAGCCTTCTCAATAAATTTAATTTATTTGCAATTTCTGTGGTCCCCTATCCATTAATTTTCTTTCTTTTGACATGTTTTATTCTTTTCAATGATATATTGCAAGAATGAATAGTCATATGATTAGGAGTGGGGAAAACCTTAATCACCTCATAAAGAGAAACATTAAACATTTGTTTTCTTTCTGGGGCTATATAATTATTTGTTCATAAAGATATGAAATCTATTTTTTTCAATTTTTTTTGTTGTTAAAATTTATATTAATGATTATTCCTCAATAAAAAAAAAATTGTTAAATTACAATAATGTTTGGATTTTAAAGTTAATTCACAATAATAAAAATACAAAAAAATAAAACGGCAAATGTAACCTTAAAATAATTTCTATTGCTTTCAGTAGAAGTAGAAAATCTTCTCATTGACTCCAAAAGTGTAAAATTAATATCATCTCCAGTTAATTCATAAGCGAAAACTCCCTCAAATCCTTTTTTATTAACAATGTTCACTTTTTCTCTGATACTTTTTTCATTATCATAAGTGATAAACAATCCTCTATTATTATCGAGAATATAAGGTCCTGTTGCATTTTCATCAAAATAACTATTATTCTCAAGCAAATAATTCATTTTTATATCATAATAATCTAACATTCCAGTTACCCAAGTCCCAAAATCTATTGCTCCTCTACTAGAAATAAATGGTCCTTTCACTGTATTTCCTCTTTGAATATAGAATGCACGACCATAAAAAGCGACTCCTATATTAATTTTTGAGGCATTGGCTCCATTTTTTAGATAATAATCTCCAGCTAATTCAGCTGACAAAAATTTGCGATATTGAAGCGGATCATCGAGATTGACTTTTAGCTGGGTATGATGTCCTGTGTATGTATCACCCTGGCTTCCTGATGTAAAATCATAGGTCATGACATTATATACATCAACTAATTTATTCAAAGCAGGCAAATCCAAAGCATCGATTTTTTTAGAATTTGCTGAAGTTGCTAAACTTATTAACGCAGAAGAACCTAATTGTCTTCTGAACTCTGCAATAAATTCTACAAATAAACCTTTTTCATTTTCAACAGGAGTGACTCCTTCGCAATTCGAATCATCAATCAAGCAGGGATATTCATAATCGATATCAACCCCATCAAAAGCAAAAGAATAATTGTGATATATATCAACACAAGATTTCACAAAACCTTGCATTTTTTTCGTATCATTCGTCATTACATATTCATGCATTGCTTCAGTATAACCATAACCTCCAATAACAAAAAAAACCTTCAGATGTGGATATTTTTTCTTTATCAACTTTAACTGATACATATTTCCTTTTAAAGGATCTGTATCTGGCTGTTTTTTAGAAGAGCATTTGCCATCAATGCTTTGAGCACTTTTTAAATCAAGATCTTGATCAGCAAATTCACAATAGCCTGAGCTTACTTTAGTAAAGACATAGAAAAGTCGGTCAATTTTTTCAAAAGGAATTTCACATATTGGAAAGTTTCTATCATAGGCTTTCCAGTTCCCGTAATAAACTGAAATGAGATGCAAATCAATAAAATCAATGCTTGAAAAAAAAAAAAGGAGAATAAATTTTAAGTTTATCATTGGTTGTTTTTTCCAGATATTATTTTTTTTCAAATTAATTGATTGATTGGGAGGGAGGTTTTTTCAATTTTTGAAGGGATTTTAATTATTTATATTTTAAAAGAAGTTTTTATTTTTTTATAACAATTTACTAAAAAATGACAGTCAGAAAATCAGAGCAGTGCAATTTGAAAAGAAGCATTGTCAATCTTTTGAAAAGAAATTTTTCCAAAATACTGCATAATCAAAGACAAATTTGAAAGTGAACTGATCCTTCTTTTTATTTTTTAAAAAATAAGGCTACTCTATTTAGCTGGATTATTAAGAAAAACTTAAGAAGAAATTTATTGAAGAAATTTAAGTTAAGATGAAAAGTTTACTTGAAACCATACAAAATTTTGATAAGATTGAGCGAAATGAACTTTCTTTTGAAGAATCGCAAAGGACTTTTTTGATAATTTTGCAAAATTTATTTGGGCGAATAATCATTTATAAACGCAGGCAATATTGCTTGATTGAAGTTTATATCGTCTTTCGAGATCCTATCGATTCTCAACCAACCCACCATCAAATATTTGGAGGGAGTGGTTTTAATTAAAGGAATACTTTCATTTTTTGCCAAGATAGAGTTTTACTTGTTTTTCTTGAAAATTTTAAATTTCCAAAAAAAAGAAAAAATTTAAGACTAAAAAAAAAAGAAAATCTTATTTTTTTTTTTAAGTTGTTTTTTTTAATATTTCACCAAAAAAATTTTACCAATTATTAAAATATTAAAAATGCACTGTGTAAAATATTTGATTATTCATATTCAATAAATTAATATTATTTTGCGAACTAAAACAACAATTCTGCTAGTGTTCCTTCTTTTTCGTTGAACATCCAAAATATTCCAATCTCAGTCAATTCTGATTTTTCTATTAATTCAATAGATTTTCTTCACAAATATCGTTTATTTACTCTTGTGGGAACTCGTTTGAAAAACTGTGTGATAAGCATTCTTTCCACATTCATTTTTTTGCAAAGATTACCAGTCTTTTTTTGTCAGAATACTAAAAAAAGCCCTTTATAAGAATCAAAAAATCAATATCAGAAAGAAGATATCCTGATCCTTATTATATGAAATTTGAGGTACAAATACACATCTGTGTTATTAATGAAATAAAAAATGAAAAAGAATTAATAAATGACTTATTGGATAGATTGAAAAACTTATCAATTGAAAAATAAAAAAGGCTTTGAAAGTGAATCAAAGTGATTGTGTAAAGAGGTTGAAGGAATCTATTAAGAATGAATCTTGTGAATTCAAGAGTGGAGTGATCTTGAATAAATTTCGCAGTCTTTGTCCATAAATCCTTATTACAAAAAAAAATCAATTTAAATTAATAATTTTTCTTTAAATTTATTTAAATTGCTAAAAAATCTTCGCAATTTAAATTTAAATCGCCCAAAAAATATTAATAAAAAACAACATAAAAAATGGTCGATCCAATGCAAACCCCCTACCAACAATCTGAAATTTATCAAAAATGGTTTACAAAAGAAGCCCACCCCCTCGGAACACTAAAAGGCCATACCAATTCTATTGAAAGTGTAGCCTTTAATCCAACAAATCCTTCAGAAGTGGTAACAGGCTCCCATGATAAGACTATAAAACGATGGGATTTGAATTCTTTTAAATGTGTTGACACCTTTCTTGAGCATAAGTTCAATTTTCTTTTGATTTTTCTCATTCATCTATTCTCATCAATCCTCTTTATTTTTTCTCTAAAATTCTTCTTTGAATTTCTTCTTTTGAATTTTCATCTTTGAATTTTTTCTTTCAAATGTTAACAATAATATTTTATTAAGAGAAGGGGTCTGGAGTCTTCAATACTCTCTTGACGGGAATATTTTATTATCTGCTTCTCCTGATCAAACGATCATGCTATTCGATTTGAAGAAAAAAAAACCGATAAATTTTCTCAAAGAGCATAAGAACAAGGTTTATTGGGCGAAATTCAATGAAGGAAATACATTGATAGCTTCAGGAGGAGAAGATTCGCAGATAATTATCTGGGATATGAGAAAACAAGCCCCTTTAACAATAATTCCAAGTATTAAATTATTCCTTTATTTTGATTATTTTATTTAAAAACTCTTCTTTAAAGGTGAAGCGATGGTCATTTATTCAATTGAATGGTCAAAAGATGGGAAATATTTGATTTCTAGCGATTTTGATGGGGTCCTAAAGGTTTTTGATTCAAAAAAATTCGATTTATTAGCACAAACTCCCAAAATGCCCACAGAAAACAGAGTAAAATTTTCAAAAAACTTGATCTAAATTTATCATTTATAGGCATATTCTTGCAATTTAGACTTTTCAGCAGACTCAAAGCTTAAAAATTACATATGTGTTGGTTATATGGACTCTTTTAGCAGAATGTGGAAGTTCGACGCTAATAGCAAAAAGCTTGAAATGGTGAAAAAAATGCAAAGTCATTTAGACTCAGTAAAAAACGTAGCTATGAAAGGAGATTTAGGATATATTTCAACCAGTGCCAGAGTATTATTCAATGAAATTGTGGATAAAAATAGTTTTTTCCCTTAGGATGGAACTTGTCGAGTTTGGGAGGGGGAAACCATGGAGTTTAAAGTGAGTTTGATCGGACATACAAACAATATTGTAAATAAATAAAGATGAATTATTTTCTTATTTGTTCATTAACTTTTTCCAGGCTTGCTCGGATATTATTAAGAGCGGGAAGAATACATTGGTAGCAACAGCATCATGGGATCAAACTGCGAATATTTACAGCATTTAAAAGCGTTTTTTTTTTTTTTTTAAATTTTTAATTTTTGGAAGAAAAAAATAATTATTTATTTTTGAAAAAAAAAAAAAATGTATCAATTTTTTTGAAGCAAAAAAAAAACTTCTAATCAAAAAAAAGTTATCATTTTTTTTATTTTGAATAAAAATTCACAAAAAAATCAAACCATTTGAATTTTATTAATTCAAGTTTTGAATTTCTATTTCTTCCTGAATGGCCCAAAGAATCTTTACGTACGACTCTTCCAAAACCACGGGAGGTCGCAACAATAATAAAGCCACAATGATGATCAGGCAAACTGAGCTAAATCTCCTCGGTATATCTATCAAAATCCTCTAAAAATCAATATAAAGTGCATTTAGGAGATAAAAAACAAGCACCTTTTACAGGTTATTCAACAACTACTGGCAATCTAAAAGAATCCTTTGTTTCAAATAGAACAGGAGAAAATTCAACGAATGTATCATTTGATCTAGGCAAATTCGTTTCACATCAAGATCTCGAACAAAGAGATAAAGCCTTAACGAAATTTATCCAAGAAAATGTATCCAAACAGATCATTCATGCTATTGAGAAATTCAAGACGCATAGCATGAAAGAATTAGTCGACAAAACATTGGAACCTTTGAAAGAAGAACTCGAAAATCTGAGGAAACTGATAAAAAACAATGAGGAAATAGTCACTAATTTACAATCTGAAGTAATTATATAAAATAGTAAATTGCATTGCAAGTGTGTTTTCGCCTTTTTCAGAGAGTTTACTTTAAATTCATTTCAATAAATTTTAGATAAATATATGAAAATTATTGTCTGAAAACATGTTTTTTACATAAAATTTCAATTTTTAAATTGACTATCGTGATATTTTGATTTTATCGTGATTTTTCTATTCATAATCAAATTGATGATTTTTTTTTAAGAAAGTGAATTGGGAACAAACTTTAAATAAAATAGAAATGGTTTTAGAAAAGCAATTCGCTTCCGCAACAGGAAGCTATTCAGGTTTCAACGAAGCTCAACCGAACAAAGAAATGATCTCACAATTCAAAGAAGAAATTAATAACATACAGATCAATATAAAGAGCCTTAAAGAAACTATTATACCGCAAATTCAGGATCAATTGACTCTCGGATTATCTACTTTAGCCATTGAACAAGAGAAAATTGAAGAATTTATGAAGAATTCTTCACAACACACCAATGTTTCATCAAATTCTATAGAGCATTTTAAGAAATTTGAAGACAATCTGAGTAATTTAGAGAAAAAACTAGAGAAATTCAATGAATTTATTCATGAACAAAAACAAATAAAAGATGCAAATAGCTCTAAATATGAAGAATTATTGCAAATTCTCAAAAGCGAAAAAAAAGAAGGCATTATCATCGAAGATTCTGGAGATTCTGAAAGATTTCGAAAAATTGAAGGTCGATTGGAGAATTGTTTGGCTGAATTACACAAAACAAAAGAAACCTTTGAAGGAAGATTTGCGAAGAAATTCGATAATGAAATTGCTGAGACTTTCAAAGAACAAAACAATGAAGTTCTTTCGAAGAAATTTGATAATGACAATGTTGACAATCTCAGACAAAAATTTGAAAATGAAAATCATAAGAATTTTTGCAACGAAGAAATTGAAAGGAGAATTGAAGAAAAACCTGCTGTAGAAAGTGTTTTTGAAGAAAAAGAAGAAAAAAAAGAAAAAAAGGAAGAGGAAAAAGAAGATTTCTTAGAAAAAAAAGAGATTTTGTTTGAGAAATTTGATGTTTTGAATGAAAATATTGAAGAAAATAAATCAGATGCTGAGAAAATAGTCGTTATAAATACGACTCCTATGAAAGAATTTCTAAGTGAAATCACGGAATCAGAGAAAAAAGAAGCAAATTACGAAGAATGGCTTGCAAAGAATAAAGCTTTGGTTGAAGCGGATGGAAAAACTCCAGAGAAACTTGAAAACAAAGAAAAATTTTTGAAAAACATATTGGAAGGGGAAGAAGGATCAGTAATCAGTGAAATTAAACCCAAAGAAGAAGAGTTCAATTCAGAAATTCAAAGAGATTTTGACAGTATCAATAATGCATTGGAAACAAATTTGAAAGATCAAGTAATACTTTTCAAAAAAACCTTATTAAATTTTTTTTTTAATAAATAAATTTCATGAAAATTTGATAGAAAAACGAAGAAAACACACCTGAAAAAAAAATGATGATTAAAAATCAAGGTTTTAAATAAAAAAAAGCATTTTTCTTAAATAATATTTTTAAAATGAGGATCTGAAAGCATGGAAAATGAAGATGATGATGAAATCATTTATAACATAGATGAACAAGGCTTTTTGATAGATGAACAAGGAAATTATATTTTAGATGACAATGGGAAAATGGTGAAATTAAGTCCTGAACATATTGAGTATTTGAGGGAGTCTAATATGTATGAAGAGGAATTTGCGTCCATTGGAAAAAATGAAAAATAAAGATTATATATAATTTAAAAGAGATTCAAACTTTGAGAAAGAAAAAAAAATCAATGTTTCAATAAGAAACAAATTAATCAATTGAAATAAAACACAATTTTTACTTATTCTTTTTTAAAAAAATTGAAAATATTTCAAATTTTTCTTTTCTCGTTCTCATAATATATATCTATCTCATATGTTTCTATTTTTATCATTATTATACATAATAATTAGTTCTTCTTTCTCTCATGAAGTCTCAGTATATTACGGAAATTGGAAAACCTACGAACGAGCTTATCCAATTTGTGATATTCCTTTTGAAAAAATCAGCCGTCTTTTCTATGTATTCAATGATCCATCATCAGGCGAATGCAAATTTGCTGATCCTTATATTGATTTAGAAGAAGCTCAATCAATAGACGGTTCTTGCAATTCACCTAAGCAGCCAGACACAGATCCTTTAAAAGGAAATATGTATCAGTTAAAGTTGATAAAGAAAAAATATCCACATTTGAAGGTTTTTTTTGTTATTGGAGGTTATGGCTATACTGAATCGATGCATGAATATGTAATGACGAATGATACGAAAAAAATGCAAGGTTTTGTCAAATCATGTGTTGATATATATCACAATTATTCTTTTGCTTTTGATGGGGTTGATATCGATTATGAATACCCCTGCTTGATTGATGATTCAAATTGCGAAGGAGTCACTCCTGTTGAAAATGAAAAAGGTTTATTTGTAGAATTTATTGCAGAGTTCAGAAGACAATTAGGCTCTTCTGCTTTAATAAGTTTAGCAACTTCAGCTGATCCCAAAAAAGTGGATGCTTTGAATTTTTCTGAATTGAATAAATTGGTTGACGTTTATAATATCATGACCTATGATTTTACATCAGGAAGCCAAGGTGATACTTACACTGGACATCATGCCCAACTCAAAGTCAATCTCGATGATCCACTTCAATATCGCAAATTTATGTCAGCCGAATTAGCTGGAGATTACTATGTAAAAAATGGAGCCAATGCATCAAAAATTAATATAGGAGTCGCTTTTTATGGTCGTGGATTCTATATTCAAAAAGGTAATTCATTGAAAGGACCTTTTATTTCTAGCACAGGAGCAATAGATTTCGGGACTTGGGAAACAGGAATGCTAGATTATAATGATATCAAAAAGAATTATTTGCTTGAGAATAATAGCTATTTTGATGAACAAGCAAAAGCACCTTATATTCTTGATAATAACAAAGGATTGTTTCTCACTTATGATGATGAAGAAAGTATCAGAGAAAAAGTGAAAATTATTTATAAAAAAGGGTTTCAGGGAGTCTTCGCTTATGAATTAACTGGAGATGATAATAATTTTACACTTTTGGAATCAATGCGAGGAAATTATACATTTATTTTTAGTGGAAGCAATAGAAATTACTTTCAGATTATCTTGGTAATTTTATCTATTGTTTTTTTTATAAATTAGTTTTTTTAATAAATAAATAACAAATGAAATCAAAATTCTTTAAAATTTAATAATTTTAAATTGTTTTTTTTTAGAAGAGCAGTGAAAATCTTTGTATTTTGAATATAGTATATTTTAGTTTAATTTAAGTAAAAATTTGAAGATAAAAAATTTTTTTTAGTGCTCCGTTTTTTTTGTCACCACCCTGTATATTACGTGAATCTACGATTTTTTTTGAAAAAAAATAAATTTTTTCTCTTCAAATGGCACTGCTCAATTTTTTGTATTCATTTCGTATTTTAATAAAAAAAATATTTTTTTAATAAACTAAAAATAATTTAAAAAACCCTTCTAAGCAATGATAAATCGAACATTTATTCTCATTTTTTTCTTATATTGCATTAAGTTTATTGACTCTCACATCACGTCAGTTTATTACGGAAATTGGAAAACCTACGAACGAGACTTTCCAATCTGTGATATTCCATTTGAAAAAATCGACCGTCTTTTCTATGTCTTCACTGAAGTAAGTTCAGGCGAATGCAAGTTTGCGGACAAAGATCTTGATTTGAAAAAGCCTCAAAGCATTGATGCCAAATGCAATTCTAAAAATCAGCCAAACACAGATCTTTTAAAAGGAAACATGTATCAATTAAAAGTGATAAAAGAGAGATATCCACATCTCAAGGTTTTTTTGGTTATTGGAGGCTATGGTTATACTGAAGTGATGCATGAATATATCATGACGACTAATACTAAAAAGATGCAAGGTTTTGTGAAATCATGTGTTGATCTATTTGAAAAATATTATTTTGCCTTTGATGGGGTCGATATCGATTATGAATACCCTTGCTTGATAAATGATTCAAATTGCGAAGGGATCACTCCTATTGAGAATGAAAAAGGTTTATTTGTTGAATTTATTGCTGAATTCAGAAGACAATTAGGCTCTTCTGCTTTAATAAGCTTAGCAACTTCAGCTCATGATATAAAGATTGATGCGTTGAATTTGCCTGCATTGAATAAATTAGTTGACATATTTAACATTATGACCTATGATTTTACAGCAGGAAGTCAAGGGGATGAATTCACAGGACATCATACTCAGCCATATGTGAACCAGAATGATCCCTTGAGTTATCGAAAATTTACATCAGCTGAATTAGCAGGAGATTATTATGTTAAGAGTGGAGCTAATCCAGGTAAAATTAATTTAGGAGTAGCCTTTTATGGACGTGGTTCACTTATAAAAAAAAAAGACTCAATAAAGGGACCTTTTGTTAAAAGCATTGGTGCATTAAATTTTGGAACCTGGACAGATGGAATGATTGACTACTATGATATTAAAAAAAACTATATGAATGAAAACACAATTTTTTATGATGAAGAAGCTAAAACACCTTATATTTTAGATAATGAAAAAGGAATTTTTATTAGTTATGATGATGAAAGAAGCATTGAGGAAAAACTTAAAATTGTTGAGAAAAAAGGTTTTCAAGGTATTTTTGCTTATGAACTTACAGGGGATGATGATAATTTCACATTATTGAATGCAATGAAGAAAAAAAATTAAAATTGTTGAGGAAAAAGGTTTTCAATAAATTTTCGCTTATGAAATTACTATTATAAATAAACAAAACATCTATTTTCTTTTTTTTGTTTGTTTTATAAATTAAAAATTAAAAACCTTTTCTAAAATATGATATCGATGAAATTCACGAAAGCCAGAAGTGCTCAGCTTCTAAAAAGCATCAGATCTTTTTCAACCAGCACTGAGCATCAAAAAGCTGCCCCAGCGAAACATGATGAAAACCACAAAGAAGACCACCATGACTCCCATGAAACCATTCAACCTTATTCTGGCAAAATCGTCCAAAGTAGATTTTCAAATATTTTTCACAATGAAGAAAACGTTCATGTTTCCAGATCCTTTTACAATGTTTTAGGAAATTTGTAATTAAAAAAAAAATATTTAGCTTTTTTGGTGGAATTTTTAACATTTATTTTTTTTTAAGGACCAAATACAAGCCGATTTTTTCTGTAAAATTAGGAAATTTTCACCTTTTTTAAAATGAAATTCTTTAGATATTCTTTAATAATTTGAATGCTGCCAAAACGCAAGAAATTTCAGATTTTTGGAATCCTCCGAAAATCCATGAAAATAGTGTGTTTGTCTATCAATCAAAAAGATTGGGCAATAGTGTACGTTTATCAAGAGGAACAGAAACTTTGGTTGCAGGTTATGTTGCTCTATTATGTCCACACCCTCTTTATTTTGTTTCAGTGAGCGCCATCTTATATTATCTCTGGTTCAATGTAAAACTAATTATTTATTTTTTTTAAAAAATTTCTGAATTTTTGTGACAAGGCATTTTTCTTTGAAATGACGAGAAGATTAGTGGTTAGAATGGACATTTTGCCACATCTTGAAATGGTTAATATGCAAAAAATTGGTGCTTTTGGAAGAATTTATAATATTTTGGTGAGAATACAGGATTTGGAAAAGGTTTCTTTCGAAGAATTAAAAGAAAAAGGTAAAGTAAATTTTGATTTTTTTCAATTTTGTTTTTGAATTTGATATTTTTTTATTGCTGTTTTTTTTTTAAATCTTTTAAAGAGAATTACTTCTGGCATATGATGGGATGAAGAAGGATTGAACCATAAACTCATAAATTAAACAAAAAGAAAAAAAATCAAAAAGAAAAAAAATCAAAAAGTTGAAAAAAAAACATTTTTTAAAAAATAAAAATTAAAAGAAAATTTAATAAAAAGGAATATCTTCCAATCTAAAATTAAATTGATAATTTCTTATGCAAATTCAATCAGCTACTTTTCACCATCATAAAAATTCTGATAGTTTATCTCCCGGCAAAAAAAACAGCATTGCGCCTTCAGAATTTTCAAACAAGAGCAAATTCATTTGCAATTTTTGTGGTGGCAAAAAATGCAAACATGAAAATTATCTTAATCATCTAAGCCCTGCAATCAAAGGCTTGAATTCTGATTGGATTACTGATAAATTTCTAGCAATGCAGCGTCCTTCTTCTCGTTTGATAAAGGAATTCAATATAATATCCCAATTTAAAAAGTAAAAAACATATTGTTTTAAAATAAAAAATAAAATTTTTTTTTAAACAGTGCTGATATTAAAGCTGTTTTCAATTTACAAGAGCCTGGAGAACATGCCAATTGTGGAGATGGAAATAGAAAAGAAAGTGGGTTTTCATATTTGCCAGAAGAATTTTTTGAGAGTTCAGTTTTTTTCATGAATTTTATAAAATGATTTTCTATTTTAGATGGCATTTTTTTCTATAATTTCCATTGGAAAGATATGGCTAATACCATATTCTCACATCTTTTAAAGATCATGAGTCTGATTGATTTCACTTTTCAGCAAGGAGGCAAAGTAAAAAATCCCTTTATAATTAAATTATTATTTAATCGATATATAAGACTTTATTTTACTGTCAATATATGTTTCTCAAATTTTGTTTCAAAACACATCAATTTTCAATAATTTTTTTTCATTTAGGTCGCAGTTCATTGTCATGCTGGAAAAGGCCGAACAGCAGTCGTTATATGTTCTTGGCTCATCTTTGATGGCGACTGCACTGCCATAGAAGCAATAAAGCTGTTCAAAAGCATCAGAGCCGGTAGTTTAAAGAAGGAGAAACAGAAGGTTTTTTTGGAAGAGTTTCAAGAATGTAAGCACAAAAAAACTTACAAGAACTTAATAGCATTTTAGATTGTAAACAATCCAGAAGAAGCTTTTATACTTCAGCAAAATCTATTTTCGATCTATTGAGGATCCAATCCCCGATGATTTTCGGCGATATAAAAACCGAGACAAAACACTTACCCTTTCTTATTTACAAAATTTTGAAGCATCTGAAAGAAGAAGTTGAATCTGGAAAAAGGGATCCTCAAGCAATAATCTCTGCATTTTATGATCTTGACAATCCGCTTTTCTTCGAAAAAAAATGGATAAATATTAAGCCACAAATGAACGAATTGAAGGTAAAAAAGTAAACAAAATTAGCAATTATTCAATTTATTTCATTTAAAAATTGGATAAATCCAAAGGAAAAAATCAATAAAATGAGGGATCTTGATTATCTCTTTGTAGATTTAGATGTGAGACTTTCAGTGAATTTACTATTAGAATTCCTTGATCAGTTTGAAGAACCCCCCATCTCCTCGAAAACAATCCTGATGATCTATGAATTTATTACACGAGAAAGTCCGGATTTCGTGAATATTTTCCAAAACAATGAAATAAACAAATCAATGGAAAAACACGAGTTTTATATTCTTGATGAATTAGTGAAATTTGGCGTTATAATCTTCAAAGACGCTTCACAACTGGCCTTAATAAAAAACTATTTCCTCCGAATTTCTATAAGTCTTTTAAAGAAAGTAGAAGAATATCCTGTTTGTTTTAGCGATAATAGTCTTAATCTCAAAAGGGAAAACCTTGATATTTTTAATAAGGATGAAATTATGAAGAAATTAAGACAGATTTTCTGGCTTTGGTTTGAAGAAATCAGAACAATAGGAGAAAATCAAATCAATGAAATTGAGGAATCCTTTAAAAGCGTGAGCAGTCCACTATTGGTGAAAAAGAAACACATAAACGAAAATAGTAAGAAAAGAGCGAAAACAGAGTCAGGAAAGACGAAATTTTTCAGCTTGAGACAGATGGATGATAATGAAGAAGAAAAGGAGGAAAAAAAGGAATAGAAAAATAAATAATTAAGGTTTTTTTATAAGTAATAAGATAAAATAGTGGATATTTCATTAATTTCATGATGATCTCTCCTCTCCTCTCATTAAAAAACAAAATATATAAATAAATATTAAATAATTGCTTTAATTTAATATAAATATTCAGAAGCTCTCCCTATTATGTAGAGAAATTATCTTATATATAGAGAAATTAAATTTAAGTTTATTTAAAAACGAAAATCCAATTTAAGTAAAAATAAAAAAAATGGAGAAAAAAGAAAAAAACATAGGAAGTGATGAAAATAATAAAATAGCTGCAGAAAATCATTCAAGGAAAAAATTGAATTATGATAAGTTTTTCCTTAATTTCGAAAAAGAATACAAGCTTATCAAGGTAAATTTCGAAAAACTTTATAATAAACTCTGATAAAACAAAAAAGAAATTAACTCACGAATGTCAATATAAATGCTATAATACAGAAAAAAGTACAAGTAAAGAAGCTGAACATTGTGCAAGGATTTGTCTAAAGCCTTACATGTCATTACGTGAGTCCAATGCCCAAAGATTGGACAATTGTGAGGTATAAAGAAATTCTTGAAATTTTATGAAAAAAATTTTGTTTTTCTCTCTTTTCAAGCAAAATTTCAAATTCAGTGAGTCAAAATGTTTGACTTCTTCGAAAAACTCTGAAGGATTATCAGGTTTTTATCAAATAAAATTGATTCTTAATATAAATATATAAAAGAATGCTATCGATTGGTTATTAATCAGCATGATGAATGTTTAAAGACTGTGATTCCAATTTTTCATAAGAATTATAAGGAAATGATCACCGATTTTGATAGGTTTTCGAAAAATGAGATGTGAAAAAATCAGAGTCTTAATTTTTCTTCAATATTAATAAAATAAAGATCCTAAGAAAAAAAAATTAATTAAAATCTTTCAGAAAAACAAACAAAACATTAAAAAAATGCACAAATCCTCTAAGAAAAAGGAAAAACCTTTGAAGAAAAAAGAATTTGTGAACAAGAAAAATATTGAGGATCTTGATATTTCTGATGAAGCTATAGAAGAAGAGTTATTAGATGAGTATTATGATGAAATTGCAGAAAAAGAGGAATTAAAGAATACTGAAATAGAAGAAGCCCAAAACAAGCAAAAAAATAAAGAAAAAGACCCACAAGAAGGTGAAGAACAAGGAGAAGTTTCTGATATCTCTGAAGAATTCGGAACCTCAAAAAAGCCAGAAACCACAATTTTCGAGAAATTCATCAAAGAAACAGGTCAAAATTTCGACTTGACAGCAATCAGTAATAAAATCCAGGAATTATTAAAGATCTTAAGCAATTTTGCTGCTGAACGAGACAATGAGAAATCCCGTGAAAATTACATGAATGAACTGGCTGATTACCTATGTACATATTACGGTTATAATAGAGAACTAATCGATGTGTTTCTTACAACCTTTAATCCAAATGAATGTGTTCAATTCCTCGAAGCCAATGAACAGCAAAGGCCTACAACAATTAGAACCAATACTTTAAAGACAAAAAGAAAAGAATTGGCTCAAACGCTTATACAAAGAGGAGTTAATTTAGACCCTTTAGCAGATTGGACCAAGGTGGGACTTAAGATTTATGAGTCGAAAGTGCCTATTGGAGCTACTCCTGAGTATTTAGCTGGACATTATATGCTACAGGCAGGATCTTCATTACTCCCGGTAATGGCTTTGGCTCCACAGATCAATGAGAGGATATTGGATATGGCAGCTGCTCCTGGAGGAAAAACAACCTATATTGCACAGCTAATGAAGAACACAGGAGTTTTATTCGCTAATGATTCGAAGAAGGAAAGACTAAAAGTATTTATAAATTTTGTCTTTTTGAAAATTCTTTAAAATTTTTTTAAACCTTTGAGTTTTTGAAATTTATAATAAAATTTGAATTTTTTAGGCTCTTAAATTTAATTTACAAAGAATGGGAGTTCATAATTGCATAATAACGAATTATGATGGTCGAAAATTCCCAAAGGTGATGGGGAATTTCGATCGAGTGCTTCTCGATGCCCCATGCACAGGTATGGGTATCATAGCGAAAGACCCTTCAATAAAGATCCAAAAGGTTTTAATTTTCTTTCTAATTTTTATGAAGAAATTATATTATAATAAATAGAACTTAATGGACATAAGGATTGCTTCTCATTTGCAAAAAGAATTGATTTTAGCAGCCATTGATTGCTGTAAAAAAGGTGGATATGTTGTTTATTCCACATGTTCAATCACAATTCAAGAGAATGAATGGGTGGTAGATTATGCTTTAAGGAAGAGGTTTGTTAAAATTGTGCCAACTGGACTGGAAATTGGAGAAGATGGCATCACAAAATGGGGGGATAAGAGATTCCATCCTAATTTGAAATTAGCCAAAAGAATATTACCACATATTCATAATATGGATGGGTTTTTCGTCGCTAAGTTAAAGAAGATTGAGAATGGCACAAAGAAAAGTTTAGAAGAAAAAGAGCAAAAGGAAAAGAAAACTGGTAAAGAGTTGAAGAAAAAGAAAAAAAAGGCGAAAAAAGCAAAAAAAGCCAGATTAGCTAAAAAAGAAGCTGAAAAAATAGAAAATGAAGCGAAAATGAAAGAAAATTTAGATGAACATGCTGAAGAAAATAAAGAAAAGACTGAAGAAAATGTTGAAGTAAAGAAGAAGAAAAAACATAAGAAAGCGAAAGTTGAAGAGACCGTTGTTGAGGCCGAAGTTGCAAAGGAAGTTCCGAAAATATTAAAAAAAAAAATAAAAAAAGAGAAAAAATAAAAAAAATTCTAAATTTTTCATTCAAAAAACAAAAATTTCAAGTGAAAAATTAAAAAACAAAAATTTAATAATTCTATTTTTTCGTATTGTCATCAATCTCATAACCTCCTTAATCCTCCCATGAAATATTCTTTAGCATTCAAATATGAAAATCTTGAAACTAAATTCCAAAGCAATAGAAACATTCTAAAACTACAAATACCAATTTCTTCTAGCTTCAGTATTTGTGCTCATAAATTATATAACTGGTGTTTTGACTTCTTTTATAATTGCATTTTCTATGTTATGCGGATTTCTTTCCATTATCTTTTTAATTGTGATTTTCATTCCGAAAATCACGCATTTTAAATATACAATCCATTTTTTTGTGATGATCCACTCTGATTTTAGTGGAATGGAAGTTGTCATCTTTGTTTTATTTCGATTTTGATCTCGAGAATCAAATGGCATTGGTCTTCATTTTGGGACTTTATATATCATATTCTCTATAGATTAGATTCCTTGTGTTTGCTATCAATGAAATTTTAGAGAAGGCTTTTATCTTCATATTACATTTCATTTGCTTTATTTCTTTTGATCAGGAGAAATCTCTTAGAGAAATTTTTAAGATCATTAGTGATTCTAATGAATATTTGAATGAATTCAAAATGCTGTTAAAAACGTGATGATCATTGATTTATATCAGAAAAACATTGAATTCATCAACAATTCAGCCATTAATTTGATTGAAAATGAAAGCATTGGGAGCTCGTTAAATGAATATCCTTACCATTTTTCTCAATCAAAATCAGCTCGATTTTGATCAAATTTCAGTCCAATGCAAACATTGTAAA
>JFJP01018666.1_pt1 | contig 17315 bp, 22 predicted proteins | sample 431651 | NCBI WGS metagenome assembly JFJP01 (sample SAMN02602958, study PRJNA72255) | Microbial mat metagenome, whole genome shotgun sequencing project. | biome: fresh water; feature: sink hole; material: water; isolation source: purple microbial (photo- and chemosynthetic) mats found in... | reverse complement strand
AGAAGAAGCCAGCAAGGAAGACCCGCAAGCCAGTACCGGAGCAGTTCAACCCGGCAAAGCCGTTGAAACTGCCGATGCAAGAGGCGTTCTGCCAGAATCTTGCGCACGGTAGCGGAATCGAAGCGTCCCCAGGCGGCGGATTCACAACAAAAGAGATGTCGGCCTCCGAGGCGTACCGAAAAGCAGGGTACATAGCAAGAGGCAAGGCTGCCGACGTGAATGCGTCTCGGTTGCTAACTAATGCTAACTTTCGGGCCCGCTTGGACTATCTCCGAACTGAACAGGCCAAAATGCTTGCGGAGAGAGGCTGTGCGTCGAGGGAAGAGTTGTGTTCTATACTTACATCGGCCGTAAGACATGCACACGCCAAGTTCATTTCTGAAGGAAAACACGGCATTGCGCTGAATTCGTTTGTAAAGAGTCTGGCTGACATTACGGGGCTCAACAAGGCCGATCAAAACGGGGCGGACTATAACACGATGGTCAAAGAGTTTATTGAGAAACTTACCCCGCCGGAGCCGGAGTCTGAACGTACTCCAATAACCGGTTAATGATGTAGCAAACATAGTTATCACGAGATTTGCTACACGGCAGAAGGATCGTTATGCCAGTATCTACCAGCAATATTCAGCTATTTGACCAGCTAGGGGATATTCACTGGCGGCTGGATAACATCTATTGGTGCGTTAGTGACGACGGGCGCAGGATAAAGTTCAAGATGCGGCCGGCCCAGAGGCAGTTGCTTTTGAATTGCTGGTGGCGTAATATCATCGTCAAGGCTCGCCAGCTTGGGTTTACGACAGAAATTGCTATCCTCGGTCTGGACTTTGTTCTTTTCCACCCTGACAAGACGGCTGGCTTTATTGCGCACAACCGAGAGTCGGCAACCAACATATACCAGAAGAAAATTCTATTCCCGTTTGACAACCTTCATAAAGAGATCAGAGATTCAAAGTTCGACGCCAAAGTAAACCAGCGGCAGGACGCCGGCGGATACATCAATTTCCGCAACGGTTCGTCTATCCGGGTAGGTACGTCGTTCCGGTCGGATACCTGCCAATTCCTGCACATATCGGAGTTTGCAGACGTTTGCGCAAGGTATCCGGCCCGCGCAAAGGAAATCATTACCGGATCGCTGCCGACTGTCCACCGATCGGGTAGGGTATTCTTTGAATCAACCACAGAGGGTGCTTTCGGATATTTCTACGACATGGCGCAGGCTGCCTATGACAAGCAACTATCAGGGCGGGAGCTGACATACCTTGATTACCGGCTGCACTTCTTCCCGTGGTGGGAGGATCCAAAGTACGAATACCGTGAAAACGAGGCCGCCAACATACTGATCACCGACAAACAGCAAGAGTATTTCGATTCGCTGGAGAAGAAGATCAAACACAAGTTGAACATCGGCCGCCGGGCGTGGTATGTGGCAAACAAGGAAACCCTGGGCGACCTGATGTATCAAGAAATGCCAGGAACATTCGAGGAGGCCTTCCAGACCATAATCGAGGGGGCCTACTACAAAGCGCAGATTGACGCGGCTCGGGCTGACGGGCGGATTGGGAACTACCCACCGATTGCAGGCGTGCCGGTTCACACGTCTTGGGACTTGGGGATGAACGATTGCCAGGCTATCTGGTTCTTTCAGGAGTACGCCGGCATGTTCAGGATCGTGAACTACTACCAAGCCGACGGTGAGGATCTGACGCACTACTGCAACGTCATCAAGGAGTATCTGACAGAGCACGGCTGCCCAATGGGCGACAACTGGGCCCCGCATGACATTCAGCAGCGGCAGTGGACCTCTGCGCAGGCCCGGATAGACATTGCCTATCAGGAATACGGGATCAAGTTCTATCAGGCCCCCAACATCGGCAGAGCAGACGGTATCGATGCGGTTCGCCGAGCATTCCCGCGGTGCCAATTCCATGAAGAGGGTTGCGCCCACGGTCTGAAGGCGCTCACGGCCTACCAAAAGGAATGGGACGAGAAACGGGGCTGCTACCGTGAACAGCCGTTGCATAACTGGGCATCTGACGGGGCCGACGCCTTCCGCATGTTCGCAGTTGCCCGAGGGAATCAACTGGAATCAGGACCGCAAAACGCAAAAGCGCCGGCCAAAGAACAGAGTTTGGAAGACCTTGCTTCAATATGGCAATCCGTCGGTGTCTGATGCTTGACACCGATAGGGCAAACGTGTAGGCTTTTGGTCAGCCTAGATCGACGGATCGAAAAGCAGGACATCCTGACCTGCCTGGCTGACCTTACTAAATCAGGACCAACTACAGGAGGTTATCATGGGCATATTCAAGACGCATCGGCAATTTATTGAAGACATTAAAGGCCGTCTTCTGACGCCGCTATCGCAATACGAGAGATCAAAAACAAAAGTCACATTTAGTTGTGATGTTTGCCAATATGTTTTTGCAGCTATTCCTAATTCAATATTGGCTGGTTCTGGTTGCCCTCGGTGCGGAAAAACAAAATGCGCAAATTCTAGGCGGCTGACGCACGCGGATGTAGTTTCCAGAACGGCAGGGCGAAACATAACTATTCTTACCAAATACGCAGGCGCCAGAAAACCCATGACGTTCAGGTGTGATGTTCATGGATCTACATGGACAACGACGCCGGATGCTGTTATTAATCGCAAATGCGGCTGTCCAACATGCGGCATGGAAAAAAGCGCGACTGCTAGACGCCTAGAAAATATGGTTATAGAAGATCATGGTGATTGGGTTCTTATTGACGTGTCTACAAGCTCGCATCCTGACGCTACAATGAAAATAGACAAGGATGATTACGACAGGCTTAAAAGCAATTACAAGATGTTAATTTCCAGGGGATATGTCAAAGCAAATGCCCGAAATCTGAAAGGTCGGGGAAGTATGATTACTGTCCACCGTGTAATTCTTGGATTGCAGAAGTCTTTCGAAATAAAAATAGATCACGTTAATCACGACACAACAGATAACAGAAAAGATAATCTGCGAATAGCCACGAACTCTCAAAACATAATGAACTCTAAAATACAGACTCGAAACAAGAGCGGATGCAAAGGTGTTCATTTTGTCAAAAGAGATCAAAAGTGGCTGGCAAGAATTTCTGCAAACAAAAAGGATGTGTATCTCGGGTTGCATACCAGCTTAAATGCAGCTATTGCAGCTAGAAAAGCCGCCGAAGCCAAATACCACGGCGAGTTCGCCTACAATCCGACACAGGACGCCACTCTATTCCCGCAGAAAAGTCTTGAATTGCCGTCTACGGCGTGTCAATCTGTGGGCGTCTGATAGCTTAATAACCCAAAGAGGAAAGGCATACGACAATGACGAGGCTCCTACAACTTGGCATGGGCGGACATCAATCTGCCCGAGCCGATAAAGTCACATGGCTGACACCGCCAGAACTGCTGAAGGCTCTCGGCCCGTTTGATCTGGATCCCTGCTGTCCGCCGAATATGCCGTGGCTGACCGCTTCAACGATGTGGACAAACAGCATCGCGCCATTGGCGGAAGGCATGTATGCCATAGGCGGCTTTCATCAAGTAGTGCATGACGGCTTGGCCGAAGAGTGGCAGGGCCGCGTCTTCTGCAATCCCCCGTATGGTCGCGAGACTGGACGATGGCTGGCCCGATGCGCAGAGCACGGCAACGCGACCGCTCTGATCTTTGCGCGGACGGAAACGGAAGACTGGCAGAGACACGTTTGGGCGAAGGCTGACACGATCCTGTTCCTGTTTGGCCGATTGTACTTTCATCACGTAGACGGGGCCAGGGCCGCGGCAAACAGCGGGGCACCTTCCGCGTTGATCTCCTACAACGCCGAGAACACGCGGTTCTTGGAGCAATCGAAACTGCTGGGGCGTCTGGTACGCCTGGACAACACCAAAAGCGAGGCATGACATGGGCTGGAAGAACATCAAGGACCACTACCGGATCGGCCACATCGTGCATGTGAGCGACGGGAAAATCTGCATCGGGAGTCCGTACATATCGGACATCATTTCTGTGACATTTGTGGGCAAGCTGTCATGGGGCAAGCTGGGTCCGTCCAAGAACGAAGAGCTGGCGCGGTACTACGCCGAGATGACGGCGGATCCCGCCAAGCTCAAAGAGTTGATCGACGCCCCGGATAAGTTCATGGCACTGCAAACCGTTTACACCTACGACGGTGCGGAGATCATTGAGAAGCAGTGCGAGGAGTACGGCTGGCCGAATATCACTACTGACGGCCGCATCCAGTACGACAACGAGTTCTCGCCAGACAAGGCCGTTGTCATTGGCTGGGCCAAGCGAAGCGCAAAATATGGCGTGGAGCGTTGGAAAGAGCACATCACTGACGCCGAGAAGCGCCTTGCGAAATGCCGCAAGGAGTTGGCCGAAGAGGAAGCCACCCTTGCCAAGCTAGAAGCAGACTATCCGGGCGTCGGTACAGAACCACAGTCATGAGCGAAGACAACCCCATGCGAATGATACCGGAGGAATACTTCAAGCAGACGTGCGTGATGCGCCGTGACCGCCGGGGCCGGTTCATTCACCCGCTGACGGTGCTGAAGCGGTGCGAACGCGAGAACGCTGACTTTGTGGTTGCGACGGTGTTCAGCCAACAGACGTTTAAGGGAATTGGAAAGCCAATCGAGACAGGCGGGGAAGAATGAAATACGTGATACTTGAACGAGCGTCGCGGGAAGAGCTGCAAAGCGCAGTCATGGCGTGGATTGACAAGGGGTGGGTTCCTCAAGGCGGCGTATCGATCGTTGTCGTGACACAAGGATTATGGCTTACAAGCCACGGCCAAAGCCCATCAACACACCTAAGGTATTATCAGGCGATAATTAAGAGCGAAGGCACGGAATGAGCGCAACGCCCCCACCAAACGGCGTCGAATGCTTTGTCACCGACATTCAGGCCCGCATAACCTACTGGCGTAAAGAGGCAAATCTGTCTTACGCCGAGGCCGTGGGTGCCCTGGAGATCATCAAGCTCGACCTGTACGCCGAGATGCAGGGCGAGGACGACGACGATCCGTGGAGGCGGTAGACAATGGCAATCCCGATTCCAACCCAGGGCAACTACAACGCCAAGCGCGACACGTCAACGCTGCATTTCGTGGACGAGGACGGCAAAGCCTACTCGAATGAATACGTTATGCGCGGTGGCATCTGTTTTCCCATGAGCATCCGGGCCGGCAACCGGGAGACCATCGAGGGTTACGCCGTAGTCGTTGGCCGTGACATCCGTTCCGGTGTTCATACCGTGTGCAAGGAAACGAAGGTGCTGGCGATCGACCACATTACCGACGGAGACGGACGCATCAAGTACCGCGGTGTGGCCCCCTGGTTCAATGACGCTTGGGCGACGTACTTCTGCCGGTGGTATCACTGGCACGGGCGGACCGGCTCGCTGGATCACTGGCTGCGGGACATCAAACGCTCTGCCATGGTCCAGCCAAAGCCGAAGCTGTCCGAGTGCATCTGGGACGACGCCGCCGAGGTGGATCACGCCATGAGCCTTTTGGCCCTGCACGGGAAGCTGAAGGCCGACAAGGACGGCGGATTCATGCAGCAGATGGCGGCATACCAGACGAATCAGGCGGTGCCTTATCCGGCCCGGATAGCCGTTATGGCTTGCCTGGCCGGGTTCCATCAGTATGCTTGGACGCGAGCGAGCGTGGAATATGACTGACAAAAACCGCTTGACGACATTCGGGCTCTTTAATACATTGGTGCCTTCTTCGATCAGCCTTCTCGTAGTCATGACACGAAAGGGGGCACAACATGTAGTGCCGTTAAAAGCGGCTGCAAGGCCCGCAATTCCGGAAAGGCGTTGCGGGCTTTGTCTTTCAGGCGGCAACAAAAACCGCTTGACGGTGCAACATGCAGCGGCTATAAGGCGGACTCATATACGGATCGTAATCCAAAAAGGAGTCCATCATGCTAGTAGACCTCAAGCTGCCGAAAACCAAGAAATCAGACTCCAAAGCGATGCCAAGCCCTGAAATGGCAGATAATCAGTATCCCTACGGCATGACGATCACCATCGAAGGCGACACGCTGAAGAAGTTCCCCGACCTGATGAATGTTCAGGCAGGCCAGGAAGTCAATATCGAAGCCATTGCCCGCGTCAAAATGGTGCGCAAGATTGATACGTCGTCGGCAAACAGCTACGAGAAGTCTTCCGTGGAACTCCAGCTTATGAAACTCGACGTGTCGATGGAGAAGGATTTGGACACAGCCTTCAACGAGGATGACTAATGGCCGCATCTCCCCAGAATCTTGAAACGTCAGACCTTGCGCAGTACATACGCAATACGGTCTTCTCGAACTACAAGACCAACCGGGAGACGCTGGACATCCGCTGGAGCCGTAACCGTGCCGCCGCCGAGGTTGATCTTGAATACGACGAGTATGGTAAGTGGAAAGCCAGCGACAACGTGGAAGCATGGCAGTCCGACACGATGGACGACACCATCCGCCAGAAGATCGCCGCGGCCAAGGCCCTGATTTCCGATACCGCGTTCAAGGGCGGCCGTGTTCAGTTCATGCTGGTTCCGCCCCAGGGCGCCGAGAGCATCGGTGCCGCCGGAGCGCAGCGTGATCCGGTAGTGAAGGCGAACGAGGACTTCATCGGGCGCCAGCTCGACAACTGCAACGCCGTGGGCGAACTCGGGAAGTGCGTTCTATCCGGTGCCACCTACGGGCGTTACTTTGCAAAGCGGTACACGACGGCGATGGAGCTCGGCAATGGGTTCCAGGCTGTCGGACCGAACGTGTTCGAAGAGGTCTCGAGCGACGAAACGACGATGGCTTTTGAGAACAAGAGCATCTTCAACATGTACTGGGACATGGAAAGCGACGATCTGACCAACGGCGAGGCGGTCATGGAGGTCGATTTGGTCAGCCCGTACATGTTGCGACTTGACGCCAAGAAGCCGTATCACTTCCCGAAGTTCATCCAGGCCGCGATTGAGGCAGCCAAACCCAAGACAACCACCGGGACAGGCACCGACGAGAGCCGGACACTGCCGACACGCCTGCGGGACATCTCTTTCCGCACTCGAAACATACACAAGATCGAGTTTTGGGGCCGGGTGCCTCGCAAGAAGGCCGACGCTTTTGAAGCGATGCTGTTGTGCGACGGAATGATTGAGGATCCCGGATTGAGCAATACCGAGGCTTTGCCCGAGGACGAAGGCGACCAGGTGGAGATATTCTGCATTCTGGCCGATGACTACGCGATTGCCTACAAACGGACCGGAGACCCCAAGGAGCGCCCCTATTTCATGGGTGATTGGGATGAAGTTCTTGACGGCAACTGTGGCCGCGGCATAGCCGACAACCTTTACCAGATTGCCAAGACGCTGACCGGAGCCCGCCGGACGCTCGAAGACAACATGAAGCTGGCCGGCAGCCTGATTCTGGCACTCAAGCGCAGTCTGGTCATTGAGGACATCGAAAAGGAAATGGGCGGCGACAAGTGCGTGAAGATACTCACCCTCGACGAGATGGACTCGCGGACTACGGCCAGGGACGCCGTGCAGCAAATCAAGATTGATTCCATGATTGCCCCGCTGACAACCCTGATCAGCGCCTACATGGAGTTTGCCGACCTTGCCTCGTCGATCCCCAAGGCCGAGCAGGGCCAGCAGTCAGCCAACCCACAGACCGCTTTCGAGCTTCAGCAGCGGCTGGAGCGTTCAGGCAAGTACATGGGCGAGGTCATTCGCCGGCTGGATCGGTTTGTTGAGCAGATCGTCAACGAGTTCTACCGGTACAACATGCTGGATCCGGACATCCCGGTGCAGAAGGGCGTATACCAGGTCAAGGCGTTGGGCTTTTCCTCGTTCGAGAACCGCGTTATTCGCCTTCAGAAGATGCTGCAATACCTGGCTCTCGTCATTGATCGCCCAAATCTACTGGTGGACGTGAATGTGCGCTGGCTGAATGAGGAAATTGCAAAGAGCATGGACATGGACATTGCACAGCTTCTCAAGACCCCGGAGCAGAAGCAGCAGGAAGCCGAAGCGGAAGCAGCGGCGGCCGCCAACAGCCCGGAAATGCAGGCTTTCCAGATGCAGCAGCAGGTCAGCGCCTCGGAGATCGAGAAAAACAAGTCGGCAGTCGCCAAGGATCAGGCCGATGTTGCGATTGAGGCCGAAAAGCTGAAGATCGAGCGAGCGCGGGCCGTGGCCGAGATTCAAGCCAGGGCCAAGGCTATGACGGCGGAACCGAAAAAGGAGATGGCAAAATGATGAAACTGCTCGCGGTATTTGGTTTGTGTCTTACGCTTTCGGTGCAGGTACTGGCGCAGGGTCACGTAGTCATCAACGGCGTTCAGCCTGATGTCACAATCGGACTAGGAAACGAAAACGGCAATGCCCTTTCGGTCGATTTGGCAACGCGGTCTTTGATCGTAATTGACTACGCCCATCACGAGATTCATTCTGGCAGCCACTACACATGCACCTACACAAACACGCTTGGAGCCGGAGCTGCTACAAATATCCTCGTCACGGTGGCAAACTCGACGAAATGGCCTCACATGCTTTTTGATATTTCTGGCGACCTTGATACAAGCGTAATCATTTACGAGGGCGCAACCAATACGGCCGGAGCTGCGTTATCGTGCGTCAACAACAACCGAAACAGCACCAACACGGCGTTGACTTCTATCAATTCAGCAGCCGGAGCGGTAAACGGGACAGTCATCTATACAAGCCGTTTTGGGTTAGATTCCGGGTCAGGACCATCAAGGGTAGCCGCTAGTGGGGCTGCTCGAGAAGATTCGGAATTCATTTTAAAGCAGAACACGAAATACCTTGTGAACATAACCAGCATTAGCGCAGCCAACAAAATAAACGCATCTTTCGCCTGGTACGAACACACCAGCAAGACCGATTAACACACGGGGCAGCGCAGCCCATCTGCGTCAACGACGAACACAAGGAACAGCCAATGAGCAAGACCATCACCATCAAGAGAAGCCAGATCCTCGAACTCATGGACGCCTACGGCAAGGCCGCTACGCTCCATCTCTCCGAGGGCGAGAACGCCGACGACGTGAAGAAGTTCAAGTACGCGGCCGGCAAGAACTACAACGCCCTGCTTTCGCTGGCGAAGGAAACCGAGAAAATCCAGCGTTCGATGCAGGAGGAGTATACGGATCCCGAGCTGGACGCCTACAACCAAGACCGTATCAAGCTCTGCGAGCAGTACGCCGAGCATGACAGCGAAGGCCAGCCGAAGTTCCGGCAGTACGAGGACGGTCGCCCGCGGGAGTACATCATCGAGTCCGCGTTGAAATCGGAGTTCCAGAAGCAGGTTGACGCCCTTAAGGAGCATTACGAGGAAGCCATCGAGGCCGATGCAGCCAATGACCGTGCCACCAATGCTGTTCTAGACGAGGAAGTAAACGTGGTTCTGTATTCGATCGACTGGATCAAGGTTCCCGTGGCCGTCTCTGGCAGCTACGTTGATCTGATTTCAGGCATGATCGAGAATCTTCCGTCTTTTGAGTAAAAAACGCTTGCACATTACAAGGAATTCTGTATAAGGTAGGAATCGAAAAAGATAGGGCAGTACCGGGGTAGCTCCCTGGAGACTGCAAATGCAGACTTAAAAGGCAACACGGTGCACCGGCCGTGTTGTCTTTTTTATTGCCCGAATCTCTTACCGAGAGGCGCAAAATGGCACTGAAGATCAACATGCTGGGGCTGGAGGAACACCAGGTCAAGATTGTGGCCGATGCTCGCCAATACAGCGCAGCCGACCTGCTGATCAAGGAAGCCACCAAGATGCGCGACCAGTTGCGAAAAGAGAACGAGGACACTCCCGGACGGTGCGACACGGATTTGACGGAAGACTTTGTGTTTAAGGCGGGGGCGATCCACGCTTTGAATGCGATCATCAACGCGCCGGAACAAGCCGACGCCTACATCAAGAAAAGGAGCAAATAGCCATGGCAACCAATGAAACCACCGCCGAAGATATTCCCGCCGATGTTCTTGAACAGGTCACGGCTCCGCCGGGAGGCACGCTGGAGCCAGTCGCGCCCGAAGTCATCGGAACCCAGTTCATGACCCTGATTTCCAAGGATGTTGCTGGCAACGAGGTCAAGGCCATGCAGATCGGGCAGCGCGGCGTTATCGTCGTGTCCGGGCTGACTTCCGTGTTCGTGCCTGGGGCCGACATCGTGGACCGTGGAGTAGGCAAGCAGATCGTTTAGTACCAAACCGACCAAACCGCAACAGCATAAAGGAGAATGAGACATGAAACGGACGAACCTGGCAATCCTGATGGTTATCGCACTTGTGGCAATGGTTTTCGCGCAGATCGTGCAGGCCAAGCCCGAAACGGTCAACGACGTTGTGACCTACGAAGCCGGGGCCACGCTGAACATGAACGGCACCCTGAAGATTCAGGACGTGACCGTGACAGCCAGTGCCGCCGAGCTGAACACAATGGACGGAGTTACGGCTACCGCGACACAGATCAATTCGGCGGCGGATGCCAGTGCTAGGGTTGTCTCTACGAGCGTCACCAACGGGCAGGCTATTACGCTTTCTGCCTCTACGCCGGTGATCGCTTTAACGGGCATTGGCGGGGCGAACGATACGACAAACACTGTAACGATTGCCACTCCCTATCCGGTTGGCGTCGAGTTTACCGTTTATGTGACGGCCGCCTCCAGCAACCTCATTACCATTGCCGATAGTACGACGGTTCTGGCCCTTGGGTCAGCCTGGCTAGGGGATGGCACCGATGTTCTGAAGTTTTATACCGTGGCGACCAATTCGGCGGTGAAGGTATCATCGTCTGACAACTGATTTTGATTGCGGGTTGGCGCAGCCCGAAAGCGCGTCGGATTCATAATCCGAAGGTCGTTGGTTTAAATCCAGCACCCGCTACCAGCGTGAGAGAAGACCGAAACCAGCAGTGGAGAGAACAACATGAGTGACACAGCAGCCAATGAGCAAAGCACAGTGATTGACGACGACGTAGTTGTGACCGATGCACAGCTTGACGCCGATTTCGATGCCGATGATGACGACACCAGGGATACCGGGGCCGCCGACAATGGCATTCTCACGCTTGGTGACGATGATGCCGACGACAAAGCCGGAGCTGGAGCGGAAGACGCAAACGGGTTTCCCGATCCCGCAACCGTAGCAGCCGAAGCCAAAGCCAAGGCGGACGCCGAAGCGGCCAAGGCCGGCAAGCCAGCGGTAGCGGCCAAGACGGAGACAACCGCTGAAGAGAAAGCGGCGAGGCAGCAGGCGGCAAGCGCGGCGGCGGCTGCCAGCAGCAAGCAGTTCATCGAGTCGATGGTATCCAAGATCAAGGACGTGGAGATCGGCGACGGCGGAACGGAAGTATCACCGATGCCCAAGACGTTTGGGGAGTTTGCCGAGCAGTTCCCGGAGATCGCCGCTGTCACGCAGACCATGATCAGCCATCTCCGCGACGAGTTGCTGTCGCAGATGCAGCCGATCCAGAAGATGATTCAGACGCAGGAGATCACCAGCGCCCAGCAGGCCCTAGCGGATGAACTGGCCTCGGATGTCTACGGGCACCCGGACGCCGGCGAGATTATCGGTTCTGAAGCATTCGAGGCGTGGGCCGCCAAGCAGACGCCGGCATTTCAGCGGTTCATTGATGCGGCCGCCACTGCCCAGGATGCGGCACCGATCATTGCCAAGTTCAAGGCGGATACCGGCACGGCCACCAGAAACAGGACGCCAGCGCAGGCGTTGGCAGACAAGCAGCGGGCGGCACGAGACGCCAAGAACAAGCTGCACAGCGCGACCACGCGAACACGCAAGTCCGTACCGTCCACCGCGGGGCACGGAACGTCAGCGGAAGATCTGGACAGGGCTTTTAACGAGGATGACGAAGGCGAGGAGTAACCATGCCTGAAAATCATCGAAACAATCAACGAAGAGTTGGAACGGGGGTATGGGATGTTCCCGTGTCGCCCGTGGGGACGGTGGAGGGAGAATTCACCAAATGTTCTAATTGCGGGCATCCCATATTTCGCGGGAAGTTCGGAAAAGGGACGTTTGTTGAAGTCAGATGCAAAAAATGCGACTTCCCGAACACCATCCTCGAACCGTAGGAGAACAGAACACGCTTGACTGCCAGCGGACCAAAGAGACCTAGAGCTTGCAAGCACAAAAGAAGGGTAGGACACCATGGCAGTAAACACCACAGGAGACATCTCCGAAAGAGTGGGCGTGAAGTGCGTGAAGCGTCTTTTGCGCGTTGGGCAGCCTCTGCTGGTCACGCAGCGTTTCGCGCAGATGGACACGCAGGAACAGAATAGCGGTAAGGTCCGCAAATGGCGCCGTTACCACAGCTTTGCTGTGACGACCGCCCCCATGGCCGAAGGCGTCACGCCGGCGGGCCACGGAATGCCGTTCACCGACTACGTTGCCACGTTGCAGCAGTTCGGTGATGTTGTCGAGCTGACGGACATCGTTGCCGACACCCATGAGGATCCGATCCTCAAGGAAATGGTGGACAAGTCCGGCGAGCAGTTCGCAAAGGTCATCGAGGCAATCACGATCGACACGCTCAAGGGCGGCTCGAACGTGTTCTATGCTTCGGGCGTGGCCTCGCGTTCGCTGGTCAATGCACCGCCGAAGCGCAGCGACATCCACCTGATCACCCGTGCCTTCAATCGGGCCAACGCATCTCCGATCTCCCGGATGATCGCCCCGAGCGAGAAGGTTTCGACCGCCGGTATCCTCGCGGGATTCTACGCGATGGGTTCGACGGACCTGGACGCCGACATTCGCGCCATGACGGGCTTCGAGTCCGTGGTGTCGTATGGCAACCCCGGGCAGGCGACGGCTGGCGAAATGGGCGCGGTTCTGAACGTGCGCTTCATCCTGACGCCGAATTTCGAGCCGTGGGAAGCGGCTGGCGAGGCGGGGACCACCTACCTGTCGAGCGGCACGGCGCCGGGCAGCTCGGTGGCGTGCGACGTGTACCCGCTGATTGTGGTTGCGCGGGACGCCTACGCTTGCGTGCGTCTCCAGGGCCGCGAAGCGGTCAAGATCATGGTACTAAATCCCAACACGCCTCGCGGCGGGGATCCGTCCGGTCAGCGTGGTTCGGTTGCGTGGAAGACGATGTACGCTTGCGCCATCACCAACGAGCAGTGGATTGCCCGTCTGGAATGCGCTTGCACAGCGAACCCCGCGTAGTCAAGCCGTAACGGGCAAAGCCCCTCTTCGGAGGGGTCAGCCCATTGTGATTCATGAGTAAAGAAAAGGAGACTTCAACATGAAGTGCATTACTGGAACATTCAATGGAACCGGGGCTGCTGTTTACATCGGCTGCGGTTTCAAGCCGGATATGGTTATCGTGCGTTGCCCCACTGACGGGGCAGGCCCGTCGCTGGTGTGGTCGAAGAATGACCGCGTGGCCGCGCAGACCGAGGGACTGTTGGACACCAACGGCGCGACCGCGTTGGCCCCGAAAGCCTACGGCGCTGGGATTCGCCCCTACGAGGGTGGCGTGTTGCTGACGGCGGCTCTTCAGACGAGCACCGCTTACGGCGAAGGCGTCTACCTGGTTCGCGATGCCAAGGACTACCGTTACGGGCCGAATGAACTGCCCGGCGGCGGCAGCGGCGACGCGACGGCGGATACGATCGACACGTGGACCATCGGCGTGCTGGCGAACCGTACCGGCAAGTTCAACTCGAACGTGACCGGGACGTACATCGGCGCGGGCTCGAAGATCAAGATCCAGGCCAATTCCGGCAAGGAGTCGATCGTCGAGGCGTACATCGAGGCGCTGACTGCCGGCCAGGGCGATACCGCCAACGAGGTGACGTTGAGCCGTCAGATCGGTTCGGGTTCGATCCGGTTCATCTCCGGCAAGTATGATTATGCCCCCCAGACCATCGGGCAGATCACGCTGGCCGGGTTCGTGGTGAACATGACGACCGTGATCAACGTCAACGACGAGGTTCAGGAATTCCAGGCATTCCAGTTCGACGACTAACCTCGGTTGACTGAAGCAACGTGCAGGGGGGGTCATGACGGCCCCCCCTGTTTTCAACAAACAGCCCGACAAGGGCAGAACAGGAGCAGAAAGCCCATGAGCAGCCCAGCACAACCAATGATCCTCGCCCCGGACGGCAAACCGTTTACCAGCGAGAAACTGGCGAATGAGTTCATCAAGAAGCAGGAGCTTGACCCGACGCTATTCGAGGCGTTCAAGCATCAAGGCGGATGGTGTGTCTTCAATCTTTCGGTACTTCCAAACGGAATGAAAGAGATGCTGAAGGCGGCCAGTGAGAAGCCATCTGAACCAGTTGCGGCGGCACCCGCATCGAAGGAAGTTCATCGCAGTGCCAAGTATTTTCGAGTGATATTCCAAGCAAAGACGAATCCGAACGATCTGGACAAACCAGAGCTTGGCGTCAATGGCGCCACTCTCATCGTGGAGCGCGAAGTCGAGGTCATTGTTCCGGGAAGTTATCTGGAGGCGGCGGATCATACCGTCAAGAACCAGTACGAGCAGAAGCCCGGTCATGACCGCAAGATTGTCGGCAAGGTTCGGACCTACATGTACCAGGTGATCAGCGAAGCGACCAAAGCCGAGTTCGAGGCGTACAAGAAAAGCGGCAACGCGACACGAGACAAGGAAATTGCCGCCAGGGAACACGCCAACCGGTAAGCAAACCAATAGAATAGGGGGCCTCTGATGGCGCGGATAACGGATTTCAGTGATCTATTCAAGTTCGTCCACGCCGAGCTACCAGAGTGCCCCGCGGTTCTCTTCAATCAGCACGTCATCCAGGGAGGCCGCCAGTTCTGCAAACGAACTCGGGTATGGCGGGAGTCGCTGACCGCTTACAACCTTGTGGCCGACGACAAGACTTATACGCTGGCGCCAATCGTGGGGGCTACGACCTATGTTGCGCAGATCGAGGCAGTAGTCGAGGTTCGGTGGAATACGGCGGCTGGCGTCACCGCAGGCACGTCCGGCAACGTCCAGAACTGGCGGACATACGGATTCAACCCGAATACCAGCGTTTTGACGCTCGAGACGGCGCCAACGGAGAGCATCACATCTGGGCTCGACGTTGTGGCGGTCCTGGTGCCTGATTTGAGCGCAACTGATATGGCTGACTGGGTGCTGAACATCTACGCCGAGCCGATCCTTGCCTACGCCATGTATACGCTCAAGAGGATTCCCAATGTGGCATGGACAGATCAGGCCGGATCGCAGCTTGCCTACCGGGAATACGTCAACGGGGTATCGAAAGCCAAAGCCGACATCGCCCGCGAATATCGCGACGGCAGCATAGGAGTGCAGCAATGACCGTCCAGAACATCATAGACGACGCCAGGGCCAAGCTGGGTGACACCGTTTCGCCCTACCAGTGGCTTGACGCCTACTTCTTCACGCCGATCAACGACGGGATCCGCGAACTTGCGGCCCGGTTCCCGCATTGCCTGTATGTCTCTGCTGTCACGACGGCACTTCCTTCTGACATTACCGCCGTCGGCAATACCGTTTTGATCATCGACGCATTCCGGAACCGCCTTGTGGATCTGGTCGTCTCGCAGCTTATGCGTGAAGACAAGATGCAGCAGCAGGCAGCACCGCAATAGGAGAACCACCATGAGAACCAGTGCCATCCTTGCGACATTGCTCGCATCTGTCTTTATCCTGTCGTTGCCGGCCGTGGCCTTGACGCCTCACACATCGACGGCAGACCTTACCGTCGAATCTGGAACGGCAGACTGGGACGCCTTCTCTTGGGAGTGGGCATCGCAGACCGAGCGCATGGCAATTACCCTGCCCGAGCCCATCACGGCCGGAAATGTGCTGATCCGGATGTATCGAGACGTTTACGGTGACATCGCTTTGGAGGCTGGACCATTCTCGGTTGACGGCACAGGCACGAACGCAACGCTTGAAATCACCAGCACCAACATTCCGACTTGGGCTCTTTATTATGCCGACATCATGCAAATCGACGAGTCCGCCACTCCGGACCAATACAAATCTCTTGGCCGCGGCACGATTAAACGGGCATGGAGCGCATGGGACACTACTAATTTCGTTGGAACGACAACCAGCGTCCAGCTTGTCTACAGCTACGGCACCAATGACACGATTCTATGGAACCAGACATACGACTGGGTTCACGCCTACTCTAACCTGACTCCGACTTACGCTTGGGTGCAGTCTTACGTCGCCACGAACGCCGGTGCGGCTTTGCAGCTAACGGCAGGATCAACCCAACCACTCTCCGGTGAATTGTACCTCGGATCTCCGACGGCCCCGCAGGATTCCACGTCTATAATCCGGTTTTACCTAGGCGCTTCATCCACAAACTACCTGCTCGCCGGCTTCGGCCGGGTGGATGATCATTACCGGCAGCGTCTTCGGTGGCTAAATCCCGGCGTGGTTGCCGAAATGGACGTGAATTATTATCCATTGGCTAACTACATTGACTACCTGGATTCCGATCTACGGACGACGCACGTGGCGACCAATAACGACTCTCTCGTCAACTTCCTCTGTCTGAATACCGCGCTGGGCGGGTATGTGGCAACCAGCAACGCGACCTACACGAACACTGTTGCGCTTGCTGCAACGGCGGCACAGTTGGTGGGCGGTAACGTATTTGGGCAAGGCACAGAAACGAATGAGTTTAAGACCAACGTTAAATTCACAAGCGGAGATGGTAGCAGCACGTCTTATTTGTTTGACCGAAGCACCGATAATCACACATTCGGAAGTCGAGTAGCGTTGTCTATTGACGCAACCAGCGGAACGGATGCTATGAACTTCCAGACAACCACTGGCCTAATCGCCGAAGCCGTTGCTCCTCTCGTTGCTACCAACAACGCGACCTACACGAACACTGTTGCGCTTGCTGCAACGGCGGCACAGCTTTCGAGCAATAACGTGTTTACTGGTGGCACGAACTCCATGCCATTCATCAGGCTTGGCAGCACTTATCTCGACGGCAGTCTCGGGGTTTGGTCTTCTGACTACACCACATCACCGTCGGGGGATTATTTCGATTTGATAAGTGGTACGTATAGGGATCAAAGATATCCCGCTAATTCTGTCAGCTTTAAAAACCAGACACTATACAGCCCGTCAGGAAGCGAAGTATGGCAATCCGAAGGAACCGCAACCACCGGCAATGATATTGTCAACTACCAGACCGCAACCGGACTAATCGCCGCAGCCCTTGCGCCCTACTACCTCGCATCGAACCCGTCCAACTTCACCAGCGCGGCGGCGGTCAATGCTATCACAAACAACGGATTCACAATCA
>JFJP01036251.1_pt1 | contig 17316 bp, 12 predicted proteins | sample 431651 | NCBI WGS metagenome assembly JFJP01 (sample SAMN02602958, study PRJNA72255) | Microbial mat metagenome, whole genome shotgun sequencing project. | biome: fresh water; feature: sink hole; material: water; isolation source: purple microbial (photo- and chemosynthetic) mats found in... | reverse complement strand
CAACAAGACACTCGCTGCCGTGGCAAAGAGACACGGTATACCCCTATTGAAGATAGACAAGCTCTACGAGAAAAGCGGGGAACTGAAAGAAGAATATGCAGGCCAACTTGGCTTTATATACAACGAAGCAGGGTACAAGGTTTTGTATGAAATCATAAGTGAGTATCTCAGAGGAAAAAAGTAAACAGGAGGTAGCTGTCTGTATGGAAAAGACGTTCGCTCGCGGGCGATGTAATCATCGCATGGCTCCGCGCGATGACGGTCGCCCCTCGTGGGCCTTTGTGCCTCGACTTTTTTATAACATCCTGAAATGGACCTGCGGCGCTTTCCGTTTGACGCCGATGTGCTGGCATGGCTCAAGAGTTTCGGTAAAGGTTACCAGACGCTAATGAACGAGCTGCTGCGCAAAGAAATGATTGAGTCGAAAAAGCACCCTACGAAGACAATAGTGACGAAAAAAGCATAGTTCCGGCACCCCCGGGAGCGGGGCGGGGCGCCTTACACGAACCGGCGGTAGTCGGTGCCGAAAGCCTCCGCGAGTTTTTTTGCGGAGGCCTTGCCGATGGGGCGCCTGTCGTTCTCCATGCCCGAAAGGTGGGGGCCGGGGATGCCGGTCTTTTCCCTGGGTTCAGCCGGCAGTGTCGCGATAGACACGGAGCGAGGTGCTGGGCATCACGCCGGCGGCGAGGGTTGCGAACCAGGCCGAGCCCTCGACGCTTTCATGATCATCCCCGGTTGCAACGAGCATAGTAAACCTCCATGACCAGGTTTTCTTTTTCGCTCCTCCAGCATGCCACTTTGTTTGTTATCAATTATTGGCAACCCTGACAAAAAAAATAGAATTTAGTCGCCATTCCATAGCTAAATATTCGACATGATATTGAAATTTGGCAGGTTTCGATCGGGAACAATGGTGAAAATGTATTTCTGACTTTATTCTAGTTGACCAGATGTTATTAATTGTAAGTAATAATTAGCAAATTGTTGAAAAACCCGTGAATGACTGCTAAAATTTCATCTATAACCAGAATCTAAATGAACGGGTGCGGACGAACCATCCGGAGAAACTTTTCCGGGCATTGCCTGTACGGGCGCTATTGGGAATTCGCAGCGAGCGGTGATTGACCGAAAGCCTCGAACTCAATCTCCTGTATCGGCTGTTTGGCATCACCCTGCATTTACCAACAATCGGGAACGACTTCTGATTGAAGAGGCCACAGCATAGTTTTTGGTCAAGGTCATTGATAAAGCCCGCAAGAAAGGACTCACCAGCGACAAACATTTCAAAGTCGACGGCACTCCTATTGAAGTCCGTGCTTCGGTAAAAAGTTTTCAGCCGAAGGATGATGTGCCCGGGACTTGCCGGGAAGCCAAGGGCTTCGAGCCCCTGAACTAGCGGCCGCTGGGGCCGGACTGTAAAAAAAGAATCGGGAGACGCGATAATGATAGAAAAAGAGAACGAACGGTACCTGGCAAGGGCCAGGATTACACTCCTTGCCTTGGCGTACGCTTTGGCAACAGCCACAACCCTCTTCGCCGCCCCTGGAGCGGCGCCCACAGCTGCCGAAGCGCAGGTCGTCGTCCAGCGCGGCCACCGGGCCTGGGTCTACTCCGTCGCCGCCGCACCGGGCGGAGGACTCTATGCGACCGCCTCGCGGGACAGGACGGTGAAGCTCTGGAACGGGGCAGGAATCCTCGTCAGGACATTCTCGGGCCACGACTCGGGAGTGACAGTCGTCGTCTTCTCTCCCGATGGGAAGCTCCTCGCCTCTGGCGACGAGGAAGGAACGATCCGACTCTGGGAGACGGCGACAGGGAGACTCGTCGCCGAGCTCACCAAGGCACATACGACTGAACTGACTTCGCTGGCCTTCGGACCCGGTGACTGGGGTCTCCTCTCCTGTTCCCGGGAAGGCACGAACGTGAAATCGGCGGCCTCCGCTGTCCGCTGGGACCTCGCCAAGGCAAGCCCGCTCTGGATCGTCCCCTTCGAAGACGACGCGGTCGCCTGCGCGGTCTCGCCCAAGGGTGAAGCGGTCGTGTCGTCCAATGGATCGCTCTCTTTTTTCGGCGCGGATGCTGCCGCCGTCGGCACAGTGAAGGCCAGACGCGCGTTCGACTCTCTGGCCTACGACAGTTCCGGCACCCTGTACGGGGCCGGGAACAGCGGAGCGTGCGCTCTCTCGCCTCGCGGCGCGCTCCTCTCGGATTTCCCCTCGAAGGGCAGGGAAAAAGACAAATTCACCGCATCCATCATAGCCCCGCGCGCGGGGCTATGGGTTGAGCTTCGCGACGATGGCAACAGCGCCTTCCCGCCGGTCTTGAGGGTCCATAGCCTCACGGGCGGACCGGACAGGGAAATTGCCTTTGACTTCCCGAACTGCGGCAATACAACGGCGGTAGCTGTCGCCCCCGACGGCTCGGGCGCGATAGCCGGCTTCGAGCAGAACGGCTATCCCGATTCTCCTTGCGCCGTCGTCGTAGACCTTGGGCAGGAACGGATAGTGCATCTCGCCAGCTCGACCGACTGGCCCATGGCGGTCGGTGCCGATCCCGCCGGGGGAGGATTTCGGGTATTCCACCTTCGCGGCCTCCTCTCCACCTGGTCCCCGGAGCTCGACCCCGTCTCCATGACCCGCGTCGCCAAGGAGTTCGACTTCTCGACCTTCCAGGGCGCAAGCTTCAGTCCGACGGGCCGGAAGCTCGCACTGGCCCGATTGGGCTATGTAGGCATTCTCTCCCCGGACGGGCTTAAGCTCGAGAAAAAAACAGAGGGAAAAGCGAGCGAGTACATAGGCGTCACCGATGACGGTGGCTACGTCCTGTACGATGACGACAATGCCGTTCGCTGCCTCGCCAAGGATGCCAGCGGTCTCTCGCCAGGGGCGCTCTTCGCCGAGCAGCGGCGCTTTTCCATCGCGGCGGCTTTCTCTCCCGACGCGGAATGGATCGCCGCCGGTTTCCACGAGCTCTACCTCCTTCCCGCGAAGAACGCCAAGGCGGGCTACAAGGTGTATGGCGACAAGCCCATCGTGCCATCGCCGCCGAAGTCGGACCTCGTCGACAGCCAGCTCTGGATCCAGGCACTGGCCTTCGACGCCAAAGGGGGTAGGATCGCCTACGGTCGACACAACGGCGAGACGGCGGTCGTCGACCGCACGGGTCGCGAACTTGCGCGACTTCCCCCCCACGCGGGGGAAGTGGTGAGCCTCGCATTTTCCCCGGACGGGGAGTTCCTTTACTCCGCCTCCGAAGACGGCACGGTACGGATCACGCGCTTGGCGACCGGAGCCTCTGCAAACCTCGTCATGGACGGCGAGGAATGGTGCGTCTACACCGATGACGGGTATTTCGACGCCTCTGCGGGCGGCGGCCGCCTCCTGGGCATTTCGTTAGGCAATGAAGCGTTCGGAGCCGACCAGTTCGCCGCGAGGAACAACAGGCCCGATCTCGTCCTCGAACGCCTTGGCCTTGGCTCTCCAAAACTTTCCAAACATTATAGAACACAGTATGAAAAGCGCCTTGCTCGCCTCGGCCTCGACGAGGCCTCGCTGGCGAGCCTCCCCCTCTTGGCCCCCGAGGCGCGGATCGAGGCAGTCAGCGGCGAGGGAGGGACTCTCACGCTTGATGTCGTTTTTACAGCGAAGGGCGGCGAGTTGCGCTCATATAATGCGTGGGTCAACGACGTTCCCATCCTCGGCGAAGCGGGAAGCGACATCTCGGGTCGCGAGGTGCGCGCGACGTTCGAGGTCGAACTCCAACCCGGCCTCAACAAGATCGAGGTTGGCTGCAGCGCCGCTGACGGGCTCGACTCATACCGTGCGATGACGCGGCGTACTTTCGAGGGCGGCCCGAATCCCAACCTCTACTTCATTGCCTTCGGGGTCTCCAAGTACGAGGATCCGTCTATCCGACTCGGTTACGCGGCGAAGGACGCGAAGGACCTCCTCGCCCTTTTCAAGCGAATGGAGGGGAAAGGTTTCGAGAAGGTAGTGGCCCGGGTCTGGACCGAGGCCGAGGTCACCCCCAAAGCGATGGAGGACGCCGGTGCCCTCCTCGCTGGCGCGAAGCCCGCGGACTGCCTGGTCCTTTTCGTCGCCGGCCACGGCGTTCACGGCAATGACGACCGATATTACTATCTTCCGCATGGCGCGAAAGTCGATGATCTTCCCGGAACCTGCGTCGACTTCGAGAGCTTCGAGCAACTGCTCCGGGAAGCCGCGCCCAGGAGCAAACTCTTCCTCATGGACACCTGCGAGTCGGGTGAGCGCGAGGGCGAGACCGGGGAGGCAGCCGCAGTCGCAAAAGGCGCATCCTCCCGCTCCATCAAGCCCGCGGCGAGCCGCGCCATCGTGATCAAGGCTTCCGTAGCGCCTGCCGCTTTCCGGAAAAATCGCTACATCTACAACGATCTCCTGCGGCGGAGCGGGGCAATCGTTTTCTCGAGCAGCCGAGGCGGAGAGGCATCCTGGGAATTCAAGGACCTCAAGAACGGGGCATTCACCGCGGCCATAAAGAAATGTCTCGCCGATCCCGGGGCCGACCGGAACAAGGATGGTACCGTCTCCGTGGATGAACTCAGGAGCTACGTCGGCACTGCGGTGCCTGAAATGATCCGCGACCGACTCGGACTCGACATCCAGCATCCGACGGTCGACCGTGACAACCTGTACCAAAAGTTCTCCTTTCCGCTCGTAAAATGAGAAAACATATCGGAACGCATGGAGGAAAAAAGAGAATTGCATCGATCGACACCCTCGCGGTCCTGGACGAGGTCCGCTTCTTCGCCAACGGGAAAGTCATGGTCCCCCAAAAGAATTCATTAATACCAGCATTATAAGGAGATTATTATGAAACTGAAGCTTGTCATCGCCGCCCTTGCGGCACTCTCGCTCTCTGGCCAAAGCATAGTCTGGGCCGCCCCCGCGACCCCCGCCCCCTCCTTCCCGCTCGGGCCTGTCGCGGCGGACTGGGCGGAGACCGGCATCGTCCTCACCGCAGGCGAGGAGATAGCCGGATTCCCCCTTATCGGCTCCGCCAGGGCCATCCTCCTGAAGAAAGGCGAGGGCTACTTCCTCCTCGCGGGAAAGGACCGCTATGGCCCCTTCGAGAGCGCCGAGCTCGTCCTGCCCTCGGGCTACTCGGGCAGTCGCGTCGCCTTCGCCGCGCTCGAACCCGTGACCAAGGAGTACAACGGCTGGTTTGTCTACCTTGACGGCAAGAAGCGCGGCCCCTACAGCGATGTTGGCGCTATCGCCGCCGCGCCTGACGACCGCTTCGCTTTCGCCGTCGCCGAGGACGCGGGGCAGGGAAAGGGCAAGTTTTCCCTCGAAGTCGAGGGCGAGGACAGGCCCCGTTTCGGGTACGAGGACAAGACCAACTATTTCTCCAAATGTTTTCTCGCCTGGGACCCCGCCGGGAAGGACTACACCTGCTCGATTGAGGCCAACTACGGCAGCGTTACGATGCTCTACCAGGATGGTAAGGCTCAGGCCTGCAGCAAGTTCTACCAGGGCTTCCTCGTCTCACCCGCCGACGGGCGGCTTGTATACGTCTATGCGCCCGTTTCCGACGGCTTTGCCCGGGTCAGGAATGGGTCTGCGACCTATGGTCCGTACAGAGCCGTCTCCCACTTGGCCCTCAACCGCAACGGCAGCCTCTCATACCTCGCGCTTGACAATCTTCCGGGCCAGGATGGCAAGACGGAACGCATGTTTGCGTCATACACGGACGGCGTCCAATTGCCGGGACCGGCGATGGGCATCAAGGGTATCGACAAGCCTGCCTTCGCCACCTTCTACGATGACGGCACGAAGGCCGCTTGGGGCCTCAAGTACATGGAGCACAAAATGACGGAATCGCAGATGATCGAGCTCCTCCAGAAGATGAATTCAGGGGAGAAGATCGATTCCATGGAGCTTCTCGCGGGTACCACCGTAGGCTTCCTGGGCGATAAAGCCATCGGGCCCTTCTTCTCCCTGAACGTCGAGCGCTTCCAGGACGCCGGGCATTACGCATACACCTACGAGAATGGTGAGGGTTATTGGCTTGTCCGTGACGGCTCCACTTTCGGGCCTTTCCCGGGACGTGTCTCCACCTTCGAGTCCGACCCAGTTCACATCGCGGGTTTCGCCCCCAACTACACCTTGTCGGGCGGCTTCGAGTACCCCAACCTTAAGCCAAGCGTGAACCGGGACGCCGAAGCGAGCATCGAGCGGATAGGCCGCACGGCCACCGCCCCCATCTACAAATACCGTACGACAGATGACTCGGATGAAGTCCTCATGCGCGGAAAGGAGAAGGTCGGGACCTTCTATCATGTCTTCACCGCAACTCCTTCCGCCGACGGGAAGGGCCTCATCTACGCCGCCAAGGCAAAGAAAAATTCCGCCTGGACGATTTTCGTGAACGGGAAGAAGCGGAGCGAGAAAGGCACGCTCGAGGCTTTCGCCATCGTCCCCGGCAGCGACGAGCCCGTCTACGCGATCTACGACAAGGATTACCGAATCGGTTATGCAGGGAAGAAGTACGGCCCCTTCACAAAGGTCGAGAAGGATTACGATTCCCTGAACGATGGCTTCTCCTTCGCCAAGGGCGGCTCCGTCATAGCCTTCAATGCGAGCATGCCGGGTACTGAAGCTTCGACATGGATCATCACGAAGGGCAAACTCTACCCCGGCGTCGTCGACCCCGTCCTGGACGAGCTGCGCTTCTTCGCCGATGGCAAGGTTTGGTCAATAAAGGGAATCCAGTAAACATGAATTGATGACGGCACCGGTTGCAGGGCGAAGCAGTCTCGGAAGACTGCTTCGCCCCTTTGACGTCAACCCGGCGGGCGGCAGGATAGAGTCGTTCATGGGCAAAGAAAACAGATTTTCACCTGAGGTGAAAGAACGGGCCGTTCGGCTGGCATCGAGAAGCCTGCCGTCCCCGCGCGCCTCGATCTTTGAGGATTTGGACGATTTCCTGCTTGCCATATGCGTTTTCAATATGGACATCCGCTCCTTTTTCGACAAGCAACCCGACAAGGGCAACTTTTTCAAAGCCAGAAGAGCCTGCAAAAGCGGCGATTACCTGCCGTAGAATACAAACGGCGCCCAGAAATAGGGCGACGGGTAAGCCGCGCTTGAGATGAACTTTCTTTTCATTTGCGTGATCGCCTGTCGCCAGGAACAGCCGGTTTCCTTCACCAGGGCGTACATACCCACCATGAAATCCTTCGTCGATTCGTCGGCGACGCTCCAAAGGGAAACGGAGACGCCGTTCGCGCCGGCCACTATGAAACTCTGCGTCAGCCCGACGACGCCCTCGCCTTTGTATATCTTTCCAAGTCCCGTTTCGCAAGCAGACAGGTTGACAAAGTCAGCCGCGATGTCCAGGGAAAGGATTTCGCCCATCGTCAGATAACCGTCCTCTCCGTTTCGCCGTTCGCGAAATTGGGACAGGACGAGCGCGGAGAGTTCGGGTACTTCGGGAACGACGAGGCCGTGGGTGGCGAAGTGGATGACGCGGTATTTTCTCAGCTCGCCTTTTATCGAAAGCGCCTTTATGTTGCCTTCCTCGACGTTCTCGCGGGAAATGATCACGGCCCCGTTTACGAGCCTGCCAATCTCTGCTGCTTCGACGAGGGTTCCCGGCAAATTGGCCCACGAGTATCCGAGGCTTCGGTACGCATCCGCGGCGGCTCCCCGGTCGAGTAAGGCGTAAGCCTGCGGCGCGGTGAGAACGGCGTCTTCCATGGTGTCGTTCCAGGTGCGTTCGTCATAGACGGCGCCTCCGAAGGCGAGCATCTCCTTGGGCCGTTTAATTTCGCCGGAGGCACGCCTGTCGATCAAAGCGGTTACGGTGAGCGATTGCGTATAGGAGATATCGAATTTTTCCACGAGATACGAGCCGTCGGGAGTGATGAGGGTTTCGAAGGGAACAAGGCCGAGGCTCCCCTCCGGGATGACGAGGATCCGCTCCTTCCCCTGCAACATCGGGAGCGCCGGGCCGATCAGGAGGTCGTGGAGGCTGCGGCCTATCGCGTCGAAATCCGCGCTTGCCGTATTCGCAGGTTTTGCCGATGCGACGGTCAAGCCGCGGGCGCGCGTTTCGGGTTGTATCAACAGACTGCGGTAGTAGGCGATGATCCTGTCCAGGTCCGGTTTTCCCGGGCCTTCGCCGGCAGGAGGGCCTCCGTCGGGCCGCTTGCCGGTGTTTATGACGAGCCCCCTGTTCGCGGGGGAAGCGTCCGGCGCGATTGCGCGATTTTTGGTTTTTGAAAGGATTCCGGCGAGGACGGGAGCGGTATCGATGCGGAAGCCGGCGAGGTTCCTGGCGTCGGCGAGCAGGATGGTGAGCAGGCCTTCGTCCGGGACCGAAAAGGAGATGACGAGCGTCCGCGGATCGAGCGTCTTGCGGAACGCATCGATTCCCGGAAAGCCCACGGTTGAATCAGCCGATTTCGTCGCCATCTGCTCAGCCATGTATTTGGCTCTCGAAAGCTCTTTCGTGTTGAAGGCCTCGGCGGTATTCCCGTCAAGGAGATACGCCTCGGCGAGATAGTCGTACGTTTGGATCTGCGAGGCGAGATAGTCCCGGCGGGTGGCGCCCGTCGCGGTGAGCCGGAGCCTCTCCTTGATGGCGACCGAATCGCGCAGATATCTGACGGCCTCGGGATATTTCTTGAGGCTGGAATAATTCCTGCCGAGATCGGTCATGAGCTCCGCCTGTATGGAAACTCGTCCGCTTTCCTTGGCCATCAGGAGCGCCATGTCGGCGTAGTCGATCGCTTCCGCGTACCGGGCGAGAGCGCGGTACGCCCGCGAGAGTTTTTGGATTATTTCCAGGGAATCGTTTTCGGCGCCGTACTTTCCGTTCGTCTTCAATGCCTTGCGGAGCAGGGGAAGCGCTTCCTCGTACCTTCCGAGCAGGATCAGTATCTCTGCGTTTCTGGTATAGACCGGCGCGAACCGTCCCGTCCATTGCTTCCGTTCGACCAGGGATGTCAGTTCGACGCATGCTTCAAGGGCCTTGACCGGCTTTCCCTGGAGGATGAAGGTTTCGATGATTGCGTCCTCCACCCGGAAGACCAAGGATTCGTTATCGAGCCTGTGCGCTTCGCTCCCGAGGGCGACGAACTGCTTCATCGCCTCGTCATATTGTCCCCAGGCGGAATACAGGCGCGCGATATCGTATCGGCGCTCCGCGATCTCCCGGGCATGCCCCTCTTTTTCGTGCGCTGCGAGGTTCTCGCGGTAGAGCTGCAGTGCCTTCCCGTAATCGCCCGTCTCGTGGAAGAGGTGCGCGAGATTCGTCGTTGCCGATACGAGCGCGTTTTCGTCCTTGATCTTTCGCGCGATGGTCATCGCTTCAGTGAAGGACTTTTCCGCAAGATCGTATCGGCGCCAGGAGATGTAGTCGATGCCGATTTCGTTCAGCAGTGCCATCGTCCCGCGGTCGTCCCCGAGCGTTCGGGCCCTGTCAAGCGCTTCGCCCTCTCTGTAGAGGGAAAACTCGAGGAAGCCGTCGTTTTCGTACGAGCCGTCCCACAGAGTCAGGTTTCGCGCGTCGGCCGTTACTGCCGTCTGGGCGGAGAGCGCCGAGGCTGCGAGTGAAAGCAAGGTGATTGCCAGAACTGTTGCCCGCAGACGGGCGCGGAAACGGAAAGCTCCCATCGGTTATTTCGCCATCTCGGATGTTACGATTTTCGCGACTGCGAGAACCGGCGCGTCTTTTTCCTTCGCGGCGTTTCTTGCGAGTACTGAAGCGGTTTCCGGCGGAAGCTTGTCGACGATCAGGCCGTCCTCGTCCTGGTAGCAACGGGCGAGGGCTTTCCAGGCGATCAACCTGTTTTTCGCATCCGGCTCCACTGCGGGATCGGTCATGTCGGCGAGCGGCTTGAGAAGGGCGGGATACCCGCCCGCCGCCGCCAGTTTTTTCTGGATGTCCTGCCGGTCCATTTCCTCCATTCCCGCATCCACCGAACCTTCCATCAATACCGTCATGTTCTGGTTCTCGATGTTCGCGATTTTCGCCTTGAGCTGTTCTTCCAAGCTCCCCTCGCTTTCGGCCTTCCGGTCGATGGACTGCTGCTCCAGGGTGTATTCCTGCGATTTGAGGGCGCCGACAGCGGCGTTTTGCGGATCGAGCGCACTCTTGTTTATGAGGTAGCGGAGCACGAGAAGGTTCGCCCGCAGGTCGGGATTGTTCTTGAGACCTTCCGCATATTCCTTGTAGGTCAGGTCCTTTTCGATGCGGCCGAGGGCGATCCAGCAGGAGAAGGGCCGGTCGGGCATGGCGTTTTCGAGGAAATCGGCCATGAGCGTCCTGTATTCAGCGAGGGAATAGCCCGAGGAGGCGATGGCCGCCCATGCCGAGTTGATTTTCTGTACCGTCAAAAATCTTCTCGCCGCGCCTTCGATAATTTCGCGGGTATCGGCGGGAAGGGGCATGCCGCCTTCCTTCAGCCACATGATCTGCCGTGCGGCGAGATGCAGCACTTCGACGTCGCCGTCCCGGCGGAACACGGCGAGAATGTCGCGTATATAACGTTCTTCCCTGGTTGCCTTAGCGAGCGCGTAGACGACATCGAGCGCGCCCTGTCTTGTCTTGAAAGAGACATCGCTTTCCAAAATCGCTTTCGCGGTCGCATAAATCGTACTGATTTCGTCCGGTCCCATATAGGAAGGTATAGGGTAAGCGATTTCGCCCGCGATTTCTCCGATCGCGTCCTTGCGGACCGCGGGATCGGGATTTTCCGCGGCAATCGCGAGCATCGCATCGAGACCGATCCGGTATCGGACTTGGTCCTTTTTCTCGGTTGCGAGCCACTTGGCCGCCGTGTATATCTTGTCGACATTCTGTTCGGCGATCAGGAAATTGAATTCACCATAGGGCGTGTCGACCTGGGTGACTTTCGGCGTTTCCCGCGCGTTCCAGACCCGTACCGTTTCGTCGTCGGAAGCTGAAAGGAACCAGGTGCCGTCCGGCGAGAGGGCTACGGCGTTTACGCACAGTTCGTGACCCGAAAAGCTCCTGAGTTGCCTGTGATTTTGCATGTCCCAGAGGTTCAGCCGCGCGCCTCCCGCGATGGCGGTTTTTCCGTCGGGGGAGAATGCGACCGTGCGAACCTCGCCGCCCGGGGCCATGGAGGCGAGCAGCTTTCCCGTGGCGGCATCGAAGAGCCGGAGGCTTTCATCCTTGCTGCTGTACACGTCGGTTCCGGCGAGTATGCTCTTTCCATCGGGGGAGAATGCGACAGCCTCGACAGATTCGGTGAATCCGGTGATGGTACGCACGGTCTCTCCTGTCCCGATATTCCAGATACGTATCGTCTGATCCCAGGAACCCGAAGCCACGAATTTGCCGTCCGGGGAGACTGCGATGGCGTCCACCCCCGGATACTTGCCGCCATGCCCCTCGAACAACCGGATTTCCGCGCCGGTGGCGATGTCCCACAATTTCATGAGCCCCTTGCCCGATCCGGTGAAAACGCCTTTTCCGCCCGGAGCGAACGCGACGGCGTAAATCCAGTTGTCGCTGCCGCTCTCCCTGAATGTCCGCAGCACTTCACCCGTCTCGATATTCCACAATTTGGCGGTTGAATCGGACGAGCCGGAGAGGACGGTTTTCCCGTCGGCTGAAAAGGCGAGCGACTGGATGAATCCCGAATGCCCCGAGAGGATCTTCATTTTCTTCCCTTTGACCAGATCCCAGAGGATGATGGTTTTGTCTGTCGAGCCCGTAACGGCGGTCAGGCCGTCGGGGGAAAAGGCGGCCGCACGCACGAAGTCCGTGTGCCCGGAAAGAACTCCGGTTTTGAGAGGGACCGACGGGATGGCGGCATCCGCCTGGGGACCCTGGTTTCCCGCCCCTCCGGATGCGGACGAGGCGCATGAACACAGCAAAGCTGCCGAAACGACGAGGATGAAGACGGACTTTTTCATCATGGAACCTTCCTTGAATGGAGTCTATTAACGGATACCTGTTATCGTATACCCGGGCCGGGGATTTTTCAACGTTTCCGTCGCCGGAATCGGTCGGTGTTTGACAGTCGAGAAGTATGGGATTATAGTTAGCCATGAAATTTTTCCGCTTAACTAAATTTCTTCCAATTATAGCGATACCGCTTTTTTTCCTTTCAATACCGTCGGATGCGGAACAGGTTGGTTTTGAATTCGCGATGATCGAGCAGGATGAACGGGGAACGGAATTCAACCTTGACTGGAAAAAAGACCTCGAGATGTCGAAAGGGGACGCTTTTTATTTTTCGGTAAAAGTCTCGAAAGGCACCGTGCTGTACCTGCTCTACGAGGATTCCGTCGAAGACATGTCCCTGCTCTTCTCGTCGGTCGCGCCCGGGATCGCCTCTGGCGATCGGATCGACATTCCGGGACGAGATGCCGTATTCACGATCTCGGATCCTCCCGGAACCGAAAAAATCTACCTGGTCGCCATGAACGCCCATGACAGGGTGCTGGCCCCCGCGATTGCGGAACTCGCGGATCCGGGTAAAGCGCGGGCGGCGCGAGAAAAGATCCTTGACCGCCTCTCCACCTTGAAAAAAGAACATTCTTCATTGGCCAAAACCGCGGAAAAACCGGTCGGCGTCGCGGGTACAAGCCGGGGCGCGACGGTGCCGGAATTCACCGAAATTAAGGGCGGCGATTTTTATGCAAGAACGATCAGGATCAGACACTGACCGGAAGAGGGCCTGGCGCGGATATCTATCGTCATGTTGCGGAACATTTGCATGCGTTCTGCTGCTGGGTATGGCTGGATGGCCGACCGTCGCAATTTTGTCGAACCGCCTCTCCGATGACTTCCAGAAAATCCGTCATGCCGTCTTCGGCAGCTTTCCTGTCGCGCCCCGCCTCGCTTTTCTCGACATCACCGATTCCTCGCTCGCCAGCCTCGGTGCGGTCAGATACGACCGGGTCCTGAATACGCGCGTCTTCCGCGCATTGTCCGGGCTCGATATTGAAGCCGTCCTCCTCGACGTCAATTTCGCCGGATACTCCGATTCCGAAATCGATGCGGATCTCGCGGATGCCGTAAAAAACGGTCCAACGACGATTCTTCCCGTGGTGATAGTTCCCGGGAAACCGCCGCGGCTTGAAGGCGCGTTCCCCGGATTGCGGGCGGCTGCGGCCGCCGTCGGTCATATCGTCGTCGAACCCGACACGGACGGAGTGTACCGGCGCTATCCGCTTGAAAGGGCAGGACCGGACGGGAACGTCGATTCCCTGGCGCTCGCCGCGGCACGCGTGCTGGGTAAAATTCCCGATACGAGCCGCTGGAAAACCGACGCGGGGGGAACCATCGCCATTCCCTATTTCGGACCCTGGGAGGAAGGCCCGTCCCATTACACGATCGACCAGGTCATCGGCTCGCTCGCCGACGCGGAACTGCGGGAGGCATTGCGGAACGAGCTTGAAGGCCAGACCGTGGTGCTCAGCGACGCATCTTATTCCGGAAAGGATTACGGTTCGACCCCTTTCGAGAGCAGGTATCCGCTCGGCGGCATCCATATGAACGTCCTGAACGCCTTGTTGCTGGACAGACCGTTCAGATCGCAAGGTCTTCCGGAAAAAACGCTGCTTCTTCTGTGCCCGCTCCTGGTCCTGACCCTGTCCGTGCTCGGAGGCAGTTGGCGATCGTTCGTGCCCCTGGGGATTGCGCTGCCTTTCGCTATAGCCGGTTATTCCGTCTTTCGGTTTCAATTCTCGATGGTTGTGCCCGATCCGTTCCTTCCGTTGCTCGGCAGCATCTTGCTGTTCCTGCTTTTAAGCCTCCTGAAGGGAATGACCGAATCGCAAAACAAGGAAATATTGAGGCGGAATCTCGGTCGCTTTTTCGCTCCCGCGATTGTCGGCAAGGTACTGGAAAACGATGATGCCCTGAACCGGGCGGAGAGAAAGAACCTCGCAATCATGTTCACGGATATCGTGCGTTTTTCCTCGTGGTGCGCGATTACCGAGCCGGAAGAAATACGCGCGACATTGAATGCGTATTTCAGCACCATGACCGAAATCGTGTTCCGCAACGGCGGAACGGTGGACAAATTCATGGGAGACGGAATTCTCGCTTTTTTCGGAGATCCGAACACGCTTGAAAACCCGTCGCTCGCCGCACTGACGGTCGCGCTCGAAATGCAGCGCGCCATTCCCGCCTTGGCCGCGCGCTTCATGGAGAAAAACGGTCTCGATCTCAAAATAAGAATAGGCATCAATTACGGTCCAGTCGTTGTCGGCAGCATCGGCTCCGAGCATATCCTGGAATATACCGTACTCGGGACGCAGGTAAACCTTGCCCAGCGGCTCGAATCCAATGCGGAGCCGGGCGGAATCCTGATCTCGGATTCGGTCTTCCGGATGATCGATGGGAACGGAATCGAAGCCGGCACGTGCGCATTTTCCGGACCGTATGAGATCGAGCTGAAAGGAAGCGGTGTCCAACTAGTGCATGGCGTGAGACCTTGAAGCCGGTTTGCTTCGTTCCCTCGCTCCGGTCTGGAAGAATCCATGATATACTGCAAACGCAACAATGTCGCAAGACGATATACTTTCAGGGGATAATCAGGAGTTCATATGCGTCGCCATCCTGCTTTTTTCATAAGTCTGTTTTTCATCATTTCCAACATGTCGTTCGCCGGGGAACCGTATTGGTGGGACAGTGCGCACCGGGACGACACGATCAACATGTACGAGCGGGGCTCGGCGGTGAATGCGCAGTCCGAGCAGGCGGCGATTCTGGGGGCTGTCACCAGTGCCAAAAACCTGCTGATGCAGCGTATCGGCATAATCCCTGCGCTGAGCGACGCCGGTATCAGTTCCACAGCGGAATATGCCATCATCAACATTGAAACTTCGGGGATTACAACTGAAAAAACCGGCAAGACGTGGAGTGCTTGGCTTCTGGTCAAGTATCCTCAAAAGGAAAAACAGGTCCTGTTGGATCGGTGGAACGCATCGATCGCTTCATTGCAGTCGCTTCGCAAGGACGAAAGCAAAATCCCCACCCAGTTCGGTCTATCCCTCCAGACGGTCGATATGCGTACGCAATTCCGGGAGGGGGAGACGATTGTGTTTGCCGTGACCGCGGAAAAGGATTGCCACCTGCTTCTCGTCGACCATATGAGCGACGGTTCGACCGTGCTCCTGTATCCCAACCGCTACAACCCGGACAGCTTTGTCCGGAAGGGCCAACAAGTCCTGATTCCTTCTCCCGCGGATGCCGCCTTTAAATTGATCGTCACCCCACCGTTCGGCGATGACCGTATCGAAGCGATCGCTTCTACCAAGAAAAGCTCCCTGCATAGCCGGTTCGCGGCTCTGGTGGAAGCCCTGAAGGCCTTGCTAATGCAGTCGAGGTTTCCCCAACAAGCGATGTTCAATGGAGCCGTGCCGAGCTGACGATTTCTACCTATTCTAAATAGCAAATAGGACCTTGTCGCGATAGACACGGAGCGAGGTCCCGGGATATCCCCAAAGCGTCGAAACTGGAGGGGGCGAATGTATTTTACATCACTCCCGAAATCAACATCGCCTTTGCAATCCAGGTCAAGAAAATACGTGAGAAAAAAGGGCTGACGCAAAAACAGGTCGCCGAAAAAATATCCTACGCTGCAGACCATACGCCGACTCGAAGAAGTGTTCGGCGTTTCGTTTTTCAGGTAGATGCCTATTCCGGCGAAGTGCTGGTAATCGTGACCGAATAAACTGCCTGTTGTTGACAAGTTGTAAAATACATATGATACTTAATCAGAGAGGTGATGTTTGGAAGTCAATTTCATCAATCAGGATCTGGAAGAACTGTACCGTACGGGAGCTTCCCGGAGATATAGGAAGGTTCCGCCTGAGGTGATACGTAAGCTTCCCCGTGCGGTCGAAGTATTGATTCAAGCCGCGATCGTCACCGATCTCTGGAACTTTCCCGCCTATAAGTTTGAGCGGCTTGAGGGCTATACAAACAGATACTCGATGCGATTGAGCAGAACATGGCGGCTCGAGATGCAGATAGACTGGGAAGACGCAACCTGTACCGTCGGAATCATTGCGCTCGATGATTTGACGCCTCATTATGGAGACTGAAATGGCGAACGAACTCCGTCCTTTTTACAATGTCGGACCAGGTGATGTGATTCAGGATTCCCTGGACGCTCTCGGATGGCAGCAGGAAGACCTTGCCGACCTGACCGCTCTTGCGCCGCAAACGATAAACAAACTGATAAAGAACAAGCAGTCGATTACTGTCGACACCGCGAATCTTCTGGCAAAAGTGTTCAACACCTCTGCGGAGCTCTGGCTCAATCTGGATACGGCGCATCAGCTTCGCAAGCATATTTCCGGCGAGAAGGAACTATTGGCAGGAAAAAAGGCAAAGCTCCGAAAATATATGCCGCTTGCGGAGATGCGCAAGAAGGGCTGGCTCCTGTATGACAATGACAGTAAGGGTCTCTCGCTCGAGTGCCGTCGGTTGTTCGGGAAGGACGAGATTCCCGAGGAAACCTATACTGCCTCCGAGGTGTATTGTGCCCGCCGGGGAAAATCGGACGAGACCTATACGGCATGGTACAGCAAGACCTGGTACCTCGTGGCGCTATCCCATGCCGATGCGTTCGAGTTGCCGAAATTCAACCGTAAATCGCTTGAGCTTCTGGCGCAAAAAATATGCGGTTATACGATGCAGACTGACGGGGTCGGACGTTTCCTGAATGACCTGAATGCATGCGGAGTGGGGTTTTTCGTATTGAGCCATCTGCAAAAGACGTATCTTGACGGGGCTGCGTTTTATTTCAGGAAAAATCCGTTCGTCGTGTATACCGGCCGTTATAACCGGATTGACAATTTCTGGTTTACGGTTGCCCATGAACTCGCACATATTCTTGATCATTTGGAAGCGGACGGAATACCGATTCTGGACAACCTCGATAACGAGGGTGTTTCGGAGATGGAAGCCGAGGCTGACCATCGCGCGGCAGGATATCTCCATACTGTCGAAATCGTCGCTGAAGGCCGGAAAATCGGCAAGTATCTTACTGCCGAGCGTCTGTCGAAGTTGAGTTCTACAGTCGGCGTTTCGGTTCCGGTTGCGGTGGGAATTCTCAAGCACGAGAATATTCTTGAATGGCGCCAATTTACTCGTTACCGGGAACCCGTCCTGGACAAGATACCGGAAGAATTTATTAAAGGCTGATTGTAATGAGCTACTCGGAAACTCCGATCGTTCGAAGGGTTTTTTATCGGAGCGAATGCTTGGCTGATGGAAGAAATCACGGTTTCAATGCGGTGATCGGCACCACGCATACACTATCGGGTCTGCGATAGGCTG
>JFJP01021741.1_pt1 | contig 17318 bp, 17 predicted proteins | sample 431651 | NCBI WGS metagenome assembly JFJP01 (sample SAMN02602958, study PRJNA72255) | Microbial mat metagenome, whole genome shotgun sequencing project. | biome: fresh water; feature: sink hole; material: water; isolation source: purple microbial (photo- and chemosynthetic) mats found in... | reverse complement strand
GGATTGCTCAGATCAAATCCTACTGGCCGAATCCCTTTCTGATTTTCAAATGTTTTCAGAATTGATTCATATCGATTCATATCTTTTTCCACTACTCGCCTTACACCACTTTTGCTTACTGAGCATGTCACTCCAGAAAGTACAGGAAAATCCCAGTAACTTCCCGGTTTAAACGACCAGATAAAACCATCTTGGCTCATAAAGTAGAGATTCCCTTTGAACACCACATAAGCAACGGGAACTCGTTCCTTGATCGTAATTACTATCTGTTTCGACAGTGAAAACCCCAGTTGTGCCGAAGCAACTCCCGGAAGTTCACGAACAAGATTTAATACACGTTTTTGCGATCTCGGGGAAATAGTCAACCCTGTATCGGAAAGTACAGATGAGATCACCGAGGTATCAATTGTGGCAACTCCTTTAAGAACAATGCCATTCGAAGCGACCATCGGCGCGACCATGGCACCAATTTTTCCAGATTTTGCAAACTCAACAACTTTATAACCAGCAAATCCAAGGACGACCAATAAGAGTAACAAACGCCCCGGTTTTACATGCGGAACTGTGGTGCGAATTTTAGTCACATGCACTTCTCGTTTGCGCTGAGCATTCGCTCCGGTTCGTTTCGGTTCACTCTTTTTATTACGCACGATCGGCCAATACTTTCAGAATGTTTTCACCTTCGCACCACACATCGCCGGCTCCCATGAGAAGAATAATCTCATTTTCAACAGGCTGAGCAGTAACCAACGCAACCATTTCATCCTTGGAAAGCACTACCGCACAACCGCCATTGGAAACAATCTCATTAACGATCATCTCTGAATTTACCCCTTCAATGGGCAATTCGCGGGCCTTGTAAATCGGAAGAAGAACGACGCGATCAGCTCCCGCGGAAAGCTCTTTAGCAAACTCTTTGTAGAAACTCGCTGTTCTGCTATACAAATGTGGTTGGAACACTACGGTAACGCGACTGTAATTGCCTGTTTTTACGGCTTGAAGTGTTGCGGCTACTTCGGTGGGGTGATGTGCGTAGTCATCCACGACAAGAACGCCCTGTTCACGACCGATAATCTCCATACGACGTTTCACACCGGGGAATTTCCCCAGCGCTCGTGCGATCGTGGCAAAGTCAACACCCATTTCTGTCGCAACTGCTATTGAAGCAAGCGCGTTGCGTAAATTATGCATTCCCGATAGTGGCATCTCTGCTGTACCGAGCACTGCACCTTCACAGGTTACAGTAAACGTAGAAACACCACCATTTGTCGCCCATTCAGTAATTCTGTATTGAGCCGATTCATCAAACCCGTAAGTAACACAAGGTTTGTCAAGTCGATCCATAATCGATTGAACACCAGCATCATCGATACACATGACAATTTCACCATAAAATGGCACGCGCTTAACAAATTCTGTAAAGGTGTCGCGAATATCGTCAAGGTCTTTGTAAATATCGAGATGATCCTCTTCGATATTGGTAACTACCGCAATCGACGGATACATGCGCAAGAATGAACGATCGTACTCGTCAGCTTCTGCCACAAGAATTTTTCCATCACCCACCATGGCACCACTGACCATGCTCTGCCCGCGGAAAATCCCGCCCACAACAACTGTTGGATTTTTATCGGCTTCCGAAAGAATCGTTGCAATGAGTGATGTGGTTGTCGTTTTCCCATGGGTTCCCGAAACAGCAACAGAAAAACTCTGACGCATAAGATCGCCAAGCATGACCGCCCGTTTCATCACAACTGTTCCATTTTTGCGAGCTGCGGAGATTTCAGGATTTGATTCATTCACGGCACTGGTGTGAACGACGATATCTGCAGAGTGAACTAATCCGGGTTCATGACCGATCTGAACGGAGATACCCCACGCGCGAAGTTGCTCGGTGGCAGCACTCTCCTGAGAATCACTTCCTGTTACGGAATATCCTTGTCGATGAAGAATTTCAGCCATGGGGAACATTCCTGCTCCACCTATTCCAATAAAGTGAATTCGATCTTTTCTTTTCAGCATGACAGAACCTCTTTCGCAATAACAACCGCAGCATCAGGACGAGCAGCCTGTTCTGCAGCGTGTTTCATTTCAGAATATTTTGACCCGCCATCAACAAGCAGCTCTTTAACCGATTCGATAACTTGATCAGATGTTTCATCACATTGAACCAAGCGCAAAACCCACCCCTCTTTTTCGCCAAATCCAGCATTAAACCACTGATGATTTTCAGCTGACCACGGAAGTGGAATTAAAATTGAAGGCAATCCAAAAAGCGCGGCTTCGCTCATTGTCGAAGCACCAGAACGCCCCACGAGGAGATCCGCGCGGTCGTAATAAGGGTAGAGATCATCCATCGATGCAACGCAGTATACATTAGGATTGCCCTTGAAATGTTCAAGGAGTTCGTTTAATCCAGGGCCACCGCTCTGCCAAATAGTCACAATCCCTTGTTCTGCCATCCAATGGACAGCCTTAACAAGAACGCGATTCATAGATTGAGCACCTTGGCTACCGCCGCAAATGAGCACAACTTTTTTATTGGACGCGATTTCAAAAGGAAATTCAAAAGTGTTGTAGCTAATTTCACGATGACGGATTGGAGTTCCTGTCAAATCGGTTTTACCTTTTACTGTAAACTGTTCTACAATAGGTACACCGAGGAATGTTTTTTTTGCGCCGTTAGCGAAAATGCGATTCACCAAGCCAGGAACAGAGTTCTGTTCCTGAAGAAAGTATGGAATATTGAGTACTTTCGCCGCCAATAGAACGGGAGCACAAACATAACCACCAAAAGCAATAACTCGTTCAACATCATTTGATTTCAAATACTTTTTCATCTGAAAAAATGCTTTAACAAATTTTAAGACCGCTTTAACCGGCTGAAGTGAAATCGACCTTTTGATCCCTTCAACTTGAAGAAACAGCGGTGTAACACCGTATTGTTCGGCCAACTCTTTTTCGCGACTTCGAGTTGTGGTCACCCAAATAGGTTCGCACTGAGAATGAAGTTTTTTCATTTCTACGATTGTCGCAAGGGCGGGAAAAATGTGTCCACCTGTGCCACCTGCAGCGATAACTATTTTCATCGGAACTCCTTCGAACTTCGCTGGTTTCGAGATATATTCAACAGTATTCCAATACTTGCCGCAGTAAACACAAGACTCATTCCGCCGTAACTGATAAACGGAAGAGGAACACCCGTAGTCGGAAACAGTCGCGCATTTACAAATGTGTGCATCAAAAAGTACGAAGCAAAGATAATCGTAATCCCAAAAGCCAAAAGTGACCCAAAACGATCCTGAGCATTGCGAGCAATCATAAATCCTCGCAGAATAATAATGAGATACGCCGCGCCAAGAACGGTCAGTCCAATAAACCCAATTTCTTCACCTAGAATCGAATAGATAAAGTCTGTGTACGATTCGGGCAAAAAGAAATGCTTTTGTTCGCCTGCACCGAGACCTTGCCCCATAACACCACCGTGACCAATACCCATAAGTGCCTGATTTGATTGAAATGCCGACCCTGAAGCATTCTCTTCAGGTTTAAGGAACGCCATAACTCGTTTCATGCGATATCCCGCCGACAAACCGAAGGCAAGTGCTCCACCAACGCCAAGGGTCGCTAATAGTGCTATCCATCTTTTTTGCAATCCCGAGACAAAAAACATTGCTACAACGAGAACTGCAATCAGCATACCAGTGGAATAGTTTGGCTCTTTCATGATCAAAATCACCACAATAATTGAGCAAATTACCGGGGTCCGCAAGTTCGACCACTTTTTCATGCCTTCTTCATCAACTTTTGAGAGTTGATTTGAAATCGTAATTATTAGTGCAATACGTGCTAATTCTGAAACTTGGAACGTGAATGGTCCCAGTGGAAGCCAACGTTTTGCGCCATTTCGTGCAAAACTATCGGGAAGTATCAGTACAATACCTAGTAGTGCAACTGAGATCCAAAACAGCGTTGGACTAATATTGGCCAGTTTGCGATAATCCACCGCACTGAAAATCAACAGCGCCGCAAGGCCAAGCACAACGCGAACGATTTGACGATTCACAAAAAAGAATTCGCCATCGAAGCGTGTAGTAGCCACAGGAAATGATGATGAATAGACAAAGATAATCCCAAATGCCATTAGAAACAGCACTGTAACTAAAATTCCTTTATCCATTGCGCCATTTTTATTCATCGTCTAACTCCTGAATAATCGCACGGAACTGATCACCGCGATCTTCAAAACTTTTAAACATATCAAAACTTGCACATCCCGGAGATAAAAGAAGAATATCACCAGGGTAACCGGCTGCCATTGCGCGAAGTATCGCATCACGCAAATCAGAAGCTTCGATCACAGGAACTTTTGCACTCCACGTATTTGCCAGCTTTTCACTGGCGGTTCCGATGAGAAATACAAAGCGACATTTTTCGGCCACAAGCGATGTAATCGATCTAAAATCTCCGCCTTTATCTTTGCCTCCCGCAATTAGAAGCACCGATTTACTCGCAAATGAGTTCAGTGCTACCGCCATGGATTCAGGAGTCGTCGCCTTGGAATCATTGAAACATGCAATGCCATTGATACTTCCCACACGTTCCATCCGGTGAGCTAAGCCACCAAACTGCGCAATGCCCTCTGCAAATTCTTCGCCAGCTATGCCCATTTCCCGAGCGCAGGCCGCCGCTACTAAGGCGTTAAGCACATTGTGTTCCCCCGTGAGTTGTAAATTTCCTAGCGAACTATAGAGTGACTCTTTCCCGTCGGCATCAATGAACACAACATTCCCATCGCGATCAATAACTGAATTATACCCCACTACATGTTTTCCAAAAAAGAGTACACGGTTTTTAGCCAATTGCGACTCGGCAAATACAAGAAGTTCATCCTGCACACCAAGAATTACGAGACCATCTTTCATATTGCGAACAATTTCAAATTTAGCCGAATAGTACTCTTCAAGTGAAGCGTGGCGGTCGAGATGATTCGGTGCGAGATTGAGAATAACGGCGATCTTTGGCGCAAAGGTCTCGATCGTTTCTAGCTGAAACGAACTCACTTCAACAACAGCTATACCATTTTCGCTTAGTTTAGGAGCCACTTCAACCACAGGAGTTCCGATATTTCCGCAGAGCGCCGTTTCTTTTCCTCCAGCGTTCAAAACGGTATTTATCAGCGAGACAGTCGTACTTTTACCAGCAGAACCGGTGACTGCAACAAACTGTGCTACAGATTCTCGATAGCCCAATTCAACTTCTCCGATTACAGAAATTTTTCTTTTTTGACACTCTTCAAATATGGGAGCCGTCGCAGGCACGCCAGGGCTGACCACCATCAAATCACATTCAAAGGCATCTTCTGAGTGGCCATCACCTTCACATCTGATCAACTTCGTCAACTGTGCTTTTTCTACACGAGCTTGAACAGTTTCCGTATCAGCCGTATCAGAAAGAATAACTGAACACCCTTTTTCGGCACAGTAGCGAGCTGCTTCGATACCACTTCCACCAGAACCAATGACGGTTATTTTTTTCGGTAAACTCATAGACCTGCCCCTTCGAGGATCGGGAACACTTTATCAAGTCCTATGCCGCGAGACCCCTTGAGAAGTACGAGATCACCAGCTGCAGCAACATTTTTAATTGTTTGCGCGGATTCTGCAACAGTCTTACAGAAAATGACTTGCGTTTCATGCATCCCCGCCGAGAGAGCGCCTTCAACAACGAATGATGCATAGTCACCCACGGCAATAACCATATCAGTTTTTAACTCGGCAAAGTATGCGCCACATTCGCGGTGAAGATCTTCGGTATAGATTCCCAGTTCGCGCATATCACCAGAAACTGCGATGCGTTTACCTGCAGAAGGTATATCACGCAAAAGCTCAGCCGCTGTTTTCATAGACGAAGGATTTGCATTATAACAATCTTCGATATAACGTACGCCATTGATTTCGCGAATGGTTCCACGCATATTTGCCGGGCGAATGGATTTCACTTTTTCCTGCAGTTCATCGGTTTTGATGTTGAGCCGCGTCGCAATTGCCAAGGCAGGAAGAAGGCTGTACATGAAATGCTTGCCAGCCATTTGCAGTTCATATCTCACTTTGTTGAAATCAAAGGAGTAACATCCTTCAGAAGAACAAACAACATTGGTCGCCAGTTCAGAATTGTGATCGCGGCTTCCAAAGTAGAATGCCGGGATTTCCCGTTTCATATTAGTTTCCACAGAGATACGGTCATCGCCGTTGAGAAATAGCAATCCGTCAATTTTCTGGATCGCTTCGGCAAGTTGAAATTTAGCTTTGGCAGTATTTTCAACACCGCCGAATTCACCGACGTGCGCGTAACCGATATTGGTGATAACACCCATGTCAGGTTCAGCTATCGCACAAAGTTCGCCGATTTCACCTACATGATTTGCACCCATTTCGATTACGGCGATATCTTCCATACCGTCCATTCTTAAAATCGAGAGTGGTAAACCGATATGATTGTTGAAATTCCCGTGCGTTGTACCAACTGTAAATCCAACTGAAAGAATCTCTTTCATAAAATGAGCGGTGGTTGTTTTTCCGTTGGAACCGGTAATCGCCACAAAAGGGATATTGAGCATTTGTCGATATTCGCGCGCGCCATTCTGAAGGGCAATCAGTGGATCAGCAACGGGAATCAAACGCGCTTTGACCTGTTCTGAATAGCGACCAATCTCTTTCTCATCGACCAATGCGCCAATTGCTCCTGCCTTGAGGGCTGTTTCGACGTAATCATGACCATCAATTGTTTCACCCTTGAGCGCAACGAAGAGATCTCCCGATTCAATTTTGCGGGAATCCATCCAGATGTAATTGACGATCGACTCGGCAATTTCGGGCAAAAGTACCACTTTCGAGCCAAAAAGTTTTGCCAACATTCCAATAGTTTTTATAACCGGTGTGCGATTTTCCGCACTGCACGTATGTTTCATTTGTTCTCCATAATCTTTTGCCATTCCGCAATAACCGTTTCGCGGTCATCAAAATGGTGTTTTACGCCTTTGATTTCCTGATACGTTTCATGGCCTTTTCCGGCAATAATAATTGAATCGCCTTCGCGGGCAAATTTTAGTGCATGAATAATTGCATCACGACGATTTTCAATTACTTCAATCGGGAAATCGGTGGGAATTCCCGCAAGAATATCTGCGATAATCGCCGAAGGTTCTTCACTGCGAGGATTATCTGATGTTACAATCGCATAATCAGCATTTTTTGCAGCTAGTTCACCCATAATTGGACGCTTGGTAGTATCCCGATCTCCGCCGGCACCAAACACGCAGATCACTCGGCCTGAAGTCAATTTTTTCGCTGTAAAGAGAGTATTTTTAATGGCATCAGGCGTATGAGCGTAATCGACCACCACTGAAAATGGAGCATTCAACGCCACTCTATCCATACGACCATTCACCGGTTCTACAGAACGGAACACTGAATCAATCGTTTCAAAGGAAATTCCAACAGCCAGTGAAGCTGCAGCTACAACAGCCATATTACTCACATTGAAATGGCCCACAAGTTTTGATTCAAATAGATAGCGCTGTTCGCCAAAACTAACGCGGAGATGTGTTTTATCCCACGAACAGTGACTTGTGGTTATATGAAATGACGCTTCCGCATCTTTGCCCACGGTGATTACATTCGCATCGGCAAGTTCGGTAGCAAGGCGTTTGCCATAGGAATCGTCAATATTAATTATCGCCGTTCCGTTTTGTTTAAGATGCTCGGTGAACAGTTTCTTTTTAGCGAGGAAATAGCTTTCCATATCGCCATGAAAATCAAGATGATCCTGTGTAAGATTCGTAAATGCAGCCACATCGTAAAAGAATCCCCGCGTCCGTTCGAGTTCCAACGCATGAGAACTCACTTCCATCGTAATCACCGATGGCTTTAGTTCTGCAGTCCCGATAAACCGAAGCATATCAACAGCTTCAGGAGTTGTTCGCGCGGCTTCGACAATAGTGTTGCCCAGGCGATTACCAATGGTCCCAAATTGCCAACAAACGGATCTACCGAAATGTTCAGCGGCGATTTGGTCAATCAGTGTTGCAGTGGTCGTTTTCCCATTGGTACCAGTGATCCCAATCCAGGTAAGAGATTTCGGATCTATGCTATAGAGTGTTGCCGAAAGATCTGCCATGGCGGCGCGAATATTAGTGACAGTAATCCACGTGATATCAGTGCGAAGCGGTTCACGCTCAGAAAGAATTGCCACGGCACCTTTTTCAATCGCTTTGTCAATAAACACATGTCCATCTGCAGCAAATCCTTGAACCGCCGCAAAGAGAGTTCCCGGAACAACCTCGCGAGAATCGTAGTGAATTGCCCCGATCTCTACCGAACGAGATCCGGCAACTGAACACGTATACGAATGTACTAAATCACTGATTTTCATAATTCATCCCTGATATTACAATAAAGAGTACACGGTTCTAATGCAGTTACAACTCTTCCCGCAGAAGGTCTTTGGCGAGACACTTTTCCATAGCCGACAAATACTGGTTTTAATCCTTTTATACTCAATGCATTAATCGCATCTTTCATGGTTCTTCCCACACAATTTGGCATTACCGTATTCTTTTCATTCACACCTTTACCGATCAGTTTATCGGTGTAAAGAAGAATCGGTGTTTTTTCGATCACTTCCGCGCCAACATCGGGACTTTGATGCGTTACAAACTCTCCGTCACCAACAAACTCATAAGGCACACCTGATGTTTTGCACAGGCGAATCGCTTCACGGCGGGTCGATCCGATCACTTGAGGATATTTCAAGCGCTTAACTCGCGCAAATTGGATCGAATCTTTGTCGTTCTTTGGAGTCATAATTCCTTCGCCGATTGAAAGATTTGGAGTGGCGATAATTTTCTTAATCACTTCAGCCACCGCAGGGGCAGCAGCATCTCCACCGTTAGACAAGGCTGCATTTGCCGGTTCATCGACAACAATAGCCACGACGATTGCTGGTTTTTCAATCGGAGCCATGGCGATAAACGAAGCCCACTGTTTTGAATTTGAATACCGCTTTGTGATAGGATCAATTTTCAAGCTAGTACCCGTTTTTCCAGCAATTGGAACTGATTCAATGAGTGCTTTTTTTGCAGTTCCTTCAGTGATAACACCTGCCATCATTCGTCGCACCTGAAGCGCGACTTCCGGCGCTAAGACCGATCGAATTACTTCTTTACGAGAAACTTCCACCGTTTTCCCTTTATCAGTGGAATACCGGCGAACTATCTGCGGTTTCAAGAGATAACCACCATTGGCAACAGCGCAGTACGCCGTGGCCATCTGGAGAAGTGTCGTATTTATTTCATGGCCAAACCCGATCGTCAACGCGGTTCGTCCGGACCACTTATCAAGAGGTTTCAACGCACCTTTCTCTTCACCGGAAAGTTGAACTCCCGTGGGCGAACCAAAACCATAATCGCGACAGTACTGGTACATTCTCTTTTCACCAAGCGAATCGGCAATTTTTGCAAAAGCAACATTGCTTGAATACCATAGAGCTTCGGACATCGACATCATCCCACGAGGTGTATGATCCTTGATAGTCTGCTTGAAAATCTCCAGTTTTCCTCCATTTCCATCAATCGAATCATCAGCCGAATAGAGTTTCTCATTGAGAGCAGATGCAAGAGTCAGCACTTTCATCGTTGAGCCTGGTTCATAATTATAGCCAGACACGCGATTTCTACGCGTTTCCCCTACTGATTTCCACCAATAGTTCGCGCATTATTATCAGTTACAGCTTTTGCGAGAGCCCGCTCTAAGATCTTCTGAACTTCTATATCAAGAGTGAGATATACATGAGAACCATCAACTGCAGGCTCACCTTGGGCGCGAATCGGTCCATAGCGACGTTTTTTACCATCAACGCGTTTAACCGTCCAGCCCGGCTCGCCGCGCATAACAGAATCACAACTCAGTTCAATCCCAGCAAGTCCGGCATTGTCTGCACCTACCATGCCGAGCAGCTGAGCGGCACTTTCACCGTAGGGATATATCCGGTTCACTTTCAACTTCGAACCATCTTCAGCAACGATAACTTCGGCTTTGCGATGAACTGCCCGCGCGAGAATCCGACCTTCTCGATCCATGATCATACCGCGCAGTGGATCAAGTACTTCGCGACGCTTTGTCTGTTTTTCAACGAGCGATGAGTAGTATTTCCCACGAATAATCTGAACATAGAACAGGCGAATTTCTAGCACTGCAAACAGCAGTACAAGAATGATTAACATCGCCTTAGATCGACCAGCAAACAGTTTCACTCGTTCCCCATCAGTTTATACAAGAATTTCTCATTTTTTTTCTTCCCCAAAAGAATTTCCCCGTCGGCATCGCGCTGTACAGCAATAACCGTAAGAGGATCAGCAGGAAGAAGTTTCAACGTGTCAACAGCATAGCGTTCAAGCCTTTCAGCTGAAGAGAGTTGGCCTATACTCAATTCCAGCGATGCAGTTTCGCTCTTGAGTCGGAGTAACTCGATCGAAAGCTGTTCACGTTGACGAGAAAGGTCGCGAACCATCTTCTCTTTTCGAATGATCATAAAGAAAGGCGCAAAAACAGCAAAAAGGATAACAACCATTATCGTTGTACCCTTTCCAAACTTAAAAAGTGTAATCCACCCCTGCTTTGCCATCAGAGCCTTTCTGCGATTCGAAGTTTTGCGGAACGAGCTCGAACATTACGTACAACCTCGTCGGCACCAGCTTCAACCGGCTTTCGTGTAATGAGTTTTAATGTAGGCTTAACGTCACACCGGCACTGAGGAAAATGCGGTGGACAAATGCAATCAACCGTTTTATCACGAATAAACTGTTTAACAATCCGGTCTTCGAGCGAATGGTAAGACATAATCACCAATCTTCCGCCGGGATTCATCCATTCAACAGATGATTCAAGGGCACTTTTCAATTCGTCCAGTTCTCCGTTTACGGCAATACGGAATCCCTGAAACACTTTTGAAAGAACACCGTTTTTCAAAAAGCCATACTCTTCATTGAGAAGCGTGACCAATTCACCGGTAGTTCGAATCGACCGTGAATTACGCGATTCAACGAGCAATTTTGCCATGCGGCGAGGATTTTGAACTTCACCGTAATCGCGAAGTATTTCAGTGATGGACTCTTCGGAATATTCGTTGATGATAATTTCAGCAGTGAGGTTATTGCGCGTATCCATACGCATATCGAGATGCGAATCAGCGCGATAACTAAAACCGCGAGCACCTTCATCGAATTGATGAGACGACACGCCAAGATCCATGAGAACGCCATCAATTCCGGAAATCTTGTGTTTTTTGAGCACTTCGGGAAAACCTGAAAATGGAGTGCGCTCAATAATAACTCGCGATGAAAAACCTTCCGATTTGGCGGTCACTTCAGCAATAGCATCGGCATCGCGATCTACGCCAATCGCAACGCCATCCGGTTCAATCTGTTTTGCAATCTCGAGGAAATGGCCACCACCACCCATGGTGCAATCGACAAACACGGCACCTGGACGAACGTGTAAGCCTTCAAGGCACTCTTTCAGCATAACAGGAACGTGATAATTACTCATCTTTAGCTCCCATCGATTGGTAGTAGAGGTCGGTTATTTCTTCGTCGCTCACTTCGAGAATATTCTGAGTAGCACAGATTTCAATACAGCGATTGAATGACAAGCCAACCAACGTAACAGATTTTTCTAGCTGAGCGTACTTAATCTGCTTTTGACTCAGCGTAATTCTACCTTGAGCATCCAGCTCTGACTCACTGAGTGTTTCAAAAATAACACGCTGAAGACGGACATTTTCCGGTGTCTGCGGGAGATTTGCATAGCTCTCTTCGATTTTAGTCCATTCGTCGAGAGGATACACGCGCAGGCGATTATTAGGGGCGTACGAAATTACAAAGGTCTCCTCAGCTTCTGCCGAAAGAGCCTTTCGAAAGCGAGCAGGCATATTTATACGCCCTTTTGTATCGATCGAGTAGTCGAAACTACCAATAAACCGATTTCTCACACTTTCACCCATTTTCATCCAAAACTACCCACAATCACCCACAGAATATAAAATCGACCACAATATTTCAACGTATTTTTATTATTATTTATTTGTTTCTGTCGTGAATGCTTTTCTTATCAGCTAGATACGGTGTATTTTCTGCACGACGAACACCACCATTTGAGGAGACCCCATGGAAAACCAACTTTCCGAGCTAGAAAACGACGCCTTTTTCATGGCAGAAGCACTTCGAGAAGCTCAACACGCCTTCGACAACGAAGAGGTTCCGATCGGTGCCGTGATCGTTCTAGACAGCAAAGTCATTGGCCGCGGATTCAACATGATCGAGAAGCGCGCCGATGCGACAGCTCATGCAGAAACAATTGCCATCGGAAGCGCAGCTGCAGAAGCTGGTAGCTGGCGATTACACGACTGCACACTCTATGTTACCCTTGAGCCGTGCATGATGTGCCTTGGCGCATCTCTGCAGTCACGCGTCAAACGAATTGTATTTGGTGCTAGCGACAGTCGATTCGGCGCAGTAACGACTAGGTCTCACCGAGAAATTTCAGAAGAGGCATATCGGCGATGGCCCGAAGTAACTGGGGGGGTTATGGCGAATGAATGCCGTGACCTCATTCAATCTTTTTTTAAAATTATACGCCAAAGAGCTAAAGAAAATAAAATTTCTGCCGATAAAAATAACGGAGACAGTGCGCAACAAGATGCAAATGCAGGATTGTGAAAAGTCAAGACATTGAACGACTGGCACGAAGTTCAATGTATACACCTGCAGGAACAACTTACTGTACAATGGATTACTGTGTCTTTACAGGGAGGTTACCATGAGGATAAACAATGATATATCCTCGAAAACGACGCAAGGTGTATATCGTCCTGCGAACCGTTCATCGAGCAACAATGCAGAAAACCCGTCAACCGGTTTACGAGTAAACCGATCCAATGCTGATGCAGTTGTCATATCAACTGCGGGAAGCCAGCAGTCGCGAGAGGCTCACTCGGCCGAGGCTCGTCGAAATGTGGAAGAAAAAATTGACTCGCTGGTAAAAGGCGAAAGCAGTTCTAGTGAGATAGCGGTTGTTCTTGAAAATATGCGGCGAATAGCAAACAAAGCACCAAAAGAATTGGTGCCGACAAGCGAAAATGAGGATACCAGCACGGTTCTTCAAGGAGAGATTGGGAAGCTTTCCAATCGCCTGAGCACCACGGCTAGCAACCTCTTGGTAAGTGAAGCGAATAAACAGGCTGCGGAATCAGAAATTCGCGACGCAGAATTCGCAAACGAATCATCGCAGGCTACTCGGGATCAGATTTTATCGCAATCGGTAGCAGCACTTCAAGCTCAGACAAATGGATTTAACGAGTCTGCGCTTTCACGTATGGGGCAATAGCAAAGGATAGTTCGTTCTATATTGGCGGGTCTGTATTCAGTCCTGCCATTATTTTTTTCTCACCCCCCAGCCCCCTTCTTCAATAATAGTATGGCTCATTTCTACAATAGAGACAAGATAAGCCGAAGGTGATCTCAAAAAGAGCTGTGGTCGCAGGGCTATCTTTATTGCACTGTTTTTCATCAGTTCAGGGAACAGTTCCACCGTGAGAAGTGCAGCGGCGAACGTTGATTCATAAGCGGGAAAAAGATGATACAACCCATGAAAAATCAATCGATCAGATTCTAACTTTCGAAATATTTCGGCACAGAGAATCCAACCTGATAGGCGACACAAGTGAAGCAGTGACTCGTCCCACGAACCCGTCCCCCATCGCGCAGCCAGAAAAAGAGTCAACAAAAACAACCATGATCGCTGAAATGGAGCAACACAGTTTCGCCATGATCTCGTTGCAATAAGAACTAGCAACAAGCAGACAGCAAGAAATACAATCCCTTGCAATGGTGATTGCAACCACAAAACCGCAATCATCACCATCAACAATAACAATGACGCTACCTTTTTCCACAATGAGAGTTCATGCACCGGCAATTCAGAAAAGAGAACACCGCCGTTACCCAAATCAAGAGAATCCAATCTCCATGCGAGAAATGAAGTTATAGTCCCAGTAATGAGAGCGGCACCAATCATAACGGGAAACTGAAGTTGCCACAGCGAAGCTTCCGCGATGAGAAGTTTTAGCGAGGCCAACTGCCCCATGTTGTGAAAAAAAGCGCCGGTGACGCCAAATCCCAGCCACCCGAATGTAGGAGCAAAGCGATTAATTTTAACAAGTATAGCTACCCCAGCGACACTGGCGATCAACCCAGAAATGGCAGGCACGACAGTGAAAAATGAGAATCCGAAAAAGAATGCCGTGATCCAAATTCTCAACATTCCAAACAAGAGCGTATCACGCACACCATAACGAAGGAGCCATACCATTGTAACAACGTTGGCGAGCCCCGGTTTCAGCCAAGGGAAAAGAGGTATTCGCGGAATCCAGAGTTCAAGCACACCAAAGAGAATAGCAATGGTAAACAGAAGTAATTTGCGATATACTTCAACGGGCGATGATATCAACATCGTCATTCCTTTCTCCGGCCATTTTCAAAACCAACCGATTAGGAACACAGACAATCTCTTGACCGGAGTAGCGTATAGGATGGGAGTGTTGACATATTTTCTCGGGACACTGATTTTCAAGAATTTGTACTGTCGAATCGGTTGATTTCAACACCACGCGTTCACCCCTGATCTGTAACACGACAGTTGCATTTCGCAATGAATCGGTATAGACAAGGGAATCAGATTGATAGAGATTGTACAGATGTGTTTGGTTCGATTCGGTCTTTTTTGATAGGTAACTCACAAGCATAGCGAGAAGAATGAAAACGGGGATCAAATCACCGAATCGAAACGGATCAATGTTCCCCGCATTTTTCATACGACAATGTTACTTATGTTCATTCAGCCAGCGTTCAGCGGCAAGCGCCGCATGAGCACCACTTCCGGCTGCAATAATCGCCTGTCTCCACTGAGGATCCTGCACATCGCCCGCGGCAAATACACCGGAAACAGATGTTTCAACACCGTTTTCAGTTCGAATATAGCCCGTTGCATCGAGAACAACCGAATCACCCAAGAACGAAGTATTTGGTCTATGCCCGATCGCTTGGAAACAGCCGCTAACAATGAGATCGGATATTTCGCCAGTAACGGTATCTTTCAATTTGACACCTTCAAGAACATTCGATCCATAAAATTCTTCAGGAACTTTATTCCACAGAATTTCGATTTTATCGTGTTCCATAACACGTTTTTGAAGGATTTTAGAACCACGGAATTCATCCCTGCGGTGAATTATATACACTTTCGATCCGAATTTGGTCAAATGTTCAGCCTCTTCCAGAGCAGTGTCTCCACCTCCGATAACAGCGAGTGGCTTATTTCTGAAAATCGGAAGGGCACCATCGCAAACGGCACAGGCTGAAATCCCTTTCATCCAATACTGTCTTTCTGAATCCATATCCAGACGGCGCGCATTTGCACCGGTAGAGATGATTACAGAATCAGCCTCATAGGTGTCGCCGTTCATATCGGTCATAGTGAAAGGTCGAGACGAAAAATCAACAGATGTAATGTCGACCATATTCATACGAACACCGCTATTTTCAGCCTGTTGTCTCATTTCTCCCATGAGTTTTTGACCGTCGATACCATTGGCAAAACCGGGATAGTTTTCAACTTCGGCAGTACTCATAAGCTGACCACCAGGCATGCCACCAGCCATAAACCCTTCAATGAGAAGCGGATTAAGATTTGCACGAGCGAGATATATTCCTGCAGTGAAACCGGCAGGACCAGAACCAATAACAATAATTTTTTCTTTACTATGAGCCATTTAACAACCTCCGAAAGGGAACATTTTTGTAGAATATACTTTTTTGCAGCAATGAGATTCTGTTACCATACCAAACCATTGATACAGTTTTGATATTTTTTGAAAATTAAACAAAAACTAAGCCAACAAAAATGAAAATAACTGTTTTTTCTCTTGTCACTTTGCTTCATTTGTGAGTATTATGCGTTGAAAGCAAAGATCAGCGTAGCAGGAGAAGCTTATGAAATGCAATGTTGGAACAGTCGACAGCCTAATACGAATAATCATAGGAATCGGAATTATACTCACGGGAATTGTACTTCAAAATCCCATAGGACTTGTGGGAATACTCCCACTGATAACCGGAATTCTCCACCGTTGTATTCTCTATCTTCCATTTGAATTATCGACTGCAGCAGATCAAAACGATGAGCCCACCGAAAAATAGAGGAGCGCGGCCTTCTTCACGGTTTTTCGGCAATAACAACAGCCCGACAAGGCGAGGGATACCCTTCGATCGTTTTCGAAGAGTTTTCCGGATCGAGAAACTGTTGCAACGAATCGAACTGCATCCACTCTGTTTTCCGTTGTTCTTCCACAGTTGTCTTTTCAACGCAAACCGTGCGTACATTGACAAATCCGCATCGGCGAATCCATAGTTCGAGCTGTTTTACCGAAGGAATAAACCAAACATTGCGCATCTGCTGATAACGATCCTCGGGGAAAAGTAAATCCCCATATTCCTCTTCAATTACCATCGTTTCAAGTACCAATTCTCCGCCAGAGCGCAAAAATCCCTTGAGTTGATAGATATGATCAATCGGTGATTTTCTGTGGTAAAGCACGCCCATTGAAAAAACGGTATCAAAGGGAAGTGTTTCCGGCATCTCTTCAACGCCAAGCGGAAGTACCCACACGGGCAACTGAGGTGCATAACGTTTCATCAATGAGTATTGAACAACGGCAAGCATACCAGGATCGATGCCTAACGCCATTGCTGCTCCCTGTTCTGCCATGCGAAAACAGTAATAGCCATTACCACTTCCGACATCGAGAATTCGGCGACCTTTTAGCGGAGCAAGATGGGGTGCAACACGTTCCCATTTCCAATCAGAATGCCATTCCGTATCAATGCGAATTCCACCCAACTGCCACGGTCCTTTTCTCCAAGGCATGAATTTTTTCAGCTGTTCCTTGAGAGTTTCCGGTGACCAATTAAAAGAGTGAGAATCGCCTAGAGCAAGGTGTCCATCATCGATTGAGAGAGTTAGTGGCGCGGCTGCCGGGAGTTCTGCAAATGCGTCAAGCCACGTCTGAAGATTTCCATTGCGCACTGTATCAAATTTTGTCGGAATCTGGTCTTTGAGATCCGCTATCCAAGCAGAAAATTGTCCATGTGATTCGAGCGCGCCATATAAGTCGTCGTAGTATCCTATTTCCATGATAGATACGCC
>JFJP01002507.1_pt1 | contig 17318 bp, 14 predicted proteins | sample 431651 | NCBI WGS metagenome assembly JFJP01 (sample SAMN02602958, study PRJNA72255) | Microbial mat metagenome, whole genome shotgun sequencing project. | biome: fresh water; feature: sink hole; material: water; isolation source: purple microbial (photo- and chemosynthetic) mats found in... | reverse complement strand
GGGAGAAAAGCGTCATTTCCACGCCGGATTCAGTCGCCGCACAATCGGCCCTTGCCGCCTATAACGCCGTACAGGAACCAGCCTTGCCTGCAGCATCCGAACTCCCTGCGGCATCGCCGGAATTTGCTTTCCCATGGAACGAACCGCCTGCGGAAAGCCCGGGCCCGCAGATGATTGAAGCGTTTGCCCGTGAACTCGAACAATTGCGCAAGGAAGTTGGCGGTCTGCGTGCCGAAGTCCTGCTTTTGCGAGAAGAGCAGCGGCGCGAGCGCTCGCAGTCGGAAGTCACGCAGAATGTCTCGCCGCATTACAGCGACGCCAGAAGTCACGCAGAATGTCTCGCCGCATTACAGCGACGCCATGCAGATGGCCATGCAGGGGAGTGATGCGGCTACCATTTCGCAACACTGCGGCATATCGCGTGCCGAGGCTGAGCTGGTTGTGGCTCTGGTGCGCAATCGCGATGTGCAATAATTGACGTTGGCGGCACAACAGTAGCAAGGGAGACGAGATGGCGACCAGCCCGACCGGCAACAAGGATGTTCAAGGCGATCTGTCCGATATCAAGCGCAAACTGGCCTGGCGGATGGGTATTGCGGCATTGATGATTGTCGCCTTGCTCGGCGGGTTGGCGCTGTTTGACTACCTCGGTGCGCGCGTCGATACGGATCCCGGTGCGCCGCAGTTTACCGAGCCGGTGCCGGTGCCGAAGAAAACGGTGACGCAAGCGGTAACACCTGCCGAGCCGGCGAAGGAAGAGAAATCCGCGCCGGAAGCCAGTGCCGCTCCGGTGGATAAATCAGCTCCGGTGCTTGAAGCACCGCCACGCCCCGAAGTAGCCGCGCAGCCCGTATTGCCGCGCGCAAGCCAGCCAGTAGGCCGGGCGGTATCGACCATCCAGCCGGCACCGGCAGCGTCTGCCAAAACCGCCGCGCCAGTTCGCGTCGAAGCGCCGGTGCCCGCCGCACAGCCCCAGCCTTCCCCGCCGCGATTGTTTTCCGGTTTTGCCTTGCAGGCTGGGGTGTTCTCCGACCCGCGTCGGGCCGAAGAACTGCATGCCAGGCTGACGCTGGAAGGCATTCCTTCAACCATCGAAGCACGGGTGCAGGTCGGGCCATTCAAGAGCAAGGAGGAAGCCGAGGCGGCGCGCGAGAAAATGAAAGCGATGGGAATTGATGCGGTGATGCTGGTGCCGAAGGGCCTCAGGCGTTAGCTTGAGCCGGATTGCTTGCGTAAGCGTCGGGCAAACACGGTCATTTCCTTCGCCGCCTGGATGTCGCCTTTTTCCTTGGCGACGAGGATGCCCTGTTCGTAGGCCGCCAGCGCCGCCTGAATCTCGCTGCTCTCGGCCAGTGATTTGCCGAGCAATTTCCACGCCGCCGAATAGTGCGGATCGCGCTCAACGGCGGCGCGGAAGCATTCGGCAGCCTTTGCCGGATTGCCGTTTTTCAGCCACTCGTTGCCGAGCGAGTAGCGGAGCAAGGCGCTGTCACGTGCTCCGCCGAGCATTTTTTCCAGATTGGCGATGATCGCTGTCGTCATTTAATATCTCCTGCGGGTGATCCCACAATGTAAAGGACAACACGATGAGCAAAACGATCATTTCCACCGCCAACGCTCCGGCGGCCATCGGGACCTATTCGCAGGCCGTGAAGATGGGCGATACCGTCTACCTCTCCGGCCAGATCGGCCTCGATCCGGCGACCATGCAGTTGGTCGAGGGTATCGAGGCGCAGATTACCCGCGTCTTCGAGAATCTGAAAGCGGTGGCCGAAGCGGCCGGTGGTTCGCTGGCCGACGTGGCCAAGTTGAGCATCTATCTCACCGACCTGGGAAATTTCGCCAGGGTCAATGCCACGATGGCCACCTATTTTTCAGAGCCTTACCCGGCGCGCGCCGCAGTCGGTGTGGCCGCCTTGCCGCGCGGGGCGCTGATCGAGGTTGATGGGGTACTGGTCCTGTCGAATTAGGTCTTGCCCGCCGATGTCTTCTGCTGACGAGATCAAGGCACCGCCCACCCTCAGGGACAAGCTGCGCAAGCTTGGCCTGACACGGAGCACCGATCTCGTTCTGCATCTGCCGATCAGGTACGAGGACGAAACGGCCCTGACGTCCATTGCGACGGCGCTTGACGGCGTTCCTCTGCAGGTCGAGGCTGAAGTGCTGGTGGTGCGGGTCAGCGACGCCAGCGGCGAACTGGTGCTGCGCTTTCTCAACTTCTACGGCAGCCAGACGCGACAGCTTGAACGGGCACGCGACGAAGCTAAGAGACTGCGCCTCTTCGGCGAGATTCGTCACGGCTTTCTTGGTGCCGAGATGGTGCACCCGCGTTATCGTGTCGTGGCAGAGCATGAGGCGCTGCCGCAATCGCTGACCCCTGTCTATCCGACGACGGCGGGTGTATCCCAGGCGGCACTGCGCAAGCTCATTGTCCCGGCGCTCGCCGCGGACGATCTCGCTGAACTGCTCGATGCGCGCTGGTGCGCCCAGCATGATCTGCCGGCCTATGCCGATGCCGTGCACCTTTTGCACGCACCGCCCCCCGGCGTTGCGGAAAACGAACTGCAATTGCGTACGCATCCGGCCTGGCGCCGCATCAAGTTCGACGAGGTACTGGCGCAGCAACTTTCCTTGCGCCGTTCCTACCTGGCGCGAAGGCAGAAGGGCGCGCCGCTGCTCAAGTCGACGGGGCAACTGGCCAGGCAACTGCTGGCAAAGCTGCACTTTGCCCTGACCGGCGCGCAACAGCGAGTGTGTGCCGAGATCAGTCACGACCTCGACCAGCCCTATCCGATGCAGCGTCTGCTGCAAGGCGATGTGGGCAGCGGCAAGACCATCGTTGCCGCGCTGGCTGCGTGTCAGGCTATTGAGGCGGGCTATCAGGCGGCGTTCATGGCGCCGACCGAAATCCTCGCCGAGCAGCATTACCTCAAGCTGCGTACCTGGCTGGAGCCGCTTGGCATCGAGGTGGCCTGGCTCTCGGGCAGCCTGAAGAAATCCGTCAGGCGGGCGATGACCCTGCAGGCGGCAAGCACGGCACAACTCGTTGTGGGAACACACGTCCTGATTCAGGACAGCGTCGATTTTGCCCGGCTCGGGCTGGTGATCGTCGATGAGCAGCATCGCTTCGGCGTTGCGCAGCGACTGGAATTACGCAAGAAGGGCGGCAATCCCCACCAATTGATGATGTCGGCGACGCCGATTCCGCGCACGCTGGCCATGAGCTACTACGCCGACCTCGACGTGTCGGTACTCGACGAATTGCCGCCAGGGCGCACGCCGATCAGGACCAAGCTGATTTCCGATCAACGGCGGAACGAGGTGATTTCGCGCGTGCGCACAACCGTCGCCAGCGGACGGCAGGTGTATTGGGTCTGCCCGCTGATCGAGGAATCGGAAAAGCTGCAATTGCAAACCGCCATCGACACGCACATCGCACTCTGCGAAGAACTCGGCGACCTGCGTATCGGCCTCGTGCATGGCCGCCTCAGGGGTGACGAGAAAATCGCGACAATGGCCGCGTTTGCCGCTGGTGAGATTGATGTGCTGGTGGCCACGACGGTGATCGAAGTCGGCGTCGACGTGGCCAATGCCAGCCTGATGGTTATCGAACACGCCGAACGCTTCGGACTCTCGCAGTTGCATCAGTTGCGCGGCCGTGTCGGGCGCGGTGCGCACGATTCGGTGTGCGTTCTGCTCTATCAGAAGCCGCTTTCCGAAACGGCACGGGCGCGCCTGAAAATCATTTTCGAGAACACCGATGGTTTTGAAATCGCCCGTCAGGACTTGCATCTGCGCGGTCCGGGCGAATTTGTCGGCAGCCGCCAGTCCGGTGTGCCGCTCTTGCGTTATGCCGATCTTGAAGTCGATACCGACCTCATCGAACTGGCGCGCGGGATGGCGGAATACCTGCTGCGCGAAGCGCCGGATCGAGCCAGCCAGCATCTGAAGCGCTGGTTGGGAAGCCGGGAAGAACTGTTGAAAGCCTGATATTTTCGGCCAATGGATTGATTCTTCCCGGCAGGAAATTGGCTACTCTATGCTGAGCGTAAATAACTATTGCCGGGTCTGCGACAGCGTCATTCAACTTAACGCTCAAACGCATCAGTCGCTTGACGACAGGGCACCTGGTACGTTCTACTACGACGGTCTGCAGCAAGAAAGATCGTGGCCTGACGACCACGTTACACATCTCACCCTGGCCCGCATCAGGTTAATCAGCGAGCGGTGGCCTGGATAGCGTAATGCTGCAGTGCTTCACTTGCCTGCGTGGATCTTCTGTCTTGTCGAACGGGGCTTTGTGTTGCGCACGGGAAGTGGTGTTAAATGGCAAGTGTTTGTTAAGGAAACGCTGAAGTATTCCAAATCCGTCATTCCGGCGAATGCCAGAATCCAGAAGAACCAACGAACTGGACCCCGGCACCCCAAGGGCACTTCCTTCGGGGCGCTTTCGCCGGGGTGACGAACAAATCAGCGTTTATTAAATGCGAGTGCTAGCGGGCTATTGCTTGGCGGTGAAGACTATAGCCGCTTAGTCAGCATAATGCGGCATAATTTGTTCAACTGCAGATGAGGTCAAAAATGAAAATCGTTATTGCATCTGATTTTTCGGGATTTAATCTAAAACAGGCGGTAAAAAAATTCCTGCTCGATAACAAGCATGAACTTGTCGATGTCGGTCAGGTGGATAGTGAGAACAAAGTCCTTTATTTTGATGCGGCCATTAGTCTGGCTACTGCCATGCAAACTGGCGAATATGCAAGAGGTATTGTCATTTGCGGGACAGGGGCAGGGGTCAGCATGATCGTAAACAAGTTCAAAGGAATCTATTGCGTTGCCTGTGAAAGTGTATTCACGGCGCAAAAAACCGCTCTTATCAATAACGCAAACGTCCTGGCCATGGGCGAAAAGGTGGTAAGTTATGACATGGGCTGCGAGATGGTGAAAGAGTGGTTGAGCGCACAATGGTGCGAGGGCTTTGAAGAGCAAAGAAGGAAGAACAACGAGCGCGGATTCGAGGTATTGCGAGGCCTGGAGCAAAAGAATTTCAAATGATCTATACCCCGGCGGTAAAGCCGATGTGTTGAGATCGTGAGTTCTCCAAAGTACCTTTGAAAACCCATAAGCCGGCCTTGGCGGCTTATGGGTTTTCACTTGGCAAAGATCAGAAATAACACAGGCCATCGAACAGGTCGTTACCCCTCTGTGAACTTCCCTGCATAGCGGGGGGTTTACCTCGTTGAGTTAGAATCACCTCAACGTCCCCAGTGAAACAGGTACGATATCGGCATGATCGTCAGCAACGCACGACACGAGACAGCGATTGTTACCCGACGGGACGGGCAGACCGTTGTTTTCGTACGTTTCAAGGCCGGAAGGCTCAGTTGCGAGCGAATGACGGAAACCACGTTTCGTGAAGAGTGGCAGGAGAATCACTTCCCGTTGGCGGAAACACTGGATCGTTTTCTTGCGCATGGACAGGTGCATGGCTGTACCCTGGAGGCCGGTAAAGGATTGGAGAAACTCAAAGCCCGCGACAGGGCTGTAGTTTCCAGCCTTTTTTGACTGAGCAAGCCTTTCGCCCAAAGAAAAAGGCTGCTGCGGTTTTTCGCAACAGCCTTGGCAAAGACCTTCTATCCGGCTTCAGCAGCGGAAGCGGCTGACCAGTTGAGTCAGCTCGCCGGAAATACGTTCCAGATCCTCGGCTGTCTCAGCGGTCGATTTCATGGCCGCCGTAGTTTCCTCGACCATCGTGGCAATTTCCTCGACCCGCTGCGCAATACTGTCACTGGCAATGCTCTGTTCCTTGGTTGAATCAGCGACTTCGCGGATCCGGTTCAGCGTCGTCTGCGCACCCTCCTTGATCTGCCGCAGCGAGTCCGCCGCCCCTTCAGCCGCCTGTACTCCCGCAGCGACCTGAGGCAGTGCGGCATCCATGACGCCGACCACCTGCACGGTGTCCGCCTGGATGCCGGCAATCATCTTCTCGATCTCGACGGTGGCGACCGAAGTTCGCTCGGCCAGCTTGCGCACTTCGTCGGCCACCACCGCAAAGCCGCGACCCTGTTCGCCGGCTCGTGCCGCTTCAATCGCCGCATTCAGGGCCAGCAGATTGGTCTGCCCGGCAATGTCCTTGATCACCCCGGCAATCGAGGAAATCTGATGGGCCCGTTCTTCGAGCTTCCGGATGCGCATTGAAGCATCGCTGACCACCGCAGCAATCTCGTTGATCTCGTGACTGGCCGCCTGGATCCGGCTGAAGCCGTCTTCGGACAAGCCCACCGAGGCCAGGGAGTTTTCCTGGGTGTCCTTGGCACTATCGGAAATGTGATTGATGCTGACCGTCATTTCTTCAATTGCTGCGGCCATCGATGAGGTCGCGTCGGATTGCTTCTCGGAGGCCAGGGCAACTTCGCGCGAGGCCGTGCTGATACGCTCCGCACCTTGCGTCAGCCGGGTCGAACTGTGACCGATTTCAATCACCATCTGGCGGATAGCACGCACCATGTTACCCAGCGAATCGAGCATGCTGCCCTTGGCCACTGAAGGCATGACACCCGTCAAATCACCTGCCGCCACACGCGACATGAAGTTGATGGCCTCGGCCGGCTCGCCACCGACCTGGCGTAAAACACCGCGGGCGATGGCAAAGCCCAAGCTGGCGATCAATACAATGAGAATACCGGCGATCAGCAGATTAAAAAGCAGCCGCGTCCGGAACGCGTCGTTGATATCGTCGACATAAACACCGGTGCCGATCACCCACGACCACGGTTGGAAAATCTTGACATAACCGAGTTTTTCAACGGTTTCCTTCTGGCCGGGGCGCGCCGTGAAGGTCGTCAGATAGGCGCCACCCGGACTCTGCCTGGCAGCCGCCAGGATATCCTTCCAGGTGTAGTTACCCTGGGCGTCCCTGATTTTTTCGAGCATGTTCTGCCCGATGCGTTCCTTGATAATGTGATAGACGCCTACGCCCTCGGTCGTAAAGGAATACACGTATTCCGACTTGCCGTCCTTGCCGCCGTAACGAATCATGCCGATGGCTTCGGCTGCAGTCTTCTGCGCCTGCTCGCGGGTCAGCGTACCGGCCGCCACCTGCGCCTGATAGGCCGCCAGGGTGGCATGAGTTCCCTCAAGCATCGACTGGATGACCTCCTTGCGCCCATTGAGTAAATCCCGCCGCATTTCGAGTGCCGAAAAAATGGTCAGGCTGATCAGCCCCAGCAACGCGGCAATGACCAGCAAGGCAATCTTTGTTTTCAGCTGCATGCGATCGATCATTGCCATCTCCATGCTCCTTTATCAAGTAATGCTTACGGTTACCCACACGGCATCGACGCTCAGGCAAGTCGACTTCCATCACACCAGCCAGATCAGGTTCGGCAACACACTCCACCTTGCAGTCCTGCAGATCATTTATACTCAGTATAGAACTTTTCCCGAAGCCGGCGCTGAGGTTCCAAGACACCGCTGTCCGGCTCCTGTTTATCATTCGTGATTGATGGATTACAGGCAGCGCAACACCATGACTCAACGATACGGACACTTTCAGCGGTATTGGCAGGCCTTTCTGCTGGCAATGCTTGTTGTCACGATGCCATTCGACGTACTCGCTGCCGAATTGCCTCCTGCGGTAGCCGTAGCGCTGAAGGAAGCCGGGATTCCCCTGCGCAGTGTCGCCGTCGTCGTCCACAGCGTTGATACCGAGCAAGCACTCATCCGGCATAACGCACAGCAGCCCATGAATCCGGCTTCAGCGATGAAACTGCTGACCACCTATGCCGCGCTCGAACTGCTCGGCCCGGCCTACACGTGGAAAACCGAAGCGCTGGTTGATCCCCCGCTTGCCGACGGTCAGCGAGGCGGTAATCTCTACCTGCGTGGCAGTGGCGACCCGCGACTGGCGCTTGAACAGTTCTGGCTGTTGCTACGCCAGTTGCGGACTCGCGGCTTGACCGACATTGGCGGCGATCTGGTCCTTGACCGCAGCGCCTTTTCACTGCCGGCTCACGATTCGGCCGAGTTCGACAACGAACCCTTGCGCCCCTATAACGCCGGTCCAGATGCCCTGCTGATCAATCTCAACAGCCTGCGTCTGACGCTGAAACCCGACCCGATACAAAAGACCGTTTCGGTCATCCCCGAAACGCCGAGCGAAGACCTGCGCATTGATAATCGCCTGGCGCTCACGCAGGACGCCTGCGGCGACTGGCGCGAGAGAATCAGGATAAAAGTCGATGGCAACAGCATCGAACTTGCAGGCCATTTTGCGGCCAGTTGCAGCGACAAGGCACTGCACCTTTCGCCTTGGTCTGCCAATATGCAGGTCGAACAGCTTTTTCGTGCGCTCTGGCGCGAACTCGGCGGCAGTCTGCGTGGCAAGGTGCGCGAAGGAACTACTCCAACCACCGCCCGCCCACTGGCGGTCCATGAATCACCCACTCTGGGTGAGGTCGTGCGCGAAATCAACAAGTTCAGCAATAATGTGATGGCCCGGCAGGTCTTCCTGAGCCTCGCCGCCGAACGGCCCGCCACGCCTGAAGCTGCCCGGCAACACATCAGGACGTGGCTGGCCGACAAAGGCATGAAACTGCCGGGTCTGGTGCTCGACAACGGATCGGGGCTTTCACGCAGCGAACGCATTTCGGCAGACGGCCTGAACCAGTTGCTGCTCGCCGCCTGGAAAAGCCCGGTCATGCCGGAACTGATGGCCTCACTGCCGGTCGCCGGCATCGACGGCACCCTTAGAAAACGGCTAGGCAACAGCGCCGCTGCCGGGCGTGCCCACCTGAAAACCGGCTATCTGGATGGCGTGCGGGCCATTGCCGGCTACGTGCTGGACAGCAATGACAAACGCTGGGTGGTGGTCTGTATGATCAACGATCCAAAGTCACGGCTTGGCAAGCCGGCGATGGATGCACTGCTGCGCTGGGTGGCGGAGCACTGAATCCAATAAGGAAAGGCTGAAGTACTCGTGCCTCAGGAGGGCTTGAGCCCAAGGCCCGGTTGCCTTCGGTGCGTCATCCCTGCGTAGGCGGGGATCCAGAATGTTGATGTAACTGGCTCTGCATTTCCTTCGGTCAGGTTCCCGCCTTCTCGGGAACGACGGAAGCAAATTATTCAGTGCGTCGTTAACTGAATTTTCGATTCAGAGCCCCAGATCCTGCCAAAGCGCATCGACGCGCTGCCTTACTGCCGCATCCATGACGATTGGCGTTCCCCACTCGCGGCTGCTTTCGCCCGGCCACTTGTTGGTGGCGTCGATGCCCATCTTGCTGCCGAGTCCGGCCACCGGGCTGGCGAAGTCGAGGTAATCGATCGGCGTATTCTCGGCGATCAGCGTATCGCGTGCCGCGTCGACACGGGTCGTCATCGCCCAGATGACTTCCTTCCAGTCACGGATATTCACATCGTCATCGACGACGATGATGAACTTGGTGTACATGAACTGGCGCAGGAAGCTCCAGATGCCGAACATCACGCGCTTGGCGTGGCCGGGGTACTGCTTCCTGATGCTCACCGTCGCCAGACGATACGAGCAGCCTTCCGGCGGCAAATAGAAATCGGTGATTTCCGGGAACTGTTTCTGCAGCAGGGGCACGAACACTTCATTGAGCGCCACGCCGAGCATCGCCGGCTCGTCCGGCGGTTTGCCGGTATAGGTACTGAGATAGATCGGGTCACGCCGCATGGTGATGCGTTCGATGGTGAATACCGGAAACTGTGCCTGTTCGTTGTAATACCCGGTATGGTCGCCATACGGGCCTTCGAGTGCGGTTTCAGCCGGATCGATGAAGCCTTCGAGCACGATCTCGGCCGAGGCCGGCACCTGCAAGTCGCTGCCCAGGCATTTGACCAACTCCGTCTTCGCGCCGCGCAGCAGGCCGGCAAACTGGTACTCGGATACGCTGTCGGGCACCGGTGTCACCGCCGCCAGAATGGTCGCCGGATCGGCGCCGAGCGTGACTGCCACGGGGAATGGCTGCCCGGGATTCTTCAGGCAGTGGTCGCGGAAATCGAGCGCTCCGCCGCGATGCGCCAGCCAGCGCATGATCACCTTGTTGCGGTCTATCACCTGTTGCCGGTAAATGCCGAGATTCTGCCGCGTCTTGTTCGGCCCGCGCGTCACCGTCAGCCCCCAGGTGATCAGCGGTGCCACGTCACCCGGCCAGCAATGCTGGATCGGCAGGCTCGACAGATCGACATCCTTGCCTTCCCAGACCACTTCCTGGCACGCTGCCGACGACACCACCCTGGGCGCCATGTTGAGTACCTGTCTGAACACCGGCAGTTTTTCCCAGGCATCCTTCAGGCCTTTCGGCGGCTCCGGTTCCTTGAGGTAGGCCAGCAATTTGCCGACTTCGCGCAGCGCATCGACGGACTCCTGGCCCATGCCTAGCGCCACGCGGCGCGGTGTGCCAAAGAGGTTGGCCAGCACCGGAATCGAGTGGCCTTTCGGATTCTCGAACAGGATGGCCGGCCCGCCGGCACGCAGCACGCGGTCGCAGATTTCGGTCATTTCGAAGCGGGTGTCGATTTCGACACGGATACGCTTGAGCTCACCCATGCTTTCCAGTTGCGCAATGAAATCGCGTAGATCGTGATATTTCATGGTCAGGCTAGTCCGCATAAACGTGAATAATCGCGATTATAGGGCGAGAAGAAGCCATTCGTCTCATGACGGCGAGCTTACTTCGCCCCTGCCTTTTCGAGGATTGTCACCATCTCCCGGTAGCCGCGCGCCCTGGCCAAGGCTAGGGGTGTCGTCCCGTTGCGATCAGCCAGCTGCGTATTGGCCCCGGCGGCCACCAGCGCACGCAGAACCTCAACGTGCCGCTTGCCACCATCGCCAAGAACGATGGACTCAATGAGCGCCGTCCAGTGCAGATTATTCACGTGGTCCAGTGGCGCACCGGCGGCAATCAGTTGTTTGACCACGCCCTCATGCCCTAGATGTGCGGCGGCAATCAGGGCGGTGCCCGCGTAAATGCTGGTCGTCAGTTTTGCACTGGCGCCGAGCGAAAGCAGGACACGCAGCGTTTCCTCGTCATCAGCGACAGCGGCAATGGTCAGCGCATCATAGCGATCGTTTTCCAGCAACTCGGTTCGTGCACCGGCAACGATCAACGCCCGAACCACTTCGCGTTGACGGGCGAAGGTCGCGACATGCAGCGGTGTTCGCCCAAAGGAATCACGGTCATTCAGGTCAGCCCTGGCAGCGATGAGGATTTCGGTCTGCACCAGATTGCCCTGGTGTGCCGCCGCATGCAGACCGCCATAGCGCACCACCTCATCGGCACGAGGCGGAATCTGGGCAAGCACCGGGCGTGCTGCCATGAGCGCAAGTACGAAAACCAGAACAAGAATTCTCATGTCGACTCTCCGTTGATGTTGCAGAAGTGTCGACCCTTGGCCGAAACGGAGAGTTCCTTCTCCGCCTGCTATTTCACCCCAGCCCGGACTGGCGCAGGAGATCGAGCGCGATACCGGCGAAGATGCTGGCACCGATCCAGTTGTTGTGCAGAAAGGCCTTGAAACAACGAGCCGGATCGCGCTGCCGGATCAACGAGAAGTGATAGGCGGCAAGAGATTCTTTATTTCCATCCGCAATGATCAGAACAAATGCTCTATCACATCTTGCAACGAACAATTCTAATGAGAACCGGTGTCCAGACGAAGAATCCATTAAGTCATATACCGGCTGCAGCAGGAAAATATTACAAATCGGCGACCATTGTTAGGTTGTAGTAATTGCTATCCTGTTATCACTTATATACAATTAACAACACACAAGGAACAACCTGATGACAATAAACGGACCTGTAACTTTTTTACTCCCAGAAGATCTTGCGCGACAAATCGGCAAGAGGTTGGAAGCTAGGCGTCGACTCTTGCCGCACAGTCTGGCGTGCCTGTCTCTACCATCAGGCACTTCGAAACTTCGGGGAAAATCAGCTTGTTGAGTCTACTTCAGCTTGCGGATGCTATGGCGTGCCTGGACAGCTTTTCCAACTTGTTTCCCGTTAGTCCGGCGACACGCATTGAAAATTTCGTAGCGCCCAGGAGGAAGAGAGGAACGAAATGAATTCCATTCTTCGCGTACACCTCTCTGGTGTTCCTGTTGGCAGACTTGCCATGAACGCACAGGGCGAAATTGTTTTTCAATACGAGGAAAGCTGGATTCAATCGGGGTTCGACCTGTCGCCAGGCACCCTTCCATTTAACGGAGAAGCAAACCAGTCGGTGCGACCCGGAGAGTTCGAAGGGCTTCATGGCGTGTTCAACGACTCATTACCTGATGGATGGGGCTTGTTATTGATGGACAGGGCCCTGAAACAGCACAAAAATCTTGACCCGCATGAAATCAATCCCCTGTATCGCCTGGCCTACCTGGGGCATCGCTGCATGGGTGCCTTGGAATACGAGCCGGAGATACTGCCAGAACTCGGCGAGATTTCTATAGACCTTGAGCGAATTGCTGCGGAATCAGAGGGAATGCTTCAGGGCGTTTCGACTGAAGTTATCGAAGAGCTACGCATCTATGGCGGCTCCCCTGGCGGTGCACGCCCCAAGGTCACCGTGGCGTTTAACGACGACATGACCATGTGCTGCTCCGGCTTCAAAGACATCCCGGTGGGCTTTTCGCACTGGATTGTAAAATTCAGGAACGCTAGCCGACAAGGCAACGCGGACCCATCTGACATCGGATTAATGGAAAAAGCCTATGCTGAAATGGCATCGGAGGCGGGTTTGATCATGCCCAAAACGGATCTTCTGAACATGAGGGTCAACAGGAACAAGGAGTTATATTTTGCTGTAAAGCGCTTCGATAGAGCATGGAATCGGAAGATTCACTTTTTATCCTTATCCGGTTATGCCCACGCAAACCACCGCGTCCCCTGTCTGGATTACGGCAGCGGTGTGTTTGCCGCAACCAAAAAACTGACCCGATCAACAGAAGAAGTAGCAAAAGCATTTCGCTTAATGGTCTTCAACATCTTTGCTCACAACAAGGATGACCATGCTAAGAATTTTGCGTACCTTTACGATTCGGAAGCTAAACAGTGGAAGTTGTCGCCAGCGTTTGACCTGACGTTCAATTACGGGATGAGCAATTCCCATACGACGAGTATCAACGGCTCTGGCAATCCCTCCTACTCAGACATCAAGAAACTTGGCGAACAGTTTGGCATTAAACAGTGGGCGATAATTTGCGATGAAGTACGCGGCGCTGTTTCCAAATGGGCATCGTTTGCAAGTCAATATGGGCTCACAAAAACAAGGATAGGAGAAATCAGCAAGGCACTGAGAGTCGTCGATCGTGAATGCTCGTCGACCAAATAAAATTACCCCCGTGCATCGATGATGCCGGGGCAGGGCAATTGGGATGTTTGAGCCCAAGGCCTCGTAGCCTGCGGGGCACATTCCCGTTGGTCAGATTCCGGCACCCCAAGAGTACTTCCTCAGGACGGCTTCGCCTTACCTTCGGGGCGCCTTCGCCGGCGAATGCCTCGGCTCAGAAAAAATAAGTCAGGACTGAGACGAAAAACAATTCGCCCCTTGTGTGTAAATATTTCAGTGTGTATTATACACACCATGAACAGCAAAGAACTGATCAAGCAACTCGAAGCTGCCGGGTGGGTTCTACGGGGAGCAAAAGGCTCGCATCACATCTACATCCACCCGGAGCGTGGCGGGCACATCACCGTACCGCATCCGAAAAAGGATTTGGGCCTTGGCTTGGTGTATAAGCTGTTGAAACAAGCAGGACTGAAATGACAGGAGCAGACCATGAAATATCCCATTGCAATTGAAGCGGGTAACAATGATCACGCATTCAGCGTTGTCGTTCCTGATCTACCCGGCTGCTTTTCCGCCGGAGACACACTGGACGAAGCGGTCGATAATGCCAAAGAGGCCGTTGAGCTGTGGCTGGAGACAGTGATTGATGACGGCGGGGCCATCCCCGAACCGCGCACACTCACTGAATATCAGGCAAACCCGGAATTTTCCGGCTGGATATGGGCCGTGGTTGCTGTTGATCTAGCGCAACTTTCCGACAAGGTGGAGCGGGTTAACGTAACGCTCCCGGCCCGTGTTCTCCGGCGGATTGACGCGGCGGCAAAAGCGGCTGGTGAATCGCGCTCGGGCTTCATCGCCCACTTGGCGTTGAGGGCTTAGGCTGAAGACAGCCGTTTTTACTGGATTTCCGACCGATTACTCAGCGGACGCCAACTTGGGCGACAGTATTTTGAGTCAGCTTGGCCCTCACCCCAAACTGCCTTAGCAGTTTTTCGATGACAGGCTTGATTGTTCGTGGCGTCGTTTCCATCCGTGCATTTGACACATTAAATGTTGGAATTGCACGGATTATAGATGTTTGGCAGCCGCTTTTGCCCGGTGAATTCCTCATCCAACCAATCGGCCAGTCGTACCAAATCGATTCCGAAGGTGACCTACTCGCGGATATTGGCTCGCAGTCATACGTTGCTATTATCGCAACGCCCCTTGAGCCAAAAGAAAGTCGAGCGCGATTCCGACAAAGATGCTGGCACCAATCCAGTTGTTGTGCAGAAATGCCTTGAAGCAGCTCGCCGGCTCGCGCTGCCGGATCAGCGTGAAGTGATATCCGGCAATCCCGGCGGCAACTCCCAGCCCGGCATAAAACATCCAACCCATATGCTGCCGGTAACCGACCCAGGCGATCAGTGCCAGCGTTACGGTGTAGCAGGCCATCACTGCCGCCACGTCGAAGCGGCCAAAAGTAATGGCCGAAGTCCGAATGCCGATGCGCAGATCGTCGACGCGGTCGACCATCGCATACTCGGTATCGTAGGCCATCGCCCAGAACACATTGGCCAGCAGCAGCAGCCACCCGGCCATTGGGATGGTGTCAAGCTGCGCGACATAGGCCATCGGAATGCCAAAGCCGAAAGCCACGCCCAGATACGCTTGCGGAACGGCGAAGAAGCGCTTGGTCAATGGATAGCTGGCGGCAAGGAACAGGGCCACGACCGATAAACCGACGAGGTACCAGCTGTGGAAGGGCAGGATCAGACAGAACGAACAGATCACCAGCACGCCGATCAGGATCAGCGCCTCTTTCGTCGACACTTTGCCGGAAGCCAGCGGCCGCTCGCGGGTTCGCGCCACATGCGGATCGAAATCACGGTCAGCGAGGTCGTTGATCACACAACCGGCCGAGCGCATCAGCACCGTGCCGAGCACGAAAATCCACACCACCTTCCAGTCGGGCTTTCCGAGCGAGGAAAACCACAGCGCCCAGAGCGTTGGCCAGAGCAGCAGAAGGATGCCGATCGGCTTGTCGAGCCGCATTAATCGCTCGTAAAGATCTAACTTATAGTGAATTGTACGAATATTGACCACAATTTCGTCATAGTGAATTTAAAAATTAAGATGACAGTATGGCAACTATACGAAAAAGAGGCGAGAACGTAAGCCCCTTGTTGTGGCCATTGATTAGTTGCAGCCAATTGTCGATTGCTTATGTAATAAAATCGTCAAAAGGGTTCAGTATTTTCAGTGCAATCAACGTCCAATAGCTGAAATCTTTGTGGTGAGAAATCGAAGTCTGCTTTGGCGTCCGTATGGTCGAATACGAGATCACAATTCATCCGATCAACCATTGTCATTGACCAGTTCTGGTACCGGGGCATGATCCTCAGCATAGTCAGCGCGAGCGCAAACAACCATTTTGGCGCTGGAAACACACGAGGATGTACACCCATGGCCGAGAAAACTCTGACTACCATCTCTTTATATGTAATCGTTTCTCCCCCAGACAGGTTATAAGCACGGTTTTTCACGCAAGAAGTACTCAATGCCAAACGACAGGCACCCGCTACATCATCTGCATGAACCGGCTGACGTAACCCATTTGCCTCACCAAGAATTGGGAAAAAACCGAAGCGCTGGATAAAACGGGCTATTTCGGAAATATTCTTGTCATGCCCCCTGCCATATACAAGAGTCGGGCGAAGAATGACCCATTCCACTCCATGGTCTGGATGAACGAAGAGCCCGGCCTGGTGGGGCGCAGTTACGACATCAAGCTGGCAACGCAGTGGGCATCGGCATCGATCACCGTCATCAAGCATCGCATCGACATCAACTCGCTGGCGCATGAAGCCAGCAAGAAATTGGCGCTGAACGACATCAGCGTGTGCAACCTCGCTACCAGTAAGCCTTTGGTGTTCGATGCCTACACGCAATCGAAAATACTCGGCAGCTTTATCCTCGTCGACCGATTCTCTCACGCCACCGTAGCCGCTGGAATGGTCCGCCACAGCTTGCGCCGCGCGCAGAACGTGCACAAGCAGGCGCTGTCGATTACGCGTTCGGACCGAGAGCGGCTCAATGGTCACAAGGGCAAGGTAATCTGGTTTACCGGGCTTTCCGGGTCTGGTAAATCGACCATTGCTAATGCGCTTGAGATAGAACTTCACGCACAAGGCAAGCGTACTTACATTCTTGATGGTGACAATATCCGCCAAGGGCTCAACAAGGATCTGGGTTTCACCGACGCCGACCGCGTCGAGAACATCCGCCGCATCGCCGAAGTCGCCAAGTTGATGATGGACGCCGGAATCATTGTAATGACAGCCTTCATCTCACCCTTCCGTCAGGAACGCGAAATGGCCCGGGAACTGATCGGCCCGGAAAATTTCGTTGAGGTGTTTATCAGCACACCTCTGGCAGTATGCGAACAGCGCGATGCCAAGGGACTTTACCGGAAGGCGCGCAGCGGGCTGATCCCCAACATGACCGGCATCAACAGCCCATATGAGGCTCCGGGACACCCGGAGATCGCGCTCGACAGTAGCCGCAGGAATGTATCAGAATCCGTTGAAGAACTGATTCGGGTAATCGCTGACTAATTTCAGCAGTGTGGCTGGCATTCCAGTCAGTCACGTTAAAGTGAAAAATTTGACACAGCCCATTCCACCTGCCCTCACCGCGCTGCCGCGCACCCTCTCCCGCGGGAGAGGGCTGGAGTGAGGGCCGATTTTCTGGTTCCAATTGTCATGTTGTAGCATGTTGACTAGCAACTGGCCGCTATCTGACATCTCCACGCAGTTCTGCAACCCGCGCCTGCAAATGTTCCGGTGTTGCCATCGTCGGTGATACCGGTTCCCCGACAAACAGCCCGATCTTGGCAAATAGCCGCAGTCGCAGGGGATTGCTCATGGCCTGACCGCCCTTTCGGCTGAAAAAGCTGCCCCACAGGCCGCGCAGGGCCATCGGGATCACCGGTACCGGTGTGCGGGTGACGATACGCTGCACACCGGGGCGGA
>JFJP01022177.1_pt1 | contig 17321 bp, 11 predicted proteins | sample 431651 | NCBI WGS metagenome assembly JFJP01 (sample SAMN02602958, study PRJNA72255) | Microbial mat metagenome, whole genome shotgun sequencing project. | biome: fresh water; feature: sink hole; material: water; isolation source: purple microbial (photo- and chemosynthetic) mats found in... | reverse complement strand
CGGAAAGCGATGAAGTCATAAAAGTCGAAAACATCTCCCTCCCCAGCTCAACCTTTGAGGTTCCGGCAAGCTGGCGCAAACTTTCCCTCTCGGACATCTTCGGGAAGTGAAGAAAGTGAGAAGTGAGAAGTGAGAAGTGAAGATTGAAGATCAACAGATTTTTCATTTCTCACTTTTCATTTCTCACTTCTCACTTCTCACTCCTCACTTCTCACTTTTAACTTCCACCCCAAGTTTGTCCGCTAATTTCCTGAAAACTTTCTGGGCATCTTTAAAAGCAAACACAGCCAGATGCTTTTCAATTTCACGGATTTCCTGATTGTCCGCTAATTTCCTGAAAACTTTCTGGGCATCTTTAAAAGCAAACACAGCCAGATGCTTTTCAATTTCACGGATTTCCTGATCCGTGTCAGGATTTGCTATGAATTTCTTTACGGCATTGAAACGCGTTTCAGCTTCCACACGGTTTTTAGCCATGAGTTTGTCAATATCGCTCAATAGCTCGGAAAATTCGGATTGACTCAGCGGTCTGCTCTGTTCTTCATGGGCGAACAGCGATTCCGGCTCCTCCGGAACGGCGTCAATGTCTGCAAGCGCATCTATAATCCGATTGAGAGCCTGTTCTGTACGCCCGAGCATATCATCAGGCATAATGTCGGATTTTTCCTTGACTGCTGTTTCCAGTTCTATGACTGCCTCATGCAGCGCGGTTGCAGAAAGATTGCCGGCAAGCCCTTTGATCGTATGAATGACCTGCCGTGCCTGATCCCTGTCCCCGGAAAAGAGCATAGATCTTATCCGATCTGTGACTCCTTTGTAATCGTCTGCAAAATTTTTGAGCAGATTTATAAGAAGCCTTTCATTTCCTCGCAGCCGCTTCAGTCCCGCGTCAATATCTGCCTGACCTTTTAAGCGATCCCGGAGAAGCGAAATCTGGGGGAGGTGAGAGGTGAGGGGTGAGAGGGGAGGGGTTTCATCTGACCCCGTACCCCTCACCTCTGACCCCTCACCTGCCCTGCGATCCGGCGGAGGAATATGCTTTTCCAGCACAGAAAAAAGCAGTGAGGCATCAATGGGTTTCGTAACATAGTCATCCATGCCGGCATCGAGACATTTTTCACGGTCCCCCTGCATGGCGTGGGCAGTCATGGCGATGATGGGTATTGGGTGAGAGCTAATCCCAGACCCCCGACCCCTTTGCTCCGATTCCCATCTACGCAAAGCCTTTGTAGCTTCGTAACCGTCCATCACCGGCATCTGCACATCCATGAGAACCGCATGATACTCCACGGTGCGGTCTCCGGATATCATTCGGACAGCTTCTTCTCCGTTGTTTGCCGTATCTGTGACAATCCCCGCGCTTCGCAGTATCTCTGTTGCCACCTCCCGGTTGATGGCATTATCTTCGACAATAAGCACCCGGGCCCCCCTGAGATATTCCGTGACATCTGCCTGCATAGCGATCTCCTGTGCTTCTGCACAGACCTCATTTTTTTTCCCGAAAACCGTCATGACCGTGTCATACAATGTGGAAAATTTCACCGGTTTGCTCAGGAATGCTGTGATATCCGAGTTCCCGTTATTCCTGCGGAGTTCATCTTCCCGTCCGAAAGCTGTCATAAGAATAATCGGAATCCGCATTCCGTTGCCCCGGATGACTTTGGCGGTTTCGATTCCGTCGGTGCCGGGCATTCTCAAATCTATGAATATCAGTCCGTAAGGGTCCTTTTTTTTATGTCTTTCCAAAAGTAATAATGCCTCTTCCCCGGATTCAGCGGCAGAGACCCTGAAGCCGAAATCAGACAGGGTATCGGAGAGAAATTCACGGAATGTCTTATTGTCGTCTGCCACAATGACTCTTATGCCCAGAAGGTCCGGAGGCGCGGCGTATTTCGCTTTTTCTGCACCGGGCTGCTGCAGAAATCCGGCTGTGAAATAAAAAGTGCTGCCTTTGCCCGGACAGCTTTCCACCCATATCTCGCCGTCCATCATCTCCGCGAGCCATTTGCATATCGTAAGACCCAGACCGGTTCCGCCGTATTGACGGGTAGTTGATCCGTCTGCCTGAGTAAAAGCCGTAAACAGTTTCGGAATATGCTCCGGCAATATGCCGATACCCGTGTCCCGGATCGAAAATTTAAGATGCACCCTGCCGGAATTTCCTCTGACTCCTCCCTCGTTTCCAAGCCCCGGCTCTCCCTCGTTTCCAAGCCCTATCTTGGAAACGGTCTCTTTCTGCACCCTGACTTCGATTTCTCCGTGTTCCGTGAATTTGACCGCATTGTTTGTAAGATTGATAAGCACCTGTCCGAGCCTCAGAGAATCCCCTATCAGCGCGCAGGGTACGTCATCGGCAACCGACAGTATCAGCTCGATATCTTTTTCCGCAGCTTTGGTTGAAAACATATCCGAGAGACTGTTTATCACCTCAAGCAGATTAAAATCCGCGGACTCCAGTTCCAATTTGCCGGCTTCGATTTTCGAATAATCCAGAATATCGTTGATAATTCCCAGAAGCACTTTGGCAGATACTTTTATTTTGCTCAGATAATCGCGCTGGCGGGGAGGCAGTTCACTTCTGAGAGCCAGTTCCGACAGCCCCATGATGGCATTCATCGGAGTTCGGATTTCATGACTCATGTTCGCGAGAAATTCACTTTTGGAACGCGTCGCTGCCTCGGCTTTTTCTTTGGCTGCCTGAAGCTCGGCAGTGCTGAGTTTGACCATGCGCTCCAGATGATCTCTGTGATTTATCAGGACTTCCTGCGCTTCTTTGATTTCGGTGATATCGCGTATCACGCCCACCAGAATTTTTTCTCCGGTACCGGGATGTTCCAGCAAAGCGCGTTTGGTTGAGATAATATGCAGTGTGCCTGAAGCGTCCGTGTATTTTTCCTCATTCACGCTCTCGACGCCAGACATGAAAACTGCTTCGTCTTTTTCCCAGAAAATATCTGCTTCTTCTTTGCGGAAAAAATCATAATCTGTTTTTCCCAGCAGTCTGTATCTGGGAATATCATAAAATTTGCAGCACGCGTCATTGAGAATAATCCAGCGGTGCTGCGAATCTTTGACAAAGATCGGTTCGGGAACCGAGTCAATGATGTTGTTGAGAAAATCTCTTGACTTCTGAAGTTCTTCTTCGGCGCGTTTCATGTCGGTAATATCATGGGACACCACGCCTACATGAGTGATTTCGCCCTTGTCATCATAATAGGGAGAATAGATAACCTGATAATAGCCCAGTCCTTTTCCGTGAAAATTGAACCAGCTTTCATATCTCACCTCACGGCCCTCAAAGCACTCCTCGATGTTTTTGCGGATGTTCTGTTCGAACACATCGTCTCCCCAGACCTGAGCCAGAGTTCTGCCTACAATTCCCTCGCGTGTTTTGTTGTAGGAATCGCAATAAGCTTTATTGACAGCCTCATAAACACAGTCGCGGTTGATGATGGTCATCAAGTCTCTGGAGGCATTGGCAATGAATTCGAATCGCCGGGAAGATTCGTCTGCCTGTTTCCGCTCGCTGATATCGGTCACAGAGATCAGGAGACATTTTTCAGAGCCGGCAGTGATGGGTTCTGCGGACATGAGACCGTAAATCATCCGGCCGTCTTTTCCACGGAACCGGACCTCCGTATTTCTCAGACAGCCGCGGCCGTTGCAGACCACTGAGGTGAAGTGCCGGCATTCTTCCGCGGAAAACATCCCGATTTCTATGCAGGTTTTGCCCATGATACTGTCCCGGTCCAAGCCCAGCGCGTCTAAAAAATAGGTGTTGACTTCCACAAGCCGGCCGTCTTCGAGGCTGACAATTGCCATGAGCGCGGGATTGAGTTCGAATGCCCGTGAAAAGCGTTCCTGAACTTCCCGGATTTTCTCCTCTGCCTGTTCCCGGCGGATAACCGCGCCCAGAATATCCGCAGATGCTTTGAGAATTCCGATTTCCGCAGAGGAGCGTTCCCGGACATCCGCGCAGTCGTCAAAGCCTATGAATCCCTGCCATCGGTCTCCTGCAAAAATCGGAACCGCGGCAAGGGACAGAATTCCCCGGGCCCGGAGAATTTTCTGTTCGCTTTCGGGAAAATCAGCGACATTTCCGTAAACTGCCTCCCCGTTTCCGAGAATTGCCTGCCATCGGATAAAACCGTCCGAATAGGAAAAAGACTGCTTGGCAAACCGGTCCGCGGACGCTGCCGGAGAATCCCATCCGTATCGCTGCCGCATACACAGTCTGCTGTTTTCGTCTTCGTAATTTTCGAAAATGCGGATACGGCTCACATCCGCAGCCTGACCGAGATTTTCCAGAATCTTGCGGATATCCTCATGCCACGAAGACTGTGCCAGAAGCTGCCTTGCCATGTCTGCCGATGCCAGAAGCAGGGCTTCACGCCGGCGCAGTGCCGGTATTTCCGATTTCAGTTTTTTACGCTGCAAAGACTCTCTCTTCATTATTAAAACACGCTTTATCTGTCTTTTCATTTAAGTGTGACAATTTCAGCAGATCGAAAAGTTCGTAGTACCGCCTTTAGGCGGTCCGGCAGCAGATCGAAAAGTTCGTAGTACCGCCTTCAGGCGGTCCGATGTGATGCGATAACTATCTGATTTCAAAGGAACCGCCTGAAGGCGGTACTACGAACATGGCTGAATTTTGCAAATTGTATCAGACCGCAAACTGACTATTGCCTGTTCCAGTTCTGATCCGGCAAAAGGTTTTTTCAGGTATCCGCGGATACCCGTATTTTTTGTCTGATCCTCGGTGATGCTTTCATTAAAGCCGGTACAGAGAATGACCGGCAGGTCAGGACGGATTCTGAAGATTTCCTGAGCCAGCCGCAGCCCTGTCATACCGGGCATGGTCATATCGCTGATGAGCAGATCGAAACGCTGCGGTTCTTTGCGGAAAGCATCAAGTGCCGCGGTGCTGTCGCTGAAGGCAAGAATATCATATCCCAGACGTTTCAGACTGATCTCTGCCATCCGTACAATCTGTTCCTCATCATCTGCAAAAAGTATGTGTCCGTAGGGCGGCATGCCCTTGCCTGTAGGCTCCGAAATGGCAAACCGCCGGCTTGCTCCTGCGGGTATGTCTGTGTGAACCGGTAAAAAGATTTCGAACAATGCCCCGTGTCCGGGAAGGCTTTCAACATTGATGACACCGTCGTATTCGCGGACAATTCCATAGACTGTTGAAAGACCCAGCCCGGTTCCTTCGCCGATTTTCTTGGTGGTGAAATAAGGATCGAATATTTTTGACAGCGTGTTTTCATCCATGCCGTGACCTGTATCTTTTACTCTCAGGCGGACATACTGCGGCGATATCTGAGTGCCGGGGAGCGATGCAGGAACCTGCGAATGTGAAATCTCTGTCAGTGTTATTTCCAGGATGCCGCCCTGATCCCGCATGGCATGATAGGCATTGGTGCAGAGATTCATTATGATCTGATGAATTTCCGAGGGAGAAGCCAGCACAGAACCGCATTCAGACTCTATATTCTCGCGGAACAGGATGAAGGAAGGAAAAATTCCCCTAATGAATTTTATTACTTCTTTCAGCACAGGCTGAATCCGGATTGGACGACGTTCCTGATCGCTTTTGCGTCCGAAAGTGAGAATCTGTCTGACAAGGTCCGCAGCCCTTCTCCCTGCTTTGTCTATCTGTTCAAGGTACTGAAAAATTTCGCTTTCCGGAGAAAGGACAGTCATGCCCAGTTCGGTATACCCGAGAATGATGCAGATAATATTGTTGAAGTCGTGGGCAATGCCGCCGGCCAAGGTTCCTATTGCCTCCAATTTCTGAGCGCGGCGTAATCGGGCTTCGAGTTCTGCTTCCCGCGTAATATCGCGGGAAACCACCGCAAGATTGACCACCCTGCCTGCCGCGTCAACGACCGGAGATACAGATGACTCGGCTTTATAAAAGGTCCCGTCTTTGCGCCTGACAGAAAATATCCCACGCAGACTCTTTCCCTTGCGGATACTTTCCCGGACCGCCTGATAAAAAGATGCCGGAGTGTCGGAAGCATCGCAGGTCTGACCGCTGTCCAATATGCCGAGAGTCTGCCCCGCGGCTTCTTCACGCGAATAGCCCGAACACTCCTGAAAGACAGGATTGACATACTGGATAATGCCTTCGGGATCCGTGATTATAAAGGCTTCGGCAGCATGTTCCACCGCGGTGCTGAGTTGTTCTCTTTCCTGTTCGGCACGGATACGCCCGTGGCTTTCAGAAATAAGTTTTCTGTCGGAATCCGATAATTTTTCCACACTTTCACGGAGAGAATTCTCCAGCCGGTCCCGATGCCGTTTGAGTTCCAGATGCGTTTTGACGCGTGCATTGACCGTTGCCGGGCTGAACGGCTTGGTAATATAATCCACCGCGCCCAGTTCGAAGCCGCGGGCTTCGTTTGCATCCTCTTCCATGACAGTTATGAAAATGACCGGAATATTCCGGGTTTTTTCATTATTTTTCAATCGGGCGCAGACTTCGTATCCGTCTATGTCCGGCATGAGAATATCCAGCAGAATCAGATCGGGCGGATCATCGGAAAAAGCGCATTCAAGGGCTTCCTTACCGCATATCGCGCCGATAAGCTTATATCGCCCTTTTAAGTTTTCTATCAGTATTCTGATATTGGCAGGCTCGTCGTCAACGATCAGGACTTTCTGCTCCTCAGATATGTTCTCCATCTTTTTTTTCTCCTTGTTCCAATGGAATTCCAGCAGTCTGTGCCAGTCCTGCCAGAATTTCACGTGCCTGTCTGAAATCAAAAGAACTGATGCAATCCTCCAATTTTTCTATATCGCTTTGAAATCCGAGATTCTCCAGATAGGTTTTTACCGGATACAGCCCGTCTTCGGCTTTGGGGCTGTGCCTCTGAAGAAGCAGGAAAAGCTCCCGGATTTCAGAATAAGGAGCAGAGGAAGATATTATTTCCGATGGCTGGTCCAAAGGTTCATCTTCGATTTCAAACTGTTCCGCGGATGTCAATGCCCGCTCTAAGGCGGCTTCGAATGTATTCAGCAGAATTTCGGAACGCGCCGAACCGTTGTTTTTAATCGCGGATTCCAGTTCACGCGATGCCTGCCAGAGTTCATTCGCGGAAAGGTTTCCGGCAACGCCTTTGAGAGTATGGTTCAGATTCAGTGCAAGTTCGGTATCGCCGGATTTCAGTGCATCCCGGATTTTATCTGCCGTGTCTGCATAATCCCGGCAAAATGTTTTCAGAAGTTTTGCAAGGACTTTCCGGTTTCCGCCGAGACGGTTCAGTGCGGATTCCGTATCAATTCCCGCGGATGCCGAGCCGATGTTGCCCGCGGAAATCTCATCAGCGGGGATGCTTTCCTGTAAGCCCGTATCATCCTGTAATCCTGTATAATCCTGTATAATCCTGTAAGGTTTTATCCACCGGCTCAGTACAGAAAACAGCACATCAGGAACAATAGGTTTGGTGATGTAGTCGTCCATTCCGGATTCAAGGCATTTCTCGCGGTCTCCTTTCATGGCATGGGCGGTCATGGCGATGATGGGTATGGGGTTAGAAGTGAGAAGTGAGGAGTGAGAAGTGGGAAGTGAGGAATTCTCTGCCTCCTTACTCTTCTCCCATTCCCGTATGCGTCTTGCAGCCTCATAGCCGTCCATGACCGGCATCTGCACATCCATAAGGACCGCCTGATATGATTCGGAATTTTTCATTGCAGAGCATATCATTTCAACAGCTTCTTTTCCATTGTCGGCAATAGTCACGACAGCTCCTGCGCTTTCAAGAATTTCTGTTGCCACCTGCTGATTGATGGCATTATCCTCGACTAAAAGAATCCTTGCATTTCTGACAGCTTCCATGACTTCGGCGATATCTGCCGATTCGGATCGTTCCGATGCCTCGATCTGAGCCTGCGATTGCAGAGCGAATACACAGGTAAAATAAAATGTGCTGCCCTTGCCCGGAGTGCTTTTTACGCGGAGATTTCCGCCCATCATTTCAACTAATTGTTTGCATATCGTCAGTCCCAGCCCTGTGCCGCCGTATTTCCGGGTAGTGGAGCCGTCAGCCTGAGTAAAAGATTCGAACAGCTTGGGAATCTGCTCCTCTCGGACTCCGATTCCAGTATCTCTGACCGAAAATCTGAGCATCACTTTATTTTCCGGCAGGGCATTTTTCTTACGCTGATAGAAGTTCTTGGGAATAGCCCTGATTTTGATAACAATGCCGCCCTGCTGCGTAAATTTGACTGCATTGTCGGCAAGATTGGTAAGAACCTGCCCGAGCCTGAGCGGATCTCCGGACAGATACTGAGGCACATTTTCCGCTATCTCAGCTCTCAATTCCAGTCCTTTTTCAGCAGCTTTGCCGGAAATAATGCCGACAAAATTGTCCATCACATTTCCCAGCCGGAAAGCCACGGTTTCCAATTCCAATTTTCCGGCTTCGATTTTGGAAAAATCAAGAATCTGATTGATAATTCCCAAAAGACTTTCTGAAGAACGCTTTATTTTTTCAAGATAATCACGCTGTCTGTCTGTCAGATCGGTTTTCAGAGCCAGATCGCTCAGACCGATAACCGCATTCATGGGTGTTCGGATTTCATGGCTCATATTTGCCAGAAATTCACTTTTGGCTTTGCTGGCAGCAGTCGCGGCTATTCTTTCCTCTATGTTTTTCTGAAGCTTTTCTCCCATCTCATTAAACGCTGCTGCAAGTTCGCCGATTTCATCTTTCTGTCTGATACAGACGCGTTCTCCGAGATTTCCCGATGACATGGAACGGATTGCCCTGACTAACTGACGGATAGGATGAGTAAAAGAACGCGCTGTAAAAAATCCCGCAATGACTGCCAGCACAAACACCATGCAGGAACTGATCAGAATCAGCCGGAGGGTATCTGCTTTTCCCTGCTTGATGGATGCTGAATCAAGTGCTGCTGACAGAATTCCCACAATGTCTTTGTTACGGTTCCGTATCTTTCCGTAAGCTGTGGCATAAAAACCGCTGCATATAGGTTCCGGACGGTCAAAAGAAAAAATATCCGGCTGATTTTTTACGAGGCTGAAATCCGAAAACGCGGTCTCCCATAATGCGGTGAGCGGGTTTCCGTTTTCATCCTGAATTGTGCTGACAACTCCGTCCGCCGAAGATTTCTGCGATAAAGGCGATTTCCACTGAATAGTCACTTCTGCCTGCACCCATCCTTTGATAACCTGCAATAACTGTACGTTAAAAGGATAGGTGACAATGACCGCGCCGAGAACGGTCAGGGTGCTGTAATCCACAAGGGGCCGGGCTGCTTTGATGGCAAGCCCCCCCTCAGTGATAAAATAATCCGACTGTGTTGACAGACTGAGGGTTTCGGAAAGAATATCATCCCCGGGTCCGGTAAAAAAAAGATCAGCCGGATTTTCAGAACTGTGGCTGCGCGCCAGCAGTTTTTTATCAGCGTCAAAAACTTCCACAATCGCTGTAAACCACATTTCCTGCCGGGCTTCAATATCCGGCTGAATTTGGGCATTGATTTCCGGATCACTGATTTTCTCTTTGATCACGTTGAGTTCTGCAAATATATCAGCGATGCTTTCCGCGCGCTTTATATTTTCGGACAGGATGATTTCGGCATTTTTCACAGCCTGAACACTGGCGGAACGGAGTTCTTTTTCCATCCGGGTTGCGGTAATCCATACGCTCACAGAGGTGATGAGTGCCATAGGAATGACAATAACTGCCGCAAAAATCAGCACCAATCTGAGCATTATGGAGAATTTCATGATGAATACTTTCAATCGGGGAGCAAGAATTATTTCTCACTTCTCACTTCTCACTTCTCACTTTTCCGAGCATTACGGAGAATTTCATGATGATGGATACTTTCAATTATTTCTCACTTCTCACTTCTCACTTCTCACTTCTCACTTTAAAAAACAATCCCCGCATAGCCGACAAAGCTGTCTCCGGGATGTTTGTCATAGCTGCTCGCGTATTCACGTTCCGCGCCCATACTTATGCTCGCGGCAATGGCAGCAGCGGCTGCTCCGGCACAGCAGGCACTGCGGTTTGTCAGAGCCTCGCGTATGACGGTTTCAGGTTCCATGGCAGCCATAGCCTCGATTATTCTGCGGTCATTTTCATTCCGCACCCAGTCAGCCGCGGCAGAGCCGCTTCCTTTGGGCGTAAAGCCGTAGTTCGGACCGTAATGGGTAAGGTCTGTTGACCCTATCACTTTCAGCTTTCCCGATTTCCGAAGATGATCCGTTTGGCGGAACGCCTACAGGAACAATTCGGGCATCTTTGAAAAAATATTTTATAAACGGCAGTTGAAGTTCTATGGTGTTATCCTGCGTGAATCGGTCTGCGGTTTCAATTTGAAAAGAAAATTTTTCGGTAAGGGCATTTGCCAAAGTGCTTTCAATACCGAGTTCGCCAAAGGGCGTTTCATATCCTCCCTCTGTCATAATAAACCGCGGGGATCCGGGATGAAGGTGCATTCCGAAAATGACGATCACATCCGGCTGCTCTTTTTCCGCAAGAAGCCGTATCACATTGCAGGCAATGCTTCCTGAAAAAAACCAGCCCGCATGTGGGACAATTCCGCCGACAAATTTTCTGTCCGGAACAGTTCCGGTTTGGTCAGATTCAAGAAAGGCTTTGATTTCCCTTTCGCATTCCGCGGCGCTTGCAGGATACCAGCTTCCGGCAAAAACCGCCCGTCTCAGTTTCTTCATAAATGCCCCCTTTCTCACAGTTTTATCCCTGACATACACTTTGCAGAGCGCGACATGCGCGGTACGGTTCAGATACAAAATTCCCCTGTAGAGCGGGTTTTAAACCCGCTTTTCAGATACAAAATTCCTTTGTTATCATTATATGATAAACATATTTTTCCGGTTTTATGCAAGTTTTTTTTGAAATCGCTTCAAAGCAATGCCGCGAATATATTTTCCTTGCATAAAAATTGACATTGCATTAATATACACAAAATTCATCCGAATAAACAGGGCTTCAGAGCCGCTCATCTCTATGAATAAACTTTATAAAGAAAGGTTTGAACCATGGTAAAAAAAATTAAGCAGCTTATCCCGATACTTCTGATCGGGGGCATTGTTTACGCACTATTAAGTTATCATTTTGCTTTTTTCGACAGAGATGTCAAGCCGATCAAAAAAGCCTCGCTGACCTTAGATTATACCTTTGTCAATCTGAGACCTACGGAATTCAGACCTCTTGACAAAATTTTTGCAGAAATGCGGGATGCCGGAATTGACAGCAGCATTCTTGCGGAAATGGGAGAGGCACTGGTGGGATGGGAAAAAATCACTCCGGAGGAATGGCAAAAACTGCAACAGGGGCTTAATTGATATGAGGGTGAGGGGTACGGGGTGAGAGGTTTGAGGTTATTTTAACCCCTGATCTCTGACCCCGAACCTCTGACCCACCCTGAATGGGGTCTGCTTGATTGCCGATAAATTCCGTTATGTTTTCAATGCCCTGAAATCAGGGAAAAGGCGGGTTTCATCCACCCTGCGCGGAAAAATTTTCCGGCGGCTGATTTTCGCTCTGTCTTTTCTTTCTGTACTTTTCGCTGTTTTTTCATCACTTTACATTTATCTCCCCGCATACATAAATTCCAAAGGGATTCCGTTGCTTGCCGAAAAACTGGGGCTTCCGGGTTTTTCATGCGAGATACGCAGAATCAGTTTCAGCGGGCTGGATGCCGGCGGAATTAAAATCGGTTTGCCGGAAAGCAGTCCGGCACTTTCTGTGCAATCCCTTCAGAGCGATTATTCAATTGCAGAACTTTATCGGAAACATATCCGAAGAATAGCGTTCAGCGGCGCAGAAATTTATTGCATATTCAAAGACGGAAAATTGCGTTTCCGCGGCGGCGATTTCAGCCGATTCCAATCCTCTCCGCAAACGGCTGCGGTTCAGTCACCGATTCTGCCCTTTTCTGTAGGAAAATTTGAAATCCGCAATGCGGTCGTGATTTGCGAGCGCGAGGGAGAAAAGCTTTTCAGGATTCCTTTGGACCTTGAGATTGTGCCTGAATCATCGGATATGAACAGATTCGTCTGCACATTGAAGATTTATCCGCGGGGAGAAGAGATTGTTTTTACTGCACGTCCGGATTTGAATCAGAAAAAAATCAATCTGAATATCGCGGCTGCCGAGTTTTCGCCGGAAAGATTTTCCGATTTCCTGAAATCGTTTTCCAAAAACCTGCTGACCGGACAGTCGGACATAAAAGCCGGCGCGGATATATCTTTTGATCTCTCATCCGAGCCGGGAAATTTCAGCCTTTCGATTTCATCGCTTTCCGTGAATTCAGCGATACCGTTTCGGATTTCAGATATTCGCAGCTTCGCCAAACTCACGCGAAAGGGTATCGAAAGTTCGGGGACTTTCAATCTTACACTGGAACCAGTCGAAGCATTCGGTTACTCGGAAGCAATCGAGAGCAACGGAAATTTTTTCGGTTTTATTCATATAGACAAACTGCCGGCTTTTCCCTACGAATTCGGAATCACTGTTCTGGACAAATCCGTTTCCAAACAGAAACGATGCAGTATCCGCATGGGTTCCGCGAATCTGACATCGGGTATTCCGGAAATCAGTATTCAGGGAAAAGGCGGCAACGGTGAGGGAACGGCAAACTATACAGTCATCGTGCCGGATATGAAGATTGCCGCCGAGTCCCTAAGTCTCAGAATCCCTTCCGTATCACTGAAAGGAACAGCCGATATCGGAGATACGCGGAAGTCAGAGGGAATTCTGCAATTTTCCGATGCCGAGATTAAAGCTTCGAAATTGAGTCTTCAAGGTATCAAGGGATATCTTCCTCTGAAATTTCCCGGCAGCGGTTCAGGGAAAAAGGGAAGTCTTTCTGCAAAAACATTGCAATGGGACAGTCAGAACCTCGGTTCCCTCAGCAGTGCAATTCAGCAGAAAGAATCCGGTCTGGTTTTTGAGGGAAAACTCCGCAGCGGGCTGCTGCCCGGACTGGTTCTCGGAATATCCGGAAAAACCGGCAGAATAAGCCCCCAAGTCAGTGCGGAGAATGACACGCGGATCAGTTTTGAAATTCCGGAATACAAAACCTCGTCTGATATTGATCTGGGCAGATTTTCGGCAAAGACAAAAGGACTGACGGTCAATTTTACGCCGAGAGGCGGACTCCGGTTCAAAGCGGATCTGAATTTCGGCAATGACAAGCTGAAAAGCCGTTTGGATTCGGAACTGAGTCATGCAGTAATCCGCTTCAAAGACAAAGATATTGCTGTGGAAGACCTGTCTGTCGGCTTTTCCATGCCGGATATATTTGCCGGACACAGCGCGCACAGCCAGAAATTCAGTTTTAAAAAAGCTTCATTCGGCAAGATCGTACTAAATGACGGAAAAGCCGAATTCCAATTAGAGCCGGGCGGATCATTGCTTATAGAAAGAAGCAGTTTCAAATGGTGCAAAGGCAATGTCAATGCTCAGGCACTGCGTATTTTTCCGGGGGTTTCAGACTATGACCTCAGTTTATATTGCGACCGCCTTAATCTTGCCGAACTCATGGAGCAGCTCGGAGTTGCATCTGCCGAAGGAGACGGAGCCGTGAACGGCAGAATTCCGCTTGAGTTCAGAAAAGGAAAAATAAGGTTCGACGAAGCTTTTCTGTTTTCCACGCCCGGAGACGGCGGAACTATTCATGTTACCGGAGCGGAAACTCTGACCGCAGGCATTCCTCAGAATACGTCTGAGTATGCCCAGATTGATCTGGCAAAGGAGGCATTGAAAAATTTTGACTATCAATGGGCAAGACTGAAGATGGTCACGGAAGGCGAAGACCTGCGCCTGCAATTGCAATTTGACGGAAAACCCGTGGATCCGCTGCCTTTTGTCTATAAAAAAGAACTGGGAAGTTTTATACGGGTGGAAGCTGGGAGCCAAGGATCGAGGTTTCAGGGAATCCGTCTGGATGTGAATATGCTTCTGCCTTTGAATAAGATTCTCAAATATAAAAATATGTGGTAGTTCCCCGCAATGAATTGCGGGGCTATTTTCATAAGTCCCTCCGGGACAAAAAAACGACTTGCGTCTATTTTAAGCCGGGGCGTTTTACTGTAAAACGATTTTTCAAATCGTTTTATTCGCAATTTTCCACAATCATAGAAGGTGTTTAAAAAGTATAGTAAGTCCCGCAGGGACTTCTGAAAATAGCCCGGCAATTTATTGCCGGGATAACTCCGGGACAAAAAAACGACTTGCGTCTATTTTAAGCCGGGGCGTTTTACTGTAAAACGATTTTTCAAATCGTTCTGCTCTGGAACAGACACAAAACGACTTGCAAAGTCGTTTTACTCGCAACTTTCCACAATCAGCGTCACAGGTCCGTCATTTATCAGAGCCACGTCCATCATGGCACGGAACCGGCCCGTCTGAACCCGGATGCCTTTCTGTGCGACTGCTTTCACAAAATATTCGTAAAGCTCCTCGCCTTTTTGCGGATTGGCTGCATTCATAAACGAGGGACGCCGCCCTTTTCGGCAATCTCCCAATAAGGTAAACTGAGAGACAATCAGCATTTCTCCCCGGGTTTCAAGCAGAGAGCGGTTCAGCTTGCCGTTTTCGTCTTCGAATATTCTCAGATTGACGATTTTATCAGCGAGATAATCCGCATCTTTGGGCGTATCTTCTCTCGCCACTCCCAGAAGCACCATCAAGCCTTTGCCGATTTTTCCCACAATCTCATCTGCTACCGATACGGAGCTTTCTTTTACTCTTTGTACTACTGCACGCATAATTATAATTACCCGTTTTTATGTATTTTTTCATGTCAAGACATGCGAAAAAAATCCGAAAAGGAGATTTTATTTTTTCATTTCCATACCAATCTCTTTAAACTCTGCTTCAAGTTCAATCATTTTTTGTTTCAATTCAGAGCCGCCGCCGAATTTCCCCACGGAAAGATCGCTGCGGATCACTCGATGGCAGGGAATCAGAATGGGAAAAGGATTTTTGGCAAGAGTTGTTCCCACAAAGCGGTATGCCCGGTGTCTTCCGATGCTCTCGGCAACCGCTTTATAAGTCCTTGTTTCTCCGTAAGGAATCTCTGCCACGATCATCAGCACATACTTTTCCAGTTCCGTGATTTTTCCCATGTCCATCCATTCCCAGGGAATCCGGATGGATTTACCTTTGAAATAATTGCATATATGTTCGGAGATCACACGGGCATTTTTATGGGAACCGGGAATTCCCCATTCTGCCGCGCTCATAATCTTTTTTATGTTTTCCCGCGGCAATACCGTTCCTATCATTGAAAAGGGCTTTTCACGGTATAAAACCGCGGCATCCCCGAAGGGAGTCGAAAAAATGAAATGACTGTTCTGCATAATATGAGTTTCCTTTGGAATGCACAATTTTTTCACAACAAATCTATAGCATAATCCGCTAAATTTTGATATAAGAATGATGAAAATAGAAAAATTCAGCAGATCGAAAAGTTCGTAGTTCCGCCTTCAGGCGGTGCGGCGTGATGCGGCAAGTCTTTGATTTCACATTGACCGCCTGAAGGCGGAACTACAAACTTTTCAATATTTCCGATCTGCTGAGATTATGATAAATTACAGGGGAGAATGCTTATATGTTCGAGTTCAAAGTCCATCAGGAAGTATCATGCGTGGCAAAAGGGTCAGGGCATTTTTTTTCCAGACTGGGCGCAATGGTGGCATATCAGGGAAACTTCAAAGCAGAAAAACTCCTGCTGGGTCCCAATGAGCAGCAGCAGGGCGTTCTCAGCGCAATGATGGGGCTGGCTGCAAGAAAGCTTACCGGAGAAAATATGCCGCTGATGAAAGTATCGGGAAACGGACTCTATTACATGGCGGATCAGGCAAGGCACGTCAGCATCATCACCTTGCAGCCGGGTCAGAGCATCGCGGTCGAAAGCGAAAATCTGCTTGCATTTACCGACGATTGCAAGTATAGTGTCCGCTTTATAGCCGTGGGTGTGGCATCCCAGAAAGGCTTATTTACCTCGGAGCTTACCGCTGTGGGAAAAAGCCCGCAGGTCGTTATCACCACAGACGGCAATCCGATTATTCTGGAAACTCCCTGCGCGGCGGATCCGGATGCCATAGTCTGCTGGACCGGCAGAGACCCGGCTGTCAGAAGCGATGTCAGTTGGAAAACTTTTATCGGACAGTCCTCCGGCGAATCATATTATTTCGAATTCAATACGCCCGGAGACATTGTCAGTCAAGGAAAACAGCCTCATGAATCTGATGATAGATATCGGAAAACGTATTCCTCAGCCGACTCGATACGGAATGCTGAGTGTGGATACCGGAGAAAAAATAATTCATACCGGAAATATTGTGCCGGGATCGCCCATTTCAGTGAATCAGCCTGTCCGGGAAATCCCGCCGAACCGGATTCCCGAAGCTTCCGCGCCGCTTGCCGATACGGGCGGTTCGGTTCCCATGAAAACCGGACAGAAAATAAGCCTGAATCAGAAAGTTTCGGATATTTCCAGAATCGTGACCGCGCTGAAATGGGGTGCAGTCAATCTCCGCTCTGTCCCGGATGTCTCTGTGTTTATGACAGATTCGGCAAATAAAACCGCGGAGGACAATTTTATTTTTTACAATCATCCGGCAAGCTCCTGCGGAAGTATTCTGATCGGCAGCGATCACGCCGCGGGCATAAAGCAGCATTATGATGCAACCGTGCAGATAAATCTGAAACTTGTGCCGTCTCATATTCAGACCCTGGCAATCACGGCTACGATTGATTCGCGCCGCATCTCTCGGTATAATTGACGCGGCAGCCGGAAAGCAGGTCTTATCGTATTCTTTTGCCGAAAATCTGTCTGATGAAACCGCTATTGTGCTGGCGGAAATCTATCGCTACAAAGACGAATGGCGTATCGCCGCCATAGGAAGAGGATTCAAAGGCGGACTTGCAGCCTTGTGTGGCAATTACGGGATTGAAATTGAAAAATGAAAAGTGAGAAGTGAGAATTGAAAAAAACTTCTCACTTCTCACTTCTCACTTCTCACTTCTCACTTAAAAGGAGGTTTTTATGGCAGTGAGCTTAAAAAAAGGACAGAAAGTTGATTTGACAAAAACCAATCCGGGATTGAAAAAAGTGCTGGTCGGATTGGGATGGGATACGAACAAATATGACGGAACTCATCCTTTTGACTTGGATTCGAGCGTTTTCATGCTCGGAGAAAACGGCAAGGTTACGGGCGAAGGCGACTTTATTTTTTACAACAATAAAAAACACGCCTCGGATTCCGTGACTCATCTGGGAGACAATCTCACGGGAGAAGGCACGGG
>JFJP01000038.1_pt1 | contig 17321 bp, 12 predicted proteins | sample 431651 | NCBI WGS metagenome assembly JFJP01 (sample SAMN02602958, study PRJNA72255) | Microbial mat metagenome, whole genome shotgun sequencing project. | biome: fresh water; feature: sink hole; material: water; isolation source: purple microbial (photo- and chemosynthetic) mats found in... | reverse complement strand
CCACCGGCGGCGCCGCGCTCGGTGTTGTGACCCAGCAGGCTGAACTTGATACCCAACACCGGACAGCGACGGATGCGCCCCACATGCACGCTCATGCCGAAATCCATTTCCACATCGCGGCGCACCTGGGGACGATTCTCGGCATCGTGGAGGCGGATCGGTACGGACGGTGCGCTGGTCAAGCGCAGGCGCTGCGGCTCGGGGCACCATGCGGCCAGGACTTCTCGCACCTGATCGGGGCTTGGATCGCCCTTCAACTTCACGCTTACGGCTTCAGAATGACCATCCAACACGGGCACACGGTGGCAGAGGGCCGAGACCACAATAGGCGCCTCCCGCAGCTGACCACCCTGAACACGGCCCAAGAGCTTGGCCGTTTCCACTTCCACCTTGGGTTCTTCACCCTTGATGAAGGGAATCACATTGCCCATCAAGTCGAGGCTGGAAACACCCGGATAGCCAGCACCACTGGCCGCTTGCATGGACGTCATCAACACGGCCTCCACCCCAAAGGCTTCGTGCAGCGGTGCCAGCGCCATCACCAACACGGTCGTGGTGCAATTGGGGTTGGTGAGAATGCCACCCGACCAACCGCGCCGTTCCCGTTGCACCTCAAGCAAGGCCAAATGATCGGGATTCACTTCGGGCACCAACAGGGGCACATCCGCATCCATGCGAAAGGTCGCGGCGTTGCTGAATACCAAAGCACCCGCACGGGCGTAGGCCGGTTCGAGATCGCGCGCTACTTCCGTATCCAGCGCACTGAAGACCACTGGAGAAAGAGCTCGGGATGGATCCGAATCTTCCAACACGTGATCACCAAGGCCCACGAATTCATCGCCTTCGAGGCGCCACTCGCAGGCATCGCGATAGCGCTTCCCGGAACTTCGGCCGCTGGCGGTGAGGTGGGCGATTTCAAAAAGCGGATGATTGGCAAGGCGGCGAACGAAGCGTTGTCCCACAACGCCGGTGGCACCGAGAACTGTTACTGGGATGCGGTACACGGGATACTCCTGGATAGGTGAGCGATGGGAAGGAAGGAAAACACGGGCGTGGTTTCGCGTTTGAGCGGTTTCATGGTTGCTCCAGAAAATGCAGGGCCAGCCTGCGGTTGAGTTCGATACCGGCATCTAGATCCGCCAGTGAGAGGTGTTCGTCATCGGTGTGGGCGACGCTGATACTGCCCGGCCCTGCCAGCACCACCGTGCGATCGGGGATCAGATCCCGAAGCTGGGGCGCATCCGATCCGAAGGGCATGGCCCTGAATTCGAAGCCGGGAATTTCGGGATAGGAATCGGGCGGTTCGGAAAGCAACACCGCGCATTCGCCCCGATCGGGACAGCTGGTTTCCACCCCTCTACGGAAGGTCGACCCCGGTACCGTGCGCACATGCAAATGAGCCTCGGCCTGGGCAGGAACGACATTTACCGCGTTGCCACCCTGCAGCAGCCCAAGGTTCCATACTTCCGGACCGAGTTGAGAATCTTCTGCGCAAGGCAAACTGCGGATTTCCTGCACCCAATCCAAGAGATCCAGCGTGGCGCTATGACCCAAATGTGGGCTACCGCTATGCGCCGAACGTCCCGTGCAGCGGAGCCGTAGATGATCCAAACCGCGTTGTCCCGAGGCTAGCTTCAGTTCGGTGGGCTCGCCGTTGATCAGCACCCGACAAGCCCGAAAACGGGGCAACCATCGATGGGCCTCCGCGGCGCCCAGGCTATCGGTTTCCTCGCCACAGACGCCCAGCCACGCGAAACCATCGTGGCCTTCGTCCACCAAACTTCGAATCGCCAAAAACTGCGCCACCATCTGCCCCTTGGCATCGCAAGCACCTCGGGCATACACGCACCCATCCTCCACCCGCACCGGCGAAAAGGGCGGCACGGTATCGAGGTGCGTGGAAAAGAGCACCCGTGGCTCACCCCAGGTGGCCAGCACATTGCAGCGCCCCAGAGCCAGCTCGCGGACTTCGACTTCGGCGCCGAGGTCTTCGAGCATTGGCACCAACGCGGGCAAGATTGCCGCCTCGTGGCCCGAGCCAGAATCAAGCGAGCACAAGGCCACCAGCATCTGCTGGGCGAGTTGTTGGCGGGGCTGGGGGGTGGGAATCACGGGGGCCTCCAAAGAACGAAGGAAGCCTCTGAACCCACCCTGGACCACGGGTGTCCAGGATTGTGTCTTCAGGCACTCCGTGGCGATTTGGCGCCACGACAGCCGCAGGGTTTTACCCCCAACGTCCAAGGCCTGCGGTGATGAAACGCCTGCCCTTCGGCGACCCTCCCCTTTCGTCCAGGCTCATCGGGCTCATCACCCTAACCTGAATTACTAATGGGAATCGCTCCTCCATCGGTCTGATGACCTTGCCAGAATTCACCGGGACTGCCAAGAGTTGATTTGGAAAGCCACGGCCAGACTGGGGTTGCTTGGAAAGTTAGAAATCGGCATTCAGCCATTGGCCACACCGTCCACTCATGACCCTCTCCGAAATTCACCCCAAACAGCCCGACTGCCGACAACGGAAACATGAACCCTAACCCTGCGTGGCGCCCTTGCGCGTCGGCGAAAGCCCAAAAGGAGGACTCGTCGTGACCTACATGATCTGGAAAGACCAATACAGTGTTGAAAACGCGCTAATCGACAAGCAACATCAGACCCTCTTTGAGCTGGTCAATGAAGTAGCCGAAAAGGTTAAAGCGAAAAACATGATTGAAATTAAAGACGTGATCAAACGCTTGGCAGCCTATACGGTCACGCATTTCAGGGATGAAGAAGCTCTTCTGAAAAAGGCGGGGTACGCCAACCTGGAAGACCACCAGATGATTCATGCCGAACTCCTGAGAAAGGTCCAGGATCTCCAGCAGAAACTCGCGATGAATCAGGCTGTTAGCCTGGTTTCTGTTATCCGTTTCCTATCGGATTGGTTGAAGGATCACATTCTCAAAGACGATATGGCCTACAAGGCTTCGATCAAAAAGCTCGGCTGAATCCAAATCCTTGGCGGGCATCGTCGGCAATTGCCGCACCAAGCTACGGCCAAACCCTGGGAGCAGAACATGCCATTCTGCGAATTTACAGATGACCTGCGTGTTGGACACGAAACGATCGATCACCAGCACGCCGCCCTGTACGAGGCGGTAAATCGTCTCAACGACGCCCTAAAAGCTGGGCGTTCCCGCCAGGAAATGGCTGACATCCTGGGCTTTCTGCGCTCGTACACCGTCGATCATTTCCAGGCGGAAGAGTCCCTCATGCGCGAGACGGGCTACCCGGGCCTTGAAGCCCACCATGCGCTTCACGCCGAACTCGTTCGCCAGGTCCTAGAGCTCGAAGAAAAATACACGGCCGGAACCATGATCCTGTCGATCATGACCATGCATTTTCTCAAAGATTGGCTCACCCATCACATTCAGGATGAAGACCGAAGACTCGCGGCCTACCTACGGACGATGTGACGGGACCTTTCTCGCTCGAAAAGATTGCGGACGAGACCATCAATATCGCTAATCGCCAATGATCTTGATCAACACTCGCTTATCGCGGCGGCCATCGAACTCACCGTAAAAGATTTGCTCCCACGGCCCAAAATCCAGCTTCCCTTTGGTAATCGCCACGACCACCTCCCGGCCCATGATCTGGCGCTTATGGTGGGCATCGCCGTTATCTTCGCCGCTTCGATTATGCAAATATCCGCCACGCGCGGGATCACTGCTCGCGTCAAAGGGAGCCAGTTTCTCCAGCCAGCGCTTGTAATCGGCGTGAAGACCCGACTCATCGTCGTTGATGAACACACTGGCCGTGATGTGCATGGCGTTCACAAGGCAAAGGCCCTCTTGTACGTCACTTTCCCGCAGCGCAAGTTCCACTTCGCGGGTGATGTTTACGAAGCCCATGCGCTCGGGCAAATGCAGCAACAGGACTTTGCGGTGGCTTTTCATGGGCACTCCTTCACGTCTGATTTTTCGAGGATGACTGAGACTTCCCATAGAACGATCTAAATGATTAAGGGCCCTAATGCAGGGTTTCTACTACGAGCCGAGCGGTTTCCGCGATGGCGGCTTCGTGAACTTCGGTGCCAAGTCGGTCTCCGTCCGTAAAGACACAGAGATAAATGGGCTCACCCCTGGGCGGATAAATCACCGCCACATCATTCACGGCTCCCTTGTAACCAGTGCCGGTTTTATGAGCCACGATCCAGCCCTTAGGGACACCCGCGCGGATACGGCCCATGCCGGTTTCAACAGCCTTCAGCCATGCCAAAAGCTGGTCCCGAGAGCCCTTTGCGAGCACCTTGGCTTCCAGCACCCGGTGCAACAACCGAGCCATGGCCGCTGGCGTGGTGGTGTCCCTGGGATCACCGGGAAGATTGCTATTTAGTTCCGGCTCAATGCGGTCGAAGCGCATCACGGGATCGCCCACATTTCGAACGAAGGTCTGCATCCCTAAAAGTCCGCCCACCAAGGGTTCCAGCAGGTTGGCCGCCGTGTTATCACTGGTGATGATGGTGGCCGCGCAGAGTTCACCGACGCCCAGGAAACCCTGCTTCACATGAGCACTGGTGACCGGGCTCATGCTGATTAAGTCCTTCGGTCCGTACCTCACCTTGCGGTCGAGTTCCAGGCGCCCCTCATCGACACTCTTCAGCACGGCCGCGCCCAGCACCCATTTGAAGGTGGAGCAGTAGGCAAAGCGCTCGTCGGCGCGATAGCCCGCCCACGTGGAGCCCCTCAAGGCGAAGACACCCACGCGGCCTTGCATCCGGGCCTCGACTCGGGTCATGGCAACCTTGAAGCCAGTGGCACTCCGAGCGGTGGCACTCAGCAGGATGGCGAGCAGGGCCCCCACAAGAGCCCGGTTGAGGCTGAGGTCGGTGATCACACTGGTTTGGCCCCACTCGTTTTGTACTCGCATCGTTTGCTCCTCCCGTTGAGGTCTCTAGGCATCCCGCAAGAGTGAAAGCAGCGCCTTGGCATCCAACCGCGCCGCAGCGGTGCGTTCATCCAGTAACTGATCGGCGAGTTGCCGTTTGGATTGGTGCAGGCCAACGATCTTTTGTTCGATGCTGCCTTTGATGATCAGTCGGTAAATGGTGACGGGCCGGGTCTGACCGATTCGATGAGCGCGGTCGGAGGCTTGGTCTTCCACGGCTGGATTCCACCAAGGGTCCATGTGAATCACGTAATCGGCGCCCGTGAGATTCAGACCCGTGCCCCCGGCCTTGAGGCTGATGAGAAAGAGCTCGCCTTCGCCGCGTTGGAAGGCCGTTACGGCCTGGGTGCGGGCCTTGGTGGAAGTCGAACCATCCAGGTATTGATAGGAGAAACCCTGTTCGTCCAAGGCTCGTCGCAGGATGGCAAGGTGATCCACAAACTGGCTGAATACCAAGGCGCGATGATGGTTCTCGCGCAACTCATCTGCCAGGTCCATGAAGGCCGTGAGCTTCGAAGAGGCGATGCCGATATCCGATTGAATCAGGCTCGGATTGCAGCAGGCGCGACGCAGCCGGGTGATGGCCGCCAAGACCAACATGGTTTGGCCGTCTTTATTGCTGCCGACCTCGATGGCCTCCAGGCTCTTCTGGCGCAGGGCTTCGAGAAAGGCCGTTTCTTCCGCACTGGGTTCGAGTTCCAGGGTTATTTCCGTGCGGCTGGGCAATTCTTCGAGCACTTGGGCCTTGGTGCGGCGCAGCAAGAAGGGTGCGGTGAGTCGCCGCAGACGATGCAAGGCCTCGGGATCTTTGTCGCGTTCGATGGGCGTTTGGTAGCGACGCTGAAAGGATTCCAAGCTCCCCAATAAACCCGGATTGATGAAGCGGAAGAGGTTCCACAGTTCGCCCAAGTGGTTTTCCAAGGGCGTGCCACTGAGGATGAGTCGAAAACCCGCCTTCAGTTCCATGGCGGCCTGACTGCGTTTGGTGAAGGAATTCTTGATGGCCTGTGCTTCGTCCAAGATGACGGTGGACCAGTCAATGGCCTTCAGGCGATCCGATTCGGTATGAAGCAAGCCGTAGCTGCAGAGCAAGACATCCAGTGGTTCCAAGGAATTCAAGGTGTGCTCACGGTCGCCTTCGGCCAAATGGCGCACGCGCAGCGTTGGGGCAAACTTTAGGATTTCCGCCTCCCAGTTAGCGCAAACACTGGTGGGAGCGACCACGAGCGAAGGCCCCGCCGTGCCCCTGCGAAGCAACAAGGCAAGGGCTTGGATGGTCTTGCCCAGGCCCATGTCGTCGGCCAAACACGCGCCAAAGCCTGCCTCGGCAAGGCGCGCCATCCATTGAAAACCTTCTTCTTGGTAGGGGCGCAGTTCGGCTTCGAAGACGCTCGGCACGGTCGGGTTCAGCGCCATGGCCGTGCGAATGCGCTCCTGGTGGGCCTTCCAGCCACCATCGGTCTGAAAGCCGCCCCAGCCTTCTTCGAATTCGTTCATGGCCAAGGCTGCGATGGGATTCAGCCGCAATTCCTTACCGCGAAATTCGCCGAAACTCCGCAGGTCGGCAAGGCGACGGCGAAAGCTCTTGGTGAGCGTGAGAAAACGCCCTTCACCCAAAGGCACGAAACGCCCCGGATTCTGATCCAACAAATCCAGCAGCGTTTTCATATCGAGCACGTGATCTTCGTCGATCCGCAATTCGCCGCCGATTCCGAACCAGTCTTGACCACTGGCCACCTTCAAACGCATGGCCTCCATGCCCAAACTACGAGGTGTCTTGAAACGCTGACCCTCGGGCCATTCCAAGGTAAGGTCCGGTATTTTTTCGGCCTCCAACAAAAGCTCCAGGCAGGCTTCTGGGTCTTCCAAGATCCATTCCATATCCAAATTGAAATCGAGGCTGGGCAACGCGCTCAGGCGATTCTCGGCGTTTTTCCGTTCGACCGTAAGCTCCCGCTGCACGAGCAGCCGCGCCCCGCCATGCTCCAACACAAGGCTGGCACCGCCGTGACCCGGTAAGTACGCGGGGCCTTCCGGCAGTGGACGCACGCGCAGGCGGGCCTGCAGGCCCTGCTGGTGAGGTAGCAATAACAATCGCGGGAGGGGATCACCCTTGACGGTCTCCAGTCCCGCTACTAGGGGTTCGTTAGCACCCAGGCCCAGATTGGAATGAATTTCCACGAGAGGGGCAATGGCGCCGAGGGTCTTCAGCACCCGCGCCTTGGCCTCCAAGGGCACGGTCAGGCGTTCACCGAGAATCGCATCCAAGCGCCGGTGTTCTTCGGCAAAGGTATAGACTCGCCGACGATTCGGGCCATCGGGCAGGATCGTGGCCCCGTAATCGCTGGGTCTGGGTGTCAACGTAAGGGTTAGCCGAGGTCCCTCCACATCGAGATGCAATTCGGGTCGCCCGGCCAGGAGTTCCATGGCCTGCGATCCGGTGCCCTCTAACCAAATGACAAAGGGATGCCCGATCAAGGCCTGAAGGGCTTGGGCATCATCCAATTCATAGCGAAGCCCTTGCCAATCCTGGGTGACCTGCACGGCGGCGATCACGCGATGATCCTGTTCGCTTAAGTAATCGTACTGGGCGGTTTCTTCGCGCAAGCGGCGCAGGCTGACGGGGCGGCCCTTGCTCCATGCGCCCTTCGGTCCTTGGCGCTGTTCCAGCGGGTGAATTTCGTAGTGGGTTACGCGATGCGTGATGGGCTGCACGGACCAGGCAAGGCGCACGGGACGGGGTGCCGCAGCGACTTCCGATGCCTTTCCAAAATCCTGGAGCGCCACCAGGGCGCGCTCCCAAGGTTCCAATCGGGGCACGAGATCGAGCAGAACATGGGGCGTGGGCACGGTTCCACTGGACCGGAATTCGAGCTCTTGGGCGGCGCCTCGGAACCACCCCAAGCAGAGCGTCTCGGATTCCTGAAGGAACCGCTTCAGGTCCTCCGCAGGCACCTCAGCTCCGGCTAGATGATTGCAAAGGATTGCTGCGAGCAACCCCATGCGGCGGGGCGCACCCAAGGCTTTCAGATTATCGGTGGAGGGAAGTTGGGCACCGCTCAGCGCCGTATGTAGACGTCGCAAATGGACACTCTGCTCGGCTCCTGGGTCGAGGGCCTGGTTTCGCTCCAACACCTCGATGCGCTCCAGCGCCAAGTGCATCGTTGGGGGTGTGTTTTGAGCAAGGAGCGACAGAATGTGGAAAAAATCCATGGGGGCCGGTAACGGCAGAATACGTTTGCGCGTGAGCTTTTTCAGCCGAGCCAGTGCCTCCTGAAAATGGGCATCGGCCTCAACGGGCTTGCCCTGCATAAAAAGCAGAATGCCCTCGAGGCCCGCAAACACGGGGTGTTCCCGATGGCGTGGCTCCTGCACCTTCAACCAATTTTTAACCTCGCCGAGGCGTCCCTCTAGAAGCAGGAATAGACAAATAGCCATGAAGAGTGGGCTCGACTTCGGCGCTTTCGCCTGCCCCGCGATCCATTTACAAAAGGCCGGATTGGGACGAAAGAGCAGCACCTGCTCCTTGATCAAACTCCAGGCCGCGGATTTTCGGAGTTCGCTGCCGAGCCCCTCGAACCAAGCCACATCGAAGGGTTCTCCGCAGACAAGGCAAAGGGGATCGCGACCATTCAACTCTCGGCTGTGCAGTTCCTGCACGCGCTGATGGATCGGCCACATCTGTTCGAGGCGGCCTTCCAAAAGCGCCAGTCGCATTTCGCCCAACAGCCGGGTGAAGGCACCCTCCGTGGCGTAGGGGGATTGACTGATGGCCATTAACTTGCGAAGCAATCCCTCTTGAAAGGCCTGCCGGGCCGCAGTTTCCCGGGCTGCGGGGGTACAGATCCAAATGCCTTGGCGGGCTTCTTCGACCCAACCCGCGTCTTTCATGACCTGCAGGTGAGGGTTCATGCCCTGAGGCCGCTTAGTCCAATCGGCCGCTTCGGGCCACAGATTGGTCCGAATCAACGCCTCGGCCAGATGCACTCGGGCAGTGGGCCGTGCCACGGATGCAAGGCCCATGAGGAGCACCTGTTGCACTCGAGGTGCCTTGGAGAGACGTTCGCGCGAAAGCATCATCCTTCCAGCTTAACGGTGCTGGCATCTTCGAGCCCAAAGGCTTCGAGGATGAAGGATTTTTCTTGATCAACTCTCTCAAAATATTTCGTGAACCCTATACGAATGGCGGCCGATACAAGCACCAGCGGGTGGCATTGGCTGTACTCGCTCGTTCTCAATGCTCCCCATAGGAGGCGGATATGTTTGTGCCCGTGCTTCGCAATGCACTGTTCGCTTTCGCTCTTGGGTTGGGAGGTGGCGCCCTCATTGCGGCGGAAGCACCCACGCCGGTTCGGCCACAGATCACCAGCTTAACCATTGCTCTCGAGGATGGGCGCAGCTACTCCCTTTCGACGGAGCAGCTCCAAGCGCCGAAGGGCGGGGCTATTTTTTGGGGCGACTGGGCAGTGATAAACCTGTTGCTCCCCCAATACAGTTTTCGACCTCTAAACTTTGTCAACGCCGAGCGAGTTCTGCGCTTATGGTTTACGCCTGGTCCTTCCGGGCAGTTGCCTGCCTTCCTTGTCAATACCCCGCAGGGCCCCATCTATCCACTTGCGGAGGCGGCGCCCCAGGGCTGGATCGCACCTCGCTACTCCCGTCCACGCGTCGCGCATATTGCGGTGGGTTATGCGGATGGCCGCTGCCTTTCGCTCAGTGAATTTGCGCTGCGCGATCCCAAATCGGGCGTGATGGTCTGGACCGACTTTGCCGTGGCCAATCTACTCATCCCTTTTTATCGAAATGCCCGCCACTTACCGACTCAGCCAGAAGATGTGATGCGGATTTGGCATCAGTCCGGTTTCGCACCGGCTCGAACCTTCCTTCCAGAAAACCAGGAACTCCCTGGGTTCCTCGTGAAGCCCGCCTGCATCCCTTCCTACCCCGGCCCCGAGAATGCTCAGTAGCCGTTAGTCGACTTGTGTTCGCAACTGCCGGGCAGCTTCAAAGGCCGGGTCCTTGCCCAGGAGTTCCTTAAGAAGCTGCCGAGCACGGTTGCGTCGGCCTGCTGTGGTGGTGGAATGCTCCACCCATGCGAGATGCACTTGGGCCATTACCAGGAGGGACGGTGGTGTTCTGCCGCCCAGCGCAAGAGCACGTTCGGCGGCTTGTTCGGCCTCGAGAAGTCGATCCCGAACACCCGTCGGAGTATCCGCCCAACGGGCGCGTGCGCAGGCTGCCTGGGCAGAGAACAATGCCACTCGCCAGTTGTCCCGTGAATTCTTCAACGCGGCAACTTCCTCCTCGATCTGTGTCAGTACTTTGAGAGGGGAATGCGCTTGTCGTTCCAGAATTTGGGAACGCAGGATGCCCACTTCACCGAGGCCAAGAACTGGTCCTTCCGTGGATGAGTTATATCCCAAAGCCGTGCGATAGGCCGCTTCTGCAGCAGCGAGAAACGCCTCCGCGTCCTGGTGTGTGAGCACCCGGTATTGGGACCCCGCGAGGTACGCATTGCCTCGACTGAAATGGAATTCATAACGGGCGGGCGCCATCCGAATGGCTTGATCCAAGTGCGTCAAGGCCCGTTGGACCACAACCCCAGGGTCGATGCCATGGTTGGCTTGGAAATCCGCCAATTCCACCTGGAGGCCGCCCAGATAGCCTTGAAAATCCGCCACCTTCGGGTAGCGCTGGGCCAGCGCCTGAACTGCCTTCAGTGCTTCTTCCACAGGGACCGCTGGGTCGCGGCCTTGAGATTTTTCGAATTCGACTCGCGCCCAGTGGCTGGCGACAAAGGGTTCGTAGAGCTCAAAGGCACCGGGGTCTTTTTCGAAGGCTTGCCGCAGGAGCCGGATCGCCCGATCCAGGTCAGCGCGGGGGTCCAGCCCACGGTTGTAGTCCTGATAGGCCCGCATCTGCAGCGCAGAGGCTTGCGCCCCCAGGAGTTCGGTGTTCCCTGGATCACGGATGAGCAGTGCCTCGGTGCGGTACAGGGCCCTGGCCAAGGGGTCGGATTGTTGCGCATTTTTAAATTTCGATTTTTCCGCTCCGGTTCTGCCAGGGCCCATTGCGCGTGCCGCTTCCAATTCCCCCCGCGCCAAACGTCCCTCGGGGTCCGTGGCATTGGGCAATAGACGCTGCCACGTTGCGCAGGCGTCCTGCAGGTTTCGGTGGGCCTCCTGAACGGATTTCCCTGACCTGCGCCGCACCACCATTTCCTCCCACCACCTTCGGGACAGGAGATCCCAAAGCCCTGGATCGCTGGGAGCAGTCGACAATGCGGTCTCCAAGGCTCTGCCAGCTTGCTCGAGATAGGCGATCGTCTGCACTGGATCCTGTTCCAGGCGAGCCTGTTCCAGGTGGATTTCGCCTTCCAGGCGATGCGCCTCGTAAAACCAGGGCGCTTTGGCCACCGCCTTTTTTGCAAGCCGGAGGCTTTCTTTGAATTGTTCGTCGTAACGCGCCAAGAGCGCTTCCTGAAATCCCGGAGGATCCAGCAGGCTGCCTTGGCCCTCGCGAAGCAGGGCCACGGCCGGGGTGCGCAACGTCTCTTCCAATTCCTGAAGCCGAGCCTGACGCAGTCGTACGTCCTGGATAGCCCGCGCTGCATCCAGTGCACCGGCATAGATTTGGCCCATGGCCCTGCCTCGGGCGTAGGCCACTTCTCGCACCTTAAACCCAGCTCCCCAGGCCCTGTCCAAGTGGGACTGCGCCAGGGCAGTATCCCCCAGGGCCAGATAGGCCCTACCCAATGCATAGTTGCCAGGCCCCTGCGCGAGGGCACGAGCCCCGTTCAGTTCGACCTCAATGGCCTGGATGCGTTGCATCACGGTGGCCTGCTCCCCTCGAACATCGTGGGCGGGTTGCAGGCGCACGTAGCGGAGCAGCGCCTCGATGCGTTCGGCCTCTTGCCCGAAGTGTTGTGCCCAGTACGCCTGATTCGCGGCCGTAAGCCGGGCCTGGATCGCCAACGTAGCTAAGACCAAAACGACGACGACCGCGGTTGCACCTAGGGCCACCAAGGCCTTGTAACGAAGAACAAACTTTCCCAAGCGGTATCCCAGGCTCGTTGGCCGAGCCAAGATGGGTTCACCCCTCCGAAAACGGCGAAGATCCTCTCCAAGCGAACGGGCGCTTTCGTAACGGCGGGCGATATCCTTCTCTAGACATTTCATAACGATGGTCTGGAGATCCGCCGGTAGGGCCGGGTTCCGCGTGCGAAGGGGCGGAATGTCAGCGTTCAAGATGTAGACAAGACAATCCATCCCCACAATTTCCGCAAAGGGCGGTGCACCGGTGAAGAGTTCGTAGAGGGTCACTCCCAGGGCAAAAACATCCGTACGTCGCTCGATCAGGGCGGTGTCGCCCCGGGCCTGCTCTGGGGCCATGTAGTGAGCCGTTCCTTGGATTGTGCCATCGCGAGTTTCACTGATTTTTTCAGTGTCTCGGGCGAGGCCGAAATCCAGAACGTAGGGCACAAAAGCACCTTCTGGCGTGCGTTCCACCATAATGTTCGTGGGCTTAAGGTCGCGGTGAATCAGCCCCTGGCGGTGGGCAGCATGGACTGCTTCTGCGACCCGCTCCATGAGCTCGACTTTTTCAGCCAAATCGAGAAGGGGAGCGACCTGGTCAAGGGTCTTGCCCTCGATGTACTGCATGACCACGTAGACCAAGCCATGCCATTCCTTGACCTCGTAGACCCGGCAAATATTGGGGTGGTCCACCTGGGCCTGATTGCGAGCCTCCCGCACCAAATTGGAGATTGACCCAGGGCTCTCATATCGGAGGAACTTCAAGGCCACCACCCGGTTGAGGGTGGGATCGAAGGCCTTGAAAATTCGCCCCATACCACCTTCGCCCACAAACTGGAGGTCGATGAACTGATTCCAACGAGGCAGGGTCAGCGCGGAGAGCAAGCGACGTCCAACCTCCGCCCATGGTTGGGTGGGCGAATCCGTACGCCCAGAGGCGGTGCGGTGGGAGACTTCGATGGTTCGCCCAGGTTCGCCCATGGAGATTACGGCGGTGGGACGAGGGCCGGATTCCTTCGTGATGACACGAGTCTCGCCATCGCGGGGAGCCTCGTCTAACAGCCACTCCAATTCCGCCAGTTGAGCATGAAGAGCGGTTCTGGTTTCTTCGGTGAGAATGCCCTTCTGGAGGAGCTCGGATAGCAGCGCTTCCAGATCCAGAGTCTCGCCTTTGCCACGAAGAGCTTCCCAAGCCGTGACCAAGGCGTGGAAAGGGATCTCCCCCAACAGGAGCCCCATCCCAATGATCCGGGCTTGGTGGTCATAACTCACATGCCCCCCTGGGCCATTGGGCCTCTGCCTTCTTCATCGCCCAAAAGGAGCCTGCACTTGTATTCCCGCTTGAGCGTTCTTTCTACTTCTTGATCATTCGCCTGACTGGCCTAGAAATGGAATTGAACCAGGAGCCCTGGCGCACGACCTCCAGGGGAAAAACGGGCAGCCGCTCGGCCCGCTTTTGGCCCGCTTGCGTAAGGATGTAGCGATCAGGAATGCCTGCGGGATCCGGCGCCAGGAGCTTGCGAGCCAGCAGTGCCTTGATCTGACCCCGATTTTCGATTCGCCTGGGGTTCGGGAATTCCTTCAGAATAAGCAAAGGGGCACCCGAGGCAGCCCGGTCTCGTCGCAGAATCAATCGTCCATTGGCCGCACGCGCTGCGGCCAGAAAATAGCTTTCATCATCCCCTAAGCTGCTTTGGAAACTTCCGCGAAACAACCAAAGGCCACCCGCGAAGGCAAGTCCACAGAGCAGGCCCAGCGTGAAGGGGATAAACATCTTGGTTCCACTCCGAAAGTTGAGGTCTTTCCTGGCAAGGCAATATGCTGCCAAGAGGCCCCTACTCATGGATCGGATGTTTCGCCGGGCCCCATTACCGGAACCTTCCAAACCGTTTGCAGGATTAGCTATCCAGGCATGGCTCCCCCCTGATGCGGGTTCCAGAGGAGTACACTGATCACCAGGAGAATCAACATGCTGACCATTGCGGGAAAAACCTTCACGAATCGCCTAGTCCTGGGCACCGGCAAATACAAGAATTTCGCGACGATGAAGGCCTGCTACGAAGCCGCTCATTCTGAAATGGTGACCCTTGCGGTACGACGTTTCGATCTCGGTGCTGCCGGCGAGGACAACATCCTGAACTGGATTCCCAAGCACATCCACCTCCTGCCCAATACCGCCGGTTGCTTCAACCGAGAAGACACCCTGCGTGTAGCTCGCTTGGCCCGTGAGGCCCTGGATAATCCCTGGATTAAGGTGGAAGTGTTGGGGGATACCAAGAGCTTGTATCCCGATGGGGAGGAAACACTGAAGGCCTGCGAAGAGCTGGTGAAAGAGGGTTTCATCGTACTTCCCTACCTCAACGCTGATCCCATCTTGGCCAAGAAGCTTTGCGATGTCGGCGTGCACGCCATCATGCCTCTGGGCTCCGCCATAGGCTCGGGGCTTGGTGTACAGAATCCTTATGTGCTGCTACTCATCAAGGAAATCTGCGACAGCTACAAGCTACCGATGATAGTGGATGCAGGTGTGGGAACGGCCAGCGATGCCGCGGTGGCCATGGAACTGGGCGCCGACGGCGTGCTGCTCAATACCGCCGTGGCCGAAGCCGGGGAGCCCACGAAGATGGCCGAGGCCATGGATCTCGCGGTTCGGGCGGGGCGCCTTGCCTTCGAAAGCGGCCGCATGGCCCGACGGCTCTACGCCAGCGCCAGCAGTCCCATGACCGGGATCGTGGGGCGGAACTAACACCATGAATCACGAAGCCGCCTTCACCAAGGCCTTCATTCTTTCTGAGAAGCGCGCGCGCTTCATTCAAGGCCTCGAAAACCCCAAACGGCGCAAAGAGATGCTCGAGCAAATGAGCCTTCATTTGCCCTACATTCCAAAACTGGGCGCAGCGGTGCCGATCGCGAAGGATTTCCCCGAGGAATTGGAAAAGCTCCTACTCTCCAAAGGGGCTGGTGCCAGTTGCTTTGTCACCGTGGATGGTCTAAAAATCGACGGCCGGGAACTACCCCTTCGCCAGGCCCTTGACCTGATTTGCATGCACGAAGGTGGTGCCATCCTGTCTTGCCTTCCTGGGCGCCTAGCCTATTACAAACCGGCCTCGCCGGGCCAAGGTGTCATTTTGGAATGCCCTTGATCCGCGTGAAGCCACGGCCCGACCTCAAATCGAAGAAGCCCACCTCTCGGTGGGCTTCTTCATTCTTGCCAAGTTAGGCCCAAATCAGAACACGAACCCAGCACTCAGGGTGAAGGATCGGCCCGCAGATAGTGGGATCAGGGTATTCACAGCCTTGTTGGGGTAATCGGGGTAGTAGATACCCGACCCCAGAAGGTTTTCGCCATCCAGCGTCAATTTCACGGCGCTCTTTCCATCGGTCCAGGGGGTCCACGTCAACCGAGCTGTCACCCAATTGAAGGCCTCTGCGGGCTGGTTGACTTGAGCGCTGCTTGCGTCCACAAGCGTGGTGGGCTTGGGTGCCGAGTTGTAGTTTTCAAAGAGCCCCGCGGTCCAGTTCTCTCCCTGATAAAGCATTCCCACCTTGATCATGGTGTTGGCATGCAAGGCGGCATTTTTCAGCCCTGTGGGATTTTCATTGGTCTGGTAGCTCGCGGAACCCGTGAGCATCAGCGCACGCGAAACACTAAGTTTCCCCTCGAATTCAAAACCACTGTATTTCCAGGAATCGCCGTTGAAATACTTGAGGTAGATCGGAGGAAGTCCTGGGGGTGGATTTGGCAGCGGAATTACCCTACGGATAATGGTGTCATCCGTCTTGCTGCTGTAATAGGTGAAGGTGGCTCCACCTTTTTTGCCTTGATAAAACAGCTGAGCTTCGGTGGTGGTGATCAACTCCGGTTTCAGATCGAGATTGCCGCGGAAAACAGGATGGTTGAAGCCCGTTTCCAAGGGGTAACCTTTTCGGAAGGCCGTGCTATACAGCACCTTTGCGCCCAGTTCAGGTGTGAAGTCGACCACAACACCAAGGCGGGGCGAAGCCTTACCGGCGATGCCGTCGAGTTTGTTGTATTGAACGCCTCCAATGAGCTTTACGGCGCTGATCCGATAATCCAATTGGGTGTAGAGGAAATTCGATTTCTGCTCGCCCACCACCAACAACCCGGTGCCGTTCCAACTGGCACTTTCGCCACCACCGCCCAGCACGATATTGAAACCATCCATGGGGCGGATCTGCACGGTGCCTTCATACAAGAGTGCATTGGCCCGGGTGTCTACCGGGTTGGTGCTGGGCTCGGTAGACCAATCCGTTTTGTTGTAGGTGACATTCACACCCAAGGTGATGAACTTGTTCAATTCCTTGGAATAGCCGAGATCGGCCTGGGACAGGGTTTGGCGCTGTAGATTCGCGGGATCCCATGCTTCGGAGCCACCATTCAAGGAGTACGACTGGAACATGCCCTGGTAGGCATTAAGGGTGAAACCTTTGTATGCCATGTTGGTGACGATGCCGGTGGTTCGACGGTCAAACTTGTGTTTATTGAAATTCCCCTCGTAATCGGTGAAGGCGTACTCTGGACCAGAATCCGAGAAATGGGAGGCTGCCACCATCCCATGGAAATCGCCCTGGCGGATCGTGACAAAGTCCTGCTGCCCGAAGGCTCCCTGACTGCCGCCGCTGAGTGTAACACCGCCACCAATGCCACTTTCCTTGCTGGTCTTGGTAACGATATTCACCACGGCCGAATAGGCACACGAACCATACAGCACCGATCCGGGGCCACGAATGATTTCGAGATGATCGAGCGAGGCCAAGGGGAAGGCATTCCAGATTGAACCGTTCAAGCCGCCGGAGATTGGGTCCCGCAGGGGCCTGCCATTGAGCAGAACCAGGATGTGGTTGTTGTAGGGGGTGTTTTCCTGACCGCGCACCACCACGCTTTGATTGACGAAAATATCGGGCGAAAGGAAGGCTGTTCCCACCACACGACTCATGATTTCGCCCAAGTTCCGGGCCGCAAAACCCTCGATTTCAGTCTTGCTGATGACGGTCACAATACCGGGCGCCTGCGCCACTGATTCTGCCTTTTTGGAGGCGACACTGACCGGCGTGTTGAGGAGATCCATCAATTCCTGATCAAGCTTTTGCTGATCGAAGGGTACTTGGGCGGATAGCGGAAGGCCCAGCACCAGAAGACAAAATCCATGCGTATATTTCATACATTCCTCCAGGACCGAGAGAACAGATTGGGTTCTGCGATTCCCGGCAGTGGCTTATCGGTGCTTATAAAGTCGACTTAAATTTTTGGTTCTTCACGAATTTCCGGGGAAGGCCGCACGGATCTTGAGAAAGAAGTAAGCTTCGTCGCGGTATCCATAGGCAATGCGTTTGAGGACT